>Ga0207675_100006254_pt1 | contig 11300 bp, 6 predicted proteins | sample KBSSwiS42_FD_184305 | JGI IMG/M metagenome (GOLD analysis project Ga0207675, IMG submission 184305) | Switchgrass rhizosphere microbial communities from Kellogg Biological Station, Michigan, USA - KBS Switchgrass S4-2 (SPAdes) (version 2) | ecosystem: Host-associated > Plants > Roots >...
GGAGCTCCTTGCGTACGAAAAAGGCTGGCGCGCACGGGAAAAAGTGACCGGACTTTCGATCAGTCGTTAGAGGTCAAGGTCAAGGTCAAGGTCAACGTCAACGTCGAGGCCACGACTTGGGCCGATACGACCACCGGAACGGGTGATCGGTCGCGAGGTACCAGACGACATAGCTAATTTTCCGGCGGCCGGCACTAGTTGCAGCGGCCCGAGCACGGGATGAAGGGGCCGGCGCTGCTGGTCACGCTGACCGATGCGCCGGTGAGGCCCGGAGTGGAGGCCGAGACGGTGATGGTGCCGGGACCAGTGGCTTGGATGATCGCGAAGCTGAGGCCTTGGAAGGCATTGCGCACATTGCCGCGGAAGGATTCGTAGCTGAGGCTTCCGCTGTCCACCGCTACCAGCTTGCCGGGACCGGTCACGTCGAAGGTCACGGGGTTGGCTGCGCTGGTGACGAGATTGCCGCTTTGGTCCACGATGCTGGCCTTGATGTAAGAGACGTCGTCCGGGTCGACCACCAACGCGGGCTGATCGGCGGTCAGGACGACCTGCGACGGCACCGTACCCGTCGCAGGGCTCACGACTGGGTTGGTGCTCCACAGAGCCTGGTACGCCGAGCCAATGGCCTTCAGGGTGCCCATGCGGTCCATGAGGCCGAAGTCCGCGCTGATGGTCGGCCAAAGCCCCTCGACTTCACCCAGGTAGTCGAAACCTGTCCACAGGAACTCCCCGGTGAGCGCCGGGGTGGCCAAGATCGTCGCCCAATCCGTGGTGTTGGGCGCCATCTCGGTCAGGATGCCCGCGTGGCGGGGCGTGAGCGCGATGGCTGCGATGGCTTCCTGGATGCGGTAGTTGACGCCGAACACGTCCAGCAGGTCGAGCATGCCGCCCGGGTAGTCACCGCTGTCGAACGGTCGGAACAGCGCCTGAGTGATGGGACGCGTCGTATCTACACCACGGGTGACCGCGATCAAGTCGGTGGCGATCGGGAGGCGGGTAGCCAGCGAGTCGCGGATCTCGTTGCCGAGGCTGTAGATCACGACGCTCGGGTGGTTGCGGTCGCGCAGGAGCGTATCCTTCAGATCGGTCGCGCTCCACTGCCTGAACACGTCACCTGCATAGTCGGCCACAATCCCGGGTTTGTGCCCGACCCAGGCGTCGAAGAACTCGTCCATGACCAGGATGCCCATCCTGTCGCACAGCCCGAGCAGCTCGGGCGCGACGGGATTGTGGCTGGTGCGTATGGCGTTCACGCCGATGGCCTGGAGCTGGGCCAAGCGCCGCTGCCACGCCCGCAGCGGCACGGCCGCTCCGAGCCCGCTGACGTCGTGGTGCATCGCGATGCCCTTGAACTTCAGGTTCTCGCCATTGAGGCTAAAGCCTGTCTGGGGATTGAACTCGATGCTTCGGATCCCGAAGGAAACGACGTCGTCGTCCAGCGTGGCATCCCCCACCTGCACCTGGGCGACGAGCTCGTACAGGTTGGGCGCGCTGGTGCTCCAGAGCAGAGGATTGGCGACCGGCACGTCGATCGCGAAGTCCGCGGAAGCGCCGGCGGCGACGTTCTGGGCGGGCGCGCTCACGGGGGAGAGCTCGCGCCCGGTCCGGTCCCTCAGCTGCGCCACGACCGCCACGCTTTGCACGGCCGTGCCCTGGTTGACCACGGTGGTTTGAACGCGCACGGTCGCTGACGTGGGGGAGACCAGCGGTGTCGTGACGAAGGTCGCGGCCTGCGCCACGTGGACGGGATCGGTCGCGATCAAGCGCACGTGGCGATAGATGCCCGCACCCGTGTACCAGCGCGAGGCGGGCTGGGCTGTGTTGTCGGCGCGCACCGCCACCACGTTCCCCGCTGCGCCGAAGCTCACCTGATCGGTGATCTCGTACCGGAAGCCCACGTAGCCATTGGGGCGAGTGCCGAGCACGGCGCCGTTGATGCTGACGCGGCTGTTGGCCATCACCCCATCGAACTCGATGAAGACACGCCGCCCTGCCAGCTCCGCCGGCAAGCTGAAGTGCTTTCGGTACCAACCGACGCCGGAGGGCGCGTAGCCACCTTCGCCGAGAGTGGCCGCACCTGCTTCGAACGGGCCCTCGATGCTCCAGTCGTGCGGCACGTCGAGCGAGCGCCAGGACTGATCAGCGAAAGCCGGCTGATCAGCGCCGTTCGCATCGCCCCGGAAGAACAACCAGCCAGCATCGAACGGCAGCACCGTGCGCACTCGCTCCGTCGGCGTGATTTGCGCGCCATCGCTCGGAGGCTCCACGCCATCAGGCATCGTCATCATACCATCCGGAGCGATCAAGTCCCCCGGGGTGATCACGCCATCCGGCGTCGCGCCAGTCGAGCTGCCCATGTCAGCCGGCGTCCTCGCGCCCTCCGGCGTCAGTTCGCCGCCAGCGCCTGCGCCGGACCCCGCCATTCCGAGCGGCAGGCCTTCCGCCTCTGGAGCACCCGAGGTGCCACAAGCAACCAACGCCCACGTTCCCAACGGAAGCAACACGGCCCGACCGCTTCGGCAGAACCGTGAACCCGTCGACCATCGCTTGCTCATCTTTGACTCCTGGTATTGCTTCTGGTTGCGAGGCGCCCGGGCTGGCGGGGGATGGTCCTCAGCCCGGCGAGCCTGCTGGCACATGGCTGAGCACTCACCACAGCGAGCACGTGGAGGCGTTCCGAGACGATTTGGAGGCGCCGCTGCCCGACACACCGGCGCTCGCAACGCCGCTGCTCGGTGCACCGGGACCTGGCGTGTCGGCGTTCACCGCGCCGCCGCCGGACGCCGAACCATTCGCGTCCGTCGGGGGTGAGCCTGCTGGCCCCAGAGGGGGGAAAACGGAATCGGGATCGGCTCCGCGGTTGACCGGCGCGGGGGCGCATACGCTCGAGAGCGCCACATCTTCGGACGCCATGCTGCCGGCCTCCGGCGTGACGACATGGCACCCGGCACCAAGACCCAACACCGTCGCGTAGCCGTTCTGCAGCTCCACGGCGTGCGGGATCTGGTCGACGTACACGGCCGTCGTGCCGTCGCGGACGGGGATGCTCACATCGGCCTTGCTGTTGCCCGGGACCTGGACTCTGAGCTGAAAGGCGCGCGCGGGGCTGTAGGAGAAGGCGGCGCCGATCCGACCTCGCACGGAGGGAACGGTCATGCTGGCGTGCTCGAGAGTGCCCGGTTGAGGCCGGACACGGAAGGTCGCGTAACCCGCCTCGAGCGGCTGGATGCCAAACAGTCCCGACGGCACGATGAACGCCGGCGACGCGGCCCACGGGTGCGAAAACGTCAGGTTGCCTTTCAGCGACGGGTCCCAGGCCTCCGCCGTGGCGCCAGCGCCGAGCTCGATCATGTTCATCCAGCTCGCGATGCCGGTGGAGGTGAGCAGGTCGAGAGCAGCCTGCCCGCTATCGGCTCCGTACAGGCCGTGGGCGAGGAATGACGCGCAGTATACGCTGCAGGCGCTGCCGCGCGACGCGAGATAGGCAGCGACTCGCAGCGCTTCGCTTGGCTCCGGAACTCCGAAGGCGAGCGCAAAGGCGCTGGCGTGAAGGGCATAGTGGCCCGTCAAGTTGCCGCTCGCATCCATGCCATCGTCGTAGCGCCCGACGTCGGCGACGTAGAGGCGGCTGTTGATCGCCGCGCGCAGGCGGTCGGCACGATCCGTATAGCTCGCCGCGTCAGGCAGCTCACCGAGCGCGGCCGCGATCTCCGCCATGTCTCGGTAGGCGCGGTAGCTGAGCGCGTTGATCACCGTGTTGTACTGCTGGAACACGAAGCCATCTCGCTGGCTTTGAGGCCAGTCCACGATGTCACAGTCATTGACGCTGTTGCAGCCATCGGACCCTGTCGTCTTGCGGATCAGCTGCGTCCCGCTCTCGAACCAGGCTTCCGGGAGCTTGCTCTTCAGGCTCGGGTAGGCAGCGTGAAGCTGCTCCGTCTCGCCGGTCTGGCGCCAGGCATCGTGCACGGCCAGGATGACATACAGGGGCCATTCGGTCGGCCACGTGCGGTGGCTCGCGAAGTAATCGATCGAGTGCCGTCCGAGCGACAGGTCGTCGCTAAGGTAGAGCGTCGACAACAGCTGCAGGTAGGCGTCTGCCTCGTAGTTCGTCCGCTCCCGCGTCCACGAGTCGACATAAAAATTGACGTTGACGGCTTCGATGGTGTTCTTCGAGAGCTGCCAGACGCTCTCGAGATTGGCGTCTGACGCAGTGAACGTCGCAGCGGCGGCATCGAACGGATACACCAGGGCCAGGGCGGCGAGGTTCTCGCTCGTCACCGGCTCGGGCGCGCCGAGGATCTCCAGGTAACGGAACACGCGCATGCCCCAGGTCTGGACCAGCTGTGGGCCAGCACGGAGCGTGTAGGTATCCCGATACTCGTTGCCGGTGTTGAGCTGGTAGCGCACGGTGTTCGGAGCCGACGTCACCTCGCCAAAGCGCACTTCGACGCTGCTGCCCGCGGTGCCATGGTCGAGCTGGTACTCGACGCCTCCAATCCAGGTGCGGCCGAAGTCGACGAAGTACTGACCCGGGCCCTTCTCCACGATCGTGACCGGGGCGTGCAGCTGTTGGCCGACCTTGGCCATCGGCGCGGCGGCGAGGACGCCGATCGGAGGCTTCTCGCTGGCAAGGTTCCAGCTGCTGTCGTCGAAGCCCGGAGCGTCGAAGCCGTAGGGGAAGGAGCGCGCGTCGAAGTTTTCCTTCGGCGCAGCGTAGTAACTGGTACCGATGCTGCCCGCGGCGACGAAGGCGAGACTGCCCGCCTGCGCCTTCCAGGTGCGGTCGCTGCCGATCACCTCTCGGCTGCCGTCGGCGTAGGCCACCACCAGCTCGGCCTGAAACGCCTGGCCGCTGGTCGTGTAGGCGATGACGCCGAGCGTGTTCGCTGCTCCGGCCGTCAGCCGCTCGCTGACGTCGAAGCCGTCGTAACGGGTCTCGGTGCCGATGGCTTGCGTCGGCCCGAGTCCGACGAAACTGCCGTTCAGGTAGAGCTTGTACACGTACTGCCGGGCGGGCACCGGGCTCGTGCCGGTGGCATACGCCGTCGCCCACGCGATCGGTTTGTCCGCCAATGCGAAATCTTTGCGCAAAAATGCCCAGTCGCTCGCGCCGTCGGGGGCCGCCCAGATCGGCTGCGAGCTCGACCAGCTCGCGCCCGGACCCGTGCCGAAGACGGCGACGTCTGACCAGGATGAGACCTCGTCCGCGGTCCCCCAGGTACGGACGGTCCAGAACACGCGCTGCGACGGGGCGAGCTGCGAGCCCTCGTAACGGATGTCGTTCTGCCTCGCCGAGACGACTCGCCCCGACGTCCAGACGTCCCCCTCCCTCGCTTCCGCCTTGGACCGGGTGGAGGACACGCGGATCTCGTACGCCGTCTGCTCGACGCTGTTGACGTGCCAGCCGAAGCGCGGGGTCACGTCGAGGTCGACCGGAGCGGCGATGCCATTGACGGTCAGGCCGCTGGGCGCAGCTCCTTCCGTCATGGCCTCTCCCTTTGCGCCGATGCCGGCGAACACGAGCAGCGCAGCGAGCAGCAGGGCGGGCCGGCGAGAAAGGGCGGGCTGGGTCATCGACCGGGCGTCCCCCTTTTTTTGTTCAGCGCGTCCAGATCACGCTGTCGGCGAAGGTCTGCTGGTCAGCCGTGCCGATGGCCTCGACGCTGTTGGGGCCACTGGCGAGTGCGATGCCCGGCCACGTGAAGATGTGGTCTGCGCCGGTCGTGGAGCCCTGACTGACGCCGTTGACGCGCAGCTCGACGGCAGACACGTTGGCGTAGACCTTGACCGTGATGGGAGTCACGGGGCGTGGCGTGTAGCGGCGCGAGGTGATGTACACGAACGGCTCCGTCGACCAATTTGCCTTGTACCAGTAGAAGGCGTCCTTTCTCGTCTTGCGATCGTAGCTCACGAGGCCCTTGTCATTGCGGCCCGGGGTGTCCCCTTCATTGCGGCTGTCGACGGCGAAGTCGAACATGTTCCAGATGAACTTGCCCCACAGATACGGGCGCGCCTTCAGCGCCAGCCAGTGCGTCTCGTGCAAGACGTTCTGCCATTCCTCCGGGTGGAACAACCCGTAGGGGTCCGGCTGAACGGGGTTGTCCGCGTGCTGCGAGAGCGCTGCACCGCCGCCGTATTCACTCACGGCCAACTTCCAGGTGGGTTGCGCAGCGTGTAATCCATCCGCCCAGGCGGCAAATTGCTCGCTGGTGCCGAAGGCGTCGTACCAGCCGTAGTAGGTGTTGTAGCCGACCGTGTCCGTGTGTTGCGGAAGGCCACCCGTGTCGCTGGTACAGCATTGCGCATACGTGGAGAGCCGCTGCGGGTCTTCGGCGTGGACCAGGCTGTCGAGCTCGGCGAGCAAGGCGTTCGTGGCTGCGTCGTCGCGCCGCTGCTCGTTGCCGACGCTCCAGAAGACAATCGCGGGGTGATTGTAGTTTTGGCGCACGAGCTCCGTGAGCTGCTGCCTCGCGTTGGCGGTGAAGGCTGCAGACGCGGTGATGGCATTGACCAGTGGAATCTCGGCCCAGACGACCATGCCCGTGCGGTCCGCCAGGTCGTAAAAATACTGCGCGTGCTGGTAGTGTGCGAGACGGATCGCGGTTGCGCCCAGCTCGCGAATCAGAGCCATGTCCTCGTCGTGCTCGCGTTCGCTGATGGCCCAACCCAGGTCCTGTCGGTCCTGGTGCCGATTGACGCCGTGAAGGTCGAGGTACTTGCCGTTGAGCGAGAACCCGTTGCTGGCGTCGACGGCGAAAGAACGCACGCCCAGGGGCTGGCTGACCGAGTCGACCAGCTGCGACCCGGAAGTCAGCTCCGTATACACGGTGTACACGTAGGGATCGGCGAGTCCATCCCACAGATGCGGCTGGCTCAGCGTTCCGATGGCGGCAAGCTCGACCATCGCTCCGGGCTCGACCGTCGCGCTCGCCGACAGACGAGCCGCGACGCTGCCATCGGCACGAACCACGACGGTCGTCGCCAGTGCCTCTCGAGCCGCGTCAAAGTCATTGCGAACACGCGTGCGTGCGCGAAAGCTCGCCGAGGCCGCGCTCACGTCCGTCACGTCGAAGTACACGCCCGGCGAAGCGAAATCTTGCACGTCGATGTGGAGCGGGTCCGTCACGATCAGGTGAACGTCGCGATATACTCCGCCGAAGGAGGTAAAGTCGGCATCCAGCGGTGCGATGTCGGCAGCCGGCGCGTTGCTGACCCGCAGCGCGATGACGTTGTCGCTGCCCGGAACCAGCGCCGCCGTGACATCGAAGCGGAAGCGCGCAAAGCCACCGCGATGCTGGCCGATGGCGGTGCCGTTGACGAATACGTCGCACACGGTGTTGGCGCCATCGACTTCGAGGTAGACCTTCTTACCCGCAGCCTCCGGGGCGAGCACCTGGTGTTTGCGGTACCACGCGACACCGCGATAGTAGTTGTTACCGCCATCCTGGCCGTCGATCGCGTTGTAGGTGTGAGGCAACGCGACGCCGGTCCAGGCTGCATCATCAAAGCTCGACGCGCTCGCACCCGCAGCATCGGAACGCAAAAATCGCCAGTCCCCGTTGATGGCTACTCGCGTTCGTCCCCCGACCGGGGGCAAATAGCCTCCGCTACCACCGGCTCCACCCTCCTGCGGCGTCGCGGGCTCGAGGCTGGTCGGAAGTGGCGCTTCCTTCGTGCCACTCGGCAAGGGAACCGAGGCGACGGGGGTCGGGGGGCTCGCCGCAACGCCCGCGCCATCGGACGGCAGGCGACTTGTGGTCGGCGAGCTCGGGTCCATTCCGGTCGAGAGCGCGCGCTCGCCGCCGCTAGTGCTGCAACCGGCGACTCCGCAAAGCAGAGCCATCAGCAGCTTGTGCATGGCCGAAAGATATCCCAACGCGGATGGGGCGCATACACCGAACGCCCTGGCGCTGGCAGCGCGCGCGGGTCCCCACAGCGGACGACTCAAAACAACATGACGCTGTCGCTCGAGCGAGTCAGAAATGCTCAGGCTCGTGAAAAACCCGTTCCAGCTGAAAGTCGACGCAGGGCCGACGTTCAACCATTGATGAGATTGATGAGATGGTAGGCCGCCGTCCCGGGCACTCCGGATCCAGGAGCAGAATTGAAAGGTCGGGTTTGGCCAGCTAGAAGCGGAAGCCCCGTCGCCCACTCGAGGCGAACGTCGGACTGCAGCCGATCGATCCGCCTCGCTATCGCTCAGCCCTTCGAAACGCCATCGTCCGGCGCTGCCGACGTGCATATCGTCCTGCTCCCGCTACGAGCGCTGGGCGGCCGCTGTTTCCATAGAGCCTACCGGGAGGCTCATAGTCTGGCGGGCGCAGGAGAACCAAGGTAGAGGGGAGCCGAAGGAGGCAACCAGATGGCGAGGGTGACAGGGGTTGGAGGAGTGTTCTTGAGGAGCGCGGACCCGAAGGCGCTCGGAGCCTGGTATGCCAAGCACCTGGGGGTCGTGTTCGGCGACTATGGGGCGACTTTCTCGTGGCAGGACGAGGTGCCGAAGGGGACGGGCATGACAGCGTGGAATCCTTTCCCGATGGACACGACCTACTTCGGCGAGGGAAAGCAGGCGGTGATGATCAACTACCGCGTGGACGACCTCGACGCGCTGCTCGTGGACCTCGCCGCCGCGGGGGTCTGGATCGACCCGAAGCGCGAGAACGCGAGCTACGGTCGCTTCGCGTGGATCAAGGACTGCGATGGGAACAGGGTGGAGCTCTGGCAGCCGCTCGCGACCTAGCTCCTCCATCGCCAAGCGCTGATCGGAGACCCCATGCTGAACCCGCTCTTTTGCCCATGGCGCCCGCGGCGCGAGATGTCAGGCACTGGCCTGTGCCTGCTGCTCGCCGTTGGCTGTCAGGACGCGACAGACTCTTCCGTACCGGGCGCGCTGCCGTTCGAATCGAACGTCGCCGGAGAAATGCCCGCTGGCAGCGCTGGCGCTGCCGGCAGCGGCGCAGTCGCTGCCAGCACCGAGAACGCGCCGGAAGCCGAGTGCGCCAGCCTGCCGACGGAGCGCTGTGTGAATGCTGGCGGCCTCGGCGAGCAGCCTGCGGGCAACGGCGGCAGCGGCGCTGGGCTCGCTGGCGGCGATCTGGATGCGCCGACGCCCGCCCCTGCTGCGGATGCCGGAGCACCCCCAGTGGCAAACCCTCCGAGCTTTGCTCCCTGTCCAGCGGACGGCTCGCCGTGCATCGTCATGCCGTTCGGTGATTCGATCACCGAGGGCTTTCCGACCTTCAACGGCGGCTATCGCGTGGAGCTGTTTCATCAGGCCGTGCTCGGGGGCCATCCCATCACGTTCGTGGGCGATCGCGCGAATGGCCCCCAGACCGTCGATGGCCTGCCCTTTCCGCGCGGTAGTGAAGGCTACTCGGGCTACACCATCGACACCAGCGTGCGCAGCGGCATCACGCCTCGCGTGGAGCCGGCCATCGCCAGCTATCACCCGCACATCATCCTGCTGATGATCGGCACCAATGACATCGATCTAAACATCGACGTCGCCAGTGCGCCGGCTCGCCTGGCAGCGCTGATCGATCGCATCACCACGGCGGCGCCGGCGGCGCTGCTCGTCGTCGCCACGATCTTGCCGACGACCAACCCGGTCACCAACCAGCGCATCGAGAGCTATGACGCGGCCATCCCGGCTGTGTTACAGAGCCGCAGCGCTGCGGGCCAGCACGTGATCGGCGTCGACATGTACGCGGCCTTCACCGCCAACCCGGCGTACGCGAGCGCATACATGGTCGACACCCTGCATCCCAACGCGGCCGGTTACGCCCTGCTGGGCCAGACCTGGTACACCACCATCGAGCCCTACCTGCGCTAGCCTGGGCGCACCCGTCCGCCGCCCCGATCCCGGTGCGGGCCAGGGCCGTTTTTTTTCATGGGGGGCCGCCACTTTGCAGCCCGCTTGCGCCAGTACCGCACGTCACCGGGCACACGCGCTCTTTGGGGAAAGCGGCGGCGGGATCGAGATGTGTGCAGCTGCCGATCTGCGCTCGTACTATGCTCGCACCTTCCGCATGCGCGTTGCCCTGTTCATTCCTTGTTACATCGATCAGCTCTATCCGGACGTGGGCTTTGCCTGTCTGGAGCTGCTCGAGGCCCAGGGCATCTCCGCGCAGGTTCCCGCGCAGCAGACGTGCTGCGGGCAGGTGCTGACCAATCGCGGCGCGCTGCGCGCGGCGCGGCCTCTGGCGCACGGCTTTGAAGCCACGTTTGGCGGCTATGATTACATCGTGTGCCCCTCGGGCAGCTGTGCCGCAGCGCTGCACCGGCATCCCCAGGCGCTGGGAGCCACGCCTGGCGGTGCGGCGAGCCGCGTCTTCGAGCTGTGTCAATTTCTGACGCAGGTCGTGGGCGTCGAGCGCGGCGGCCCGGCGTTCCCGCACCGCGTGCTGTTGCACGAGAGCTGCCATTCCCTGCGCGAGCTCGGGCTGGGCCAGCCGAGTGAGCTCGGCGCCCGCGCGGCAGCGCCCGAGAGCCCCGCGCGCAAGCTGCTCTCTCTCGTCCCCGAGCTGACGCTGGTCGAACCGGCGCGTCGCGACGAGTGCTGCGGCTTTGGCGGCAGCTTCTCCGTGGCGGAGCCGGACGTCTCGGCGCGCATGGGCAGCGATCGTATCGACGACTTCGAGGCCGCGGGCGCCGAGGTCGTCACCTCGGCGGACATGTCGTGTCTGATGCATCTTTCCGGTCTCATGCTCCGGCAGGGCCGCCGCTGCAGCGTCCTGCACATCGCGCAGCTGCTGGTCGGTCGCGAGCCGCCCGCTCGGGGCGCGGCCGAGCCAGGTGGGCGCGCATGAGCCTGGTGCAGCTGAGTCACCCCGCGCGGGCGCGGCGCTTTCTGGCCGACACGGAGCGCGCGCGCTTTCACGACAGCGCGCTCTGGCAGATCCGCGAGCGCCGCGACCAGCGCGTGGCGGAGCTGCCCGAATGGGAACAGCTGCGCGAGCTGGCCGCGCAGATCAAGGCGCACACCCTGTCCGAGCTGCCCGAGTACCTGGAGCGCTTCGAAGAGAACGCTCAGCGCCACGGCGCCCAGGTGCACTTCGCTCGCGACGCCGCGGAGCACAACCGCATCGTGTTCGAGCTGCTTGCGCAGCGGGGCGTGACGCGCGTGGTCAAGAGCAAGAGCATGCTCACCGAGGAGTGCGGCCTCAACCCCTTCCTCGAGCAGCGCGGCGTGGAGGTCGTGGACACGGATCTGGGGGAGCTCATCGTGCAGCTGCGCCACGAGCCGCCGAGCCACATCGTGCTGCCCGCCATCCACCTGCGCACGGGTGACGTGGCCG
>Ga0207675_100006255_pt1 | contig 11299 bp, 8 predicted proteins | sample KBSSwiS42_FD_184305 | JGI IMG/M metagenome (GOLD analysis project Ga0207675, IMG submission 184305) | Switchgrass rhizosphere microbial communities from Kellogg Biological Station, Michigan, USA - KBS Switchgrass S4-2 (SPAdes) (version 2) | ecosystem: Host-associated > Plants > Roots >...
CGGCGAAGCGCAGCGCATCAAGCTCGCCAAGGAGCTGTCGAAGCGCTCGACCGGGCGCACTTTGTACATTCTGGACGAGCCGACCACCGGCCTGCACTTGTCGGACATCGCACGTCTGCTCGAGTCCTTGAATGCGCTGGTGGATGCCGGGCACAGCGTGCTCTTGATCGAGCACCATCTGGACGTGATCAAGACGGCGGACCACGTCATCGATCTGGGCCCAGATGGCGGCCACGCCGGCGGCCGCGTGCTGGTGACCGGCACGCCCGAACAGGTCGCGGCCTGCAAGGCGTCGCACACCGGGCGCTTCCTGCGCACGCACTTGCCAGCCGCGGGCGCGCGGCAGGGGCGTGCCTCCGCCCCGCGCTCGCCAGCCGCACGCACCGCTTAGCGGCTCAGCGTTAGCGACAACTGTCGCCGCCTTGTGATTTGGCTGCGCTCACCTGCGCGAGGCGTTGCTCGAGGAAGCGGCGATCGGCGTCGTTGCCCACCATGCCGAGCGCCGCACGGTAGGCCGCGGCGGCCTCCTCGTGGCGGCCCAGGCGGCGCAACAGATCGGCCTGGGTCGCCGGCAGCAGGTGGTAGCCGGGCAAGGCCCCGCTCTCCGCCAGGCGCTCGACGAGACGTAGGCCGGCGGCGGCGCCATCGGCCATCGCCACGGCGACGGCGAAGTTGAGCTCGACCACGGGCGATGGGTTGATGTGCAACAGGAGCGAGTACAGGCTCGCGATCTGGCGCCAGTCAGTGTCCTCTGCCGTCGCAGCCTGTGCGTGCACGCCCGCGATGGCGGCCTGGAGCGCGTAGGCACCCGGCGGCGCGCGGCGCAACGCAGCCTCCACGAGGGCGAGCCCTTCCTGCACTTCTTCTCGCTGCCACAGGCTGCGATCCTGATCTTCCAGGAGCACCACGTCGCCGTCGGCGCCCACGCGGGCGTCGCGCCGCGCTCCCTGTAGCAACATCAGGGCCAGCAGCGCTTGCGGCTCGGAGCGCTCGGGCATCAGCTCGACCAGCAAGCGGCCGAGCCGGAGCGCCTCGCTCGAGAGCTCGCGCCGGATCAATTGCGAGCCGGTGCTGGCGGTGTAGCCCTCGTTGAAGATCAGGTAGACCACGGCCAGGGCGGCGTCGAGCCGTTCGGGCAGATCCTCGAGCTCGGGCACGCGATACGGGATGCCCGCTTGCCGGATCTTGGTCTTGGCGCGCACCAGGCGCTGCGCCATGGTGGTCGCCGGCACCAGAAACGCGCGCGCGATTTCCTCGGTGGCCAGGCCGCCGAGCGTGCGCAGCGTGAGCGCCACCTGCGCCTCGATGCCGAGCGCCGGGTGGCAGCAGGTGAAGATCAGCCGCAGCAGATCGTCCTCGACCGCCTGCGCGTCGCTGTCGAGCGCTGGCACCAGGGCAGCTTCGGCGCCGAGCTGCAGCTCCAGCTCGGCACGCTTGGCCGCAAAGAGCAGCGCGCGCCGGACTCTGTCGGCTGCCTTGTTGCGACCCGCGCGCACCAGCCAGGCGCGCGGGTTGTCGGGCAGGCCCTCGCTCGGCCACTGACTGAGCGCCGCCTCGCAAGCATCCGCGAGCGCTTCCTCTGCCGCGTCGATGTCGCCGACCAGGCGGATCAACGTGGCCAGGATGCGCCCGCGCTGCTCGCGAAAGACGCACTCGATGTCGAGGAGGGGCGCTCCCATGGTCTGGTTCCCGAGCAGCCCACTCCTCGGCGCAGCCGGAGTCAAGCGGGCTTGGCGAACACCCGCACCGGACGCACTTCGATGCTGCCGCTCTTGGCTCCCGGGATGCGTGCGGCGATCTTGACGGCTTCATCCAGATCGCTGGCCTCGATCAGGTAGTAACCGCCGAGCTGCTCCTTTGTTTCGGCGAACGGGCCGTCTGTCTGCAGGGTCTTGCCGTCCCGAACCCGGACGGTCGTGGCCGTCGATGTCGGCTGCAACGCGTCACCCGCGCGCATGTGGCCCGATTTGACGATGCCCTGCGTAAAGTCCGCGTATTCCTTCATCATCACGCCCTGGTCGCCGCTGGTCGACTGCTTCATCTCGGCCTCGCGCGTGTAGATCAGCAACATGTATTGCATCGGTGACTCCTGATGGTCGGTGGGGGACGAAGCGTCCCGTGAACAGTCGATCGGGATCGCCCGAGATCGACAGGGGCCGATCGTGGCTGGAGAAAATCCCGACCGACCCCATTGGGTACGGCTGGGCCGAGCGCCCGGCGCTGCCTTCGGGGTTAGCACGACGAAGCGCTGCGGGGTCGGGGCAAAGTCTGTGGCAGAGTCGCGGGCTCATGCAGGACCTGCGGCTTCCGCGCGACACGGTGGCGGCCGGCGCCGCCGCTGCGCCCGGTAGCGCTGCCGCGCTGCCCGAGCCGTCTGGGGACGAGCGGCAGTCGAGCGCGCCGGCGGGTTGGAGCACCGTTCCGCGAGACACCCTGGCTGATCAACGGCTGTCGAGCCACCGGGTGGGCTACTTTGCCGGCGTATTTTTGCTGCTGTCGGCGGGGTTCTACCTGCGCAATGCGCTGGCGATCGCGTTCCTGGAGCGCACCTGGCCGCCGCTCGGGGCGCTACCGTTCCTGCTGCATCTGGGCGCGATCGGCGTGCATGGCAGCGTCTGGCTCGCCTGCCGCAACGGGCGGCGCTCGCTCTCGGCGCTGCGCTGGATCGACGCGCTCGGGCTGGTCGGAGCCATGGCCCTGTACGGTGGGGTGGTGCTGGCGGAAGCGAGCGCGCTCGAGCACGCCGTCGCCGTGCAGTCCGCGAGCGGCGAGGTGATGCTGGTCGCCGTGATCATGCTGGCGCTGGTGCTGACGCACGCCATCATCGTGCCGCTCGACGTGCGCCGCATGTTCTGGCTGAGCCTGGCGACGTGCGCGGTCGCGTTGCTCAGCGCGTACCTGGTGGCCACGCTGAGCGCGCCGCTGGAGTTGCTCGCCGAAAAGCCCTGGCTGCCCGTCAACCAGCTGATCTTCGTCGCGATGTGGGCGCTGCTGGCGGTCGTGGTGTCGAGCATTGCAGCGCGCGTGATCCACGGCCTGCAGCAGCGGGTGCGCGAGGCCAACGAGATCGGGCAGTACTTGCTCGAGGAGCGCATCGGCGAAGGCGGCATGGGCATCGTGTACCTGGCGCGGCACGCGCTCTTGCGGCGACCGACCGCCGTGAAGCTGCTGCACCCCGAGCGCGCGGGCGAGCAGGCGGTGCGGCGCTTCGAGCAAGAGGTGCGGCTGACGAGCACGCTCACCCACCCCAACACCATCGCCATCTACGATTTTGGTCGCACCCCGGACGGCGTCTTCTACTACGCGATGGAGTACCTGGACGGGCTGACGCTGGAAGACCTGGTCAGCCAGGCGGGTGCGCAGCCGCCGGCGCGCGTCGTGCAGATCTTGAAGCAGATCTGCGGCTCCCTGGCGGAGGCGCACGCGCACGGCCTGATCCATCGAGACATCAAGCCGGCCAACGTGATGCTGTGCGTGCGCGGTGGCATGCCCGACCAGATCAAGGTGCTCGACTTCGGACTGGTGAAGGAGCACGCGGCCGAGTCGAGCGCGGGCCTGTCCATCGCCGGCGCGCTGCTCGGTACGCCCATGTACCTGGCGCCGGAGTCGATCCAGGATCCGAGCCGTGTGGACGGGCGCTCGGACCTGTACGCGGTGGGCGCGGTCGGCTACTACTTGCTGGTCGGTGCGCCCGTGTTCGAGAGCGACAGCTTGCTCGCGCTGTGCGTGCAGCACCTGCACAGCGAGCCCGTCGCGCCCTCTCAGCGTGCTCCGGGAGCCATTCCGGCGGCGCTCGACACCCTGATCCTGCGCTGTCTCGCCAAGGCCCCCGCGGCTCGCCCAGCATCCGCGCTGGAGCTGATCGAGTTGCTCGGGCAGCTCGGCGATCTGGGTAGCTGGAGCTCGGGCGACGCGCAGCGTTGGTGGCAACAAGACGCTCCGCGCGTCGTTCAGGCAGTGAAGGCGGGGCGTAGCGTGGGTTCCACGCCGGGCCCGCGCACCGTCGCCGTCGATCTGGAGCGCCGCAGTCCGAGCCGAGGGCTGCGGGCGTGACTCGAGTCGAGCCTGGGAGAGCCTGCGCCAGCTGCTCGGCGGCGGCACTTGCTCCCGCCATCACCGCTGGAGCGGTCGGGGTCACAGTGAAGGGTTGTACCTATTATAGGCACAGCTATAATAGACGCACGTGGATAAGCCTGCCACCCTGTTCGACCGCGATTGGGAGTGGCAGGAGCTCAGCCGCTTCGCGACGGATCCCAACCCAGGCATCACCTTGGGCATCGTTTCCGGCCGGCGCCGCCAGGGCAAGTCCATGCTGCTACAGGCTCTCGCGCAAGCGGCAGGTGGCTTCTACTACGAGATTATCGACAGTAATGAGACGGAGATCCTGCGAGACCTTGGCACGAAACTCGCGGTACATCTCGGGGCGCCTGCGCCCCTTTCGTTAGGTTCCATTGACGGAGCGCTGGGGGCTCTGGCCAAGATCGGGGAGCGTAGCCAGCCCACGACCGTCGTCCTGGATGAATTTCCTGCGCTGGCGTCGGCCAATGCTTCCACACCGTCGCTGGTGCGGAATCTTCTCGGACCGGGTTCTCAGGTGAAGTCGCAGGCGCGGACCCGCTTGCTCTTGTGTGGTTCGGCGCTGGGTTTCATGGGAGCCTTGCTCGGAGGGCAGTCGCCCTTGCGTGGCAGGGCGGGGCTCGAGCTGGTCGTTTCGGCGTTCGACTATCGACTCGCGCGGAAATTCTGGGCCATCGAGGACGTCGAGCTCGCGCTCTTGGTGTTCGCGATCGTCGGCGGAACGCCCGCGTATCGGCGTGAGTTTGTAGCGGATGATGCGCCACGCAACCGTCGCGACTTCGACGCCTGGGTGGCGCGCGCCGTATTGAACCCCGCTCGGCCACTGTTCCGCGAAGCACGCTATCTGTTGGCGGAGGACCCCGCCATCGGCGACCTCGGGCTCTATCAATCCGTGTTGTCCGCCATTGCGGCTGGCGAAACGACGTCCGCACGCATCGCAGGTCGGCTAGGCAGAGCCGCGACCGCTCTCGCTCATCCTCTCAATGTTCTCGCGGACGCCGGATTCATCGTTCGCGATCAGGATGCCTTCCACGAAAAGCGTGTCCACTATGCCATCGCGGAGCCACTCATCACGTTTCATCACGCAGTGGTCAGATCCGCGTGGTCAGAGCTCGAGCGGCCTGGCCGCGCTCTGGAGGTCTGGAAAAGGCTTCGTCCGCAGTTTCAAGCGCAGGTAGTAGGACCGGCATTCGAATCCTTGTGCCGCTCGTGGACTCGACAGTACGCGAGTCCGCAAATTTTCGTGGGCCAGGTCCAAAGCGTGCGCCGTGGCCTCGTATCGGATGCCGAGCAAAAGAAGACGCACGAGGTCGATGTGGTCGTACTGGGCGAGGGAGATAAGGTCCTCGCACTGGGTGAAGCCAAATGGGGCTCCAAGCTGGGGGAGGATGACGTCGCGCGGCTCCAGCGTATCCTCGGACTGCTCGCGTCGCGCGGCTACGACACGCGTGACGCTCGCATCTTGTGCTTCAGCAGCGCTGGTTTCAACGCAGCCCTGTCACAGCGCTCGAAAAAAGAACCCATCATCCTCGTCGATCTGGCCCGGCTCTATGGCGACGAGTGAGCGCAGCGCCGACGAGGAACGGCGTGGGCCTGGGCTCGACGCCTGACCGCGCTGGCCGTCGCCAGGATGGCCATCCTGGCGTGGAGCAGCGCCGCGTGGCCCGAGCCCTCCCCGGGCACCCTGCTCCCGGCGCTCCTGCGCCGATCCGTTGGTAGCAGTATTTTGTGGAGCCAGGGTCGTTGCAGCGGCGCAGCAGCAGCGCCGCCCTGCAAGGCGCCGGGTGGGTTTTTGGCGATCGTTTGCTGCCGGTTCGCGCATTGGAGCTCAGCGTCCCGCCCACACCACGAAGGGTCACCATGTCAGCTGTCGCGCAGTCAACACGAGATTCTGAAACTACATCACCCGTGCGCTGGGGGGTCCTCGGAGCCAGTCGCTTTGCGCTGAATACCAGTCTGCCGGGCATGAAGAAGGGCAGCCTGACCGAGCTGCGCGCGCTCGCCTCCCGTGACCTCGGCAAAGCCAGAGCAGCAGCTGATGCGCTGGGCATCCCCAAGGCCTACGGTAGCTACGAACAGCTGCTCGACGACCCCGAGCTCGAGGTCATCTACAACCCGCTGCCCAACCACCTGCACGTGGAGTGGAGCGCGCGGGCGGCGCGCGCGGGCAAGCACGTGCTGTGCGAAAAGCCCATCGCGTTGAGCGCCAAAGAAGCCGAAACGCTCCTGTCCGTGCAGCGGGAGACCGGCAAGATCATCGCGGAAGCGTTCATGGTGCGCAGCCATCCGCAATGGGCTCGAGCCAAGGCCTGGATCGAGGCCGGTCAGATCGGTGAGCTGGTCAGCGTGCAAGCCGCTTTTTCCTATTTCAACCGCGATGCCGGCAATATCCGGAACAAGAAAGACCTGGGCGGTGGGGCGCTGTACGACATCGGGTGCTACGCCGTGAACACGTCGCGCTACCTGTTCGGCAGGGAACCGAAGCGGGCGATCGCGGCTTGTGAGCGTGACCCGGAGTTCGGCACCGATCGGCTGACCTCGGGCATGCTGGATTTCGGCGGGGCCCACGCGACCTTCACCTGCAGCACTCAGGCCGTGCCCCATCAACGGGTCAACGTGTTGGGGACCAAGGGGCGCATCGAGCTCGAGATTCCATTCAACGCGCCCGCCCATCGCCCGTCCCGAATCTTCCTCGATGATGGCTCGGCGCGCGACGGCAGCTCGGTTCAGACGACGGTGTTTCCGGTCGTGGACCAGTACAGCCTGCAGAGTGAACAGTTTTCACGCGCGGTGCGCAGCGGCGGCGCGGTCGAGAACTCGATCGAAATCGCGATCGGGAACATGCGCGTGATCGATGCGCTGTTCCGCTCTGCCGAAACTGGCCACTGGCAGAGCCCGTGACGGAACGGAGCTCTATTTCGTCATGTCTCGACGCTTTCTCGAGCCGGTCAAGAAGCAGTGTCTGGTCGTGGCGCTCGGCAGCGCGGGGCTCGGCTGCGCTGCGCCCGCGCAGCAGGTCGCAGAGGCCGCAGCGCCTGCCACAGCCGCCCGCCAAAGTGCCCCGGCCGGCGCAGCCGCGCCGTGTGCACCAGCGGTCGCGCCCACCGCCAGCACCTGGATCGCGGATGCTGGCGCCGGGTTGGGCAGCGCGGCAGCGGTGCGCCTCGGGGAGCCGCGAGTGGAGCCGAGCCCTCACGGCAACGCTCTGTGCTTCGACGGAGTCGACGACGGGCTCGCGTTCGATCAGAACCCGATCGCGGGCATGAGCCAATTCACGATCCAGGTGTTGTTCCGGCCCGACGCGATCGGCAGCCGGCAAGCCCCGTCGGAGCAGCGCCTCGTCCACTTCGAGCAAGGCAGCGCCAGCACGCCGGAGAACCTCCGCGCGCTGATCGAGACGCGCGTCGTCGGCGAGCAGTGGTTTCTCGACACCTACCTGCGGGCAGCCAGAGGCTCCCGGGCGTTGAGCGACCCCGAGAAGAAGCATCCCGTGGGGCGCTGGTACTGGGTCGCGCTCAGCTATGGCGGCGGCACGATGCGCCAGTACATCGATCGCCAGCTCGAGCTCGAGGGCGCCATCCCGTTCGAGCCCCTGTGCTCGGGACGAGCGAGCCTGGGCGTGCGGCTGAACCGCGTATCGTGGTTCAAGGGCTGCCTGCGCGAGCTGCGCGTGACGCCCTCCGTCTTGCCAGCGGCCGAGCTGGCCGCGCTGGAGTGAGCGGTCGGCTCCGGCCGTGGCGCGGACCGGGGTGGTTCTGCGCAAGAACGTAGTGCGTGCAACAACTGGCAAGCGGCCTCGCACGGGGGCGCACGGATCGCGCGGCGCTCGAGCGCCTCGCAGCTATTCTCCGGTGCCTTCCTCCAGCTCGCGCAGCAGCTTGTCGATCACGTGGCTGGCAATCGGGTGGTAGCCGTGCCGCAAGCGCTCGAAGATCGCCCGCGCGCGGCCGCGCGTCTCGGGCAAGCGGGCCAGCGCTCGATACAGCGGCTTCAGGTATTTCATGCGCCCCACTTCGCCGAGAAATGCTTCGGCGCGCGCCAGTGCGGGCGCGTATTCGGATTCGAGCGCGAGCTGCAGCCAGGCGCACAGAATTTCGGCGTTGTGGCTGGCGCCGAGTGCAAAGCGCGCGTCGAGCGCGGCGCACACCGACTGGGGTGCGGGGTGTGGCATGCGGTCGAGGTACAGCGGCCATTCGAGCGGCGAGAGCACGATGCCTGGGCCGGCGTCGGAGCCGGCATCGGGGAGCGCGGGGGGCAGCGCCAGCAGCTCGGTCAGGCGCTGCGAACGCGGCTCCGGGGCGCTCTCGGGCAGGCCTTCGCCGTGCAGATAGTCTCGGGCGTGCACGCGCTCGAGAGCTCCCGGCAATTCGCCTTCGAGGAACTCGGTCAGCTCTTCGGTGGTGATGGAGCAGAAGCGAAAGCGCTGCATGTAGCTGCGCAGAAAGGCGTCCCAGCGCGCGCGCCCTTCGGACTCCTCCAGGGCACGTAACAAGAGGTAGCCTTTCTCGTAGGGAACGAGGCTGAAGGCATGGTCCGGATCGATGCCGTCGAGGTGCGTGCGCAGGCGCGTGAGCGCAGGCTGCGCGGCCAGCTGTTCGAGGTGGCGCGCCAGCTCGGCGCGCCCGACTGCCGCGTGCAACTCCGAGACGTCGCGGCCCTCGAGTGCCTCGATGATGCGGCGTTCGGCATACACCGTGAATCCTTCGTTGAGCCAGAAGTGCTCGGCCGAGGCATTCGAAATCAGGTTGCCGGTCCAGGAATGTGCGAGCTCGTGCGCGACCACGTTCACGAGCGAACGATCGCCGGCGATCAGCGTGGGGGTGAGGAAGGTGAGCCGCGGGTTCTCCATGCCCCCGTACGGGAAGGACGGCGGCATGACGAGCAGATCGAAGCGCTCCCAATCGTAGGGGCCGAAGAGCTGCTCGGCGGCCTCGATCATCGACTCCACGCCGTCGAATTCACGCGCGGCGGCCTCCAGCTGTGGCGGCTCCGCCCACACTCGTACGCGCGGGGACAAGTCTCGGCTCACCAGATCGCCCACGGCCAGAGCCAGCAGATAGGGCGGAATCGCTTGCGGCATCTGCCATTGATCGATGGCGCGCCCGGCAGCGCCGGCCTGCCGAGCTACAAACCGGGCTGCCATCAGGCTGCGCAGCTCGGCGGGGACGTCCAGTAGGGCGCTGTACGTCACGCGCCGGCGCGGCGTGTCTTGCAACGGCACGATGGAACGGGCATGGATGGCCTGACACTGCGAGAACAGGTACGGGTGGCGGCCGGAGGCCGTCTGCGGCGGTTCGAGCCAGCCGAGCGCCGAGGCAGAGCTCGACGTTCGATAGCGCAAGCGCACGCGATCGACTCCGCTCGGCAGGTCGATGCGCAGCCGAGCACCGAGGATCGGATCGGGCGCGTTCAGCGAGTAGGGGAGTCGCTGACCCGTGGCGCTCTCGATCGCGAGGATCGAGAGCTCGCGCGTGTCCAGATCGAGCGGTCCGCCGTGCGCTGCCAGGGACGCGGCTCGCAGCTGCAGCGTCACTTCTCCCGCGAGCGTGTGGCCCTCGAAGTCGACGCGCAGCTGCAAGTCGAACGACTCCGTTTCGGGTTGGTCGGAGTCACACCAGGAATGTGGATCGAAGCGCGGCACCAGTGCAGCTTTGCCGAACTCCGCGCGGCCGCGCCAGCGCTTCGAGCGCCTGTTCCCGAGTTGGGTTCCCGCAGGGGCCGCTGCTAGCTGGAGCGGGGCTTGCCGCGCGACCGGCGCCGCCACGTGAGCGCGAGCCCGGCAAGCGCCGCGACGGCGGGCGTCGCCGAAACACCGGGCCCGAGCTGGCAACCCGACGGGGGCGAGGAGTCATCGCCAAGGTCGGGGCCGCGGACGATCGTCTCGTCCGTCGCTGGCGCCTCCCCCTGCGGGAGAAGGGCCGCGCATTGCGCGGGTCTGGGCAGACCCTTCAGCTCGCACCAGGTGGGCGTGAGCTCCGCGCTGGGCGGCTCGCTGCACGACGGGAGCTCGGTATCCGTCCAGGCGCTCAGCAGGGGCCCTGGCTCCGAGCACGCTTCGGTGCGCTGGTCCTGGCCAGTCCGGACATCTTCGAGCACCAGAGTGACGCAGTAGCGACCCGCCGCGTGGGGAAACACGACGGGGCTGAGGTCATAGCCCTGCTCCGGGTATTCGCCGTAGAACCGCAGCTCGTGCGTGAGGCTGTCGGCTTGCCATTGCTCTGCGCCGAGCTCCACGCGCACGTTCCATGCGACGCCGCCGGTGATGGCGGGGGGTGTCCAGCGTAGCGCCGTGGAGACCTGCTCGACCACGTTGCCAGAGACGAGCTTGACAGCCACGGTGCAGCCGGTTACCGACCGGCAGCGCACGAGCTCGCCCGTGCCGTGGTAGAACTTGTGCCAGCTGTCAAACACCAGCTCGGGTGTCGGCAGAGGCGTGGGCGCGCCTTCGACGTCCAGCCGGAACCGCCCGCCGACATCGCTGTTGCTCGTGGTCGGTTCCGTTGCCAGCACGGCGCTGAGGCTGGCCCCGACCTCGAGCGGTTGCCGCGCGACCCAGGCGAAGTCGTACCCACCCTGCGGCGTGCTGGGCAGCAAGCTCACATCCCCCGCCACCTCGGCGCCGCTGGCGGCCTGCACCACGACCCGCAGCTCCGTCTGCGCCTGCTCCCTGCTGAGCCCCCCGCCCTCGCCGTGGATCACGAAGAAGCCGTCGCTGGCCACGGGCACGCGGGGGTCCTCCGCGTTCTTCAGCAGTGCCGGCTTCAGATAGCTCCAGCCGTTCCGAAGCGGCTCGTTGCCGGGTGCTCCGGAGCAGCCCAGCGCCTCCCCCACCCCCGTGGGCAGACCGTCGGCGCTCGGAAGCCACAGGTCGAGGCCGAACATCGTCGGTACCAACCCAGCCAGCATCCAACCCCTGAACGCGATCCTCGGCATGCTGGCCAGGCAAAGCAAGAAGCTGGCCAGCCCGCTGGCTTCGAGCAATCCGCGCTCAGCCCGCGAGCGCTGCGCCAACTTGTGCCGCGTCCACCGACTTTGTGACCCGGCGCGCTGCCTCGGAGCCCCTCAGTCGGCGGCCGCGTCAGTCCCGGCGTGGCGCACCACCCTGATCTCGCCGATGGCCGCCATCCGCGAGCAGCCGCCGTCGGTCTGGAGCTGGGCACACCAGCGGATGCAGCGCACCGTTCGGGACGTTCGCGAGGCGGTCGGTGGGGACGGCAGCGGA
>Ga0207675_100006256_pt1 | contig 11299 bp, 9 predicted proteins | sample KBSSwiS42_FD_184305 | JGI IMG/M metagenome (GOLD analysis project Ga0207675, IMG submission 184305) | Switchgrass rhizosphere microbial communities from Kellogg Biological Station, Michigan, USA - KBS Switchgrass S4-2 (SPAdes) (version 2) | ecosystem: Host-associated > Plants > Roots >...
TGGCGTAATGGCGTTCGTGGCAATTGTGCTCGCAGTGCTGGTAATCGGGATTTCTCTTTACGTCTGGCGGACAAAGCATTCCGCGGCAGCTACTGCGGCGCAACCTGAAATAAAATCGCTCGCCGTACTGCCGCTCAAGTCTCTCGATTCTGGAGACAATGTGCTCGGAGTGGGTATTGCCGATGCCGTGATCAGAAAGATCAGTCAGACCGGAAAGATATCCGTCCGGCCGACAAGCGCCGTCTTGAAATACGCGAAAGGTGATTTCGATAGTTTGTCCGCGGGTCGAGAGCTAAGCGCCGACGCGATTCTTGAGGGAACTGTGCAACACGCGGGTGGCCGATTGCGCGTGACGGTTAACCTACTGCGTACGCGCGATGGTATTTCAATCTATTCCGACAGTTTTGACATGATCGCGGCGGACGTCTTTGCAATTCAGGACAAGGTCGCGCAGCAGGTATCGTCTCGCCTTCAGGTAAGTCTTGATACGGTTCGGCCGGCTCGTTACCCGACAGACGCCAGAGCTTACGAGGCCTACATCAGAGGACTTACCAGTCTTGACGAGCGAGGTTATGAAAAAGACGCGATACCGCAGATGACCGACACGATCAATTTCTTCAAGAAAGCCATAGAAATTGATCCCAAATATGCGTTGGCTCATGCCAAATTGGCGTTCGCTTACGCCTGGACGGGTGTGGCGATCGAGCCGGGCAATTCAAAGTGGGCAGAGCTCGCGAGAGAAGAGATCAAAGAAGCGCAAGCGCTGGATCCAAATCTGGCGGAAACTCACGTCGCCCACGCCTATATGCTCTGGACCGCCTACGAGGGTTATCAAAGCGAAGCCGCAATTCAGGAGCTACTGCTGGCCAAACAGCTTGACCCAAACATTAGTACGCCTGACCTGCCAGCGATTCTTGGGCACATCGGCCTCGATGATTTAGCCTCGCGAGAGTTACAGCGTGCTCAGGAAATTGATCCGACGAGTCAAAGCCTTAAAGACCTGAAAATGATTTTGCTTTACATCCGGGCGGATGCTGATGGGTGGTTTGCCGAGCGCCAGAAATATCCGAGCGGTTTCACTCACGTTGACCCATGGTACTACGTGCGAAAGGGTCTTTTGGCTGACGGCGAGAAAGCAATAGATGAAAGACTGGCGAAAATGCCCAATCGTCCTGAGCTCCTAATGCAGCAGGCTCTGCTATTCGCTTTGAAAGGCGAGATCGACAGAGCGAAATCGATGGTCCCGCAAATGCTCCCCAAAATCGAAAGGAATGATCAAAGCCGGCACCATTGGACGTACTACGCGGCGTGTGTTTATGCGCTCGCGGCAGAGACCAGCGAAGCAGTCAAGTGGCTAAAAGAAACGGCTGCGACTGGCTTTCCTAACTATCCGCTCTTTGCACGCGATCCCTTTCTCGATCGAATCAGAAAGAGTCCTGAGTTTATGCAGTTCATGGCCGAGCAAAAGGCGCAGTGGGACAAGTATCGACAGGAATTTGAGTAGTGGATTGCCCGCAGATCAATTCGTAAGCGCGGACGGAACTTTCTGACAAATCGGGCTAGGATCTGGACGGCCTCAACCAATTCGTATCGAAACAGTTACTGTGCATGCGCGCCGATGAAGCATTATCCAAAGGTTGTTAACACTGATGCCGAGCATTTCGCAAATGGCCTCGCTTTGAAGGCCATCAACCTCGCGCAACGTGAATGCGCTTGCGGTGCGCGCCGTGATCCAGCGATTGAGTCTGACACAGTGAACTGAAAAGGCCTACCGGTTCTTCTTCATCATGTCGGGTGATTTCATGCTGTCTGACTTCATCATATCCGGCTTCTTCATCGAGTCTTTTTTCATCATCATGTTGCGCTCACGCATCATCCGGCGATGACGGCGGTGCATCCGATGGCGCCGTATCATGCGATTGCTGTTCATGTTGCTGTTCATCATGCTCGACGACTTCATCTGATCGCCTGACATATTGCCGTTCTGCGCCGCCGTGTTAACCGCGATAAGCGAGAATGTCGCCAGTAATCCAATAAGAACTAAGACAAATTTTCGCATCTGCTTCATTTTGATCCTCCAAATCGGCTGTCGATGTAATGGCCGCAGCAGTCTGTAATCTGCGAGTCATCCGCACGACTAATACCCGGTAGGCCGTTTTTTATTCCCGGTCCGCAGGTTTTTTCTAAGCGGCTGGAATAAACTGGCCGGTCTCTGGTATTGCTTCAATGGGCAGGAAAAACCGGAGGAGGTAGGCAGCGGCTATCTGACTTGTGTTCGGATTTCCCCGAGAAAAGCGAAGGCTGGAAGACTGGGCTTCGTTCGAAAGCGAGGCTCTGCCTTTCCATGCCGACCTTTACCGTTTAGCCAAGTGGCTGCTGCGGAATCAGGCCGAGGCAGAGGATCTGGTGCAGGAGACCTTTGTTGAGGCGTTGCGATCGTTTCATCGGTTCGAGCAAGGAACCAACTGCCGCGCGTGGTTGATTAAGATCATGTATCACCTGCTCAGTAAGCGCCGTCGAGAATCAAACCGTTTACGTGTGGTGGGAGATGTCGACGAACAGATTGCGGAAACAGTCGCGCCTGCCGCATCGGGCGACCTTGCCGGAGAGGAAGTGCTCAATGCACTCAAGCGTTTGCCGCAGCATTATCAGGAGGTGGTGATCCTCTCGGACGTCGAGGAGCTGAATTACAAGGAGATTGCCGACGCGCTATCGATTCCAATTGGAACAGTGATGTCACGTCTGTCTCGAGGCCGAAGTCTCTTGCGATCCGAATTGGGAAATTATGCGCGTAGCCTTGGCATCGGCATCGGCAAGGAAGCGGCGGGAAAGAAATTAAGACTAGCCGAAACCGATCGTGGAGGGAAATCAAATGCAGTGTAGTGATTTCCGGGAAATTGCTGATTCGTATCTCAGCGATGAGCTGTTGATCGAAACCAATCACGACGTCATCCGGCATTTGGAGTCCTGTGCTGAGTGCCGCGGTGAGTTAGCTGCGCGCCGCGGCCTTCGCCACGAACTAAGAACAAAGTTCAATCAATCGGCTGAACTGCGAGTTCCCGATGGCTTTGCCGAGAGTTTGCGAACCAGATTAAGAGAGCAGGCGTTGCACCGGCCAGGGATAGTTATCCCGCGCATCGCTTATGTAGGAATCGCCGCCGGCGTCCTGATCGCCGTCGGGGTGGGTCTGTTGGCTGTGCAGCGCTGGCGCGCGGGTCAACGGGAGTTGGTTGCTTGGGCGAGTCTTACCAATAGCGCGACCGGCGATCATCGTGAGTGCGCGCTGGAACACAAACTCAAGAGCACAATCATCAGTCTCAGTGAAGCTGGCCGGGTTTACGATCGTGCTTATGCAAACGTGGCTGATCAAACATCGCTGCAAGAATCGCTACCGCCCGGCGCGCAATTACTCGACGCGCACTCCTGCGCTTTTGCAGGACGGCGATTTGCGCATCTGGTCGTTAAGTACGATGACCAGGTTGTTTCAATTGTCATCGCGCGCAACGATGGGAATGCGAAATCGCCAACTGCACGGCCGGGCGATCTTGCCGCAGTGTTCACTTCTGATTCGTATCAAGTCGCGGCATTTCAAACCGCGAATCACGCAGTGTTCGTCGTGTCGTCATTGAATGAGACTGACAACATGACGATCGCGCGCAGCGTGTCGCCGCTGCTGGAGAAACAGATTCGCAGCGGCGAGGAACCGCTCCAGGCAAAGCTATCCAACGAAGGTAAACGATAGGTCATGATAGGTATGCATAGACAGAATATTATTGCCGCAGTATTGCTGATTGTAATTGGTGTCGCACTTGTCGCTACCGGATACGCCAAGGGTTGGGGGCCGTTGGGTGTTTTGAATGTGGGTGTATCGCGGCTCGCAAAGGGTGGAGATGCCGGAGTCGTTACGCCAATGGCAAATGAGACGAAAGCCGCGGCTGCGCCTGAGCTAGCCGGCGGCACCTGGATTAATTCCGATCCGCTTACTTTGAAAGGTCTTCGTGGGCGCGTCGTAGTGCTCGATTTCTGGACGTTCGGTTGCTACAACTGCCGGAACGCCTTGCCTTCGGTAAAGAGTTGGGACGCCCGCTATCGCGACAAGGGACTGACAATCATTGGGGTGCACACACCAGAGCTTCAAACTGAGCGCAACATTGAGAATGTGCGCCGCGAAGTTGCCGAACTCGGCATCAAATATCCGGTAGTCACGGATAACGACAATGCGATCTGGAACGCGTATGGCGTCGAAGCGTGGCCCACGTGGTTCGTCGTCGACAAGCAGGGTCGCGTGCGCGGGATGCACGTAGGGGAAGGCGCTTATGGCGAGACGGAAGAGCTTATTAAGAAATTGTTGGCTGAGGATGGCAAGCAGCAGCCAGAGAAGGAAACTATGACCGACAAAGTGGAAAAGACTGACGCACAATGGCAGAAAGAACTAACTTCAGACCAGTACTACGTTTTGCGGCAAGCCGGGACTGAGCGGGCGTTTACCGGCGCTTACTGGGACAACCATGAACACGGCGTGTATTACTGCGCCGCCTGTGGTTTGCCATTATTCAAATCCGAAACAAAATTCGATTCAGGGACGGGGTGGCCGAGTTTCTATGCGCCGATCTCAAAGGCGAACATCATCGAGAACAGCGATCGCAATCTCGGCATGGTGCGCACGGAAGTGCGCTGTCATCGCTGCGGATCGCACCTCGGACATGTGTTTGACGACGGTCCGCAACCCACCGGGCTGCGATATTGCATGAACTCGTTGGCGCTGAAATTTGAGAAGGAGTAAGGAACTGGACCGCAGACCGACTATTAAGCAGGACTAATGGCAACGAAATTTCGTGACAACGTAAAAGCGAGCGAGATAACGGACTACAAGGTCTATCTCAATAGGCGAAATTTCATGCGTGGCGCGGCACTGCTGGCGTCAGGCGCGGCCACCACGTTTCTCTATCGAAAACTAAATCCGCCACCTGCGGAACCGCCGAAAGGGCAGAAGATCGAAACAGTTACGACTCAACCGGCGGATAACCTTGCGAAGTCCGGCTTCACGGTAAACGAGAAGCTGACGCCGTTCGAAGACATAAGCAACTACAACAATTTCTATGAGTTCTCTACGGACAAGCGAGAAGTTGCCGGGGAAGCAAAAGGATTTGTCACGCGGCCGTGGGCGGTCGAAGTCGGCGGGCTGGTAAACAAGCCGAAGGTTTTTGACCTGGATGAGTTGCTAAAGTTTGCCCAGGAAGAACGCGTCTACCGTCTTCGCTGCGTTGAAGGCTGGTCGATGGTGATTCCGTGGATCGGGTTTCCGCTTTCGAAGCTACTCGAAAAAGTTGAGCCGACTTCTCAAGCACGTTATGTCAGCTTTCAAACGTTGCTTGATCCGAACCGAATGCCGAATCAGCGGACAGGAGTTCTCGACTGGCCGTATGTCGAAGGATTAAGACTCGATGAGGCAATGCATCCGTTGGCGATTCTCGCCACGGGTTTGTACGGTCAGGTGCTGCCGCCACAGGACGGCGCGCCCATTCGCCTCGTCGTTCCCTGGAAGTATGGATTCAAGAGCATCAAGTCCGTGGTAAAGATCAACCTGGTCGCAGACCAACCGCCAACCACCTGGAGTGCCGAAGGTCCTTCGGAGTACGGGTTTTATTCCAACGTCAATCCGCACGTGAATCATCCGCGCTGGAGTCAGGCGACGGAACACCGGATTGGAGAATTCACTGGTCGTCCGACCTTGATGTTCAACGGATACGCCGACCAGGTGGCGCGCTTGTATGACGGAATGGATCTGCGGGTGAACTTCTAATAGATGAAAGATACTCGATTCGCCAAAGTCCTGATATTCATCAACTGCCTGATCCCATTGGCGCTGCTGTTATGGGATACCTATCGAAAGCAGGTGGGCGCGAACCCGTTGGAATTTGTGACACGCACCACGGGAATGCTCACGATTGTTTTTCTGCTGCTGTCGCTGACGGTTACTCCGTTGCGCAGAATCACGGGCGCAAATTGGCTGGTAAAGTTCCGCCGGATGCTCGGGCTGTATGCGTTCTTCTATGGCTTTCTGCACCTGATGACATACGTCTCGTTCGATCGGTTCTTTAATCTGAAATCGATCCCAGGCGATGTGGCTCAACGCCCATTCATAGCGATTGGGATGCTTTCGTTCTTTCTAATGGTCCCTGTAGCCATCACTTCCACGAACAAGATGGTCAAACGACTCGGCGGAAAGCGTTGGAACCGGCTGCACAAATTAACCTATCTGGTGGGCGTTGGGGGTGTGTTGCACTACTGGATGCTGGTTAAGTCCGATACGCGGATACCGCTAACTTTCGGATTCGTCCTCTTAGTGTTGTTGGGCTATCGGTTGGTGATGAAGTACACGCCACCTTCGGAAAAACGCGTTACTCCTTCATTATTCTCGCAACGGTAGCGTTTTCAGCTAACGAAACCAGACTATGCCAGCCGCGGCGATTAAGACGATGTCGGCCAGATATCGGAAATCTTCGATGGCGATGCGCCACACAGACCCCGTGGTTGTGTTGCACAGGCGTGGAGTGTCTCTGAGCTTTTGCGAGCGGCGGTTGAAGACCCTCATGTGAAGAAGGACTTGTTGGCCGCGACCGCGTCAGCCACGGCTGTATGAGCTGTGCCGTCAGAGAGTTGTTGTCGAGAGTCAGGAGCCTTAGAATTCCACGTGAATCCACTTGGCACTGACCTGCGTGCATATAGATTTAAGGGGAAGTAAATGCTCAAATCAGTTCTTATTAGTTCTGCCCTTTTATTCAGCGGTACGATGTTAGCTTGCAATAGGGCCGCTGCCTCTGCAGTTGCAATCCCGGATCCCGCTCTGGATGAAGCCATTCGAAATACATCGCAGAAGCAAACGATCGTCCTCGCTGGAGGTTGTTTCTGGGGTGTGGAAGCCGTCTTCGAGCACGTCAAAGGCGTGACGGACGTTAGGTCTGGTTATGCCGGAGGAAAAGGTTCGGCCACCTATGAGGAGGTCAGCACCGGGGATACCGGTTACGCCGAATCCGTCCAGATTACTTATGATCCATCGAAGATAACCTATGGCAGGCTTCTCAAAGTTTTCTTTGCCGTGGCTCACGATCCGACTGAGGTAAATCGGCAAGGGCCTGACACAGGTACGCAATATCGTTCGGCGATTTTTTACTCGACTGATGAGCAGAAGCGCATCGCGCAGGCCTACATCGATCAACTCAATAAAGCGAAGGTGTTCCCTCGGCCGCTGGCAACGCAACTCTCACCGCTCGACTCTTTCCATGAAGCCGAGGGCTACCATCAGAACTATCTGGCAAACCATCCGAATGAGCCGTACATCGTTTACAACGATCTGCCCAAGCTTGAAAATCTCCGTAAGGAGTTTCCACAGCTGTATAAAGAATAGCCCGAGCCCAAAGAGACTTGGTTGAAACGACTGGTGCCGAGGGTGGGATTCGAACCCACACGGGATTACTCCCAACGGATTTTAAGCCCGTTTCGGCGCTACTGACCCAAGGCGGACGGATCTCTTGGCGAGTTTTCCCGTCTCGGTTAAAATTCATTTCACCCTAATTGTTTACGATTTGCATTTGGCCGTCGACGACTCATGCCTGCAACCCTAAATAAGCCAATTGAAAACCGGCTGCTCGCCTTGCTTCCGGCTGATGAATACGAACGACTGCGCCCCAATTTGCGGAGGGTTTCCTTTTCCCTTGGCGAAGTCGTTTACGAATTCGGGGGACAACTCGATTACGTCTTTTTCCCGACGACTTCGATCGTTTCTTTACTCTACACGATGGAAAACGGCACCAGCGCGGAAATGGGCTTGACGGGTAACGATGGCGTCGTCGGGATCGCCCTTTTTATGGGTGGCGGTACGATGCCCAACCGTGCCGTCGTACAAAGCGCCGGTGGCGCTCTGAAGATGAAAGCAAAGGTGATGCAAGATGAGTTTGCGCGCGGCGGAAGATTCCAGCAGTTGCTATTGCGCTATACGCAGGCATTAATAACGCAAATCTCACAAACAGCCGTCTGCAATCGTCTTCACTCAGTAGAACAGCAACTTTGTCGCTGGCTTCTGTTAAGTCATGACCGGCTGAATACGAACGAGTTAGTAATGACCCAGGAACTGATCGCCGACATGTTAGGAGTGCGTCGCGAAGGCGTTACCGTGGCTGCGGGTCGGCTGCAAGATGCGGGAGCCATTAGTTACGTTCGTGGTCGCATCCAGATCCTCGACCGCCAAAAGCTGGAAGAGACCGTGTGCGAGTGTTACCGCGTGGTGAAAGGCGAGTTCGATCGGTTGCTGGGATAGATAATCTGCCGCATTCTCTGGCAAATCCCGGCTTTGTGCGTTAGCACACAGACCCCAGCTCTTTCGACTGCTATAACCTCACTTAGCTCTGCTTTAGAAATTACCTTTCGACATCTCGGATCGGGCCAACAACCTTCTTCTTGAGCCGCCTGTTAGTTTCCCGAGAGGGCTGGAGTGAGAGGTTGTAAGCTCCGCGTCCCCAGCACCCTGTCCACTAGTATTCTGTGTTGCAACTAATGTTCGGTGACGTGTGTTTGGAAAACTTGGTAACAGCTATCGAAGCTGAAAGGGAAAGATGAATAGATCAAAACATATCTTGTCTATGCTTATTCTGTTCGCGCTCGGCTTAGTCGGCATGAGCGCACAGGCTCAACGACGGCCCAACGGCACTACGGACCGCCAGGTCAGCGTCATACTCCAACGACTCGAGCAAAGCTCCAGTAGATTCCATAACAGTCTTAACTTGGTACTGGTAAACGGCCGCGTCGACGAAACGCGTCCGCAAAACGACATCAACTCATTCGAACCCGCGTTTTCGACGGCAATTGATCAGTTCAGGGATAAGTTCAGCCGTCGCCAGGATGTCGGGGCCGATGTTCAGAACATCTTGCAAAAGGCAGCGCTCGTCAATGGGTTCATGACGCGCAATCGGTTGAATGCAACGGCGCAGAATGATTGGGCCACGGTTCGAAACAATCTGAACACGCTGGCGAATGCGTATGGAGTCAGTTGGCAGTGGAACCGCCCCACGCTTCCGCCAGTCAGTTCAAGTCAACTGTCGCGACTTTCTGATAGCGACCTCAATCAATTGATTCAGCGCATTGAAACTGGCAGAAATACTTTTGCATCAAGTCTCACCGCTGCATTTGATCGTAATCGCTACAGCCAGACAGGCAGCGAACGCAATATGCTCGTTGCCGTTGGCGACCTCAAGAATGCCACCGATCAGTTGCGCAATCAGTTCGACGCCAGACAGCCGTTGGTGGACTATGTCGCCCGTGTGCTTGCGCGTGCTACACCCATCGACACCTACATGAGCCACAACCGGCTTACTACACAGGCACAGACCGACTGGGGCACACTGCGAGCAGACTTAAACACCCTGGCAGGCGCATTGAACGTTGCTGCGACTTGGCAGAACGGCGCTGATTGGAGACGGCCCGACGCAGGGTACAACTCCGACAGTCGTTTAACCGGAACGTTCCGGTTGGATCCCTCGCGCAGCGACAATCCCCGCGACATCGCCGACCGCGTGACTCGCAGCCTCTCCGACAACGAACGGCAAAGCGTCCATGATCGCATGTTCGCGCGACTAGAATCGCCTGAGATGCTCGCAATTCAACGTAGTGGCTCAACCATGACAATGGCCTCGTCGCGCGCTCAACAATCTACATTCGAAGCGGACGGCGTCGAGCGCCAAGAGGAAGTCAGTGGAAGACCGAGTCGGGTAACTGCAACGTTAACGGGTGATCAGTTGGGAGTAAGATCAACGGGTTACCGAAACAATGATTTCAACGTTACCTTCGAGTCCATCGAAAACGGCCGGCGGCTTCGCGTCCGGCGAGAAATCTACTCCGACCGGCTGAGCCAACCCGTCGTGGTAAATAGCATTTACGACCGGACCTCGGATGCGCCGCAGTGGAATATCTACGAGGGCGTGGAAACGGCTAACAATGATGCGAACAACGGTAACGGTGAGTTTCTGACGCGCGACGGGGAAACCATTGTGGCTGTTCTGAACAATGACCTGAGTACGAAGCAGGCGAAGCAGGGCGACCGATTTACTTTGACCGTGCACGACAATGGTCAATACGAAGGCGCGGTTATCGAAGGCACGGTGGGTAGTGTTAACGAGGGCGGACGCCTGACGGGTCGATCCGGGATGACACTCAACTTTGAATCGATCCGGTTGCGGAACGGTCAAACCTATCGGTTCGCCGGTATTCTCACCGGAGTTCGAACGCTGAATGGCGATACGGTCAAGGTCGACAACGAAGGAAGCGCGCAGGGCGACAACCAGACCACGCAAACTATCACGCGCGCGGGCATCGGCACCGCCATCGGGGCGATCATCGGCGCAATTGCCGGAGGCGGAAAAGGCGCGGCGATCGGTGGAATCATCGGCGCGGCAGGTGGAGCCGGCTCGGTCTATGTTACGGGCAAAGACAATCTGGAGCTTCCCACGGGCACTGAACTAACCATCCGGTCAAGCGCACCAAACAGATAACTTGACGAAGAAAGCTTCCCGTCTATGGGCGGGAATTACTTTCGTGTTTATTTGACGACGGTGGTTGGGAGGATTGCGCGATCAGAGTGATTGCGCAATCCTCCCTATTTCTTTCACGATTGGGCTTCTCTTACGTGTGTCAGTCTTTCGTATCCGAAGTTAGGGTAGTTCTCGCGTGCGTGCGCGCCAATTCGTCCTTGCAGGCAGGGCCCGCGACGAGCAGCATCACGGCATGTCCAAGAACCACAAGGGCGACATAGGTAACGGCATCCGCCAGGATGGGAGCCACGCCCGGCGCGAAGACCATCCACTTCGGAAACGTCGCCGCGATTAGATAATCCCGCGGCGGGCCGATGACCGCCACGACGCAAAGGAACACCGCCAGGCCGCGCCACCCAAAGCGCCGGGCAGTTCGCCACGTGACGAGGTAGATTGGCGTGAGTGAGATCGAGAGGCCCAGGTAGAAGAGCGGGAGAAAATACGGCGTCGAAGCAAATGGTATTCGCCACCAATCCAAGGCCTCGCAGAGAGCGATCGCGCCCAACCCAAGTAACCCAGCAGACGCGCCGCCAATCAAAGCCCCAAAGACACGCTTGGTGGTCGCGCGCGTGAAGTAAACCACGCCCACGAGTTCAATCAGATACCCACAAGCCCAAAGAATGATTTGCTGCCTTGTTATGTGTCTCTCTCCCTGCGAGGGCAATCGAACGAGCGCTTGAGACCATTCAGCAGCATCCAAGTCGGCCATGAACACC
>Ga0207675_100006257_pt1 | contig 11299 bp, 13 predicted proteins | sample KBSSwiS42_FD_184305 | JGI IMG/M metagenome (GOLD analysis project Ga0207675, IMG submission 184305) | Switchgrass rhizosphere microbial communities from Kellogg Biological Station, Michigan, USA - KBS Switchgrass S4-2 (SPAdes) (version 2) | ecosystem: Host-associated > Plants > Roots >...
CCGATGCCGAAGCGGTGACGGCCGCGCTGAACGCGCTCAAGGAAGGAACTCCGCCGGCGAGCGAATCGGCCGGCGGGCAGGCCCGCCAGTCCGGCGCCCAGGCCAAAGCGGAAACAGCCGCCCAGCCGGCGACCACCACACCGGCGAAGAAGGAAACCACCGCCGACGTGCTCAAGGAGCTGGACAGCCTCATCGGGATGGACGCGGTCAAGGCGCCGGCCGGGAAGGCAGCCGCCAGGAAGACCCCCGCGAAGAAGACGACGGCCGCGAAGAAGTCGCCGGCGCGCAAGTCCGCGGCTGCGAAGAAGGCCCCGGCCCGGAAGGCGGCGGCGAAGAAGGCGCCCGCGAAGAAGGCGGCGGCCCGCAAGACGGCTGCCGGGAAGTCGCCGGCGAAGAAGGCCGCGCGCAAGACGTCGAAGTCGTCCTGAGTCTGGCCAGGTCGGGCCTCAGGTCCGGCCGACCAGGTCCGCCACCAGCAGCATCAGCTCCCCCACGTCGAACGGCTTGGCCAGGTGCGCCTGGAAGCCGGCGACGAGCGCGCGCTTGCGATCCTCGGCGCGCGCGAACGCCGTCAGCGCCAACGCGGGGATGCGCGACTCGCGGGGCTCGTTCGCGCGCAGCGTGCGCATCATCTGGTAGCCGTCCATGCCCGGCATGCCGATGTCGCTGACGATGATGGTGGGCCGCGACGCGGCGACCGCGGCCAGCGCCGCGTCGGCCGATTCGAAGGCAGTCACCGTGGCGCCCTGGTCCTGCAGCACCCGCTGCAGCAGGTCGCGCGCATCGGGCTCGTCGTCGACGATGAAGGCATGCACGCCGTCGAGCCGCGGCAACGCCATCGCGTCGCCGTCGTGCAGTTCGGCGGTCGGATGGATGCGCTGGCGCTCGGACTCCACCTGCATGATGGACACCGGCAGGTCGACGGAGAACGTCGTGCCCATGCCCTCGCCGGGGCTGGCCACGCGGATGGTGCCGCCGTGCAGTTCGACCAGCTGCTTGCAGATCGCCAGGCCCAGGCCGAGTCCGCCATGGGCGCGCGTGCTGGAGCCGTCGCGCTGCGAGAAGCGATCGAACACCTGCGGCAGGAAAGTGGCGGGGATGCCGATACCCGTATCCGACACGCTCAGTTCCACGTGCGAATTCACACGCTGCAGCAGCACCTGCACCTGCCCGCCGCGCGGCGTGAACTTGATCGCGTTGGTGAGCAGGTTCCACACGACCTGCTGCAGCCGGCTGGCGTCGCCGTTGACCACCGCCCGCCCCGGATCGAGCAGGCTGATCAGGCGGATCTCCTTGGTGGCGGCCGCCGGCGCTGCGGAATCGATGGCGGCCCGAACCACGTCGAGGATGGCGATCTGGCGCAGGTCCAGTCGCAGCTTGCCGGTCATGATGCGGCTCAGGTCGAGCAGGTCGTCGATCAGCTGCACCTGCGCACGGGCGTTTCGGTCGATGACCTCGATCGCTCGGCGCTGGTCGACCTCGCTGCCGGCACGGGCCTTGAGCAGCACCTGCGTCCAGCCCAGGATGGCGCTGAGCGGCGTTCGCAGCTCGTGCGACAAGGTGGCCAGGAACTCGTCCTTCAGCTGGGTGGCGCGCTGCGCGGTCATCCGGGCGGTGCGCTCGGCGTCCAGGATCTCCTCGCGCTGCAGGCTGGCCACCTCCATGGCCTCGGCGCGCCTGCGCTCGGTGAGGTCGCGCGTGAGCTTGGCGAAGCCCAGCAGCTTGCCCGTCTCGTCGCGCATCGCGGTGATGGTGACGTTGGCCCAGAACATCGATCCGTCCTTGCGGACACGCCACCCCGTATCGACGAAGCGCCCCGCCGTCGCGGCTTCGTGCAGCTCGTGCGCGGGCCAGCCGCTCTCGACGACCTCGCGCGGGTAGAAGACGGAGAAATGCTGGCCGATGATCTCCTCGGCCGTGTAGCCCTTGATGCGCTGCGCGCCGACATTCCAGCTGGCGATGCGGCCGTTGACGTCGAGCATGAAGATCGCGTAGTCGGACACGCCCTCGACCAGCAGGCGGAAGCGCTCCTCGCTGATGCGCAGCGCCTCCTCCTGGTGACGCCGTTGCGTCAGGTCGCGCGTCACCTTGGCATAGCCCACCAGCTTGCCGGCGTCGTCGCGCATCGCCGTGATGACGACGTTGGCCCAGAACATCGAGCCGTCCTTGCGCACGCGCCAGCCCTCGTCCTCGAAGGCTCCGTCCTCGTTCGCGCGGCGCAGTTCCTCCTCCGGAAGGCCCTTGGCCAGCGCCTCGGGCGGGTAGAAGCGGGAGAAGTGGGTGCCGATGATCTCGTCGGCCTTGTAGCCCTTGAAGCGCTCGGCGCCCAGGTTCCAGGTGAGCACGTGACCCTCGGGGTCGAGCATGCAGATCGCGTAGTCGCGGACGCTCTCGACCAGCAGGCGGAAACGCTCCTCGCTGGCCGGCAGGGTGTTGCTGGGAGTCGGCTTGTCTACGGTGTCCATGGTCCTGGGGCCCGCGGATCGACGGCGTCGATCCCGCGCGGCGCAGGGGGCAGGCGGCGTGCCAGGGGGGGCGGCGTGCGCTCGCACGGTGGCGGAGCGCACGCTCGCGAGCCCATGTTAGGACGGGGCGCGATCGCGCGCAGCGGGGGCATTCCCGGTCCGTGAAAAGGCGCGGGGTGCGCCGAGCCGCCTGCCCGCGCCGGCCCTCACGAGCCGGCGGCGCCTGAAGGTTCCTTCCAGCAGCCCTTGAGGCCCTCGAGCAGGAAGGCGATCGTGCGGCGGCGCTCCGGCGTCGACGTGGTGACGCCTTCGGGCGGCGTGCCTTCGTCCGCGCGCACGATGGCGGCGTACAGCGCCGCGCTGGCGAGGAACCAGCCGGCCTGGCGCGCCTCGTCGTCCAGCGCGGGGCGCGCCCGCCCGAAGGCCTTCAGCACGAGCACCTGCGCGCAATCGAGGTCGCGCCGGCGCTGCGCCTCGACCTCGGCCTCCATCGACAGCCGCATCATCAGCTGCAGGTAGAGCCGGCCCTGCGGCGTGGTGTAGAGGTCGAACTCGTAGTTGGCCCAGCGCTCGACGAAGTCCTCGAGGCGGATCTGCGCGGCGGCCTCGACACTGGAGCGCAGGCCGTCCAGCCGCTTCTCGCAGTTCAGGTGCTGCTGCTGCAGGACGGCATCGAGCAGCTGGCCCTTGCCGCCGAAGTGGTGATCGAGCAGCGTCAGCGAGCAGCCGGCCTCGCGCGCGATGTCGCGCAGGCTGCTGCCGCGGTAGCCGTGGGTGGCGAAGGCGCGCGCGGCCGATTCGAGGATGCGTTCGCGGCGCGAGATGGTGCCGTCGGCGGCCGGGGCCGCCGGGCTGTCGGTGATGTGGGCGTACGTCATCGCGTTTCAGAGGCGAGCCGAGCCCGGCTCCGCCACCTTCCTGTGTTGTTCGGCCAGCATGCTGTCGGGCACGATGTTGGTCATCGCGGCCGACACCTTGTTCTTCCAGCCCGCCACCACGTGGTCCTGGCCATCCTGCATCGCGTTCCAGCCGTCCTTGGCCACCTCGGCGGGGGAGGCCTTCTCCTCGGCGCCTATCCTGGTGTCGAGCATGTCGGCGCGCTCGAAGAACAGCGTCTCGGTGGCGCCGGGCATCAGGCAGGTGACGCTGACGCCGGTGTCCTTCAGCTCGTTGCGCAGCGCGAACGAGAACGAGTCGATGAAGGCCTTCGTGCCGTTGTAGACGGCCTGGAACGAACCCGGCAACAGGCCGGCGACCGAGCCGGTGATCAGGATGCGGCCGCGGCCGCGCCGGCGCATGCCGGTGCCCACGCGATGCAGCAGGTCCAGCGTTCCGGTGATGTTGGTGTCGACCACGTGCTTGGCCTCGCTGAAGGGCTTGTCGAGGAAGCCGTGGCCCAGGCCGTGGCCGGCATTGGCCACCAGCACGTCGACGGGCCGGCCAGCGACGGCCAGCATGAGCTTGTCGACGCCGAAGGACGTGGACAGGTCGGCCTCGACGGCCTCGACGTTCGCCCCCAGCGCGCGGAAGGCCGATGCGGCGGCGTCGAGCGGCCCCTGGTCGGCCGCGATCACGAGGTCGTGCCCGTCCTCGGCGGCGAGCCGCGCGAGTTCGCGGCCGATGCCCGAGGACGCGCCGGTGACGACGGCGAGGGGACGTTAGGGGTTGAGGGGTGCCATGGCGTTCTCCTGCTTGGGGTCAGTGCGAGGGGGTGAGGACGACCTTGCGGCAGCCCTGTTGCGGCTTCTCGAAGATCTCGTCGCCGTGCGCGGCCGCCGTTGGGCAAGCGAGGCTCAGCGCGCCTGGACCGGTCATCAGGCAATGCCCGTTCCCCGTCCGTGGCCTGTCGCCCGTTCCGGCACAGCGGTTGCTCGGCCACGCGACCGACCGGGAGCCTCAGCCGCCATGCCCATGTCCCCATCGCCGCGCCCGCGCCCCCAGCGCAAGGGGCTGACCGAGCACGATCGCACCCACGACACCGTGCTGGTGATCCTGGACATGATCAGCTGCTGGTCCTTCCCCGGCGCCCAGGCGCTGGCGCGCGCCGCGCTCGAGGTGACTCCAGCCATCGCGCGCCTGAAGCGCCGCTGCGTCGCCGCGGGCATGCCCGTGATCTACGCCAACGACAACAGCGGCCAGTGGCGGTCCGACTTCAAGTTCCTGGTCCGCTCGTCGCTCGAGTCGGGTGGACCGGGCGCCGACATCACGCGCGAGCTGGAGCCCGGCCCCGAGGACTTCTTCGTCCTCAAGCCCAAGCATTCCGCATTCTTTGCGACGCCGCTGGAGATCCTGCTCGACCAGCTGCGGGACGCGCTGGAGATCAAGGTGCCGCCGGCGCGCGCACTGCGCCTCGCGCGCGGTGCGCGTCCGCGCACGTGACGCGTCCGCGCATGCGACGCGTTCACGCACGCGCGGCGCGCCGTCCGGCGTCGACCAGCTTGCGCGCGGCGGCCTTGCCGGCGCGTCCGATCGGTTCGAAGCGCACGCCCTTCTGGTCGTTGTAGAAGACGAAGAAGCGCTCGATCTCGGCCAGCGTGCCGTCGCCCAGGTCGGCGAGCGCGCGCGCATGGCTGTGCCGGTGCGACTTGTCCGCGACCGCGACCAGGCGGTCGTTGCGCATGCCCCGGCCGCGGCTGGCGACCTTGCTGCGCTGCCGGGCCTCGATGACGCCCAGCAGCCGGCAGGGCACGACGACACCCGGGAACACGGGCTCGTCCATCAGCACGAGCACGTCCAGCGGGTCGCCGTCCTCGCCCAGCGTGCCGGGCACGAAGCCGAAGTCGAACGGGAACGCGACGCCCAGCGGCAGCACGTTGTGCAGCGTGAAGACGCCGCGCTCCGGATCGAACTTGAGCTTGTTCGCGCTCCCGCGCGGCACCTCGATCACGGCCTGCAGCCGGCCTTGCCCGTCCCAGGGGTCGAGCGCGGCGATGCCGCTGGCGTCGGAGGCAGGCACGGCGCTGCGGGTCAGCGGCTCTTGAGATGCTCGCGCACGCGCTCGGCGCTGCTGCCCACGGCCTTCACGGCCGCGGCGAGCCGCTCCTTGTCGACGCCGAGGGCCTGCGTCCAGTAGCGCACTTCGTGCTCTTCCGAAAGATTGATGCGTGCCCGATCCTGCGGGCCGCGGTTCTTCACGTCGTCGGACATGGTGTCTCCAGGGTCTTGGCGATGACCCCGTCAAGCAAGCGCGATGCCGGCGTGCTGTCGACAATCGACAGCCGCGGGCAGCGCGCGTCGATGGGCGAGCTCAGCGGTCGCGCGACGACATCAGGCTGTGCAGGGCCAGGCCGACCAGCACCGCCCCGCCGATGGCGGCGAACGGGTGCTGGCGGACGGCCTCGCGCGCCGACTCCAGCCACTCGTCGCGCGTATCGCCGACGTTCGAGACGCCGCCCTGCAGGCCGTCGATCGTCGACGAGATGCGGCTGGACACGCCGTCGACCGCCTCGTGCGCGCGTCGCGTCACGCGGTCGAGCAGGCTGTGGGCGGCGGGCGCGGCGGCCGCGGCCGCGCTCGGGTCGTGGCGGCGCGCCGCGTCGGCGGCCCCGCTGGCCGTCGCGCTGGCGGCCTGGCCGCTGACCGGGAAGGGCGTCGCCTCGCCGGAGGCGGCCTCGTTGGTGGTGTACGAAGGATTGGCGGTGGTCTGTTCCATGGTCGTTCCAGCGGTCGAGAGGGTGATGGGGACGCAGCGTCGGCCTCGGTTTCGAGGCCGGCTCGACGAGCTTCGCGGCAAGGTGCGCGCCCGACCGGTCCCCGTCGTTGCCTGTCGCGCAGCTTCGAGCAACAGCCGGAGTTGAACGCCATGGACCGGCGCGATGACGGCGGACCGTCCGGGTGCGCGGCTCACGCGCCGAAGACGCGTGCGAGCTCGCAGGGCGTGGTGACCTCCAGCTGGTCGTAGCGGCAGTCGGCCGGCGGCTTGTCGGGCCGCCAGCGCACGAACGTCGTCGCATGGCGGAAGCGCGCGCCCTGCAGGTGGTCGTAGCGCACTTCGCAGACGCGTTCGGGGCGCAGCGGCTCCCAGCCCAGGTCCTTGCCGCGGCTCCAGCGGCTCTGTGCGCCGGGGCCCTGGCCCTCGGCCTCGAGCGACGCGCGCCACGGATGCGACGCGCCTGCGTCATCGCGCAGCGGTGCCAGCTCCTGCAGCAACGCCTGCCGCATCGCCATCGTGAACGAGGACGTCACGCCGACGTGACGCAGCGTGTGGGCGTCGTCGTACAGGCCCAGCAGCAGCGAGCCGACGGCGTCGGCGCGATCCTTGTACCAGCGAAAGCCCGCGACGACGCAGTCCGCGGTGCGCGCGTGCTTGATCTTGAGCATCGCGCGCCTGCCCGGCTCGTAGGCGGCCGACTCCAGCTTGGCGACGACGCCGTCCAGCCCGGCACCTTCGAACTCCGCGAGCCAGCGCCGGGCCTCGGCGCGGTCGTGCGTCACCGGCGTGAGATGCAGCGGCGGCGCCGCGTCGACCAGCAGGCTCTCCAGCATCACGCGGCGCTCGGCCTGGGACAGCGCCATCGCGGACCGGCCATCGATGGCCAGCAGGTCGAAGGCGACGAAGCTGGCGGGCGTCTCGTCCGACAACCGATGCACGCGGGAAGCCGCGGGATGCAGGCGCTGCTGCAGCGCGTCGAAATCCAGTCCGCGTGGCGTCGCGATGACGATCTCGCCGTCCAGGATGCAGCCCGGCGGCAGCTGCGCCAGCAGCGCCTGCTCGACCTCCGGGAAGTAGCGGTTGAGCGACTTCAGGTCGCGGCTTTGCAGCATCAGCCCGCCGGCAACGCGGAAGGCCAGCGCGCGGAACCCGTCCCACTTGGGTTCGTACTGGAAACCGGGCTCGTCGGGCAGCGTGTCGGCGATCTTCGCGAGCATCGGCTCGATGGGCGGCTTGGGCATCGCGGTGGACGGCATGCCCGCGCAACGGCAGGAAGCGTGCGCGTGGCCCGCGCCCGGCCCGGCGGCGAACGGCGGGCCTGCCCTGCGCGGATCGACGGGTGCCGCGGCTGCCGGAACATGCCTTGCCCGACCGGGATGCATGGACAGCCTGGAGTCGACATGAACGAGCAGCCAACCACGCCCGACAAGGGCACCCGAATCGACCAGGTACGCGGCCAGACGCGGACGACGCATGACCAGAGCCTGGAACCCGATGCGACGCGCGACGGCGGCGATCGCGTGGGCCCGCGCGTCGAGCCGTCGTTGCCGCACGAGCTCGACGAGTCGGCGCGCAGCCAGGCGAGCGCGACCCCGCGCCACGCCGAGATCGGCAAGCGGGCGCTCGAGGACGAGCTGGGCCCGTCCGAGGACACCGATCGCGGGCCGGTGATGGACAAGGTCTATCACGAGAAGGTGGCGACCGACCGCGGCCACACGCCGCCGCGCCGATAGCGCGGTGCGGCCGTCAACCCGGCGCGAGCAGGCCGCGCAGGGCCTCGAGCGCGCGTGACGCGCGTTCGGCCGCGTGCGCGAGCCGCGGCGCCGGATCGTCGGCGAGGGCCTTGCGCAGGCTCGCGCCGATGTCGTCGGCATGGCGCACGACCGGCGCGTCCCGCGCGTGCCAGGTCGAGCCGTAGGCCGTGAGCTTGCGACCCTGCGCCGGACGGGGCGGCTCCAGGCCGAGGGTGGGCACCCCGAACGCGCGCGCCACGAGACCGCCGTGCAGGCTGCTGCTCAGGCACGCGTGCGCATGGGCCAGCAGCGCGCACAGATCCCACACGTCCAGCGACTCGAACACGCGCACGTGCCGCACCGGGAGGCGACGGGCGAGCCGCGCGAGCAGGGCCGGGTCGTCGTGCCAGGGCGCGGCGCCGGCGCGAAACAGCACGATGCCCAACCCTGTATCGGCGGGAACGGCCGCGAGCTGCGTGGCGATCGCCGCGAGCGTCGCGTCGTCGGCGAATTCGGTCGACAGCTGCACGGCCAGCCAGCCGCCGGGAAACGCCTCGCGCAGGCCGGCGATGCCCGGCGCGGTGACGCGGGCGCGGATGGCCTCGCCGAACAGGGCCTCCACGAGCTCGGCCGGGTCGGGCATCAACGGGGCGACGACGCCGGCGGCGTGCAGCTGCGCCTGCGTGACGGCGTCGCGCACGGTCAGCGCGTCGGCGCTCACCAGACGTTCGAGCAGCGCCGCGCGCGTGGGCGCGGGCAGGGCGTCGAGCGCGACGCCGCCGACGCCGGCGAACGAGACGCACGCCAGCCAGCGGAACGCGTCGCGTCCGATGACGTAGGGCAGCTCGTCGTCCGTTCCCAGCATCGTCCGACGCCACGCCGGCTCGTCCGCGGGATGCGCCGCGAGGCAGGCCAGGGTCCCGTCGACCTGCGCCGGGTCGAGCAGCATCACGGCGGCGTCGCGCGCGCGGCAGGTCAGGAGCTCGCCGCCGGCGTGCAGCAGGCGCGCCCCGCGCAGCCGCACGTCGTCGCGCAGCGCGTGCAACGCCTCGACACGATGGCCGCCGAACGGACGCAGGTCGCGCGCCGCCAGGCCGGCGAAGATGACCGTCTCGTCACGCGGGAGCAGCGCGGCCGCGACGTGCGCGAACAGCAGGTCGCCGAGGTTGTGGCGGTCGAAGGCGCCGAAGATGATCGTGGTGGACATGGTCCGGGCGGGGCGGTCCAGCGTAGCGGAAATCCGCTGCGCCCGCACGCGAGCAGGCCGCGCTGCACGAAGTGCACGGGCGCCTCGGACGCCGGGCACGGCGGTGCCCCCGGACCGGAATGTCGATTGCTTCGGACCGTGCGGAGCGCGAAAGCGCGTGGCACCCGAGACAGGCCCCCGATCCGCGGCAAATCGGTCACCCGTCGAGTGCTGGATGGCAGGCCGGCATGGACCTCGCATCCCGTGCGCGCCGGTCGCGGTCGAGACGGGTGTTGCCTGAACGGGAGCAATCGCAAGAGATGCTGGTTCGTCACTTCTACATCAGCGAGATCGTCGCGGGCGTCACCGACCTGGACGTCCAGGTCATCCTTGGCGTGGCCCAGATGGTCAACCGCCGGCTCGACCTCACCGGCATGCTCGTGCAGAGCGAGGGTCATTTCGCGCAGGTGCTCGAGGGGCGCGCGGAAGCCGTGTCGGCGCTGGTCGCACGGATCCGGCGCGACCCGCGCCACCGCGAAGTCCGCACGCTCCTGGAAGAGCCGATCCAGCGGCGGCAGTTCACGCGCTGGGCGATGACGCTCGTGCGGCGCGACGACATGAGCGAGGCGATGCGACTCGCACATCGCCAGGGCTGCGTGGACGACCTCCATGCGCGCCGGCTGATGCAGGCGCTGGTCGATCGACTGCCCTGAGCCAGCACCGGCAGGATCCCCCGGGCTCGCCAGGCCCGGCGATCCGTCCGGCGCGGCGATCTCACGCGAAGTTCTCGGTCGATTCCTTCGCGAGCGATCTCTCGAGCTGCGACGGGTCGTCCATCAGCACCTGCTTGCGCGCGGCCAGCTGCTCGCCGAGCTGCTGCATGTCCAGGCGCGTCTTCTTCGCGCGGACGAACATCTCGTTCTGCTCCTCCTTGACATGGTGCTTGACGTACTCGGACATCACCTTGATCGTCGCGTCGAACATCTCGCCGTCCGGCTCCCTGTCCTCGACCTGTGCGATCAGGTCCTTGAGGCTCTGGTGCTCGACCTGCGCCTCGGGCACCAGTTCCTTGTCCTTCAGCGCGGCCTTGACGGCAGGGTAGAAGATTTCCTCCTCGATCTGCGCGTGGATGCCGAGCTCCCGGCAGATGGCGGCGACGAGCGTCTTCTTCTTCGCGGTCGAGCGTGTCGATTCGTACTGCTCGAACAGCGCGCTCACGTGCTGGTGGTCGGCGCGCAGCAGCGCGATGGCGTCGGGATGCGACACGCCGGTCGCCGTCCTGGCGGCGGGCTTGCGGGCGGACGGGGAAGTCTTGCGGGGTGCAGTTGCCATGATCGTGAACTCCTGTCGATCGGGGTCGGGCGTGCTCGGTCGGGCATGCGGCTCGGCGGCGGCAAGCGGCGCGCCGACGTCCCGTCGGATCATCCGGATCGACAGCGTCCGCCTGCCCTGCGCGCGCCTTGCGCTGCATCCATCGACGAGCAGGCATTGCGGCTGGGCAATCGTCCAGCGGCAAAGGATGCGGCAGTGAGCCGCTGGACTGCGCGCATCGCCGGCGCGGGGGCCGCCCGGATGGCGCGGGCCCCGAGGCGACCGCGTCGCGCGGTCTGCCTGCCACGCATCCTGCAGGGGTATGCGCATTGCCGTACAACAGCTTGCGACGTTCGCGGCCAGGCGGCCCGACGCTCGTGCCCCGTGGCTACCAAGGAGTCCCATGAGCACCCCCGCATTGCGCGCGCCGGCCGCCCAGGATGCCCTCGAACTGCTCTCCGACGAGCAGGACCAGATCCTCGAACTGTTTGACCGCTACGACGCGCTCGTGGCCGAAGCCGCGGGGGCCGACGACCGGCGCGAGCTGGCGCAGCAGATCTGCTCGCTGCTGCTCGTGCACGTGCAGGCCAAGCGCGAGATCCTCTACCCGGCCGCGCGCGCCGCGCTCGACGACGACACGCCCATCGAGGAGACGCTGGAGGCGCACGCCGCGCTGGAGGACACGATCGCCGACGTGCAGGCCGGCGACGCCACCGAACCGCGCTACGACGCCGGCGTGCGCGTGCTGCAGGAGCAGTTCGTCGATTCGATGGAACAGGAGCGCGCGGGCCTGTTCCCGGCGCTGCGCGCCAGCTCGGCCGACCTCGAGGAACTCGGCGGCGAGCTGGGCGCGCTCGAGGAGCGGCTGCTCGACGCCGACGACGAGCTCGGCAGTTAGGGCCCACCACGGCTGCGCGCTCCGGGGCGCGCATTCAGTGCGAACAGGCCCTAC
>Ga0207675_100006258_pt1 | contig 11299 bp, 4 predicted proteins | sample KBSSwiS42_FD_184305 | JGI IMG/M metagenome (GOLD analysis project Ga0207675, IMG submission 184305) | Switchgrass rhizosphere microbial communities from Kellogg Biological Station, Michigan, USA - KBS Switchgrass S4-2 (SPAdes) (version 2) | ecosystem: Host-associated > Plants > Roots >...
ACCCGGTTGTCGCCGGGCTGAGGAGGACGTATGAATCGTCGCGAGTTCGCTCGGCTTCTTGCCATCGGTGGCGCGGCCCCGTTCGTCTCGCCGAAGGTGGGGTGGGCGCGCCCTGTCGATCTGCCACCGACGCCCGCCTCGCCGGACGAGAAATTCTGGACGGCGGTGCGCGACCAGTTCGTCATGCCGAAAGAGCTGGCGATGCTCAACGCCGCCAACCTGTGTCCATCCTCCGCGCCGGTGCTCGAGACGATGTACCGGATGACGAAGGACATGGATCAGGACCCGTCGTTCGACAACCGGGCCAAGCTCGGCGACGGGCGCGAGAACACCCGCACGCTGCTCGCCGAGTTCATGCGCGTCACGCCGGAAGAGATCATCATCACGCGCAACACCAGCGAGTCGAACAACCTGGTGTCGACCGGCATCGACCTGAAGCCGGGCGATGAAGTCCTCCTGACGGCGGACAATCATCCGAGCAATCACACCGCGTGGCAGGAGAAGGCGAAGCGCTACGGCTTCACGGTCAAGGACGTGCCGGTGCCGAACCCGCACCCCGGGTTCGAACACTACGTCGAGGCCTTCAGGAAGATGATCACGCCGCAGACCAAGGTCATCTCGTTCACGCACCTGACGAGCACCGTCGGCGACCTCTTTCCCGCGAAGGAGCTCTGCAAGCTGGCGCGCGAGCGCGGGATCCTGACGCTGGTCGACGGCGCGCAGACCTTCGGGCTGATGGACGTCGATCTGAGCGACATGCAGCCGGACTTCTACAGCGGCAGCGCGCACAAGTGGCCGTGCGGGCCGAAAGAGAACGGCGTCCTCTACATCAACAAGAGCGCGCAGTCGAAGATCTGGGCGAGCATCTTCAGCGCGTATCCGGGGCGGGTCGGCGTCTCGAAGACCTTCGAGGGATTCGGCCAGCGCGACGAGCCGGCGATGATCGCGTTCGGCGAAGCGTTGACGTTCCAGACCAAGATCGGGCGCGCGCAGATCGAGAAGCGGTCGCGGGAGCTGACGCAGGCGCTGATGGCGGGACTGAAGAAGATCGACGGCGTGAAGATCTGGACCAGCCCGGATCCGTCACGGTCGGTCGCCGTGCTGTCGTTCCAGCCGGGCAGCCTCGACGTCAGGAAGCTGTCGCTGGCGCTCTACCAGAAGGATCGCATCGGCTGCGCCACGCGCGGCGGCCAGGACCGCCCGGGCATCCGTCTGTCGCCGCACTTCTACAACACGCACGCCGAAGTCGAGCGCACGGTCGCGGCGATCAAGAAGTACATGTCGACAGGCGTCTGAAGTTCCATCCACGCACCACACGATTTCGAGCAGCGCGGTGCTTTCGGGCCCGCGCTGCTTTCTCTCTCCACCACCACGCGTACTAGCTGAGCCGTGGATCGACTCAACAGTCGATCCGATCTCTTGAATTATCCCGATAACGAACGCTGTCCTTCTACGTTCAGTGTTCGTTAGCGGACGCCCGCGTGTTACCTTACCCGCATCGCCGCGCGGAATGGCGGAGAGGCGCCCGCCTCTGTTGCACGAAAGAGGGTGAGAGATGCTCCGAATGCTGACACGCAGCCTTCTCCTTGCAGCGCTGGTGGCCGCCGCGGCCCCGTTGTTCGCCCAGCCGCCACAGACCGGCACGATCTCGGGCGTCGTTCAGGACTCAAGCGGCGGCGTGCTGCCCGGCGTGACCGTGACCTTGACGAGTCAGGACCGCGGGTTCGCGCGCTCGACGATCACCGACGTGAGCGGGCACTTCCTGTTCCCCGCGGTCCCCATCGGCGCCTACCGGGTGGTCGCGACGCTTCAGGGCTTTGAGACCGCGCAGTCCAACGACAACCTTGTCGAGACCGACAAGACAACTGCGGTGCCCTTTACCCTGAGCGTCGGTTCCCTGACCGACACCGTCGAGGTCCTGGGCGACACACCGATTGTGGACGTCACCAACACCGCCGCGAACACGCGCATCCGCCGCGAAGAGTTCGAGAAGATTCCGGTGGGCCGCAGCTATCAACAGCTCATCGCGACCGTGCCCGGGGTGGTCGGCAACGGCAACGTCAACGCGATGGGCGCGCTGACGAGCAATAACCTGTTCATCATCGATTCGGTCGACACGACCGATCCGACGACGGGCACGTTCGGCACCAACCTCAACTTCGAGGCGATCCAGGAAGTGTCGGTCTACACCTCAGGCGTGTCCGCGGAGTACGGCCGCGCGCAGGGCGCGATCGTCAACGTGATCACCAAGTCGGGCACGAACAAATACGAGGGCTCGGCCAAGTACATCTTCCTGAACGACGACTGGGACGCGCAGAACTCGACCACGAGCGAGATCACCGGCGCCTCGCTGGCGCGCGTCAAGTTCGACAAGGTGAACCCGGTCTACACGTTCACGGGCGGCGGACCGATCGTGAGGAACCACGCCTGGTTCTTCGGCGCTTACGAAAGGTCCAAGAACACCACTCCGCAGCAGCAGACGCAGGGCCAGATTCCGGAAGATTATCAACAGTCGACGAAGAACAAGTTCTTCAGCGTCCGCGGCACGGTGCAGGTGAAACAGGGCCATACCGCCTGGGTGAAGTACTACCAGGCGCCGACCGACGGCTTCGTCAACAATTACTGGGGTGCCGTCACACCGGCCGGCGAACGCGAGGCGCTCACCCTGCAGAACCAGACCGCCAAGAACTGGGCGGCGCAGTACAGCGGCGTGGTCAAGAGCAACTTGACGCTGGAGGCCGCGTTTGCCAGCTACAACTCTCAACTCTTCGTTGGCACGTTCGAGGAGAGCGGCAAGTTCGCCAACGCGCCGATCTTCAACGAGGCGGACAACAAGTACTACAACGGCGCGACCTTCGACGGCTTCACCGACCGGCCGCGCCAGCAGTTCAACGTCGCGAGCAACTGGTTCCTGACGCGCGGTGCCCGTAGCCACGACGTCAAGGTCGGTCTCGACTTCCAGAACATGGAGTCGGGCGCGGAGTTCAAGTATCCGAACGCGCAGCTCTACGACGTCGAGACCTACAGCCAGGCGACCGGCGCGCTGGTGCCCATCGAACGCCAGGACTACCAGACCGGGCCATCGATCTCGAAAGGCAAGATGGCCGCGATCTTCGCGCGCGACAAGTTCCAGGTCACCGGCCGGTTCTTCGTCGAGGCGGGACTCCGGTGGGAGAAGCAGACCGGGTCGAGCGATATCGGCGCGCAGACCGTCGATACCAACGTGTTCGCGCCGCGCCTGTCGGCCAGCTACGATCTGGCTGGCGACGGCAAGAGCCTCATCACCGCCAGCTACGGCAAGTACGTCGCCAGCATCATCCAGGGCTTCTCGGACTCGTTCGCGAACGTGCCGCAGCAGGAAAACTACGACAGCTTCCTGTGGAACGGCAGCGCGTATGTGTTCAACCAGTCGGTCCGCGTCGGCGGTTCGGATTTCACGCCGAACACCGGCCTGGAGCCCTATCACATGAACGAGGGCACGGTCGCCTTCCAGCGGCAGTTCGGCCGCAACATGGGCGCCACCGTCCGGTTCATCGATCGCCGCTGGCACAACCTGATCGACGACACGCGGACGTTCCGCGCCGACGGCTCAATCGACCGGCAAGTCGTGAATTACGAGCCCGCCCGTCGCGAGTACCAGGGGCTGCAGCTGACCATGGAGCGCCGCTTCTCGAGCCACTGGCAGGCGCAGGGCGGCTACACCTATTCCCGCACTGAAGGCAACCACTTCCTCGACAACTTCAGCGCGCTCGGCGATTTTCTCGACGCGCAGTGCCGCACGACGGTCGATACCAGCATCGGCGCCGGCGGGACGATCCCGTGTGCCGAGGTCAACGACGGCGCCAACAAATTCGGCCGTCCGATCTACGACCGGCCGCACAACTTCAAGATGAATGCGGCCTACGTCCGGCCGTTCGGCCCGGTGAGTCTCACGGTGGCCGGGCTCACCGAGTTCATCTCGAAGCGGCGCTACGAGAAACAACGCGCGGTGAACGTGCTGCTCCCGGGCACGACGTTGAACTCCGGCCAGACGTCGACGTTCTTCTACGAGCCGCGGGGCAGTTTCCAGATCCCCGGTCTCGAGAACTACGTCGATTTCGCGACCGAGCTCACCTGGCGGATCGCGGGCACGAACCAGGCCGGCTTCAAGGCGGAGATCTTCAACCTGACCGACAACCAGGAGAAGATCATCAACAACAACGTCGCCTGGTGCGGCGCGACCGCCAACGCGGCGTGCACGACCGCGGTCGCGAACTTCGGCAAGGCCAGCGCACGCGGATCGTTCATCCTGCCGAGGCGATACCGCTTCTCGATGATTTATCGCTTCTAGACCGGTCCCCAGGTCCCACGGAGTCGGGCAGCGTCCGGCGCCGAACGCTGTTGCACACGTACGCCTCTGACATGCACGAAATCCTGCTAAGTGGAGCAGCAAAAGCCGAATTGTGCGCAATAGTGGGACATAATGTCGTCAAAATGATTCGCTTGAGCTGCCAGGCGAGCCCAATTTAACCCCCGACTGTCCCAATGGCGACCGCTGCAGCCTGAAATACCCAAAAAATTGAATAGACCGACGTTTTTATCCCTGGCCCCCCCATGTCCGATGCCGAACCGTGTTCGAACACGCTAGGATCAAAGATCGTAAAGGGACGTAATTTCCCCGCGATGACAAAGAATCAAAACATCAGGAGCACATTCATGCGAGTTGGGAAAGCGGCAATCATGCTAGCGATTCTGCTGGCCGGCGCCTTGCCGGCGCTGGCGCAGGAAACCACTGGCACTATCAAGGGCCGGATCGTCGACGCGCAGGGTCTGGCCGTTCCGGGGGCCACCGTCACCGTCACCGGCACCCAGGGCGCGAAGAACACCGTCACGGACGCTGAGGGCCGGTACACTCTGCCGTTTCTCACGCCCGGCACGTATACCGTTCGCGGCGAGCTTCAGGGTTTCAAGGCGACCGAGCAAGCTGGTGTCGCCGTCAGCCTCGGGCAGACCGTAGACATCCCGCTGAAGATGGACGTCGGCGGATTGACTGAGACGGTGCAGGTCACCGCCAGCACGCCGGTCGTCAACACCGCGACGACGACCTCGGGCGCCGTGCTGTCGAGCGACATGCTCAAGGACATCCCGGTCGGCCGCCGCATCAGCGACACGCTGTATCTCGCCCCGGGCGTCAGCAGCTCCGGCTCCGCCGGCCGCGCCAACCCGTCGATCTCCGGCAGCACCGGGCTCGACAACCAGTACGTCGTCGACGGCGTGAACATCACCAACCAGGGCTACGGCGCGCTCGGCTCCTACTCGATCATCTTCGGGTCGCTCGGCAACGCGACGCCGATGGACTTCGTGCAGGAAATCCAGGTCAAGACCGGCGGCTACGAGGCGGAGTTCGGCCAGTCGACGGGCGGCGTGGTGAACGTCATCACCAAGAGCGGCTCGAACGACCTGCACGGCTCGCTGTTCGGCTACGCGCGACCCAGCGGGGTCGAGGGCGACTACAAGCAGTTCCAGTCGGACAACGGCACGGTTCAGACGGTGGGCACCTCGAATTTCGATGGCGGCGCGGAAGGCGGCGGCCCGATCGTCAAGAACCACGTGTTCTTCTTCGGCGCGATCAACCCGGGCCGCGAGACGCGCACGTTCAACGCCCCGGCAGGCTTTCCGCTGTTGAGCCTCGGAGACGTCGATCGCAAGCGGAGCACTCTCTCGTACTCGGCCAAGGGCACGTGGCAGGTGAGCAACGCGCACCGCGTCGACGCGTCGTTTTTCGGCGACCCGTCGAAGGGCGAGGTCGGGCCGCAGCGCACCTCTTCACTGATCCGCGAAGAGACGACGTCGTTCAGCTCGCTCGAGTACGGCGGCCACAACCAGACGGTCCGCTACAACGGCGTCTTGTCCAGCAGCTTCCTGCTCGAGGGCAGCTACGGCCGTGCGCTGAACCGGATTCTGGAGCTGCCGTCCGTGAACGAATGGAACGTCAGGGATCTGACGGGCTCCCGCACGGTGACGACCGGCGGCATCGGCTTCTACGAAGCCGGGAACCGGAGCTTGAACGACCAGTACTCGATCAAGGCCACGAACATCTTCAGCGGCCATCAGCTGCGCTACGGCTTCCAGTACGACGACGTGAACTACAGCCAGATCAACCAGCGCACCGGCCCGACGTTCAACGCGCCTGGCCGCGGCCAGACGGCGACGGGCGCGAATATCGACGTCATTACCGACGTCAACTTCGGCAAGATCTGGCGCGTGACGCGCGCCAACTTCAACAGCGGGCGCACCACGCTGCAGAAGTACCAGACCTTCTTCGTCCAGGATACGTGGAAGGCCGGCAACCACCTGACGATCAACCCCGGCATCCGCTACGAGCAGGAGAAGCTGGCCGGCTCGATCATCGACGACTTCCAGTTGAAGAACAACTGGGGCCCCCGCGTCGGCGCGACCTACGACATCAGGGGCGACGGCCGGTCGAAGATCTTCGGCAACTTCGGCCGCTACTACTCGCGCGTCCCGAATGACCTGGCCGCGCGCGCGTTGTCGGCCGACGATGGCGTCCAGCGCATCGACTACTTCGATGCCCAGCTGACGCGGCCGGTGCCGAACGGGACGGTCACGCAGACCTCCCCCACTGCGGCCCAGATCACCAACCACTACCTTGCAGCCGGCGTCGGCGCCGACGTCATCGATCCGGACGCGAAGCTGTCGTACACCGATGAAGTGGTCGGCGGCGTCGAGTTCGAAGTGGCGCCCCACACCACGTTCGGCGTCCGCTACGTGTACCGCAACATCGGCCGCGTGCTCGAGGACGTCGCGAACTGCCCGATGGTGGCCTACGAGTTCTCGGCGGCCACGAGCTCGGCCTGCGGCACCGTCGAGTACATCCTGACCAACCCGAGCACCGCGACGCCGATCAACCCGGCGCTGCTGGCGATCGCGCCGCAGTTCAACGCGGTGCACTTCGACGACCCGATCCACAAATACAACGCGCTCGAGTTCACCGTGACCCGGCGGGGCTCGGGCCGGTGGTCGGCGCTCAGCTCGTACCGGTATTCGCGCCTTCGCGGCAACTTCGAAGGCTTCTACCGCGACGACAACGGCCAGTCGGATCCGGGGATCAGCTCGCTCTACGACTTCCCGACCAACGATCCGATCTATTCGTCGTTCTATGGCCCGACGAGCGGCGACATCCGCTTCCTCGGACAGAATGGCGTCCTGCCGCTCGACCGGCCGCACCAGGTCAAGCTCTACGGCAACTACCTGTTCGACATGGGGCTGAACATCGGCGTCGGCGTCAACTTCAGCTCCGGCAAGCCGCTCACGCCGATGGCGGCGAACCCGAACTACCAGAGCGGCGGCGAGATTCCGACTGCCGCGCGTGGCACCGGTATCCAGACGATCGACGGCTTCATGGAGCGGTCGCCGTTCGAGAGCCAGGCCGACCTGCAGGCCTCCTATGCGATCAACCTGGGAGGCGCGCGCAAGGTGACGCTGCTCGCCGATGTGTTCAACCTGTTCAACACGCGCCGCGTGACCGACTACGACGCCTGGACCGATATCGCGTTCGGCGAACCGAACCCCGACTTCGGCAAGCCGATCTCGCAGCTCATCGCGGGACCGCAGTTCCAGACGCCGCGGCAGATCCGCTTCGGCGCCCGGATCACGTTCTAGCTCGACCTCGGTTCGATCGGGTTTTTTTCTGGGGGCCACCGCCGGTGGCCCCCTTTTTATTTAGAATGGCCCCCATGACACGCATGATCCGGTGCGGCACGTGGTTCGTGACGGCGCTACTCGGGCTCGCGGTGTCGGCGGGCGCCCAGCAGATCGCCACCGAGCAGAACCGGCGCGAGGCGCTCCAGTTGTATCGCGTCGGCCAGGAATTCCTGTCCGGCGAGCAGTTCGAGAAGGCTGCCGAACAGTTCTCGAAGTCGGTGCACAAGGACGCGCTCCTGACCGTGGCGCACTACGGCCTCGGCCAGTCCTACATGGGACTCCGCCGCTACGCCTCCGCCGCCAAGGCGTACGGCGACTGCCTCGAAGCGTTCAAAGCTCTCCACGGCCTGCAGCAGTCGCACCGCTTCGAGGTCGAGCGCCAGCGCGACGACGAGATCAAGGCGCTGAAAGAGAACATCCGCAGCCTGAATCAGGCCGGGCAGACCCTGCGCGCGACCCAGGCCGATGCGCGCATCACCGATCTCGAACGGCAGAAAACGTCGATCGAGGCCACGTTCCAGCCGCCCGCGGAAGTGCTGCTGGCCCTGGGCAGCGCGTTCTTCCGCAATGGCGACGCGCAGGCGGCCATGGTGCAGTGGGAGGCGGCGATTGTCTCCAATCCCAAGCTCGGCGAGGCGCACAACAACCTCGCGGTCGTCTACATGCAGACCGGCCGCTTGGCGGACGCCGAGCGCGAACTGAAGCTGGCGGAGAAGAACGGCTTCCGCGTCAACCCGCAGTTCAAGGACGATCTGAAAGCGCGGGCGAAGGCCGAACGCCCGCAATAGAGCACGACGTTTGAACGCGAAGCTCGCAAAGCCCGCAGAGAATCCCTGGAGATTCTTCTTTGCGGCCTTTGCGGGCTCTGCGTTCCACGTCTGGCTCGCTAGCGCGCGGGCAGATCGGTCGCTGGTGACTGCGGCGCCACCGGCTTGATGTCGTTGTAGTTCAACACCGTGTTGAACAGCAGGTTGAACTCGCCGAAGTTCTGCCACCGGTAGCACGGGTTGCCGGCAAACACGATCACGCGGCCCTTCCCCGAGGGCTGGTCGACGATCGCCGCACGGTTGCGGATCTCGTTCGCGCCGCGCATCAGCCCGCTCAGCACGTGCTCGTCGCCGCCGGGATAGCGCATCAACACGGCCTGCGGCGTCGGCGGCGGCCCCGGCGGCGCCGGCTCGAACGGGTTGACGCCGGTGTCGATGCTGAGCAGCGGTCCACTGCCGTAGCGCACGGGAATGATCTTCTTGTCGTAGCCGTAGAAGATCGGGTGCGCGGGCTGCATGATCTCCGCGTCGACGATCGCGCCGGGCGAGTAGAACTGCGAGGAGGCCCGCGCCGCGTCGACCTTCGGCGCGAGGCCGAACTCCGCCGGGAAGTAGCTCGCCTGGCCGAGCGTCACCAGCACGCCGCCCGCCTTCACGAACTTCTCGATCTCCGCGACCCCGTCGAGGCCCATGCCGCCGGTGATGTCGTCGGACTCGCCGTACATCCCCAGGTTCTTGAAGGCGTCGCTCTTCTTGTATTCGATCGGCTGGCCGCGGCTCTCGATATCGAACACCATGCGCTTGCCGCTGCCGCCCTGGTTCGGCATCACGATGACGTCGTAGGCGCCCTTCAGGCCGCCCTGCTTCACCCGCTCCTTGTAGATCAAGTCGTACGGCACCTCGAACTGGTCGAGCGCGTAGCGGACCCAGCCGACGTCCTGGGTCGCGTTGCCGCTCCACAGGCTGTAGAGGGCGAGGCGCGGCAGATCCAGGTCGTGCACCGGCACATCCGGACGCGAGCCCAGCGCGAGCGCCGTCAGCCCCAGCGATTCGACCACCGATCGCACCCGCGCAGGATCGCCGGACACGATGAACGATCCGGCCGGGAAGGTGACGTTGCCCTGCCTGAACTCTTTTTCCGTCGCCTCGATCTTCGCGTCCTTGAGCCGGTAGCGCAGCGTGATCATGTTGTTCGATCCGTAGTGCGCGACGGCGACGATCGATCCGGCGCCGCCGACGGTACCGGCGAGACGGATCTCCTTCTCCTTCACCGCGTCGACCGCCAGATCCAGAATCTTCTTGTCGGCGATCTCCCTGACCTCCACGTGGCTCATCAGCCCCATCGTCCACGATGCGTCGTCGTAGGTGCGGAGATTCGGATCCGGGTAGACCTGCTTCTCGAGCAGCGTCTTGGCGAGCCGGCTGTACGGCTGGTCGCGCTTGATGATGAACGAGCCGGCGGGGAAGGTGCCTTCCTGGAGCTTCACCTCCGCAGTCGCGCGGCCGATCTCGATCCCCTGCATCCGCAGCAGGTTGACGAGGCGCTCGACGCGCGTCATGTCGCGCTGGCTGGCGGGAATCACGTAGCCGGCCACGGTCTCCTTGCGGCCGGTCTCCACCGAGTTGCGCGATTTCACGTAGAAGTTCTCGAGGATGATCTTGCCGAACTGCGAGGTGTACTGGAGCGCGGTGATGACGCCGGTCTGGCCGTAGTTGGTGTTGTTGCGCAGCGACCAGTCGAACTCCCCGGTCGCCGGCCACGGCCGGAACCATTCGCGCTGCGCCTGGTTGCTGCGCCCGCCGGTGACGGCTGCGGCGTCAGGCGCCGCGCCTCTTGCCCCACCAGACCCACCAGACCCACCAGGCCCACCTGACCCACCTGACCCACTTGCCCCACCAGACCCATTCGCCCCGGTGCCGTTCGGGTTGCCCAGCCGCACCTTCTGCGTGTTGGCGCCGCCGAAGCCCTGGATTTCGTACATGCGGATCATGCCGTTGTGATTCGACGACATGAACGCCAGGTATCCGGGCGACCACATGTCGACGAAGCCGTGCGTCCACACGCCCGGCATGCCGTACTTCGTCATCTGCGACATCTCGAAGTTCGCCATCATCGGCAGCTCGCCGTAGAGGATCGGATCGAGATTCGGGTTCTGGGGCGCCTGGCCGCTGAAGGTGTACATCAGGGTCTGGGCCTGATGCAGGTCGTGCATGATCGGCGGGTGATACTGGAAATACCAGTCGAGCAGCGACCGCATCTCGACCTGCGAGTAGTTGATGTCGCGGTTGTCGTCGTGGAAGACGTACTTGCCCCAGTACGGGACGCCCGCGCCGGTCGGCCGGCCTTCGGTTTCGTTGATGCCGTACTTGTAGTACCAGTCGACGTTGCGATCGCGGCCGTCAGGATCGGCCACCGGCGTGATCGACACGATCACGTTGTCGCGGATCTGGCTGATGATCGGCGAGTCCTCGGCGACGAGGCGATAGGCGAGCTCCATCAGCATTTCCGAGGGACCCACCTCTCCGCTATGGAGCCCGCCCGACAAATGGTAGAGCGGCTTCGCCTTCGCGATGATCTCGGAGGCCTGCCTCGGCGTCACGGTCCGGGGGTCGGCCAGCTGACCGAGGTAGGTGCGGTACTGCTCGAGATTGCCGATCGATTCGTCCGATCCGACGAAGACGACAACGAGGTCGCGTCCTTCGTGGCTCTGGCCGATGGTGAGCACTTTCACGCGCGGGCTTGCCGCCGCTAAAGCGCGATAGTAGCGGAGGATATCGGCGTAGTAGGTCAGCTTCTTCGGCTCGCCGATATGGTGGCCCAGGATGTC
>Ga0207675_100006259_pt1 | contig 11298 bp, 10 predicted proteins | sample KBSSwiS42_FD_184305 | JGI IMG/M metagenome (GOLD analysis project Ga0207675, IMG submission 184305) | Switchgrass rhizosphere microbial communities from Kellogg Biological Station, Michigan, USA - KBS Switchgrass S4-2 (SPAdes) (version 2) | ecosystem: Host-associated > Plants > Roots >...
CAGGCTACCTTTCCGGCAATGGACTCCTCACCGCAGTTGGTTACGGCTATATCGCCGGTCGATCTGTTACTGCTTGAGTCGAGCAGATCGCGCCTCCGCCTGACCGCCAAGGTAAACCGCCTCATTGCCCCTTTCTTCGCCCACGTCGGTGCGGCAACTTCCACATCGTCATCTCCGTGGTGATGGATGCCGACGAAGTCACGGCTAAGAGTTGATATGGCTACGCGCCACTGTGCCATTTGCCTCTGCGTGGTAGGTCCACCCGAAACGGCCGCCCTTGGCCGGACGTTTGCGTTGCGCACAGCCTGTCAACCGCTCGCGTGACCAAGTGTGCGGCCGAGCCGACGAGCACGGCTGGAGCGCAAACCTGCGTTGGGCGTGCTGTGGCTAGGAGAGCCGGACAATACCCAGCAGGCGACGCCGGCACCCATCGAAACGGTCGAGTTGCACGACGCTGTTCCGTAGGTGACATCGGCCTTCCGCGCGCATTGGTAAAAACCGACCGTGGTGAAGCACAGCAATTGTAATGCGGGAGTGAAGCCGCCCGCGCTGCTTCGTCGTTCCGTCAAAAGGAGAGGGGATAAGTGTGTGAACCCCGGCAGCTCTCGGATGTGGTGGGCGACATCTACGATGCTGCTTTGGATCCGTCTCGATGGCCGGGGGTGCTCGACAAAACCGCCCAGTTCGTTGGCGGTACTGCGGCATGGCTTCTTTCGAAGAATGCTTTTGGTAGCACCGGGATTGCGGCGTCCGGAATATCATCGGAATACCAACGGCTCTACTTTGATCAATACACAAGGTTAGATCCAAAGAGGGTATGTGACTTGGTCACAAATGCTCAAGAACTCATTGTCGCAGCGGATATCATGCCATACGATATTCTTGAGACGCGCTTGTATCAGCAATGGGCACGTCCTCAGGGCTTCGTTGATTTCGTCGCAGCGATTCTCGACAAATCGGCGACCAGCGCTGCGATTTTTGGCGTGTTCCGACATAAGTGCGTCGGCGCTACCGACGCCGAAGCTCGCAGGCGGATGCGGCTTGTTGTGCCGCACTTTCGTCGCGCAGTGCCTATTGCCAGGTCGTTTGACCTCAGGACGACAGAAACAGCTACCTTGGTCGATATGCTTGACGGTCTCACGCTCGGCATTTTCCTGCTGGACGCAAATGGGGGCATCGTTCACACCAACAGTGCAGGCCGCACCATGCTCATCGCGGGTGATGTTCTACGCGCCGCAGGAGGGCGGATTGCCGCGACCAATGTAGAAGGCCAGCGGTCTCTTAGCGAGGTCCTCACCGCGGCTAGCGATGTGGCGGTGGGCAGCAGTATTGCGCTGCCAGGGCCTGAGAGCATGACCTACGTCGCCCATGTGCTGCCGCTCAAGTCGGGCCCGCAGCACGGCACCCAACTTACCACCTTAGCCGTGGCCGCGTTGTTCGTTCAAAAGGCGGCGCTGGGAGCGAGACCTCCGCCAGGGGCAATCGCTAAGCACTACAAACTGACGCCGACGGAATTGCGGGTACTTCTCACCACTGTGGAGGTGGGCAGGGTCACCGAGGTCGCCGAGGCTTTGGGAATTGCGGAGAGCACCGTCAGAACCCATCTCGGGCGGCTCTATGGAAAGACCGGCACCAACCGTCAGGTCGATCTCGTCAAGCTGGTGGCCGGATTCTTGACGCGTCTTGTTTGCTGAGTCCTGCTCGTTCCAGCTTACTATTGCAAGACGCCGGTCGGCGCACACCGATGGAATTGAGAGTCGCTTTGCCCATGCGTCAATGTCGACTCCGCCGCCGTGGGCGAGCGACATCCAAGTCACTACGATGTCGGGGCACCAACGCCTTTCTGGTGCACACCGGACACATGCGGCAACCTTGATGCCTCATCGCATGCCGGCGTCCTCCGATCGGGGGACGCGGAACCGCTCGGTCTCTGCGCAACTGCACTCCGCGATGCATGCGATGACAGAGAGATGAGGGTGTAGCCATGACGTTGTGCAAAGTTTCATTGGGTGCCGCTGTCGCCTTCGCTCTGGCCGCGGTGGCCACAAACGCCAGTGCCGGCGAAGATCTCAAAGGCGATTACAGGTCATCGTCAATCTGGACCGGCGCATATTGGGGCGTGCACCTCGGCGGGGGTGAATCGCACATCGATTGGCTGTTCGCTCCGGTCACTAACACGAGAGCCGATCAATCCGGGGATGGCGTCGTCGGTGGTTTCCATCTCGGCTACAATTGGCAGGTGAGCAGCCTCGTTCTGGGGATCGAAGGCAGCGCTACACTCAGTGGGATCAACGGCAGCCGTTTGTGCCCTGACAAGAGGTTTCGTTGTGAGCATGAGAACGATTTTCTCGGCTCCGTGCGTGGCCGTCTTGGTGTCGCCATAGGGTCAGCACTTTTCTACGGAACGGGTGGGGTGGGCTTCCAGAGGGCGGACTACACGGTTGGTAACGCGACTACAGGCACTGTGCTTGTTTCGAGCGGCAAAAACATGGACATCGGTTGGGTCGCCGGCGCGGGGCTCGAATATGCGATCACGAAGCAAGTGAGCGCGCGCCTCGAATATCTGCACTACGACTTCGGTGACAGATCCTTTGAGGGTATTGATGAGACGCTTAAGTTCGACAGTACGGTCGATACCGTCACGGTCGGCTTGAGCGTCAAGTTCTAACGCCCATCGCCTGCGCCGCGGCGAATGCTGACTAGGATTAATTCCGGAGGCCGAGGGCCCCGGAATTTTTTCTTTATGCATTTCCGCGGTCTCAAAGGTGTTAATGGTCGTGCCGCGCGGATTATCGATCCGCCAAGCAAAAATCAATCGCAACGCAACTCGCATACTGATTTCCGGACGACAACGGTTGGCTGGATATCGACACCGCAATAGGCGAGCCAGCGACAGCTGGCGAAGAACGCCCTGGTGCAGACCAGGCACAGGCGGCGACTTTGATCCCTCCTCGCATGCAGAATCCTCCGATCGGAGGACGCAGGATTGATCGGTCTCTGCGCAACTGCACTCGGCGATGCATGCGATGAAAGAGCGATGAGGGTGAGACCATGAAGTTGCGCAGAGTTGTGTTGGGTGTTGTTGCTGCTTTCGCTTTTGCAGCGATCAGCACGAGTGCCAGAGCTGCTGAGCCTTGGACCGGGTTCTATTTGGGACTTCAGCTTGGCGGAGCGTGGGGCGATAGCGACGTGAACTATCCGAACCTACAGCTCAGTACTAACAATACGAGATACAGCGGCGTAGCGGCCGGTGGTCAGCTTGGGTTCAATAGACAATTCGGCGCTTTCGTCTTCGGCGCCGAAGTTTCGCTCACGAACGGGCCAAGGGGTCAGGATCGCACCACAGCGGGAGCCGAGACGCAACACATCGACATCAGTCCGGTGGTCCAGGTGGTCGGCCGGGTCGGCTACGCTTGGGGACCGACCCTATTGTACGGGCTTGGCGGATATGCCGGGGGCGATGTGGATGAACGGTTGCAAGACAACGCATCCGGCGCCGTCTTTGACAAGCAATGGCACAACGGCTGGGTCGCGGGCGTGGGCGTCGAGCATCTGCTCCATCCGAATGTGGTTGTTGGCCTTGAGTATCGTCATGTGAGCCTTGAAGACAAAGTACACCTTGGAACCAATAACATCGGCAATGATGTTTCGTTCGGAAACCATCGCGTGGACGGCGACTACGACATAGTAACCGCGCGCATCAGCGTCAAATTCGGCGCAGACCGACGCGAACCCATCAAATAAGAGGTGCAAGTCGCACGCGCTTGTCGCGGTCGACCCTACGCGTTTGTTGCAACCTGGATGATCGAGAAAGGGGGCGATTTGCTCGCCCCTTTTGCTGACTGAGCAGCAATCTGAGCAGCAATGGCAAGCGTAGGCGTGGGCAAAGTTCGAGTTGTACGTCTGCCGGCATTTGCTTTTCGTGCTCGCCACGACCTGTGCCGTGGCTGCTGCGACACTTCTCGCAGACGAATGGATCACGGTCCTCTGATCGGCGGACGCATCTCCCGAGGCACTTCAATACGGTCGCGAAAGGGTTGCGAGAAGCGCCAATGGGAATAAATTTCGATGCAGTCCCTCGTTCTGTGTCGGTCAGACACATGTCGCCGCTCCGCGGCGCCTGCGCAGCTTGTGGTGGTTTGCATCTGCACACGCGACCGGCCCCGAGGTCTCGCTCGGTGCTTAACCTCGGTTCTTTCCCAGGCACTGCTCAAGGACCTCAAGGACCACTGCCAGTTGAAAGTTGTTGTGGTAGACAATTCGAGTACAGCATCAGAGCGGGCGCGGATCGTGGCCCTGGACTCGCACAAGGTGCCCGTCATTTACGTGCATGAGCCGAAGCCCGGAATTCCCTTTGCGCGCAACGCGGCACTCGAAGCCGCACTCAAGCTGAGGCCGAAGTGGATTGCCTTCATTGATGATGATGAGGTAGCTCCGCACGGCTGGATTTTGACACTTATCGAGACCGCAGAGGTAGCCAAGGCGGACGTTGTGCAGGGCGCTCTAATCAGCGTCAGTGCCGCCAACATCGAAGATCTCGCCGCCGCCTGGCGCCCACGCGGAGCGGTCGCGAAAGTTCGGCGGGCCAGCACGGCCGCGACCAACAACGTGCTATTCCGAACTTGGATCGTCGATAGGCCAACCGCATTGCGGTTTGACGAGAACATGCAGGAATGCGGCGGTAGCGACGGCGAATTCTTCATGCGCGCGGCCATCGCTGGCGCGCAAATTATGCGAACCAGCGATGCACCCGTGTTCGAGGAGAGGAGCAAGGAGCGTGAGGCTCCGTCCTGGCTGCGCCAGCGCGCGTTTCGCGTCGGGGCCAACTGCAACTACCGGTATCGTAAGAATAGGAGGCCCAAGCTCGTTGCCCTCACCCTGCTTCTGGGGCGTGCTGCAGAGAGAGCCGTACGCGGTGTGTTGCAGGCGCTCTTGTCGCTACTTGTTCTTCCTTTCAGCTTGCAGCGAGCGAGCACATTCGCCCACAGGAGCACGCTCGATTTCTGCTTCGCGTGGGGTTGTGTTGCTCCGTACTTCGGCGTCGAACCCAGGGGCTACGCTTGAGCGCTGACCTTGCGACGTCAGCCTGCAATGAGCGCTACGGTGACTCTGATCGTTGCATGCGTAGCCGCCCGCCTTTCGAATGTCGACTGCGCAAGAGATGTTGTTGCGAAGCGCACCACCAACGTGCAAGTTTCGTTCTGATCTGCGATACCAAGCCGGCGCGGCGACTTGCGGGATGAACGCGGTTCCTCGCAAACAACATTCGTTATGCTTCCCCTTCCTCGGCGCGGAGACCTACCCTAGCTGGTGCGCGAGACGCCGCGATTGTTGCAGGCCTTGGCAAGGGTGAGAGCAGGTTCCCTGACGGGGCCGAGTAGGCTGCTGCACCTCTTCCCCCTTCTTCGTGATCTACAATGTCCGTCAATCGGCTGACGCGCGGCCGTTGCGCCCGTGGTACGGGGTCGATCTCACCGCGAAAGAAGGGGATCGACGCCGACGTGCGTGGTATCCGCCGTTGGTACCGCAGACCAGTGATGCGTGCTGTTGATGCGCGCTCGGCAAAACTTAACACCACGAGGTCACCCTCTAATGACGTGGGCGCTGATGATTGCCGCAAGCGCATGGGGCATGGTTATTGGGCTCTTGTTTCGGGTGTCGGCCCTGATTGCGGCCTCAGTCCTGGTTGCCGCAATCGGTCTCGGGGTCGGTATTCTAAGCGGCAATATCTTGTTTGCGACACTCGAGACGATGCTGGCCCTGGCAACACTGCAAATCGGCTACCTGGCGGGCTTGGCGCTAACTTGCAGGCGGAATCCTCCCCGCTGATGCCCAAACAGCCGAACCGCACTTCCGTCAGGCTCGAGCTGTCGACAGTTATAGCCAGCGATGAATGCGCAAAGTGCGGAAGCATCTCTGCCACGTCCATTGTCGTTTCAGCAGCAGGGGAGGATCTATTGGCTGCCATAAACGTCAGCAAGGCGAGAACCTAGAAACTAGCCCTGACGCCCAGCGCGCTGCTCCAGCTCAACCCGATCGATCGGGCTCGACGGGGCTCGGCGCCTCGCAATCCATGGCCGGAGGAAGCAATGATGCGCGAAACCGCGCCAGGCCGAGCGCCCTTGACTTGAGTGCCGACGGCACATAGGCGCAGTGTTCCTTCCATTCCATGTCCGGAATCGGTGGCAACATCTCACCCACCGCACCCGTCATTTCGCGCGTCCGTTTCTCGATATCGCGAAGATTGCGGATTGCGTGGTCGACGTGACTGAAAGAGCTGGCGAGGTAGGACCAGATCAAAACAACGTCCTCGCGGTTGTGTGGGGTGATGCCTGCGCCGAGTGTACACATCCACACTTCCACCCCGAGAGTCGTAATCTTCGCGTGTTCGACAGAGAGTGCGGCCGACCTGACGCTACTCTGGTCCCTGATGCCTTCCATTCTGCTGTAAATGTCGAAAAGAGCCTCTCTGCTACAACCGAGCGGACGATCAAGCGCGTCCGCCATGCCAGCCTCCCCGAATGTAACTCGCACACCTTGTGCCATCGCTAGAATCGTCGCCCGGTTCACAAGGTTGGCCCATTGCAGCTCCCACTTCATCTCTTTGATGCACCTGTAGACGCGAGAGTCTTCGCGTCTGCGCGCGAGCCAGCTCAACATGTCGCAGCTCCAAGAAGTGGCAAGTGTGGCCGCGACCGGGCGGCGCGAAGTCCCAACCGGCACCGCGCTGTGCTGGCTCGAAGGGCCGCAGCATCTCTGCCGCGGCCCATGCAATCGTTTCACCCGCAGTCGGGAGGGCTACAGGCGAAACGATAGCCCGCGCTCAGTCGTCGCGTGCATCGTCTCAGTTTCGCAGAAGACGTGCAGCTCCGCGTCCTTCGATCGGGGGACGCGCGCTGGTCGGCACGCTGTTAGTGTCGGCGCATGATTTACCAAGGAGATCTGACTATGCGCAGATACGTCATTGAGCGAGACATCCCGAAAGTCGGAACCTTCGAGCGCGAGAAATTGCGAGACGCCGCCAAGACCTCGAATGCAGTACTTGCCGAGTTGGGTTCAGACATTCAGTGGGTCGAGTCGTACGTGACCGCCGACAAGACGTTCTGCATCTACCTTGCAAAGGACGAGGCGATCATTCGCCGGCATGCCGAAATGAGCGGGTTTCCTGCCTCGAAAATTACGGAAGTGAAACGGATGATCGATCCGACAACTGCTGCGAGCTGACTCTGGACGCCTGAGGAGGGGCAGGTCTACAGTGTAACGCATCCCCGCAAATAGCGGCTACTACTGGGATGCCTCGCGTCCAAAGAGAAGCGAGGCCTTGGACAGCAAGCGCGACGGGGCGGTCAAACGCGCCGGCCGCGATGGCATTTGTCGCTGGCGCACCTGCCGCGACCCAACTCTTTCAATCGCACCTCGTCCCGTCCTCCAGCTGAGGCCGTGATCACTATTCGATGGATCAATTTCCGCAGCCCCGTAAGTGCCAGAGCATCAAATGCAAGAGTCGGAAGTTCTAGCGACGCTGATCGGCGACATCTACGATGCCGCCCTCGATACAGCGCTATGGTGTTCCGCGCTCGGCAAGACGCGCGAGTTTGTGGGCGGATACGCGGCGGCTCTCTATGCGAAGAATACCCTCAGCAAGACTTGCGACGTTGCCTACGAGGATGGCCGAATTGGTCCGTACTATACACGGCTGTATCTAGAAAAATATGCCAGGCTCGACCCATCAACAACCGGTCAGTTCCTTGCCGAAATCGGTGAATTGATCAACACCGAGAACCTGATTGCATACGATGAGTTTCTGGAAACCCGCTTCTATAAGGAATGGATGCAGCCACAGGGACTCGTGGATTTAGCAAGTACCGTTCTCGACAAATCGCCGACCGCAGCGGCAATGTTTGTCGTTGTCCGTCACGAACGGGACGGTTTGGTTGACGATGAGATGCGCAGGAGGCTGCGCCTCGTCGTACCGCATCTGCGTCGTGGAGTGCTGGTCGGCCGAGTGATCGATCTCAAGACCGCCGCCGCTTCGAGATTTGCTGATACGCTCGATGGCATAAGCGCCGGAATGTTCCTCGTCGCTGCCAACGGCGCCATCGTGCATGCCAACGCGAGCGGCAATGCCTTGCTCGCCTCAGGCGATGTCCTCCGTGCGGTGAACGGACGCTTGATCGCAAGCGATTCGGAAGCGGACCAGGCCTTGCAGGAAGTCTTTGCCGCTGCGGCCAACGGTGACCCCGCTGTGGGCGTCAGGGGTATCGCCCAATCCTTGGCCGCGCATCCCGACGGCGAGCGCTATGTGGCCCATGTCATGCCTCTAACCTCTGGCGCTCGGCGTCAGGCTGGAAAACACTACGCGGCCGTGGCTGTCGTAATTGCACACAAAGTGGGATTTCAAATGCCGTCCGCGCCGGAGGCGATCGCAAAGTTCTACAAGCTGACGCCCAGCGAACTGCGTATCCTCCTTGCCATCGTCCAAGTTGGCGGGGTGCCCGAGACGGCAGAGGCGCTGGGCGTGGCCGAAAGTACGGTCAAGACTCATCTCCGGCGGCTCTTCGACAAAACCGGAAGCAACCGCCAAGCCGATCTGGTCAAACTGATCGCTGGATTTTCGAGCCCTCTCTCCCAATCGCACCCGTGAGGCCGTCCATCGATCGGGGAGCGCCGCGTGCCAAAAACTTATTGGTCGAGCCAAACCGTCGACAGGTCCTGCCAAAGATAGTGGCTCGGCGTCATATGCCAGCCCTTGATCTTCGAGTGGTTGACGACAATACGCTGCCACCACAGCAACGGAACATTGTAGGCTTGAACGAGGGCGTACCGCTCCATCTCGCGCACAAGCTTGGTGCGCTCTGCAATGTCCATCGTGCGCCGCTGCGTCTCGTACATCTGATCGATCTTGATGTCGTTATGGCCCGAGTAGGCACTTGGCGATGCCCTTCTGGTCAAGAACTTCGCGAACTGTGCGGTCGGATCGTCGCTGTAGTCACTTTGGAAATCAACGGCGACGTCGAAGTCACCCAGCGCGAGCCGGTCCTGGTAGCCTCTTGTTTCAAGCTGTTCGTGTTCCGCGGTAACGCCGATCCGCCGCCACTGGTCAATCGAATAGACGGCTCCAGGCGTGTAGGGCTCCGCCACGTTACGGTTGAGCAACCTGAATTTCAAATCCCTGATGCCCGCCTGCTCGAGCAGCTTCTTGGCCTCGTCGCGCGACTTGTTGATGTCCTTGCCGAAGCCGGGGAGCTTGACGAGCTCTGCCTCCGGCAGCGACATGGCATAGCCCGGCCGCATAACCCCGCCGACGAATTTCAAAACCGAGATCTTCGACAGCGCGTCTGAGCCACCCCAGCGATCAATAGCCATGTTGAGCGCTTGGCGCACGCGGATGTCGTCGAAGGGCTTGCGGGAAGTGTTGAACACGATCATCAGGTTGCTCACCCACACACCCTCGGAAACGGTGAGGTTGTCCTTCATCTTCTCGAGCAGCTGACGCTCCTCCGAAGGGTTGCGCCCACGGAACTCGGCGTCGAACTGACCGCCCAGAATGCCCGGCACGACGCCGTTCGATTTAACGAAGAATGCCTTGTAACCGTCGAGATAGGGCTTGCCCGGCTCAAAGTAGTTGGCAAAGCGCTTGCCTTCCCAGCTCGTGCCTTTCACGTGCTCGACCAGCGTGAACGGCCCCGTGCCCATGATCTCCGTTTCAGGATAACGCGGGTTCTGCTTGAGCTTGGCGGCGCTGTAGATGCAGTTGAAGGGTGAAGCGAGCGCTTCCAGCACGCCTGCCATAGGTCTATTGAGCTTGAAGACGACCGTCGTCGGATCCGGCGCTTCGACCACCAAGTCCGCATAGTAGGCTTTGCGAACTGACACCACGTCCCGTGGCGGATTGATGATGCGGTCGTAGCTGGCCTTGATGTCCTCCGAAGTCAGCGGCGAGTCGTCGTGGAACTTGACACCAGCCTTGATCTTGAAGGTGTACGTCATGCCGTCGGGCGCGATCGTCCAGCTCTCCGCGAGGTCCGAAACGACCTTGGGGTAATCCCTACCGTCGAACTTGACGAGCAGCGAGTAGTGTGGAGCAATCGGGTGAATGAGCGCGAACGTATTGTTCGCGTGGCAGTCGTAGGTCGGCGGCTCGGCAACGACAGCGAAATTCAAGATGCCACCGCGCTTGGGTGCCTGCGCCGTCGCGTTGCCAGACAGGAGTGTGATCCCCGCTCCGACAACCACCGCGCACAAGACTGCCTTTATCATATTCCCTCCTCTTCAGTCGGCGAGGTGTCTCGCGGCCTAACTGTTCGACGGTTCGAACACGCAGCGCAGTCGCGGCGTTGGATCATCCAGCTCCGTGCCGATGCAGACGTGCCATCGCGTGTCGGGAGAAAGCCGGCGCACATCCTTCGGGCCGACCAAAATGGTGTAACCGTCCACGGTGGTCATCCACAGCCCGTTCGGCGCGCGCTTGACGACCGCAACGGGTCTGCAATCGCCGTCATGGCAGCATTCCGTGGGGTACCACGAGACGACATCACCATTAGTTCCAATATGCTTATGCGGTCTAACCGGCATTGACGCCAAGACCATCGAGACAGTGACAAGTGCAATTTGAATCATTAAGCGGAAACACATATCTGCGGCCTGCCTTGTTGTCTGTTGCGCATCGCCCGCGGAGCACGATGGGTCTGCGCATTTCGATCGCCTAAAGTGCGGTCACCACAATTTCTTCATGCCAGACCATGCACAGTTTGGCGTCACTCGATCAGCGGATGCGAGCGCAGTTTCTGGAATCAGGTGAGCGAGCCGACCATTGGAAATTGGGGCCTCACCGCATCTGACCTCGCCGGCCTACTTTGCTGCGGGTGACGCTTTCTTTGGGTCGGCCGCGGCACTCACCGGATTGACCGAAATGCCGAACAGCCGCCACTGATTGCCGACCGCTTCGAAGGTCAGTTCGAAATTGAGCTGGACCGGCTCACCAGGGAAATGGCCGGCGATGTGCAGGCGCTTGTCCTGGTCGATGCTCGGCGGCTGCGGAAGCTTCGGAGGAAGGATGGCGACGGCGGCCAGATCGATGCGCTGGGCGGAAAGATTGGCAAAGATCTGATGCAGGCGGCCGGCCGTATTGGCTTCGCGGAACGAGGGCGCAGCCAGATCACGCAGCACGGTGTAGTTGCCGGTGCGCAGGGCATCGTTGAGGCTGAGCAGCGTCGAGCGGATCAGCACCACGGTGCTTTCGGCGCTCGGCAGGACGAGTTCGGGTGTCGCGGCCTTCTTCGACGCGTCGGATTGAGA
>Ga0207675_100006260_pt1 | contig 11295 bp, 11 predicted proteins | sample KBSSwiS42_FD_184305 | JGI IMG/M metagenome (GOLD analysis project Ga0207675, IMG submission 184305) | Switchgrass rhizosphere microbial communities from Kellogg Biological Station, Michigan, USA - KBS Switchgrass S4-2 (SPAdes) (version 2) | ecosystem: Host-associated > Plants > Roots >...
GGATGGCCAGGAAGCCAGCGAACACGCCGATCGACATCTCGAAGTGAATTACCTTGGAGCCCCCGACCCAGAAGACCACGGCGCGAGCCACGCCGTCGAACACGCCGAGCCAGCTGCCAGCCCCCGAGCTCAGCCGGGCCACCCTGCGCGTCCAGGAGAGTCGCTCCGTGAGCCGTCGTTCGTACCACTCCTCGAGCCTCTGCTCCATGCCGAAGGACTTCACCGCTTCGGCGCAGCTCGTTGCCTGATGTACCACGGCGTTTTCGTTGGCGCGCGCCGCTAGCTCACCGGCCGAGCGCTGGCGAGCGTCCTCGCGCGCCAGGCGCAGTACGACCAAGCGCAGCAGATCGATGCCGAGCGCGAGCGCTCCGAGCATGGGGTCGTACGCGAGCATCAGCGCGGCCAGGGCCAGCGCGAACAACGCCTGAAAGAAACCGAGCGAGGTCTTGGTCAGCAGATCGCTGAGGCCGGCGTGCGAAGAGACACGCTGCAGCAGGTCGGAGCGGCTGCGGCTGCTGACAAATTCGAGCGGCATCCGCAAGAGGCGCCGGCCCAGTTGGTCGGTCAGGGTCGAGCGCAGCACCGTCTGCAGGTGCGATAGCGCGATCTGAAACAACCAGCTGAGCACCAGGCTCGCCAGCGTGGCCACCAGCAGCACGCTCAGCACGGGCAACAGCCAGTCGTGGCGCAGCGGTCGAATCACCTCGTCGATCAGCAGCTGACTGATGGCAGGTGAGACCACGCCGAGCAGCTCGGCGCAAGCGCCGGCCAGCATCACGAAGGCGAGCGATCGCTTGCGCTGGCTCAGGTTTTTCCAGTAACGCAGAATGCCTTCGGATTTGCGCGCCCGGCGCGAGAAGCCACGGCCTGGCGCTAGCTGCAGAGCGACACCGGAGAAGCAGCGGTCCAGCTGCTGCTGGTCGGCCTGGATGCGGCCGCTCGCAGGGTCGATGAGCATGGCGTGCCCGCGCGAGAAGCGCTCGAACACCACGAAGTGGTTCATGTTCCAGTGTAGGATCAGCGGCGAACGCGCTGCGGCGAGCTGCTCCAGCGTCAGTTTCATGCCCCGGCCTTGCAGGCCGAGGCGTTTGGCCGCCTGCAAGATCTGCAGCGCCGAGTTTCCATCACGCGATGTGCCGCAATAGCCGCGCAACTCAGCCAGCGGAATGGACGCCCCGTAGTAGTCGAGCAGCATGGCGAGGCACGCCACGCCGCACTCGGCAGCCTCGAGCTGTTGGATCGGACGAATTCGGTTCGCTCGTATCGGCGACATCACCAGCCCAGCCATTTACGGGTAAACTCGAAGATCAAGCTGAGTACGCGCTGCTCTCGGCGATGCAGGCGTACGAGGACGCGTTCACCGGAGCGCAGATGCGGCGCCATCTTGGCCTGATTCGCATCTTCGACCAGCTCTAGCTCCACACGCACGAACGAGCCCGCCATGGCCTCGCCGAAGGCTGTCGCCATCTCCTCCGGCTTGGCGATATCGGCCGAGATCCGCTTGACGCGCGCCCTGGCCATGCCGAACTCGTTCACCGGCAGGGACTCGACCTCGACGTTGGCTTGACTACCCACGCTCACGAAGGCCATCTCACGCGAGGGCAAGAACGCGACGATCGAGCGCGGCGCATCCTTGGGCACTATCTGCGCAATCACGCGGCCCGGCTGCACCACGGCGCCCGGCGTCACCAGCAGCGACTCGACGCGCCCGCTGGCGGGCGAGCGCACCTCGGTCAAGGCGAGCAGAGACTTGGCTTCGTCGACAGCCGCTATGGCGCGGCTGAGCGCCGCGTTGCGCTCCAGCTCTCGTTGCTTCCACTCGCGCTTGCGATCGGCCAGCGACAGATTCAGCTCTGCCAGCTGTGAGCCGACCAGCGCGATGGACTCCGCGGCGGCCTGCACGGATTCTTCGCCCGACAGCTGATCGGTGCCGCTCGCTACCCCCTGATCGCGCATGGCGCGTACGTTTTCGAGCTGCGCCGAACGCTGACGCAGCTGATTTTCATGGATGCTACCGCGCCGCGCCAGCGCCGCCCGCTGATGCTGCACCGCGATCGTGGTCTGATTGAGCAGCGAGGCATCCGCCCTGTTGGCCTCGTCGGTGTCGTGGCGCAGCGTGGCGAGCTCGCGTTCGCGCAACGTCAGGGTCGCTCGCAACTGCGTCTCCTCCAAACGGGCCACGACCTGATCAGCGGTGACCTCGTCGCCGGCCTGTACCAGCACCTCCGTCAGCGCGCCGGATAGGACCGATTCCACCGACCGCAGCCCGTTGGGCGCCCGCAGCGCGCCCGGCGCTCGAACCGTCACCTCCACGCTCAGCAGGCCCGCGCCGCAAAACAGCGCAGCCACCAGCGAGAGCAGGAGAGCGAGCACGCCCCAGGCTCCGAGCTTCGGCTCCGCCGCATCGGCGAGGTTGGGCGAGAGGCCCTGCCGCGCCTCGAGCGCGGCCTGGCGGAAGAGCTCGCGTGCGGGCAGCGCGCTCGGCGAGAGCGATTCGGCGCGCGGCGCCGGGGCGCTGCTTGCCGCTTTGGTGCCATCGGTTGCTGCTGCCGCTGCGACGCTCGCCGCCGGGGCGCCAGCGACGCTCGCGGGCGTCGGCTCGCTCTGGCGAGAAGCGGAGCCGGTTGGTAGCCGCGGGGCACCGGCGAGCGGTCGGCGCGGTTCCGCGCGAGTCGCAACGGAGTCCGCCGGTCGCGGGGGCGATGCGCTCCGCACGGACGTGCGGGCGTCGTGCCGCTGCCCTGGGGGGTCGGTCGACGGCCGGGCGAACGGCTGCGCCGGCGGAGGGGAGGAGGTGCGTGACCTAGCCGACGCCTCCGGTGAGCTGGCTGATGGCTCCGGTCGCGGGTGAGGCACGGGCTGCAAACGAACTACAGGCGGCAGGGGCAGCGTCGGATCCAGGGGCGTCCCCCGTAGCGCTCGGCCCTCGGCGGGCTCCGAAAGCGGGGCGTCAATCGAGACGAGACGCAGCGCCTGCACCCGCGACACCGCGACGGCGGCGGCGGCGCCGCCCAACACGGTGCCGAGGGCGGGGCCTGAGAGTCGGTCGTGCGCCTCGGTCACTTTTACGCATTTTCCAACGCTCACGAGCTGCTCGACGACCGCTTTGGATCCCTGCCCGGTGGGGGACAGGGGGGGCGCACCGAGCAGAATCGTGTGTTCCCCGCCCCGGTAACCAGTCGACGTCCTCACGGCCTCTCCATCGGCCGGCGCCCAGGCTCAGTTGCCAGTGCCTTGCACGCAACTGTCAGCGACGGGTGGGCGATGACGTCGTGGCGACCAGGGCCGATCGCCTCGCAATCTAGCTCGCGCGGGCGCGCCGCGACCCGCCCGCAGCGCGTTGCCCCGCGTCGTTCACACGGCGCTCGCGCGGCTCGATGCCGAGCTGGCTCAGGCGCTGGCGGATCACGTCCAGGGCTTCTGCACTGCTGTCCACGCCGATCACGCGCCGACCCAGGCGTGCGCCCACGACCAGCGCGGTGCCGCTGCCGGCATACGGATCGAGCACCACATCGTCCGGGCCTGAGCAGCTGCTGATCAGGCGCTCCAGCAGGGCTTCTGGCTTTTGTGTGGGATAGCCTGTGCGCTCTCGCGCCACCGGCCCGATGATGCCGATCTCCCAGACGTCGCCCAGGGGCGCGCCGGGACTCTGCGCTGCCGTCCGGCTCGAGTGTGTCCGGATCCCGGCGGAGCCCAGGACGGCTCGCTGCCGCTGCGTGCCCCAGGTCGCGACGGTGGAGGCCGCCAGCGGCTCGTACATCTGGCAGAAGCGCGGCTCCACGCGCGGGTTCTTCACAAAGCGCAGCAGCACGTCGTGCACACGTTGAAAGTTCTTGGTCTTCGACGGCCAGCGCCGATAGCGCCAGATGATCTCGCTCGCAAAGCAACGCGGGCCGAAGACCTCGTCGCAGACGATCTTGGCGTAGTGGCTGGTCTTGGGATCCACGTGCAACACCAGCGAGCCGTGCTCGGCCAGCAGCTCTCGACAGACCGCGATGCGGTCGCGCAGGGCCTGCAGATACGCAGGCATGCCTGCCCAGTGATCATCGAACGCGGGAGCCGTCGAGCGCAGGATCTTGCCTCGACCTTCGCGGCGCCGTGTCACGCGCACGTGCGTCTTCCCGGTAAAGAACGGCGGATCCAGATAGGCGAGGGTGACGTGACCGGCGCGTTCCCGTTGCAGCGCGCGCAGCGCCGTCAGGTTGTCGCCGCACAGCAGCTCACAACCGGGGGTGCCCGCTCGCACCAGCTCGAGCGAGGCAATGGGCGCTTCCGAGGACTCCTGCTTGCCCGGCCAGCTCAGCCGGATCTGCGAAGCATCGCTGACCGCCATCTCACCTGGAACCTAGGGCGCGCGGGCCACAGTGGCCAAGTTCACGGTCTCGACTTGCGATCTTGGCGTCCCGCACGGCTGGAGCGTGCGCCGGCTATGCACTAGTGTCATCGGGTGATGGGCGCGATAGCCAGGAGTTCCACGCGGACGCTCGAGCGCGCCCTGGGCAGCGCGGTTCTCTGTGCCGGTCTCTTGCTCGGCTGCGCCCGTCAGGCGAGCGACGAGACCCCCGAACGGATCGTGCAGGACTTCATCGAGCTCATGCAGCGGGTGCATGGTGATGCCTCGAAATCCAAGGCGGCCTTCGAGCTGTTAGCCGCTCCTGCCCGGGCCAATCTCGAAGAACGTGCCAAGCGTGCCAGTGCCGCGTCCGGTCGCAGCGTCACGCCCGAGGAAATGCTCGCGCCGTCTCGCTTCTACCTGAGCTTTCAGCCTCGCACGTGGACCAGCGAGCGCGGGCCCGACTGGGCGATCGTGACGGCGGAAGGAGATTCGCCCAATCAGCGCAAGCAGATCCGTTGCGTCCGCGAGCAGGGGCGCTGGAAGGTCGTCGTCGATCTGCCCGAGTTGCCAGCGCTCGAGCGCCGCGACTCGACGGGCTAGCGCACTTCCGGGCGCAGGCGCTGCCCCCCTTTGGCTGCCCAGACACCCAAGAATCGCCCGCCGACCAAGGCACAACTTTCGCCCAGTATCGGGCGCCAAACACGACAAACCGGGACCAGCTCATGCGCTGGCCCCGGCATCCAAGCTGCGCCTCTGATGTCAGAGCGTCTGATGTCAGACGTCTGGTGTCAGAGCGTCTGATTCAGTTCGAGAAGAAGATCGCTTCGATCTCGTCGCGCACTTGCTGTTCGGTCTGCTCACGTGCGATCGCGATCTCTTTCACGATCAGCGATCGCGCCGTGTCGAGCATGCGCCGCTCCCCGAAGGAGAGTTGCTTGCTGGCCTTGAGCCGATACAAGTCGCGCAGCACTTCCGCCACGTCATAGATCGAGCCGGTCTTGATCTTGTCCATGAAGCCGCGATAGCGACGGTTCCAGGTCTGGGTGTCGAAACCGATCGTGCGCTCCTTGAGAATGTCGAAAATCTCTCGGATCTCCTGCTCGCTGATCACCTGGCGCAAGCCGACGGCGTTCGCATTTGACACCGGCACCATGATCTTGCGGTCCGTGTCCAAAATCCGCAGGACATAAAATCGCTGGCGCGTTCCGGCGATGTCGCGTTCGTCGATACTGATGACTTCAGCAACCCCTTGGGCCGGGTAGACTGCTTTGTCACCGACTTTGAACTCAACGTCTGCGCTTGCCTGCATGTTTTCTCCTTGTCGCGGCCCTCGCAGGAGCGAGAGAACGCGCTTTTCGCGATTGCTCGGCACGCTCTAGGAAACGTGCTTCGGCGAGAGCTTCACCCACAACGAACTAGGTGAAGAAACTATTCCTCGGGAAATTATCCCTGCGGCGGTGCCTCGGCTGCGATCTAGTCGGCTGTGACTCAGTCGGCTCTGATCTAGTCGGCTGTGACTTGGTCGGCTGTGACTTGGTCGGCTCTGATCTAGTCGGTTGTGATCGCAGCGACTGCGACTCCGCCGACAGCTCTCGAGCGGACGCATGACGAGCACCGACTTCCTGTTGAAGCCGCTCCCGCACAGTATTGACGGCGCCGTGTTTCATCTGTTCGCGCTCGGCGCCTGCAGCTGCTTTCGCTGGCCACATCGGAACGACGCTGGCACAGCGGGCTGTGTCCCACTGTTGCGCAATGTCCCGTCGCTCAACGTGCTCGGCGTTGAATGGGTGCTCGGCGTTCGATGCTGCGAATCGTCGCTCTGGCGACGAACATTCCGCTGCGACTGGCGAAGCGATCAGCGCAGGCGCTCTTCCGGGCCACACTCTTCCGGGCCACATTCTTCCGGGCCACACTCTTCCGGGCCACACTAGCCCGGGGAACGCTGGCCTGAACGGCGGCGGTCTTTCACCTGTGATTGGCACGCTTCTTCTGCTCTCCCCCCGCACCACGAAAAGAAATCTCCACGTAGTGCACAGGTCACCGCTCGGCGCGGCACTGTAGTGAGAGGGCACGATCATGTCAACGTTGTCGCGCTGCGCACCGCTGCATTCCCGCCCGAAACGGGCTGCCAGCTCCAGCTGCTCGGGATCGTCCCGAGTGATCACCGGATAGACCGGCCAATCCGTTTTGCTGGTTATCATCATTCTAGGCGCCATCTGCTCCGAAGCAGTGCGTGCGCTCCCACGGTCGTCGGCCCAATGTGCTCGATGGCGCCGGCCGAGACAGCCTGCGGGGGCGTTACTTCGAGTTCGCGGGACAGTCCGGACAGCCCGAGGAACATTCCGCGGGGGACCATTCCGGATACATTCCGGGGATAAAGTGTCAGGTGACCAGCCCCGAAATCAGCCTCAGCATCTTCGCAGAGAGATGAAGCTCGAACCAAAAGTGGCCCGGCGTGGGGTACGCCGCAACAACGTCTTGAATAGTAGCAGATCTACGGGACCGGTCGAGGCGCAGCCAGCTTTCTGGCCCGCATTCGGCCGAATTCTAACCCAGTGCGCGTCTCGAGCCCCTTGTCGCAGCAAAATGGCGCTCTTCCATGATCCAATGGATCGCACGCCAGAGCCCGAAGCGCGCGTACCTGCCCGGCTCCGTCAGAAGGCGTTGTCAGAAGGCGTTGTCAGAAAAACGCTGTAGAAGAGAGCCGTCAGGAGCGCTGTGTTCACGGAAGTCGTCGCGAGCGCTCGGTCCGCAAGCGGGCTGCAGAAGCGAGCGCTCAATGACTGGCCAAGCTGTTCAAGTTGAGCATCTCTTCGACGTTCGGCAGTACGACGAGCTCGACGCGCCGGTTCTGCTCACGCCCCTCGTCCGTGTCGTTGCCCGCCACTGGATCGGTGTCTGCGTACCCGGCAGCGCTCCAGTGGCTGCGTTCGAGGCCACCGCCCTGACCCTTGTCGGTGGGCGCCGTGAGGTAGGCGAGCACCGAACGAGCTCGCATCGCCGATAGGCCCCAGTTGTCCTTGTACGGGCTCGAGGTGAGCGGCTTGCTATCGGTGTGACCCGCCACCTGGAACTCGCGCTGCGAAAGATCCGCGTCGCTGCGCAGCACGGTCGCCACCTGTCCCAAGATCTCCAACCCCGATGGCTTCAAGGTGTCCTTGCCGGAATCGAAGAGCACGCTGCCAGGCAGCTGAATCAGCATACGGTTGTCCCGCACCTGCACTTTTAAGCCCAATTCGGTGAGCTTCTTGAGCTTCTCTCGCAGCAACTCGAAGCGCTGCCGGACTTGCTCGAGCTGCTCTGCACGCTGGCGATACTCGGCGTTCGCTTGCTTCTGCTGCTCCAGGTCCTGAGTCAGGTTGTCGAGGCTCACTCCGCGCTCTTGAAACTTGCGCTTGAGGCCGTCGAGCTCCTGATTGGCAGTGGCGTAGTCCGCTGCGCATTTGGCGCTGGTTTTTTCCTGCGCGGATACCTGCTGCATCAACGCGCTGTTCTCGCGCACCTTCTGATCCCACTCCTCCTGGGAGTAGCCGCAGGCCGCGAGCTGAAAAAAGAGACCGCTCGCGAGGATTGCCGTGCTGATTTTCGCTGACGCTAGCATTTGTCGCCTCCCGCATTTTTTGCCTGTTGTGAAGTCCACCGAGAATGCACCGCTCTCGCTCGTTCTGGCGACCTGCTCCGGCGCGGCTCCAATTGGTCCGTACCGCATGTTTTACGCACTTTGAACGCATTCGTTCAGCACTGTCCATTCGCTTCTTCTGCTTGCCAGTCGGCCTGGACCCAGGTGCGGAGCTCTTACTAGACAACTGCCTAGCCCGCAAATCTTGCGGAGTCTTAATCGCTGAGATTGGCCCCATGAGAGGCCGGCCATTGCATTTTTTTCGTTGACAGGTCGCAATAGGTGGCAATATACGTCTTGCAACATACCTCGGTTCGCTTGGAGGAATCACCGAACCCAGGTTCGCAGGAGGCATGCTCATGGCCGCAAAGAAGTCAGGTAAGAAAGCTGGAAAGAGAACCGCAAAGAAGCGGGCCGGTAAGAAGGCCGGTAAGAAGCGCGCCGCCAAAAAGGGCGGAAAGAAGCGCGCGGGTAAGAAGAAGCGAGCTGGCAAGAAGAAGCGCGCGAGCAAGAAGAAGCGCGCCGCGGCTGCACCGCCCGCAATGTAAGCCGAGCTTCTTCACTCAGTTCGAGTGGCCAAGCGCCTCGGCGCCAGCCAACTCGGTCTGGCGCCGAGGGTCGCCACTTCCGCTAGGAGGTTGCGACCGGCGGCTCTCGAACTGACGCTGCCCAACCGGGGCGCGCCTTGCCGAAGCGGGCGTCTATCAGTCTTCGGCAAGGCCTCTCGGGCCTCGTGAAGGGGGGTGTTGGGTCTCCAGCGGTCGACGCCAGGCCGCCGGTTGCCGGATCAAAAGCCGGCGACTCGGATCAATCGTGAGCTCGACCCGTGGCTCAAGGTTGCCGTGGATTGAAGTTGAACGGGTAGTTCACCTTAGATTCCAGCCTGCGCGAAGACGGGGGGAACTTCAGTGAACGCAACACGTCGACAGCGCAGGAATCTAGCTCCGGCACGTGGAGCTCGCTCTCCGTCCAATTGACCTCGGCGCTCTTCACGCTGCCGTCGGGGTTGATTACGAAGGTCACCACTAGATCGCCCTGAATGCCGGGGTTGTTCTTCAAAGCGGCGTCGTAGCAAGCCCGCATCTTGTCGCGGTTCGCGGCAATCACGGCCTGGATTTCGTCCTTGCCGCGTGCGTCGCGAGCTGCCTCTCTCGGCTCTGACGGAGTGGACGAGACGGGGGAGGCTGGCGCGCTCGGCGAAGCGGTCGAGGCGGACGGCTCGGCCGCTGGCGGGGATTCGCTGGCGCTGGGGGCGGCTGGCGCCGGCGGTGCGGTGGCGCAGCTGAAGAGCCAGGCGCCTGCGAGCGCATAGCGGGCGAGCGCTCGTGCCTCGGCGCTGGCGCCGCGCTCCGTTCGTTGCATGGCTGACGAGGGGCCAGTGAGCTGCGGAGAGGACATCGTCGGGACATCGTAGGCGCCCTCGTTCGGCAGGTCCATTTCTGGGAGTTTCCGACCGCCAGGCCCTGCTCTCACCCGCCGCGCACGGCACTTTTTTGCGCCTCGAACGCTCGACCCCGGCTGGGGGATGCATTACTGCGCCTGCATGGCCGTCCGCGTTGCGCTCCAGGTACCCCGTCCTGCTTCGGTCGTGCGCGCGGCGTGGGGCGGGCGCAAGAGCGTGTGGGCTTTGCTGCTGGTGTGTCTGTGCGCCGCCTGTGGCGCCGCGCTCGGAGCAGGAGAGGAAGCGTCTTGGCCCGAACCCGCCAAGAAGTGGTTCGATCGCGCCCGGACTAGCTTTGAGTCGCTGGACATCCACGACGCGGAGGTCTCGATCCGGAATGTGCTCGAGCTGGAGCCCGAGCGCCCCTCCGTGCGCTTGCTGGCGGCGAGCATCGCCCTTTCCCAGCTGCACTACGACGAGGCCGTGTCGCAGCTCGCGGGGCAGAGCTCAGCGGAAGCGCGCGGCCTGCGGGCGCGAGCGTATTGGTACTCGGGTCAGCTGGCGAAGGCGGCCGACGAGCTCGATCATTTGCTCGACGATCCGGAGGTGAAGGATCCTTGGGCGGAAGGGGTCGCGCAGCTGGCGCGCACGGGGGAGGGCCGCGAACCCTTTCGCGTGACGGGGGCGCTGCTGGCCGTGGTCGAGATGGCGAAAGTGCCACTGCCGACGCTGATTGTGCCGCTGGAATTGAATGGCGAACCTGCGCTCGGCATGGTGGCCACCGGCACACCCGAGGTGGTGATCGACTCTTCGCAGCACAAGCCTGGCTGGGTGTCGCTGCGCTTCGACCGCCGCTTGGAGGTCAAGGACGTGCCAGCGCTGCACCGCGATCTGAGCAGCCTGTCGCGGCGTCTGGGTGCGCCGATCAAGCTGCTGCTCGGCGTGAATCTGCTGCGTCGCTTGAACGTCACCTTCGATTTTTATGCGAGTCAGTTCGTGGTGCGTGCGTTCGAGCCGCCGCCGCCGCCCACTGGGGCAGCGATCGACGTCAGCTACATCAAGGGCGGAGGCATGGTGCTGAGAAGCCGTTTTGGTACCGAGGCGAACGCAGCGTCCGCCTCGTTCCTGGTTGACACCGGAGTATTGTTCCCGCTCGCCGTCTCCTCGAGCGGCTGGCAAAAGGCCGGCGTCGACCCCAACAGCTTCGAGGCGGTGAGCGGGGACCCCAAGCTGAAGCAAGGCCGCTTGCCGCACCTGACGCTCGGCTCCTTCGATCTGCCCCGGGTGCCGGCGATGTCGGGTCTGCCGCTCGACGAGCTCGAACAGTCGGGGGGCATCCGTCTGGATGGGGTGATCGGAGCTGCGCTGATGGCGGAGTTCCGCGCCAGCCTGGGCGACCAGGGCCGCATGCTATGGCTCGAAGAGATGCCCACCCCGCTAGAAGAAGCAGCGCCGGCAGAGCAGCCCGGCGCGAACGTTCCCGTGTCTTCGGGAAGCGCGCCCGCCGCGCCGCCTCGCGCTGCTCGTTGACCGCGAGGCAGCCATGACGCTTTCGCAAGTCGCGCTCTACGCCGGAAGCTTCGACCCGCCCACGAACGGCCACCTCGATCTGGTGGAGCGCGCCGCAGAGCTGTTTCCACGCGTGATCGTGGCGATTGGGCACAACTCCACGCGGCAGCCGCTGTTTGACATCCAGGAACGGCTCGGCCTGCTGCGCAGCGTGTGCGGCGGTTTCCCGAACGTCAGCGTCGATCATTTCGATGGGCTGTTGATCGACTACGCGCGTAAGCGCGGTGCGCGCGTGATTGTGCGCGGTCTGCGCGCCCAGACCGACTTCGAGTACGAGCTGCAGATTGCCCATGCCAATGCCGATCTCGCCCCTGAGCTGGACACGGTGTTCTTGCCCACGCGCACTCGATACGGCTTCGTATCAGCGTCGCTGGTGCGCGAGATCGCCCG
>Ga0207675_100006263_pt1 | contig 11293 bp, 10 predicted proteins | sample KBSSwiS42_FD_184305 | JGI IMG/M metagenome (GOLD analysis project Ga0207675, IMG submission 184305) | Switchgrass rhizosphere microbial communities from Kellogg Biological Station, Michigan, USA - KBS Switchgrass S4-2 (SPAdes) (version 2) | ecosystem: Host-associated > Plants > Roots >...
AAGCCGACATGTATCGCTGGTAGGGGCACAGGATCAGTCGACGGTGATCAGATCCTTCCGAAAGCCGGTGAGGTTCTCGAAGCTGCCCTCGGTCACGACGATATTGTCCTCGATCCGGATGCCTGCCCGACCCTCCATGTAGATACCGGGCTCGACGGTGACTACGTTGCCCGCGGCCAACGTGTCGGTCGACTCCACGGACAGGCGCGGAGCCTCGTGGACCTCGAGGCCGAGCCCATGGCCGAGCCCGTGCCCAAACGTTCCGGCAAAGACCGTCTGATCGACGACTCGTCGCGCAGCCGCATCGGCATCGAAGCCCTTGACGCCGGACCGCAGCGCGTCGAAGCCCGCCTGCTGGGCGGCGAGCACGACCGCGTAGGCCTGCTTGACCGGCGCCTCGACGAAAGCGGTCGTGAAGGTGCGCGTGTAGTCGGACACGTAACCGCCGACGACGCAACCTGTGTCCACGATGATCGTCTCGCCGCGGCCGATCGGCCGGTCGGTGGCGCGGCCGTGCGGACGAGCCGAGTTCGGCCCGGCGGCGACGATCGTCTCGAAGGCAACCGCGTCAGCGCCCTCGTCGTGGAAGAGCTTCTCGATCGTCCAGGCGACGTCGCGCTCGGTTCTACCGACGAAGGGCTCCGCGATCAGGCGCTCGAACATCCGATCCGTGATCTCGCAGGCTCGCCTGATCGACGCGAGCTCGTCGTCGTCCTTGATTGCGCGCAGGCGCTCGACGAGCCCACGGCGCGGAACCGGCTCGATCGTGCCGACGCGAAGCGTCTCGTACCCGGAGTAGGAGACGAAGTCGGCCTCGAAGCCGACCGGGCCCGACAACCTGTCGGCGAGATCCTTCAGGAGCGCGCGTTTGGTCTCCTCGAACTCGACACCCTCTACCGCCCGCGCTGCCTCCGAGTAGCGAAAATCAGTGAAGAGCCGTACGCGCTCGCGCTCGACGAGGAGAGCGGCGTTCGAGCTCTTGAACCCGAAGAGATAGTTGATGTTCGTGGGGTTCGTGACGAGCAGCGGCTCTTCCAGCGACTCGCGTAGGCGCTCGATTCGCGGGTTCACGGAGCCGCTCCTACTTGCTCGACGATGAACTCGAGCTCCTCGCGATAACCGTCAGGCCCCTTGCCGAGGACACGCTTGGCCGCCAGGTCGGCGATGACCGACTTGCGCCGCCACTCTTCCCGCTCCTCGATGTTGGAGAGGTGCACCTCGACGATCGGCGCCTGGAGCAGCTCGAGCGCATCACGGATCGCATAGGAGTAATGCGTCCACGCACCGGGGTTGGCGATGATGCCGTCGGCAGTGTCGACTGCGTCGTGGCACCACTCGACGTATTCACCCTCATGGTTCGTCTGCCGGCACCGTACGGCACACCCGAGCTCCGACGCCCACTCGTAGATTCGCGTTTCCAGCTCGGAGAGGGAGAGACCGCCGTAGAGCGCAGGGTCGCGACGTGCGAGAACGTCGAGGTTGACCCCGTTCAGGACGACGACCTGCATCGGCGCACTCTAATCCGCGATCAACTCGTTCAGCGCCGTGCGAACTTCAGCCTCGGGGCGCGCCGCGACAACCGGCCCGTCGTCGTCCAGCAGCACGAGTCGTAGCTCACCATGCTCTGACTTCTTGTCGCGCTGCAGCGCAGCCCAGGCACGGTTGCGGTCGACCGGCACAGGTCGCGGTGCGAGCACTTCCTCGACGGTGTCCGTGGAACGCCCAGAGAGCCGAAGTGCAGCGAGCAGCCCCAATGCGACCGCGCTCCCGTGGCTCAGGCCGTCGTACCCGGCCGCAGCCTCGAGTGCGTGCGCAAAGGTGTGGCCCAGATTCAGGATCGCACGGCGTCCCCGGTCGAACGGATCACCAAGACAGACACCGGCCTTGAACGCCGCCGCCCCGCGAATCAGCTCGTCCTCACCGAGCTCCCAGAAAGGCCGGCCCGCCAGGAGCCCCGCCTTCACCACCTCGGCCATGCCTTCGCGGCGCTCGGTCTCGCTGAGAGTGGCGAGGATGTCCGGATCGACGACGACACCTGCGGGATAGTGAAACGCGCCGACGAGATTCTTGCCCGCCGCAAGGTCGATCGCCGTCTTGCCGCCGATCGCGGCGTCCACCTGCCCGAGCAGCGTCGTCGGGACTGCGAGCCAGCGCACGCCGCGGAGATAGGTCGCGGCCGCCAGACCCGCCACGTCCGTGGTCGAACCGCCGCCGTAACCGACGATCGTTCCGCTCCGGTCGAGGTCGAGATCTGACCACAACTGCGCGAGGACCGACGCCGTCTTGGCGGCCTCACCGCGCGGGACCGCATGCACCTGGTTCGGCTCGAAGCCGAGTGGATGCAGCTCGAGGACGTGTTCGTCGGCGATCACCGCGACAGGACCGGCAACGTCGAAACCGGCGAGTCGACCCCGCGCGACCTCGATCTCTAGCGCGGCGAGCAGCACGTCGTCGACGCTCCGCACGGAGGCGGAGGAGACATCGTCGTACAGGGGCTGCCGCTCGTCGAAGAGCGCTCTGAACGCTTCTTCATCCCTCGCAAGTGGACGATCGCTTCTCCGGACGCGCTCCCAGGCCGACGCGGGGTCGACCTCCACCCGGACCGTGTAGGCACGACTGCGCAGAAGGTCACGCGTGCGCTCGGAAAGGACTGCTCCGCCGCCGAGCGCGATCACGGCCGGCACCGGCGAGGAGAGCACCTCTGCGGCGAGCTCCGCTTCGAGGCGACGGAACTCCGGCTCGCCCCGCTCGAAGAGCTCGGCGACGGGAGCATGGCGGCGTTCGATCTCACGGTCGAGATCGACGAAGGGTCGGCCGCTCAGCCGCGCGGCTTTCTCACCCAGCGTCGACTTGCCCGCGCCCATGAACCCGACGAGCGCGAGGTGACGCCCGAGCGCCCCTACCTGGGTGACCAGTCGATCCGCTCCAGATAAGCGCGGTGTGCGGCAAGGAGATCGGCGAGCGAGTCACCGCCGAACTTGTCCTTCGCGGCGCGCGCGAGCTCCCAGGCGACGCAGGCTTCGGCGACGACAGCGAGCGCTTCGACCGCAGCTGTGTCGCTGCGTTCGACGAGCGCCTCGGCAGGCGCGCCGGTCTCCAGGTCGACCGAGGCCAGGGGCTTCATCAGTGTCGGGAGCGGTTTCATCGCAGCGCGGACAACGATCTCTTCGCCATTCGACACGCCGCCTTCGATCCCGCCTGCGTGATTCGTCTTGCGATAGAGGCCGCGCTCGTCCCGCAGGATCTCGTCGTGGGCCTCGGACCCGCGCTTCGCCGCAAGCGCGAACCCCTCACCGATCTCCACTCCTTTAACCGCCTGCGTCCCCATCAGCGACGCGGCGAGCCGCGCGTCGAGGCGCTCGTCCTTCGTCGCATACGTGCCCAGTCCGGGCGGCACGCCGCGTGCGCGCACTTCGACGACCCCGCCGACTGTGTCCCGATCCGCGCGTGCCTCGTCCACCTGCTGCTCGAGGTCCTCGCTCAACACGCGACCTTCGACTGCGATTCCGAGCTCCGCAATCAGGGCTTTTGCCACCGCACCTGCGGCCACGATCACGGCAGTGTGCCGCGCGCTCGCGCGCTCGAGCACATCGCGCACGTCGGCAAATCCGTACTTCTGGGTCCCCGCGAGATCGGCGTGTCCCGGCCGCGGCAGCGTGACGTCCCTGGTTCCCTTGCCGGCCGGCTCACCCTCTGGCGGCCAGGCGCTCATCCCCCACTCCCAGTTCTTGTGATCCCGGTTGCGCACTACGAGCGCGAGCGGAGTTCCGAGCGTTCGTCCGTGGCGCAGGCCGGCGAGCACCTCGACCTCGTCCTGCTCGATCTGCTGCCTCGGGCTGCGTCCGTATCCCTGCTGGCGCCGATGCAGATCAGCATCGATCGCCTCCTGCTCGAGGACGAGACCTGCCGGCAGTCCGGTCACGATGGCGACGAGCGCCGGACCATGCGACTCACCCGCCGTCATGAGCTGGAGCGCCATGCCGTCAAGCGTAGTGGGCCGTTCGGCAGCGCGGATGCAGGTGCCCACGCTCAAAGCGGGAATCCCACGAAGAGGATCCCACGAAGAGGGAGGGCAATACATGAAGGGGCATCACTGCGCGCTCAAGCTGTACGCCCTGAAACGGAACCTGCTTGCGACCTCGGGCGTCGCCACGATTGCGGTTGCGCTCGGCGGCGCTGCGTTCGCTGCGCCGGGAGTCACACCGAGCACGGTCAACGACACGCTGCTTCCGGGCGCGTCGCAGACGATCTCGAAGTCCGTCGAGACTTCGCCGATTCCGCAGAACCCGGACATCTTCTTCCTCGCGGACACGACGGGGAGCATGGGCGGGGCGGTCGCCAACGTCCGGACGGGCAATGCCAACGTCATGGCGACGGTGCTGCTCGCGCAGCCAACCGCGCAATTCGGCGTCGGCGAATACAAGGACACGCCCGACGCCTTCGCCTACCGGCTCAACCAGGCGATCACAGGCAACACGACGGACGTCCAGAACGGGATGAACGCGTGGGTTGCGACCGGCGGGGGTGATACGCCAGAGTGCCAGCTCAACGGACTCGAGACGCTCGCCACGGACTCGGCGACCGGCTTCCGCAGCGGCTCGTCGCGCATCGTCGTGTGGTTCGGAGACGCGGTCGGTCACGATCCGTGCAACGGCGCGACCGAGGTGTCCGCGACCGCGGCCCTCGTCGCGAAGGGGATCCGCGTAATCGCGATCAGCACGGGCGCAGCAAACAACCTCAACGGCACCGGACAGGCCAAACGCATTGCTGATGCCACCGGCGGTGTCTTCCTCTCGGGCGCCAGCGACAGCCAGGTCTCCGACGCGATCCTCAACGGTCTCTCGAACCTGCCGGTCACGGTGACTCCCAGCGTGAACTGCGACGCGGGTGTGAGTGCATCGCTCTCGCCGGCGAGTCGGACCGACGTGAGCGGCACGACGTTCACCTTCAGCGAGACGTACGGGGTCGATGCTGGCACGCTCGCCGGGACGTACGTCTGCACCGTCAAGTTTCTGCTCAACGACCTCGACGGTGGACCAGCGTTCCAGGAGACAATCACGATCAATGTGCCGGCGCCGCCCGACCTTTCGATGGCAAAAACGGGGCCGCCGCTCGTGACCGAGGGCCACAACGCCACCTACACCCTAACGGCGACGAACCTCGGCCCGACGACTGCGACCGGTGTCACGGTCACTGACCCGGTACCCACGAACTCGACGTTCGTCTCGGCGAGTGCCGGGTGCGCTGAGGCCGCCGGCCTGATCACCTGCACATCCGGCACGCTCGCACCCGGTGGGAACCAGGCGTTCACGATCACACTGCTCGCAGGGTCGGGCGCGTCGATCGTGAACATCGCGACCGTCGCGGGCGACCAGGCCGACCCCAGCCCAGCGAACAACACGGCGACGGTAACGACCACGATCAACCACAACCCGGTCTGTACCGCCGCGACGACGGGGCTTGGCACCCTCTGGCCGCCTAACCACAAGTACGTGGCCGGCCAGCTTGCGGGTGTGACCGACCCGGACGGCAATCCGATCACGCTGACGATCAACGGGATCACGCAGGACGAACCCGTCAACTCCACAGCGGACGGCAACACGTCGCCGGACGCCACGATCGATTCGGGCGGGGCATTCCAGGTGCGAGCCGAGCGCTCCGGGCGGGGTGACGGACGCGTTTACAGGGTCGCGTTCACTGCGACCGACGGGCTGGGCGGAGAATGCTCCGGCGCCGGCCGCATCGGCGTTCCACACGACCAGGGTGGCCGGCCGGCTCCGATCGACTCGGCACCGCCGTCTTACGACTCGACGCTTCCGTAGTCGTAGCCGTTCCGTCGGGGCCCGCGGTGTCGCGGGCCCCTACGGCCCTATAGCCGCGCGCATTACCTCGAGCGGCGCCGGCAGCCCCGTCCACAGCTCGAAGGACGCCGCCCCCTGAGCGAGCAGGACCTCGAGGCCGTCGACGACCTTGACATCTGCAGCGTCCGCGGCAACAGCGGTCGCCGTTCTCGGATACGGAAGATCGACGAGCGTCTGTCCGGCGCGAAGCTCGACCAGCACGTCGTCTCGCTCCGACGTCGCGTTGACCACGAGATCGACGTCCGACAGGTCCGGCGGCCAGGTGCCGCGTCGCGAGAAGCGAAGCGCGCTCGGGAGCGCCGCGGCAAAGGCCGCTGCCGCGCCACCGTCGCCGAGGATGGCGACCTGGTGAAAGTCGAGGCTGCGGAGGATTGCCGCATCGGTGGAGTATGCGCGCAGCCGGCCGTCCTCGGCGACGAGGGTGTTGACGGACTGCTCGTCGGTCTCAACGAGCTCGGCCACGGCGAGCTTGTGGGGCGTGGTCACGTTCGCGCCGGCAAAGCCGAGCGCGACCAGGCCGCGCAGTGCATCCTCGAGCTGTTCTTGCGCGACCTGCAGGGGCACATATGCCCAGTCGAGCCCTCGCGCCGCAAAGGCCACGTTCTGCATTCGCGGGGACAACGACTGCGAGACCGGATCGCCGAGCAACCCGACGAGCCGAGTCTCACCGGAGATCATGGGCCGCCGTAGCCGTGCGCGTTCGCGTAGTTCAGAAAGGCCTGGTAGCTCGCGGTGAAGAAGTGGTGCTTCTTGTCGGGCTTGCGCACGAAGTAGAGGTACTTGACCTTGGCAGGGTGCGCTGCGGCCTGCAGCGACGCGAGCCCGGGGTTCGCGATCGGCGTCGGCGGCAGTCCCTGTCGCTTGCGCGTGTTGTAGGGCGAGTTGCTCTCGAGCTGCGACTGGCGAATCGACTCCGTCGGAGGAATGTCGAGCCCGTAGCGAAGCGTTGCATCGATACCGAGCGGCATGCGCGCGTGAAGCCGGTTGTAGATCACGGCCGAGACGAGCTGGCGCTCGTCGGGCGAGAGTGTCTCCTTCTCCACCATCGAAGCGATGATGAGAACGTCGTAAGGCGTCAGGTTCTTTGAGTGCGCGTAGCCGAGGTCGATCTGCTTCCAGTTCTCACAGAACGCATCGAGCTGATCCTGGACGAGCTGCGGGGAAGAGGTCTGCTGGAAGAACTCATAGGTCGCCGGAAACAGGAAACCCTCGATCCTGCGCGGCTTCCCGCGAAAGCAACTCGGCACACGCGGTGTCGCCGTCGCGGCGATATAGGACCGCTTCGAGAGCTTCGGACGCCTCTTCGACTTGCGTGCGGCGATCCTGCCGACTGCTCCGACCCGGTCGGCCATCTGCTTGCGGGTGAACCCTTCGGGAAAGACGACGTGAAACGGCTTCGGCATCGCGATCACCGTCACGACAGGGCCGGTCGCGGTCGAGCGCGTCACGGTCCTGTACACCAGCGTGCTCGAGAGCGACGTCGACGCGCTGTTGCTGGTGTTGTCTCCCCCGCCGATCGCAGCGACTGCGAGCCAGCCGAGACCGCCGAGCAGCAGGACGAGCACACCGAGCGCGAGAATCCGGCGCCGCGCGACCTGGCCCGGGTTCGGACCTTCCGGCGGGCGCCCTTGCCGCGGCGGGATTACGCCCCGGCGCCGCTTGTCCATGTGAGGTAGCTGGAGAGGAGGTGGGCCGCAGCGCGCGCGTCCTCGGGTGCATCCGAGGGAGCCTGTTCGGCGAGATCGGTCGTGAACCGCTCGTCGTAGGTCACTACCGGAACACTGATCACGTCGGTGAGCGCTTCGACGAAGCGCTCCGTCTCGGTCGCCTGCTGGCCGCGCTCGCCGCGCAGGGTCAGCGGCATCCCGACGACGACGCGCTCGGCCTGCTCTTCGCCGATCAAGGTCGCGAGGCGTGCGAGCCCGTCGCCGGTCGCGGCGCTCTCAACCACGCAGAGGGGCCGCGCGATCGTGCCGGTCGGGTCCGAGACGGCGACGCCGGTCCGCGCCCGGCCGAAGTCCAGCGCGAGAACCTTCACTCGAGCGCTTTGGCGATCGCTTGCTTGCCCGCTTCCAGGGCGTCGCGCAGCCCGCCTGGGTTCTTCCCACCGGCCTCGGCAAGTGTCGGACGGCCGCCACCGCCGCCGCCGATGTGACGGCCGATGTCGCGCACGAGCTTCGACGCGTCGAGGCCGCGGGCGACCAGCGATTCGTCGAGATTCACGACGAGATAGGCGCGCCCGTCGTCCACGGACCCGACGATGACACCGGCAGCCTGCTCCTGCCGGCGCACCCGGTCCGAGAGGTCGCGCAGCTCGCCGCCCTTCACCGATTGCGCCTGGACGAGCACGATGTCGCCGTCCTTCTCGACGATTTCGAAGTCGGCCACGACCTCTCGCTTCGGTTTCTGCGACTGCTTGCGTGCCTCTTCGAGCTCCGCACGAAGCTCGTCGGCCTCGCGCACCCCTGCATGGAGAAACGCATGCGCCTCACCCGAGGTGACCGCTTCGATGCGGCGAGCACCGGCCCCGACTGAGCCCTCGCTCAAGATCACGAAGGGGCCGACCTCCGCGGTCGAACGGACGTGTGTTCCGCCGCAGAGCTCCCGTGAGAAGCCGTCGATCTCGACGACGCGCACGTGTTCGCCGTACTTCTCGCCGAAGAGCATCATCGCGCCCAGCTTGCGCGCTTCTTCGATCGGCGTCACGAACGTCCGGACCGGGACGTTCTGGAAGATCTTGTCGTTGACGAGGTGCTGCACCCGTTCGCGCTCTTCGTCCGTCAGCTGTTGCGGATGGGTGAAGTCGAACCGAAGCTTGTCCGGGCGCACCGCGGAGCCCGCCTGCCGAACGTGGTCGCCGAGCACGTCTCGCAGCGCCTTGTGCAAGAGATGCGTCGCGGTGTGATTGGCCATCGTCGGGTAGCGGACAGCCCAGGGCACCACCGCGCGAACACGATCTCCGGCAGCGAAGCCCTCGCCCTCGAACAGCAGCGCCTGGTCGTTCTCAAGCCGATAGGCATCGCGCAACTCGGCACGCGCGCCGTTCCCGTCGTCACGCTCGATCCAGCCTGCATCGGTTACCTGGCCGCCACCGGCCACGTAGAACGGCGATTCGCGCAGCTTGGCCAGGAAGAGCCCGTCGCCGACCTCTTCGAGCGCTCCGATCTGGGTGAGCACGTCGGTCTTCTCGAAACCGACGAACTCCGAGCGGAAACCGGCCACCTTCGCGAATTCCGCCGCACGGTCGTCGTCCTTCGAGATCGCCCCACGCGAGCGTGTGCGTTGCACCTCCATCAGGCGCGTGAACTCCTCCTCGTTCACACCCAAGCCCCGCTCGCGCGCGAGCTCGCGGGTCAGCTCGAGCGGGAACCCGTACGTGTCGTGGAGCCTGAACGCGTCCTCACCCGAGATGTCCCCGCCCTTCTGTGCCGTCTCCTCGAAGAGACGCATGCCACGCTCGAGCGTCTTGCCGAACCGTTCCTCCTCCGCGGTCAAGACGCGACGGATCTCGTCCCGGTGCTCCTCGAGCTCCGGATAGCCCTCTTTCATCTGCTCGATCACGACGTCCGAGAGACGGGCGAGGTACGGCGGCTCGAGGCCGACGCGCGCCGCCTGCTGCACTGCACGGCGAATGATCCGCCGCATGACGTAGCCCCGGCCTTCGTTGGACGGCGCGACGCCGTCGGCCGCGAGAAACGTCATGCCTCGTCCGTGGTCGGCGAGGATGCGGTGCGCCTTCGTCGCCTCCGGCGAGTCGCCGTAGGCGACGCCGCTCTCGTCCGCGATCCAGCGCATGATCGCCTGGTACACGTCCGTCTCGTAGACGGTCATGACGTCCTGCAGGATCGCAGCGGTTCGCTCCACCCCCATGCCCGTGTCGACGTTCTGCTGCGGCAGCGGCGTCAGGGCGCCGTCGGCACCGAGTGCGAACTCCATGAAGACGAGATTCCAGAACTCGAGGAAGCGCTCGCAGCGAGTGCAACTCGGCTTGCAGTCGGGTTCACCGCAGCCGTGCTCGACTCCCCAGTCGTAATACATCTCGGTGTCTGGACCGCACGGGCCGGGGCCTCCGACCGACCAGAAGTTCTCGGAGCGTGGCAGGAACACGAGTCGCTCGGCGGGCTGACCGATCTTCCGCCAGTGGTCGTACGCGACCTTGTCCTCGCCAAGCCCCAGCTCAGGATCGCCGGCGAACACACTCACCCAGAAACGCTCGGGATCGAGCTTCAGGTGCTCGAAGACGAACTCCCAGGCGAAGTCGATCGCCCCTTCCTTGAAGTACTGGCCGAACGAGAAGTTGCCGAGCATCTCGAAGAAAGTGAGGTGCGAACCGTCGAGCCCGACCTCGTCGATGTCCGGCGTCCGGAAGCACTTCTGGACGGTGGTGAGGAGCGGCGCCGGCGCCCGCTCACGGCCGAGGAAGTACGGCATCAAAGGCTGCATGCCCGCAGTGGTCAGCAGCGTGGAGCGGTCGTCAGCACGCGGGACCAATGACGCCGACGGCCGAAAGACGTGGCCTTTCGACTCGAAGAAAGCGCGGAAACCCGCACGCAGCTCGGCTGACGTTCGCACCCCTGGATTGTACGAGCGCGGTCCGAAGGCCCCGCCGCCCGGCTCAGCCCCTGGCGACCTTCGGCTCAGGCTCCTCCGAAGCGATCTCTTCGCGGATCTTCTCCAGGGAGCGCCGGATCAGGCGCGAGACGTGCATCTGGGAGATCCCGACCTGCTGCGCGATCTGCGACTGCGTCAGGCCTTCGAAGAAGCGGAGATGGAGGATCATGCGCTCTCGCTCGTCGAGCACCCGAAACCCGGGTGCGAGCACCGCGCGGTCCTCGGAGACGTCGTACTGGTGCTCCTCGGTGCCGATCGACTCGAGCGGGTCGAGATCCTCGCCGTCGTCTTGGCCGCCGCTGCCGGTCGAGAGTGAGAGCGACGAGTAGGCGCGGCCGGACTCGAGCGCCTCGAGTACCTCTTCCTCCTCGACGCCGGCGGCCTTGGCGAGCTCCGCGATCGTCGGCGAGCGCTCGAGCTGCACGGTCAGGTCCTCGACGAGGTGCGACAGGCGGACGTTGAGCTCCTGCAGGCCGCGAGGGACGCGCACGGACCAGCCCTTGTCGCGGAAGTGCCGCTTGATCTCGCCGATGATGTTGGGCGTCGCGTAGGTGGTCAGCTCGACGCCGCGGTCGACGTCGAACCGGTCGATCGCCTTGATGAGGCCGATGCAGCCGACCTGGACGAGATCCTCCAACTGCTCCCCGCGATAGGAGTAGCGGCGGGCGAGCGAGCGGACGAGCGGCAGGTACTGCTCGATCAGGCGCTCGCGGGCTTCCAGGTCACCCTGCCCGTGATACCGCCGGAGGAGCTCGCGGTCGGTTTTCTCCTCAGACATGGTCGCCCGCCTCCTGGGCAACGGTGAGCTCTTTCTCGAGGCG
>Ga0207675_100006264_pt1 | contig 11291 bp, 6 predicted proteins | sample KBSSwiS42_FD_184305 | JGI IMG/M metagenome (GOLD analysis project Ga0207675, IMG submission 184305) | Switchgrass rhizosphere microbial communities from Kellogg Biological Station, Michigan, USA - KBS Switchgrass S4-2 (SPAdes) (version 2) | ecosystem: Host-associated > Plants > Roots >...
GCTGCCGCGCCGTGCTGCTCGTCGGCGAGCCCGGCATCGGCAAGAGCCGCTTGCTCGATGCGGCCGCGGGTCTCGCGCGCGACGCCGGCGCATTGATCCTCGAAGCGGCCGCGTACGAAGCCGAGTCGATCCGGCCGTTCGCCTTGTTCGTCGACGCGCTGCGCAAGCTCGAGCCCGCTGCGGCCGCGGCGGTCTTCGATCGCGGCGACTCGTCGAATCGCGATCGACTGTTCGAGCGGCTCGCGGAGCTCGTCGCCGAGCGCGCCGCCGCGCAACCCGTGGTGCTGAAGTTCGACGACTTACAGTGGAGCGACGAGTCGAGCGCGGCCGCGTTGCACTACGTCGTTCGCACGAGCGAAAACCTCGGCCTCCTGGTGCTGCTCGCGGCGCGCCGCGACGAGCTGCGCGACAACACGCCGATCTTGAGGGCCGTGCGCGAGCTGCGGCATGCGGGGTTGCTCGAGGAGATCGATCTCGCGGCACTCGGCGAGCACGCCGTGCGCGAGATCATCGGAGCGCGCGCGCCGCAGGCCGATGCCGAGAGGCTCTGCAAGGAATGCGGCGGCAACCCTTTGCTCGCCATCGAGCTCGCGCGAGCGGAGGTGGCCGGCGAGAGCGGCCAGTCGCTCGGCGAGGTCATCCAGGAGCGGCTCGCGCGTTTCGACGCCGACGGCGGCGAGGTGTTGCGCTGGGCCGCCGTGTTGTCGCCGCGCATCGACGCGGCTTCGCTCGCGCGCCTGACGGGCCTCGACTGGAACGCGATCGGCGAGGCGCTCGAGACCGCGGCCCGCCACTCGATGCTCGTGCAGGCCGACCGCGGCCTGCGCTTCTCGCACGAGCTCATCGCGCGCAGCATCTATGCCGGCATACCGCCGGCGCGCCGGCGCACGATGCACCGGCGCGTCGCCGAGCTGCTCGAGCAAGACACGGCGCTCGAGCCCGAGCGCGCCGCCGATCTCGCGCACCATGCGGCGCAGAGCGCCGACGCCGCGCTCGCAGCGCGCGCCATGATCTCGGCCGCACGCTTGTGCCTGCGATTCTTCGCGAACGAAGAGGCAAGCGCGCTCGCGGGCAAAGGCCTGCAATGGGTCGAGCAGCTCACCGGCGCCGCCGAGCGCGTCTGTCTGACTCTCGAGTTGCGCGAGGCCATGCTCACGGCGGCGCCCGTCGCGGATTGGGAGGCGGCCGCTCGCGAGTTCGCGGCGCTCGCCGGGCAAGCGCTCGACCACGGCGCCTTGTCTCATGCGCGCCGCGGCTACTTCATGGCGAGCTACGTGCACTGGGCGCACGGCCATTTCGCCGGCGCGCGCGAGGAGATCCTCCAGTCCGAGCGCGTCGCGCGCAGCGGCAACGACGAGGAGCACATCGTCGGCATGGCCGAAGCGGCGCGTTGCCTCGCGATGCTCGAGCGCGATCTCACTCACGCCGACGCCATGCTCATGGAGGCGCAAGCGCTCGCCGCGCGCAAAGGCATGACGCACAACGCGATCCCGGCCGCGCTCGGCATGCTGCGCTTTCACGAGAACAAGCTCGACGAGTCGGTGGAGCTGTTCAAGCAGGCGCGCACGCTCGCGCGCGCGCACGGCGAGCGGCTCGACGAGTTTCAGGCGACCGAATACCTCGCGATGATCGACTTCGAGCGCGGCCGCCTCGACGACGCTCGCGCCCACTGCAAAACGCTCGTCGAGCTCGGCGACAAGCTGCGCGAAGGCAGCGAACGGCCGTTCGCGCACGCCCTCGACGCGCTCTGCCACTACGCGCTGACGGACGACGCGGCGCCGCTCGAGGCGGCACTCGAAGATTTGCGAACGGCCGACGCCAAGCACCGGCTCGCCTACACGTTGACGCGTGCCGCGCTTCTCGACGTCGAGCGGCAGCGCCCCGATGCTGCGATCGCCCGCGCGACCGAAGCGCTGGGCTATGCCGAAGCGCTCGATCGAGCCACGGAGATAGTGCTCGCGCATGCGGTATTGGCGCGTGCGCGCAATGCCGTCGCCGATGCGGCAGGCTCTGCGAAGCACATCGCGGCGCTGAAGTCGATCGACCCGTCGTCCGTGGCAAGATGGGCGCTGGATCGCGCGTTGGCGGTGGCCACGCAGGCGGGGTAAGACAGATGACGACGAAGCTTTTCCTCGAGCGCACCTTCGACGAGCCACTGACGATCGAGGACGTCTCGGAAGGGGGACGCGAGTTGAAATGGTGCCTCGATGTCCACCGCTGCGCGTGGCACGGCAGCTTCCTCGCGCTCGACGGCCGCACGATGATCTGCTCGTTCTCGGCCCCCGACATGGAATCCGCACGCGTCGCACTGCGCGATCCGGACATGGATCTGTCGCGGCTCTGGCCCGGCACGGTGTACCGAGGCCCGAACGAGGTCACACCGACCGTCGTCGTCGAGCGGTCGTTCGACGCCCCGGTTCGTTTCGAGGACATCAAGGCGCTCAGCCAGGCCGCGGCCTGGTGCCTCGACACTTACAAGGTGAAGTATTCGCACTCGGTTCACTCGTTCGATCGCAAGCGAATGCTGTGCTTCTATGCCGCGCCGGACGCCGAAGCCGTGCGCAGCGTCCAACGCGAGGCCCGCGCGCCCGTGAGCGCGATCTGGACCGGCACGTCGGTCGCACCCGCGTAGCGCCACATTTTTCCACGTCTCGCGCCGTCCGGCGCAAATTCCACGCGCGTTCCCACGGTCAATCCAACGGCCGGGGCTCATCTTCTCGCTCAACCGGCCGCCGGCCGGGCCTAACCATTCGAGACGAGGAACAACCGCAATGAACGTCACCGCAATCAAAGTCGACAACGGCGTCAACGTAGAAGCACTGCTCGGCGCGCGCGCCGCGCTCACGGAGGCTCCAGAAGCCGCGCACTTCAAGTGGCGTGCGACGTGCGACTGGGTCCGAGGAACGCACAGCCGCACGACCGTGCAAGGTTTCTACGGCTTGGGCGCCGAGCAGCCGCGCCCCAAGCCTTTTCACTTCGACGCCGATCATCCCGAGCTCTTTGCGTCCGAGGACAAAGGCGCGACTCCGGTCGAAATCGTGCTCGCCGCGCTCGCGTCGTGCCTGACGGCCGGCATCGCCTCCGTCGCGCAGAACCGCAACATTCAACTGCGCTCGGTCAAGGCGACGCTCGAAGCCGGCATGGACATGCAAGGCATCCTCGGAATCGACAGCGACGTACGCAACGGCTTCGATGGCATCAAGGTCGTCTTCCATATCGACGCCGACGCCACGCTCGACGAGATCAAGGCGCTCGTCGCTCAGTCGCAACGCCGCTCGGCCGTGTTCGACATCGTCACGAACCCGACCAACGTCGCGGTCGAGGTCAGGTGATGAGCGGCGCACCGCGCCGCCGCGGAGTGACCGGCATCGTCGACGCCGTCGTCGTCGGTGCCGGGCATTCCGGCCTCGCGATGAGCCGCGCGCTCGCCGCGCAGGGCGTCGAGCACGTCGTGCTCGAGCGCGGCGAGGTCGCAAACGCGTGGCGGCACGAGCGCTGGGACTCGCTGCGCCTCCTGACGCCGAACTGGCAAACCCGCCTGCCCGGCTATCGTTATGCGGGAGCCGATCCCGACGGTTACATGACGTCGGCCGAGGTCGTCGAATTCATCGCCGGCTACGCGAAGCTCGTCGGCGCGCCCGTGCGCACCGGCACGACCGTCACGAAAGTTCGCGCCGTCGACGGCGGCTACGTCGTCGAGACCGACCGTGGGGCTTGGCGCTGCCGCGCGGCCGTGCTCGCGAGCGGCGCCCACGAGCTGCCCGTCGTGCCGGACGCAGCCGCGCAACTCCCAAGCGGCATTCGAACGCTGACGGCCAAGGAGTACCGCAACCCCGCGCAACTCGACTCGGGCCGCGTGCTCGTCGTCGGCGCGTCGGCGACGGGATTACAGCTCGCCGACGAGCTTCGCTGCTCGGGCCGGCCCGTGACGATCGCGGTCGGCGAGCACATCCGCATGCCGCGTACGTATCGCGGCCGCGACATCCAATGGTGGCTCGAAGCCGTCGGCATTCTCGACGAGCGTTACGACGAGGTCGACGACGTCGTGCGCGCGCGCCGCGTGCCGTCGCCGCAGCTCGTCGGCTCGCCGGAGCGGCGGACGCTCGATTTGAACGCATTGCACGAGCAAGGCGTCGACGTCGTCGGCCGTCTCGCCGGCATCGACGGCACGCGACTCCAGTTCTCGGGCTCGCTCGCGAACCACTGCGCGATGGCGGACTTGAAGCTGAATCGCCTGCTCGAGCGCATCGACCGCTGGGTCGACGAGCGCCGCGTCGGCGACCTCGTCGCCGCTCCGGAGCGGTTCGCGCCGACACGCGTCGACGCGCGACCGCGCCTCAAGCTCGACACCGCGAAGGAACCGATCGCGACGCTGATCTGGGCGACTGGATTCCGCCCCGATTACTCGTGGCTCGAGGCCCCGACGCTCGACGCCAAAGGGCGATTGCGCCACGACGGCGGAATCATGGCGGCGGCCGGTCTCTACACGCTCGGCTTGAGCTTCATGCGGCGGCGCAAGTCGAGCTACATGCACGGCGCCGAGGACGACGTGCGCGACTTGAGCGCACACCTCGTGGATCACCTGCGCGACGCGCAATCCCTCCCGAATGCGGCTCGAGCCGGCGGCGGTCGTTAGCTCGAGATCGGTACGGCGGGTGGCCCGAGGCCACCCGCCGCCTTTCGAAACCCGCTATTGCGGCGGCGGAGTGCCGCGGAACCGGCCGACGTACGCGGCCTTCGCGACGGTCTTCCCTTCCATCGCCGCGAGCAACTCGGCGCGACCAGCCGTGTTCGGCAGATCGAGGTTCGCGCTCAGCGCATAGAGCTCGAACACGTAGTGGTGATAGCGCGGGCCGGCCGGAGCGCCGGGACCGAAGTACGAGTTCTGGCCCGCGATGTTCTTGCCGGTGACCGAGCCCTCGGGCAGCTTGCCTTCGGGAATGCCCTTCGCGGACGCCGGGATGTTCCACGCGATCCAGTGCAGCACGTCGCCCGTTCCGCCCATCAGCGCGACGTCGAGGTCGTGGAAGATGATCGCGTAGCTGACCGTGTTGTCGGGTGCGTTCGAGAACGTGAACGCGGGCTGCACGCCATCGCGCCCCGCGTACTTCTGCGGCACGATGCCGCCGTCCTCGAAGGCCGTGCTCTGCATCAGCAGCGGCGGCAACCGGAACCCGCCGCCACCACCGCCACCGCCTTGGCCGAAGGCCGGCGCGCCGAGCGCCGCCAGGATGATCAATAGTGCCGCCGCGCGGCCCGTTCTCGATTGCATGCTCTTTTCCCCTTTTCGGCCACGCCGGACGGCAGGCCTTTCGCTGATCGTAGTCTGGCGGCGTCCGCCCCGGCAATGGAGCCGCGGCGAACCACCTTGCCGATCAAGGGCTTCGCGGCGGCCACGAACTAGCCCGCGGCGGTGCAGTCGAACTCGCGTCCCGCATGGTAAGTTTGCAGAGCAACAATAACGGGGGATGCCTCATGAAACTCGCGGTTCGTGCTTGCGCGCTCGCGCTCGCCCTGCTCTTCAGCACCGTCGTCGCCGCCCAGACGCAGTTGCCCCAAGGCATCACGCGCGTGACGACCGTCGAGGGCATCACCGAATACCGGCTCGCCAACGGCCTGCAAGTGCTGCTGTTTCGCGATCCGTCGAAGGCGACGATCACCGTCAACATGACGTACCTCGTGGGCTCCGTCGACGAGAGCTACGGCGAAACGGGCATGGCGCACTTGCTCGAGCACATGATGTTCAAGGGCTCGAAGAAGTTTCCCGATATCCTCGCGGCGATCCGCAGCCACGGCGCGCAGTTCAACGGCACGACGTCGTGGGACCGCACGAATTACTTCGAGACGTTCGACGCGAGCGACGCGAACTTCGAGTGGGCGATCGACCTCGAGTCCGACCGCATGGTCAACGCGTTCGTCGCGCAGAAGGACCTCGACACCGAGATGACGGTCGTGCGCAACGAGTTCGAGCAAGGCGAGAACAGCCCGACGGGCGTGCTGTTCGAACGCGTGATGTCCGCCGCGTATCTGTGGCACGGGTACGGCAACTCGCCGATCGGCAGTCGCAGCGACATCGAGAACGTGCCGATCCCGCGCTTGCAGGCGTTCTACAAGCGTCATTATCAACCCGACAACGCCGTGCTCATCGTGGCCGGCCGCTTCGAGGAGCAGCGCGCGCTAGAGCTCATCGCGAAGTACTTGAGCCCGATCCCGCGGCCGACGCGCGAGCTCACCGACAACTACACGATCGAGCCGACGCAAGACGGCGAGCGCGAGGTCGTCGTACGCCGCGTCGGCGACGTGCAGATCCTCATGGCCGGCTATCACGTGCCGGCCGGATCGCACGAAGACTTCGTGCCGCTGCAAATCGCGGCCGAGGTCCTGGGCGACGTCCCGTCCGGCCGTCTGTACAAAGCGCTCGTCGAGCCGGGACTTGCCTCGCAAATCGCCGTGGACGAGATGCAACTGCGCGATCCCGGCATGTTCGTCTTCTTCGCGATCGTGCCGAAGGAGAAGTCACTCGAGGCGGCGCGAGAGGCCATGATCGCGACGATCGATGCCCTCGCCACGAACCCCGTCACGACCGAGGAAGTCGAGCGGATTCGCAATCAGTCGATGTCGAGCTTCGAGCAACAGATGAACAATTCACAGGGCATCGCGATCCAGCTCAGCAGCTGGGCGGCGATCGGCGATTGGCGCATGTTGTTCCTCGATCGCGATCGCGTGCGTACTGCGTCCGCGGAGGCCGTGAACAGCACGGCGCGCAAATACCTCAAGCCGTCGAATCGCACCGTCGGCTTGTTCATGCCCGGAGATCCCGATCGCAGCGAGATCCCGGCGCGCCCCGACGTCACCGCGATGCTGCAGGGTTACAAGGGCGACCAGGTCCGCGCCGAGGGCGAGGCGTTCGACCCGACGCCGGCCAACATCGATTCGCGCACGTCTCGCGTCGACCTGCCGGGCGGCATCAAGCTCGTCATGCTGCCGAAGCAGACGCGCGGCGACGCCGTCAACGCGCTGATCCGCTTGAACTACGGCGACGAAAAGACCTTGAAGGGACCGGGGCGCCTCGCGGGCGTCACGACGCAAATGCTGATGCGCGGCACGCGCTTGAAATCGCGGCAAGACATCCAAGACGAGCTCGCGCGGCTGCAGAGCCAGCTCAACGTCGGCGGTGGCGCCGGCCTCGCGTCCGCGAGCATCCAGAGCACGCGCGCGAATCTGGCCGAGGTGCTCGCGCTCGCGATCGAGGTGCTGCGCGAGCCCGCATTTCCGGACGCCGAGCTCGAGACGCTGAAGCAACAGACGATCACGGGCCTCGAGGCGTCGCGCAGCGAGCCGCAGGCGATCGTGTCGCGCGCGTACGCTCGGCACTGGGCGCGCAACTACTCCCCCGACGACCCGCGTTACGTCGCGACGATCGACGAGGACCTCGCCTTCATCAAAGAAGTCACGACGGCACGGCTCCGCGACTTCCACAAGGACTTCTTCGGCGCGTCGAATGCCGAGGTCGTCGTCATCGGTGACTTCGATCCGGACCAGGTGCGCGCGTTGCTCGCCGAGCGGCTAGACGGCTGGAAGAGCCCGAAGCCGTTCAGCGACGTGCTGAACCTCTACGCGAATCTCGCGAAGGATCCGACGAAGCAGGATTTCAATACGCCCGACAAAGAGAACGCGATGTTCTTGGCCGGCATGCCGATCGAGATGCGCGACTCGCATGCCGACTACCCGGCGCTCCTGTTCGGCAACTACATCTTGGGCTCGGGCCCCGCGTCGCGGCTCTTCGGCCGCATCCGCGGCAAGGAAGGCCTGAGCTACGGCGTCGGCTCGAGCTTCAGCGCCTCGCCGCGCAGCGACGGCGCGTCGTTCACCGTCAACGCGATCGCGGCGCCGCAGAACGCGGCCAAAGTCGAGGCGTCGTTCCGCGACGAGCTCGCGAATGTGCTCCGCGAAGGCTACACGCAAGAGGAGTTCGACGCCGCCAAAGTGAGCTGGGCGCAGGGACGTCAGGTCAACCGCGCACAAGATCCCGGCCTCGTCGGCACGCTCGGCCTCTGGACACACGTCGGCCGCACGATGGCCTTCGACGCAGAGCTCGAGGCGAAAGTCGCAGCGCTGACGGTCGCGCAAGTGCGCGAGGCGATGAGCCGGCATCTCGACGTCAACAAGATGACGTTCATGAAGGGCGGCGACTTCGAGGCCGTGAGCGCGGCCGGCGGAGGTCAGTGAGCTAGAGTCTCGAGCGTTCGGAGTCGAGGTTCCCGCGGGGCGTGCACCGGCATGGTGCAGAATCCCTCCGCGGAGGGCCTCGGGCGTCATCGGAGCTGGCCGGCCGCGGTTTGCGGCCGCCAAACGCGCTCGCTATCGTCGCGGCCATGAACCGCCCCCGCACTTCTCGCCAGCATTACGACGTTTTCCGCCGCGACTACCGCGAAGGAACGCTCGACGACAAGATCGCCGGCTTGAGCCAGCAGCCGGCCAAGACGCCGCACGCCAAGGCGCGCCGCGAGTACCTCGAGGACTATCTCGCCTGGCTCTGGCCGCACCGCTGGGCGGTCGCCGTCATCTTCGTGCTCGCGATCTCGACGGCGGGTCTCGAGATGATCGAGCCGCTGTTCATGCGCTTCATCACGGACCGCGTGCTGCTCGACACCGCGGCGGCGACGCCGGATCGGCTGCGGCTCCTGAATCTCGCCGGCGGCACGTTCTTCGCCGTCGTCGTGCTATCGGCGTCCTTGAATCTGGCGCGCGACTATCGGCAGCGCCTCGTCAACACGCGCGTGATGCTGTCGCTGCGCCGCTCGCTGTTCGAACGGCTGCTGCGCCTGCCGCTGCCGACCCTCTGGGAGATGAAGACCGGCGGCATCCTGTCGCGACTCTCGGGCGACGTCGATTCGACGACGGGCCTCTTGCAAATGGCGATCGTGTCGCCGTCGATCTCGGTGATCCGCCTCTTGATCGCGATGAGCGTGCTGTTCGCGCTGAACTGGCAGCTCGCGCTCGTCGCGCTGGCCGTGATTCCCGGCGCGGTGCTCATCAGCTTCGTCTCCGCGAAGCGCGTTCGGCCGATCTACCGCTCGATTCGCAAGGACGCCGAGCGCATCGACGGCCGCGTCGGCGAGACGTTCTCCGGCATCCGCGTCGTGCGCGCCTTCGGCCGCGAGCTGCGCGAAATGCTCGAATACGCGCGCGGCCGCAACTCGATCGTGCGCAAGGAGCTGTTCGCGCACCGCCGCGAGCTCTGGCTCTGGACGTCGTGGGGCTTGGCGCTCTCGGCCGTCAACGTCGCGATCGTCTGGTACGGCGGCCATCTCTACATGGCCGGGAGTGCCTCGATCGGCGACATCATGGCCTTCCAGTGGTACTCGTTCCTGCTGTTGAACCCGGTCTGGCAGATCGTGAACTCGTTTTCCGAGCTGCAGCGCTCGCTCGCGGCGACGGAGCGCGTATTCGAGGTGCTCGCCAGCCCCGCCGACAAGCCGGACCAGCCCGGCGCGACCGACGCCGCGACGCTCGTGGGCGAGATCGAGTTCCAGGACGTCGAGTTCGAGTATCGGCCCGGCCGGCCCGTCGTGCGCGACTTCAACTTGAAGGTGCCCGGCGGCTCAGTCGTGGCACTCGTCGGCCGCAGCGGCGCCGGCAAGACGACCGTGACGGACCTCGTCGCGCGCTTCCACGATCCGACGCGCGGCCGGATTCTCTTGAACGGCACCGACATCCGCGAGCTGCGCTTGCGCACGTATCGCGACCTGCTCGCGATCGTTCAGCAGGACGTGTTCCTGTTCGACGGATCGGTCCGCGACAACATCGCGTACGGCCGGCACAGCGCGACGGACGCCGAGGTCGAGGATGCGGCCCGGCGGGCCAACGCCCACGAATTCATCGACAAACTGCCGGATAAGTACGAAACGTTCGTCGGCGAGCGTGGCGTCAAGCTCTCCGGCGGACAACAGCAGCGGCTGGCGATTGCGCGCGCGATTCTGAAATCGCCGCAGATCCTGATTCTGGACGAGGCGACCAGCAATCTGGACACGGAGAGCGAGCAGCTGATTCAGGCGTCCATGGCCACGCTGCTGGCGGGCCGGACGACGTTCATCATCGCGCACCGGCTCTCGACGATCCGGCGCGCCGATCTCATCCTGTTGATGGAAGACGGCCGCGTGACTGAGCGCGGGACGCACGAGGCCCTGATGAACGCGCGAGGCCTGTACTACGACATGGTGCAGCGCCAGATGACGGCGCACGATCAGGAAGATGAGCGCGTACTCCGCTAGTTGCGAACTTCGAACTACGAACTACGAACTTCGACCTTCGAACTACGACCTTCCTCTCCCGCCAGCTCACCGGCCCAGCGAATCGCTTCGAGGAACGCACCGGGCATCACGGCCGGGTTGACGCGCGCCTGGCGGGCCAGGGCCTCGCACTGGTCCCAGGCGCCGTGCTCATACGCGATGACGCAATCGAGAATCGTGCGCGCCGGCGTCGGCTGACCCGCGAGGGCCCGTTTCGTGTCGATGCCGAGCGGCAGCTCATTCACGAGTTCCACCATCGGCCGGCCCAGAATCGTGTCGAAAAGCGAGCACATGCCCAGCAGGAACGCCTCGCCGGCTGAGACACCGCCCGTTGCCGTGCCGGCGAGCAACTCGCACAACCGCGCCCGAACCGTGGACATGACGATCAGCTCGCTGTGCGCGGACGCGCCAAGCCCGGCCACCGTCCAAATGGACGCCCAGCGGCGAACCACATCGCGGCCCAGCAACAGAAGTGCGTCGTGCATCGACTCCACTTCCGTGCGGCGGGCGAGGGCGGCCGAATTCACCGCGCGCAGGATGCGATAACACATCGCCGCGTCGTGCTTGACCAGATCTTCCAGCTGGCCGATCGACAGGTCGGGGTCGTTCAGGGCGCGCAACAACCGCAGCAGCGTCACCTGCTGCGGCTGGATGCCGCGATCGACACTCTTTTCCCGCTGTTGGAAGAAGAACCCCTCGAGACACTCGAAGCCGTCCTGCGCCGCCGCGTCCAGATCGGCCTGCGTGTCCACGCCTTTGGCGATCAGCACCGTCTGCGCCTGCCGGAAACATGCGACGGTCCGCGCGCGCGACTGTGCGGCTCGCGGATCACGCACGTCGATCTTCAAATAATCCACACGCGGCACCAGCGCCGCCCCGGGAGACGAGACCGTGAAATCGTCGAGGGCGAGGCGGAATCCCCGCGCGCGCGCATCGATGCACGCATCGACCACGTCCCAGTCCGGCTCGGCATCAGCGCCAAGCTCGAGCACCACGCGG
>Ga0207675_100006268_pt1 | contig 11288 bp, 10 predicted proteins | sample KBSSwiS42_FD_184305 | JGI IMG/M metagenome (GOLD analysis project Ga0207675, IMG submission 184305) | Switchgrass rhizosphere microbial communities from Kellogg Biological Station, Michigan, USA - KBS Switchgrass S4-2 (SPAdes) (version 2) | ecosystem: Host-associated > Plants > Roots >...
TCCGACCGGTCGATCGCGATCGAGGGCTTCACCGACAGCACCGGCTCGAAGCAGCTGAACCAGAGCCTGTCCGAGAAGCGCGCGTGGGCGGTGAAGGCCGCGCTCGTGAAGCGCGGCATCTCGTCCAACCGCATCGATGCGCGCGGCTACGGCCCGTCGTTCCCGGTGGCGTCGAACGACAACGCCGCCGGCCGGCAGCTCAATCGCCGGGTGGAAATCGTGATCGATCCGTCTTAGCCGCGATTCTCAGCCGACCTCAACAGGCACATACACCGTCGCTTCGCCTCGTCGCACGAGGAGGGCGACGGTGTCGCCCTGCTTGCGCTGCTCGAGCAGGCGCTCGAACTCTTCCACGCTCTTGAAGGTCTCGCGACCGACCGCAACGATCACGTCGCCCGCCCGCAGCGGGCTGCGCGCGGAATCGGCGTTCTCCACCAGCAGGGCGTAGTCCACGCCGAGCGCGCGGCGCTGCGCGCCGGGAAGCTCGCTCACCACCAGTCCGAGGCGGTTGGCCGTCTGCGACTTTTCCGCGGCGGGCTTCGCGGCCTTGGCCTCGGCCATCAGCTCCGCGGCGGTGAATTTCACGTCTTCCGCCTTGCCGTTGCGCCAGATGCGCAGCGTGGCGCTCTGGCCGGGCCTGGTTGCGGCCACCAGGCGCGGCAGCTTGTTCGGGTCGTCGAGCTTCTGGCCGTTGAAGCCGAGCACCACGTCGCCGGGCTTGAGCCCCGCCTTGTCCGCCGGGCTGCCGGGCTCGACGGTGGCGATCAGCGCGCCCTCGGGTTCCTCGAGCTGGAACGATTGCGCGAGCTCCTTGGTCACCGGCTGGATGCGCACGCCGAGGCGGCCGCGCGTCACCTTGCCCTCGCTGCGCAACTGCTTGCCGACCTCGAGCGCGACCTCGATCGGGATGGCGAACGACACGCCCATGTAGCCGCCGGTCTGGCTGTAGATCATCGAGTTCACGCCGACCACCTCGCCGGCGAGGTTGATGAGCGGCCCGCCGGAATTGCCCGGGTTCACCGCGACGTCGGTCTGGATGAATGGCACGTAGGTCTCGGCGGGCAGCGAGCGCCCGGTGGCGCTGACGATGCCGGCGGTAATCGTGTTCTCGAAGCCGAACGGCGAGCCGATCGCCGCGACCCATTCACCCGGCTGCAGCGTCGCGGACTTGCCGAGCTTGACCGTCGGCAGGCCGGTGGCGTCGATCTTGAGCAGCGCGACGTCGGTGCGCTCGTCGGCGCCGATCACCTTGGCCTTGAACTCGCGCTTCGCGTCGGCCAGGCGCACGGTGACTTCCCCGTCGCCCGCCACCACGTGCGCGTTGGTGAGCACATAGCCGTCGGGGCTGATGATGAAGCCCGAGCCGAGGCCCATGCCCTGGCCCGGTCCGCCGGGACCGCGCTCGGGCGCGTCCGGCATGAAGCGGCGGAAGAACTCCGCCAGCGGGTCTTCCGGGGCCGACGGCCCGGCGCCACCGCCGCGCGACTCGTTGCGGGCGACTTTCGGCTCCCGCTTGGTGATCACATTCACCACCGCTGGCCCTTGCTGCTTCATCAGGGCGGTGAAGTCGGGCAGGTTGGCGCTACGGCCGCCGGCGGCGGACTTCGGTTGCTGCTGGGCAGGCGCCGTAATGGCAACCGCGGAAAGCAGGACGGCGACGAGGAGGTTTCTCATGGTGCACGGCTTCTGCAAGCTTTGCGCCCGGCCCCGGACTTGCTTTACCTGGCCCACTCATCTTGCGAGGAGCCGCCATGATCTTCCGCATTGCCGCGCTCGGCTTCGGAGCGCTCGCCATGTACTACTTCGACCCCGTTTCCGGCAACCGCCGCCGCGCGCTGTTACGCGACCAGCTGACGCACCTGCGGCGCGAGGGCCGGCATTACGCGAAAGGGACGCTGAAGCACGCCCGTAACCGGGCGCACGGCGTGGTGGCCGAGGCGCGCAGCACGATCGAGCGCCGCCGCGAGCAGCGCCCCGAGCAGGACCGGCGCGCCGCGCAGCACTGGCCGGTCGACCCGGTCGATATCGACCTTTCCTAGAAGCTCAATCCGAAGTCGGCGCGCAGCGTCAGGTAGCCGACCGGGCTCAGCGCGTCGTGGAAGTCGATCCACTCGGCGCCAGCCAGCGCGCGCACGAAGCCCTGCTTGCGCGGCAGCTCGTAGCGCAGGCCCGCGCCCACGCCGTAAGTGAGGCGCGTAAGCGAATTCGTCGGCGCCCTCTCGCCGCACACCTCGCCGTACCACGGATAGGTCCAGCAGGCGTTCGCCGGCGGATCGCTCCTGATGTTGGTGTCGAGGAACATCACGCCGGCGTTTACGCTGAGAAAAGGGGTGAACGGCCGCGCCAGCAGGTTCCACGTCACGTGCGCTCGTAGCGCGCCGGCTTCCATGTCGCCGTGACTCTCGAAGCTTCCAGCGCTGCCCACGACCGTCGCGCGGTAGTTGAACTCGCTGAGCGAGGCGTCCACGCCGATGGCAAAGTAATTGTTCAGGTTGTGCGCCACGCTGAGGACGACGCCTGCGCCGCCGTCGTTGCGTGCCGTCGCTCCGCCTTCGAACGAGTATTGGCCGGGGCCGAGGATCGCGTAGAAGCCGAGGCTCCATTCGTCGGTACCGCCGCGCGACTGCGCCAGCGCGGGAGCGCTCACCACCATCAGGAGCCAGACGAGTTTTTTCATGTCAGTGCGGCCTCGCGCCCGCGTTCGATGTCGATACCGCGCAGAAGGATCAAGCCGACTACGAAATAGATGCCGGTGGCGAAGATGCCGAGGCGGTGGTTGCCGGCGAACATCCAGGTCACCGCGCCGTAGGTGAGCGGGCCGAAGATCGACGCCGCCTTCACCGCGAGGCCCCACAGGCCGAAGAATTCCGCGAGCCGCGCCGGCGGCGCGAGGTAGCCCACCACCGCGCGGCCCGCGGCCTGCGACGAGCCCATGCACAGGCCGGCGAGATTGGCCGCGACCCAGAACGAGCTCGCGGTTTCGGAAAACCCCGCGAGCAGCACCATCACGATCCAGCCGACCAGGGTGAGCGCGACCGCGCGCACGTGGCCGATCGCGTCCTGCAGGTAGCCGAAGGCGAACGCGCCGATCGCGGCGGTGACATTCACCACCAGGATCAGCGTGATGGTCTGCTGCATGGTGAATTTCATCGCCTGCTCGGCGTAGATCGCGGCCAGCGCCACCACCGCGGTGATGCCCGCCTGGTAGAACACCAGGCAGATGAGGAAGCGCCGCAGGTCGCGGAACTGGCGCGCGTGGCGCAGCGTGTCGCGCACGCGCGCCCACGGGCTGTCCATGCGCGGCTGCGGCGTGGCGCGCTCGCGCAGGAACAGGAAGGTCGGCAGCGCGGCGACGGCGAAGAACGCGGCGGTGATCAGCATCGTGACCGGGACCGTCTCGGAAGAGGGCTTCTGGGTGTTCCCCATCAAATACACCAGACAAATTCCGAGCGCAGCCAGCCCTCCCAGATAGCCGAAGCTCCAGCCCCAGCCCGACACGCGTCCCATGGCCTGCGAGGAGGCGAGCTCGGGCAGGAAAGCGGCGATCAGGTTCTCGCCCGCGCCGAAGAAATAGTTAGAAAGCATCAGAAGAACGAGGGACAGCACGATGGCGCCGGGACCTGCGTAGTAGAGCGCCGCCGTGAATATTACACACCCGACTGTGGTGGCGAGCAGCAGTTCCTTCTTTGCCGCATGCGCGTCGGCCCACGCGCCGACAAGTGGACCGGTGATGAGGATTGCGGCGTAAGAGACTGAGAGAGCAGCGGTCCACGCGAACGTGGCCCAGGCTTTTCCTTCCGCCACCATGCCCACGAAGTACGCGCCGAACACCGCGGTGATGACGACGGTGGTGTAAGCGGAGTTTGCAAAGTCATACATGCTCCACGCCCACACTTCACGAAACTTGACTTCGGGCGCGAGCGCAGCCATGACAGCATTCTAGTCGGGGATGCGTGTGGCCTACTCAAGCGCAGGAGGAGCAGCACTAGCGGTGTCGGCGCCGGCGAACGACGTCGGCAGCGCGCTCGGCTGCACGCTTTCGAGCCACTTCCAGCCGATTTTCAGCCTCGCGCACCGCCGCCCGGTCGGCTACGAAGGCCTGATCCGCGCGCGCGACGCCGCCGGCGCGGCGGTCACGCCCGCCGAGCTCTTCCGCCGCGCGCCGCGCGGCGCGCCGCGCATCGATCTCGACCGCCGCTGCCGCAGCCTGCACGTGCAGAATTTCCAGCAGGCGGGCGAGTCGCGCGGCTGGCTGTTCCTGAACGTCGACCCCTACGTCGCGATCGAAGGCCCGCGCTACGGCTCGTTCTTCGCGCACATGCTGCACGAGAACGGCCTCGCGCCGCACCGCGTGGCGATCGAGCTGATCGAATCCCAGGTGATGAGCGAGGCCAGCCTCGCCGCCGCCGTCGAGTATTACCGCGAGATGGGCTGCGTGATCGTGATCGACGATTTCGGCGCCGGCTACTCGAACTTCGACCGCATCTGGCGGCTGCGCCCGAACATCGTGAAGATCGACCGCGAGATGACGCGCCGCATCGGCGTCGAAGCGCGCGTGCGCTACATGTTCTCCGGCATCGTCTCGGTGCTGCACCAGGCCGGCGCGCTGGTCTGCGTGGAAGGAATCGAGACCGAGAACGAAGCGCTGTGCGCGCTCGATGCCGGCGCGGACCTGGTGCAGGGGCGCCTGTTCGCGTCGCCCGCGCAACAGCTGGTCGACGAGAACGCCTGCAGCGACCTGTTCTCGCGCCTGCTCGCGCAGTTCGGCGAGGAGAGCGCCGAGTATCGGGTGCGGCGCCGCACCAGCCTGCAGGAATATTCGTCCGCGCTGGAGCGCGCCGCCGGGCGCCTGTCGCGCGGCTCGCTGCACGACTTCACCGGGGCGATGCAGCCGCTGCTGCAATTGCGCTGCACGCAGCGCTGCTACCTGATCGGCGGCGACGGCACGCAGCTCGGCGCCAACCTCGAGGCCGAGCGCAGCCCATTCGGGCGCGACCGGCGCCTCGAGCCGATGCGCCCGGGCGCAGGAACTAATTGGCAGGCGAAGCCGTATTTCCGCCGCGCGGCCGAGGCGCCGGGTGTAGTGCAGGTGTGCCGGCCGTACTTGTCGGTCACCGGCCCGCGGCTATGCGTGACAATTTCCCTCGGTTGCATCGTTCAGGGCGCGCTGGTGGTCGCTTGCGTGGACATCGACTACGAGGCGCTGGCCGGCGACGACTTGTCATTCGGCGTGGGGGTCGCGGACAGGGTATAGTCCTGATTTGATGCAACAAGTGGCGAATCCAGGGGAGAAGGCGGCAGTCGCGCCCGCGGAAAGCCGTCTTACCCTCGCGGAAATCCTCGACTGGCTGCTCGAGGACAAGCTGGTCAGCGCCGAGCCCATCGAGAAGTTCAAGAAAGAGCGCCGCCACTACCGCGGCGCGACGCATCCGCTGGTCCTCGTCGCCGACCAGAAATGGAAGAACGGCAGCCACACGCTGACGCTCGAGGCGCTCACCGAATGGCTCGCCAAGCGCGTCGGCATGGAATACCTGCACGTCGATCCGCTCAAGATCGACTTCGCCGCGGTCACCGAGATGATGTCGTCGGCCTACGCGACGCGCTTCCGCATCCTGCCGGTCGGGCTGACCACCAAGGAAGCGATCGTGGCGACGGCCGAGCCGCGCCTGCGCGACTGGGAGCCCGAGCTCTCGCGCATGCTGAAGCGCGAGATCAAGCGCGTGATCGCCAACCCGGTCGACATCGAGCGCTACCAGGTCGAGTTCTACAACCTCGCCAAGTCGATCAAGGGCGCCAACAGGACTTCGTCGGTCAGCGGCTTGTCGAATTTCGAGCAGCTGGTCGAGCTCGGCAAATCCGACAAGCAGATCGACGCCAACGACGCGCACGTGGTGCGCGTGGTCGACTGGCTGTGGCAGTACGCGTTCGAGCAGCGCGCGAGCGACATCCACATCGAGCCGCGCCGCGACCAGGGCGTGGTGCGCTTCCGCATCGACGGCGTGCTGCACCAGGTCTACCAGATCCCCGCCGGCGTGCTCGCCGCGATGACCAGCCGCATCAAGATCCTCGCGCGCATGGACGTGGTGGAAAAGCGCCGTCCGCAGGACGGGCGCATCAAGACGCGCACCACCTCGCAGGACATCGAGCTGCGCATCTCGTCGCTGCCCACCGCCTTCGGCGAGAAGCTGGTGATGCGGATCTTCGACCCGGAAGTGCTGGTGCGGGATTTCTCCGAGCTGGGCTTCGCCGACGACGACACCAGGCGCTGGAAGGACATGACCGAGCGGCCGAACGGCATCGTGCTGGTCACCGGCCCGACCGGCTCGGGCAAGACCACCACGCTCTACTCGACGCTGAAGGCGCTCGCCACCACGGAAGTGAACGTGTGCACCATCGAGGACCCGATCGAGATGATCGAGCCCGCGTTCAACCAGATGCAGGTGCAGCAGCAGATCGACCTCGGCTTCGCCGAGGGCGTGCGCGCGCTGATGCGCCAGGACCCGGACATCATCATGGTGGGCGAGATCCGCGACCTGGAAACCGCCGAGATGGCGGTGCAGTCGGCGCTCACCGGCCACCTGGTGCTCTCCACGCTGCATACCAACGACGCGCCGAGCGCGGTCGCGCGCCTGCTCGAGCTCGGCGTCGCGCCGTACCTGCTGAACGCCACGCTCAACGGCATCATGGCGCAGCGCCTGGTGCGCACGCTGTGCCCGCACTGCAAGCAGACGATCGAGCTCAACCGCGCCGAGGACCAGAGCGCGTGGGACGCGCTGGTCGCGCCGTGGAAGTCGAAGCACCCGGCCAAGCTCTACAAGCCGGTCGGCTGCCTCGAGTGCCGCATGACCGGCTACATGGGCCGCATCGGCATCTACGAGACGCTGCTGTTCTCGAGCCAGCTCAAGCTCATGGTCTCGGCCAGCGCCGACCTCGCGGCGCTGCGCGAGCAGGCGTTCAAGGAGGGCATGAAGCCGCTGCGCATCTCCGGCGCGATGAAGGTCGGCGCCGGGCTCACCACCATCGACGAAGTGCTCAAGGTCGCGCCGCCGGTGCGCGACTCGGTGCGCTAGGCGGCGCGTGCTCGACCTCCTGCTGCTGGTGGCCTTTTCCGGGGGCGTGGTGTACCTGGTCATGTACCTGCTCGCGCGCCGCCAGATCGCGGACCTCAAGCAGGCGCAGAAGGACCACGCCCGTTTCCGCGCCCTGACCGAGCTCACCGCGGACTGGTTCTGGGAGACCGACGCTGATCACCGCATCCGCTGGCTGTCGGGCGGCGGGCCGATCGCCACCTTCTTCGGGCAGACGCCGACCTACGGCAAGCGCTTCTGGGAAATTCCCGGCGTCGAGATCGACCCGGCCGCGCTCGCCGCGTTCAAGCGCAACCTCGAGCGGCGGCTGCCGTTCGACCTGGAGATGACGCGCGCGGACGAGCGCGGCGCGCGCCAGGTGCACATCATCTCCGGGATGGTGCGCCACGACGAGGACGGCGGCTTCCTCGGCTACCGCGGCGTGGGACGCGACACCACCGAGCAGCGCAACGCCGAGCGCGCGCTGTTCCGCGCCAAGGAGCGCCTCGAGCTCGCGCTGGACGGCGGCAACCTGGCCGAGTTCCATTTCGACGCCGCGCGCGGCGAGCTCTCGGCGGGCGACGGCTGGGTGCGGTTCCTCGGCCACGATCAATCGCCGCACGTCACGCTCGGCGCCGAGCTGATCGCGATGATGCATCCCGACGACCGCCTCGACTACACCGAGAACCTGGTGCGCGCGCTGAAGGGCGACGTGGCCGAGTTCGACACCAAGTTCCGCATCCCGAGGAAGAGCGGCGAGTGGAAATGGCTGCAGGCGCGCGGCCGCGTCGTCGAGCGCGACGCAGACGGCCGCGCGCTGCGCGTCTCGGGCACGGTGGCCGATATCGACGAGCACAAGCGCGCGGAAGCCGCGCTCGCCGAACGCGAGCAGCGCTTCCGCGACGTGGTCGAGGCTTCCGGCGAGTATGTGTGGGAGACCGACGCGGAGTGGCGCTACACCTATCTCTCGGAGCGCGTCGAGGCGGTGCTGGGCTACCCGCGCGCCGAGCTTCTCGGGCACAAGCCCAGGGACTTCATGCCGCTCGGCGAGCCGCGCTCGGTGGAGAACTGGTTTGCCGGGCGCACCGGCGAAGGCCGGCCGTTCCGCGACCTCCTGCACCGCATGATCACCAAGTCCGGCGGCGTGATCTGGCTGTCGGTGAGCGGCGTGCCGGTGCGCGACAACCAGGGCCGCCTGATGGGCTGGCGCGGTACCGGCGCCGACGTCACCGCGCGCAAGCACGCCGAGGCGCGCATCGAGCAGCTCACCACGCGCGACGCGCTCACCGGGCTGCCCAACTCGACGCTGCTCGCCGACCGCGCGAGCCAGGCGATCCTCACCGCGGCCCGCAACCGCGCGCAGCTGGCGCTGCTCTGCATCGACCTCGACCGCTTCAAGCTGGTGAACGACTCGCTCGGCCACCGCGCCGGCGACGCGCTGCTGCGCGCGGTCGCCGAGCGCGTCGGCAACCTGCTGCACGGCGACGACACGCTCGCGCGCCTGGGCGGCGACGACTTCGTGCTGATCCAGTCGATCCGCTCGGTGGACGACGCCGCCGCGCTCGCGCAGCGCCTGCTCGGCGTGCTGGCGCGGCCGTTCACCGTCGAAGACCGGCAATTGAGCGTCGCGGCCTCGATCGGCATCAGTGTCTACCCGAACGATGGCCGCGACTTCCTCGAGCTGCTCAAGAACGCCGACGCGGCGCTGTACCACGCGAAGGAAAGCGGCAAGGGCACCTGGCGCATGTTCGCGCCGGCGCTCAACGCGCGCGCCGAGGCGCGGCTGCGGCTGGAGAACGAGCTGCGCAGCGCGCTGGTGCGCGGCGAGCTGGTGCTGCACTGGCAGCCGGTGGTGCGCGGCTGGCCGCCCGACAAGCGCGCCAATCCGACGCACTGGCGCGGGCGCGTGGTCGGGGCGGAGGCGCTGGTGCGCTGGCAGCATCCGACGCGCGGCCTGCTCGGGCCGGAGCACTTCGTGCCGCTCGCCGAGGACTGCGGCATGATCCGCGCCATCGGCGAATGGACGCTCGAGCACGCGCTGTCGCAGGCCGGCGCGTGGCAGCGCACCCTTGGCAAGAAGCTGTGGTTCGCGGTCAACGTGTCCGCGCCCGAGCTGCAGCAGGGCAGGACCTACATCGAGAAGCTGCGCGCCATCCTGCACGAGAACCAGCTCGACGGCCGCCAGGTCGAGCTCGAGGTCACCGAGCGCGTGCTGATGTCGAGCCTGGCCGAGAACGTGGCGACGCTGAAGGCGATCGGCGAGCTCGGCGTGCGCTTCGCGATCGACGACTTCGGCACCGGCTACTCGAGCCTGGCCTACCTGCGCCAGCTGCCGATCGACAAGCTCAAGATCGACCGCACCTTCCTGCGCAACATCGACACGCAGTCTGCCGACGCAGCCATCGTGCGCGCAATTACCGCGCTGGCCGCGACCCTCGGGATCCAGGTCGCCGCCGAGGGCGTGGAGCGCGCGCCGCAGCTCGAGCGCCTGCTGACGCTGGGCTGCGAGGAATGGCAGGGCCATTACTTCAGCCCGCCGGTCGATGTGGCCGGATTCGAGGACCTGCTCGCGTCGGCTCAGTCCTCCGAGAGTCGCTCGGAGCGCACCGCGCGCAGCTCCGAGATCTGAATCAGGCCTTCGGCCGCGGCGTGCGCCGCGGCCGTCTCGGCTTCCGGCGCGAGCACCAGCTGGCAACCGGTCTTGGCGACCTCCCGCGCCAGCTTCTCGATTGCCGAAATTCTCCGCACGTCGACTGAGCGGATGTAAATCGCGCGGATCCGGTCGGGAAAGCGCCGCACGATGTCCGTGTAGATCTCCGGATCCTGCTCACCGCTGTCGCCGCTCAGGATGAACTTCAGCGCAGGGTAGGTGTTCAGGATCGCTTCAATGGTCTTTCGCTTGTGCTCTTTTTCGGAGCGTAGGCCGAAGTCGCGCAACAACACGGGCCCTTGCGGCAGTCCCTGCACCTCGAGGTACTCGACGATCGGCGCGAACAGGTTCCACGGGCTCTTGGAGACGTAGAACACCGGGTTCACGCCCGCGTGCAGCGCGCGGTAGAACGCCGCCACGCCCTTGAACGGCTTGCGCGTGCGCGCGTTGCTGAACGCCGCGGCGAGGATCATCCGCAGCTTGCGCGTGACGTTGCTGAAGACCACGGTATCGTCGATGTCGCTGATCAGGCCGAAGCTGGCTTTGGGCGAGGGCACCAGCACGCGCGCGGTGGCCTTCGCCCGGGACGGACTGATGAGCTCGAGCGGCACCTTGTGCCAACCGGGCCGGAACGCGCCCTCGAGCTCGAGATGAAAATAACCTTCGCGGTCGGTGGCCGTTTCGGTGCCGCGCGCGCGCAGGCGCGCGCCGGCAACCTCGTCGGATTCGAGCCGCTTCCAGAAGCGGATCAGGTTGCGCCAGCGGCTGTCGGCGTCGGCGGAGGGACGAAAGCCTTCGTCCTCCAGCACGCGGCCGCAGAGGGTGAGCTTGTTTCGGGTGCCGTACCCGAGGTACGGCAGGATGATTATTGGATCGGCGATGACTGGTCGGCGACCATCACCCACTCTCCGCCGAGCAACCGATAGGCGAGGGTGAGCTGGCTCTGGCTGCGCAGCGGCGGCTTGCCCGGCGCGTCCTCGCAGTAGAGCAGGTGCAGCACGGCGAGCGCGACGTCGGACGATTCGTGGATCTCGAGCGGCGTGGCGAACAGGCGCGCGTACAAGTGGCTGCGCTGCAGCGCCTGCAGCTGGCGGTGCAGCACTTCGCGGAAGCTCATCGCAGCACCAGCGCCGACAGCGCCCAGGAAATGATGCTGAACACGATCGCGCCGAACACCGCCGGCCAGAAGCCGGCGACCTCGAAGCCCTGCAGCCACGAGCCCACCATCCAGAACAGCAGGCCGTTCAGCACGAAGATGAAGAGTCCCAGCGTGAGGATGGTGACCGGCAGCGTGAGCAGCACCAGGATCGGACGCACGAAGGCGTTGACCAGGCCGAGCACCAGTGCCGCGACCAGCGCCGCGCCGAAGCTCGAAACCGCGATTCCCGGCATGAGGTACGCCACCGCGATGAGCGCGACGGCGTTGATCAGCCAGACGACGAGCAGCTTGATCATGGCTGTGCCGAGTAGAACAAATTGGTCAGGCTCTTGATATCGAGGCGCTGGAAGCGGCTGTAGCCCGCCTGGCGCACGAGCTTTTCGGTCGCCGCCGGGCCGAGGCAGGTGCCCAG
>Ga0207675_100006273_pt1 | contig 11284 bp, 10 predicted proteins | sample KBSSwiS42_FD_184305 | JGI IMG/M metagenome (GOLD analysis project Ga0207675, IMG submission 184305) | Switchgrass rhizosphere microbial communities from Kellogg Biological Station, Michigan, USA - KBS Switchgrass S4-2 (SPAdes) (version 2) | ecosystem: Host-associated > Plants > Roots >...
GCGATGGAGTCGGGGTTGTTCTACGGCTACGTCGGCATGGTCGAAGGCCTGGTGCGGCGGATGGCCGACGAGCTCGGCGGCAACGTGATCTGCGTCGCGACCGGCGGCCTCGCGGACGTGATTGCCCCCGAGACGCCGCTGATCCAGCACGTCGACAAGGATCTGACCCTCGACGGGCTCCGCATCGTCTGGGAACGCAATCACCAACAGCGCTGACCGTGTCCCTGGACATCGCCGACTACTGCCGCGAGATCGAAACCTATCTGTGTCGCAAGAACGACGGTCACCTGATCCGGGTGGTCGGGCCGTCCTTCGACCTCGTGTCGGCGTGGGCGGCGCGCGGTGTGCCGCTGAAGATTGCGTATGCGGGGATCGATCGCTACTGCGAGCGCTACTATCGCAAAGGCCCGCGGCGGCGCCCGGTGAAGATCGACTTCTGCGAGGCCGACGTCCTCGACGTATACGACGATTGGCGCAGAGCCGTGGGCATTACACAGGAATCAGTCGCCAGTAGCCAGGGAGCAGTCGAGGAATCAGTCGCCAGTAGCCAGGACGCAGTCGAGGAACCAGTGGCCAGTGGCCAGGAATCAGTCGGCAGTGGCCAGTTGTCAGTCGGCGGTCGTCCGCCAGCGGCTGATGGCAAGCGGTCGCTGCCGTCGCACCTCGAGCGTGTGCTGCTGCGGTTGTCGTCGGCGCGGGCGCGCGACTCGCTCGGCGCCGGGTTCGATGCGGTCGTCGATCGCGTGTCGGCGGAGCTCGATGCGGCGCGGGCCAGGGCCGGCGGGCTGCGCGGCGCGGCGCGGCGCGAGCTGGTCCAGCGTCTCGCGGCGCTCGATGCCGAGCTGCTGCAGCAGGCGCGCGGCACGCTCGACGCGGCGGCCACGTCGGTCCTGGCGCGCGAGGCCGACGAAGAGCTGTCCGCATTCCGTGCCGGCATGGCCCCGGAGGCGTTCGCGCGCGCGCGCGATGCGGCTATCGATCGACTCGTCCGGGAACGCCTCGGCCTGCCGACGATCGCGTTCGAGTAGTGTCTCGTAAGTAGGGCGCCCTTCAGGGGCGCCGTCTTCATGCTCACCTCCGGCCAGACCGTCCCGCTCGCGATCGAGAAGCCCGCCGCCGGCGGCCGGATGATCGCGCGCGTCGAGGGCCAGGTGGTGCTCGTCGCCGACGCGATTCCCGGCGAGCGCGTCCAGGCGCGCGTCGAGCGGATCGGCAAGGGAGTCGTCTACGCCCAGACGCTGGCGGTGGAAGAGCGGTCGGCGGATCGCCGCGATCCGTTCCCGGATCCGCTGTGCGGCGGCTGTCTCTACAGCCACATCGCCTACCCGCGGCAGCTCGAGCTCAAGGCGCAGGTGATCGCCGACGCCTTCAAGCGGATTGGCCACCTCGAGCTGCCCGCGGCCGTCAACGTCGCCAGGTCGCCGGAGCAGGGCTACCGGATGCGCGCGCGCTTTCACGTGCGCGGCCACCGGCTCGGGTTCTTCCGCGAGAACAGCCACGAGGTGTGCGACGCGCGCACGACGCGGCAGCTGCTGCCCGAGACGGCCGACACGCTCGACCAGCTGATGGCGGCGATGCGCTCGCTCGGCGTCGAGTCGGTGCGCGAGATCGAGCTGTCGGAAAACGTGGACGCGACCGAGCGCGCGGTGTTCCTCGACTCCGGCCTGCCGATCGGCGAGGCGGCGCTGGCGCGGATGGCCGACACCGGCGGCCTCACCGGCCTCGGCTCGGCGTGGGGCGCGTTCGGCAGCCCGCACGTCAGCGACTCGCTGCCGTTGGCCGGCGGCCACATCACGCTGCGCCGTCACGTGCAGGCCTTCTTCCAGGGGAACCGTTTCCTGCTCGGCGCCCTCGCGTCGCATGTCGCGGCGCAATTGCCGGAAGGGAGCAGCGTGCTCGACCTGTATGCCGGCGTCGGGCTGTTCTCGATCGCCGCCGCGGCGGCGCGGCGCGCGACGGTGGTCGCGGTCGAGGGCGATCTGTTCGCGGCCGACGATCTGCAGGCGAACGCCGCGGCCGCCGGCGGCGCGGTGACGGCGCTGCGCGCGCCGGTCGAGACGATCGGCGCCGGGCTCAGCGCGGCAAATCGCCGGTTCGATGTGGTGATCGTCGACCCGCCGAGAACCGGCCTGTCGCGCGAGGCGCTCGACAACGCGCTGCAGGTGCGCGCACCGCGCCTGATCTACGTGTCATGCGACGTCGCCACGCTCGCGCGCGACGCGCGGCGGATCGTCGATCACGGCTACGCGATCGCGCGCGCCGACGCATTCGATCTCTTCCCGAACACGCCGCACGTCGAGACGGTGGTCGTATTCGAACGGCGGGCTTGATGCCGGCGGGGCCGAGCAAGCTCGGCACCGCGGCTAGCGCTTCTGCGACGCTTCGAGGAACCCTTCGAACAAGGGCCGAAACTCGCCGGTGCGGAAGAAATTCTCCGGGTGCCACTGGACGCCGAGGCAGAAGAGCGCAACCGGATCTTCGATCGCCTCGATCACGCCGTCGGGCGCGGTCGCCGCCACCTTGAAGCCGCGGGCGACGTCCTTCACCGCCTGATGGTGGCGGCTGTTCACCTCGCAGGTGTCGTCGGTCAGCCGCTCGCGCATCAGCGTCGCCAGCAGCGAGTCCTTCTCGATCCACACCTCGTGCGCCATCGTGAATGCCTGGTTCGGCGGGCACGGCAGGCTGTGCTCGAGCGCGCCGGGCAGCTGCGTCGGGATGTCCTGGACCAATGTCCCGCCGAAGGCGACGTTCATCACCTGGATGCCGCGGCAGATCGCGAAGATCGGCACCTCCCGCGCCCGCGCCGCGGTGACCATCCCGATCTCGAACTCGTCGCGCCCGGGCTCGGCTTCGACCGTCGATGGGTGCGCCGTCTCGCCGTATCGCGACGGCTCCACATCGTCGCCGCCGGTGAGCAGCAGGCCGTCGATTCCAGCCAGCGCGTCGTCGACCCGGGTCGACACGTCGAGCACGCGCGGCTCGCCGCCGACGTGGAGGATTGCCTGCCGGTAGTCTTCGATCTTCCGGCACGGAGTGATGCCAATGACCGCCATAGGTTGAGGAGTCCTTACATCCGGCTCGGAACGTCGATGCCCATCAGGTCGAGCGCCCGCGTGAGCTGCGTGCGCACGTAGGCCACGCCGGCGGCCCGCCAGCGCTTCCGGTCCGGCCGCTCTTCGTTCAGGATCGGATACCGATGGTAGAACGCGTTGAAGGTCTGCGCCAGCCCGAACGTATACTTCGCCAGCCCGGAGAATTCGAGCGATCGCACCGTTTGTTCGACGATTTCGTCGAGCCGGGAGGCCTCGAACGCCACCGCCCAGAGCGCATGATCGCCGCCGGCGCCGTCGCCCGACGCTTCGAGCAGCTCGTCGGCCGGCGTGGTGTCGAGGTCGCGCACGATCTCCGCCTCGCTCAGCCCCTCACGCTCCTGGAGCTTGCGAAAGATGTTGTTGGCGCGGACCACCGCGTACTGCAGGTAGGGGCCGGTCTCGCCCTCGAAGCTCAGGGCTTCCTCGATGTCGAAGACAATCAGCTTGCCGCGCGAGTACTTCAGCATGAAGTAGCGGATTGCGGCGACGGCAATCTGCGCTCCGGCGCGGGCGCACTCCGCGGTCGTGAATTCGGGGTTGCGCCTGGCGACTTCCGCCGTCGCTTTCGTCGACAACAGGTCGAGCAGGTCGTCGATCTTCACGCCGAGCCCCTTGCGGCCTGACACTTCGACGAATGGCTTCGCCGCCTCGTCGCCCGCCTGCGGCGTGTCGTAGCCCAGCTCCTTCGCCGTCGCGTGCGACAGCGCCACCATCTCGTAGGAGAAGTGAATCGAGTTCTCGGCCTCCTTCGCGTGGCCGAGCGTGCGCAGCGCCTGGCTGAGCAGCGCCTGCAGATACATCTGCCGCGAGTCGATGACGTTGTAGATCCGGCCGGCGTGCCCGAACTGCGGCGCCGACGGATCGCCGGCGCCGGAGGTCGTCGACCACAACGTCCGGCCGTTCTCCTGCGTAGCGAAGCGGCGATAGTTGAAGTCGAGACCGAGCAGTCCCAGCTTCCAGAACTGGTTCGCGAGATCCTTGCCGATGTAGGTGACGACGCCGTTCGAGCGCACGATCACCTTCTCGCGCGTCTCTTCCGCCTCGTCGGGCCGGGCAGACTCGACGCCTGCGCTGTCTGTGGGGGCGGAGCTTGCTCTGTCTGTGGGGGCGGAGCTTGCTCTGTCTGTGGGGGCGGAGCTTGCTCTGTCTGTGGGGGCGGAGCTTGCTCCGCCCCCTTCCTCAATCCGCATCACCCAGCAGCCGGCCAGCTTCCCTTCGGTCTGCAGGAAGACCGCACCCTGCTGCTTCAATGCCTCGAAGGCATGCGTCCAGAAGTGCAGCCGCAGGATGTCGCCTTCGTAAGTGAGGAGGTCGTAGTTGATGCCCAGCCGCGCCATCGTCTTCAGGTGCGCGCGGACGATGCGATCGACGATGAAGGCGCCGATTTCGGCGGTGGCGTTGCCGCCTCGCTCGAGATCGTGCAGCGCCGCCGCGCGCACCTCGAGCCGCGCACGGTCGCCCTCGTACCATTCGGTGACTCGCGAGTAGAGATCCCAGCAGTAGTAGTCGAACCGCGTCGCATCGGCGATGGCGCGCACCTCGTCGAGGCTCTTCCGCTCCAGCTCGCGGAAGCCGACGATGATGTCGGCAACCTGGACGCCCAGATCGTCGATGTAGTTCTGGATCTCGTGGGGCGTACCGCGAAACTCGAGCGCCCGCACCAGCGTGTCGCCGAGGGTGGCGTTGCGCAGGTGGCCGATGTGCGCCGCCTTGTTCGGATTGATGGCGGTGTGCTCGACGATGGTCTTTTCCGCCGGCGCCGGGTCGGCGACGATCTCCTGGCGGACGCGCGGGATGAGGAACGCGGGGCGGTCGAGATACAGGTTCAAGTAGCCGTTCGGCGCGGCGACGATGCGCGCGACGCCCGGGATGGCGCCGATCGCCTGCGCGAGATCCTGCGCGATGGCGCGCGGCGGCTTGCGCAGCGTCCGCGCCAGCTGGAACGCCACCGGGACGGCGAGGTCGCCGAGCGCGCGCGTCGGCGGCACCTCGACCGCGAACGCCGGCACGTCGGCGGTGCCGGTGTGCCGGCGGATCGCGTCGGCGATCGCGCGCTGGACCTGTCGCTGGACGCTGAGAATCATGAAAGCTTTATGGGATCGCGGTCGCGGCGGCTCAAAGGTCTGCCGGTAAGCTCGTGCTACGATTACGGTTTGTGATCGTGAAGTGCTTCGAGCTCGGCGTCCCCGTCATCTTACCCTGACATGCGAGAAGCCGGCATCGGGCGCGTCCTCGTCGCCAGCCTGCACCAGGGCATCGCCGACATTCTGCCGACGCGCCTGACCTTCTACGAGAACTGGTTGAATTCCGAGGGGCTGCGCGAGGGAACGATTGGCCTGGCGCCGCTCTATGCGGTGCTCAGCTTCCTCCGCCAGGAGGGCGAGGCGTACCGCCTGATCACCACGCGCGCCGGCGAGTACGCGGCGGAGTGGACCGTGCAGTCGATGACGCCGGCGCAGCGCGGCTTCCTGAAAGCGATGCCGGTCTGGCTGCGCAGCCGCATGCTGCTGCGGCTGGCGAAGCGGCTGGTCCGCGAGAGCTACACCGGGAGCCGCGCCTTCTCGAAGATGCGCCGCGGCGGCGCGAATATCGACCTGCGCGCCTCGGTCTTCTGCTCGGTGCGCGAGCCGGCGCCGCACGCGCTGTGCGGCTTCTACGCCGCCGCGTTCACCCGGCTGCTCGCGCTGTTCGACATCGGCGCGCGCACCGAAGTCGTCGCCTGCCGCGGCACCGGCGAGCCGACCTGCGTCCTGAAAGTCGCGCTCGCGAACGGCCACCCGGGCAGCGCCGCCGAGGCCTCGTGACGCGCCTCGTCCTCGCCCTGCTCGCGGCGGCCGTTGCCGGCGGGAGCGCGGCGCCGCAGGCGCCGCCGCCGCGAACGCAGCCCGCCGCGCGCATCCTGGTGATGCCCTTCGAGAACGTCAAGCGCGACGGACGCATCTTCTGGCTGACCGAAGCGTCGGCCGTGCTCCTCACCGACGATCTCAACGCGCTCGGCGCCAACGCCATCACGCGGCAGGAGCGGATGCAGGCGTTCGAGCGTCTCCAGGTGCCCCCGGCGGCGGCGCTGACCGACGCCACCGTCATCCGCATCGGCCAGCTGGTCGGCGCCGCGCAGGTGGTCGTCGGATCGCTGCAGCTCGAAAACGACGTGCTGGTCGCGCGCGCGCGCAGCATCGCGCTCGACACCGGACGCGTGCAGGTGGACGCCACCGATCGCGGGCCGCTGCCGGCGCTGTTCAGCACCTTCGAGCGGATCGCCCGCAGGATCGCGCCGCCGTCGACCCGCACCTCGGAAGAGATCGCGCGGATGCATCCGCCGCTGGCGGTGTTCGAGGATTTCATCAAGGGCGTGGTCGCCGAGACGCCGGCCACCGCGATCAACTACCTCAACGCCGCGCTCGCGCGGCAACCGAGCTTCGACCGCGCGCGGATCGCGATGTGGGACGTCTACGCCGACGAAGGCGATCATCAGCACGCGCTGGCGGCGGTGACGCCGGTGCCCGACGGCTCGCCGTGGGCACGCCAGGCGCGGTTTCTCGGCGGCCTGTCGCAGTTGAACCTGAAGAAGTACGACGAGGCGTTCGCGACCTTCAAGGCGCTGGCCGACGCCGAGCCGACTGCGGCCGTGTTGAACAACCTCGGCGTCGTGCAGCTCGGACGCGGCGTGCCGCCGCAGAGCGGCTCGCCGACTTTCTATTTCAACAAAGCGGCGGAGGCCGATCCGAGCGATCCCGACTACGTCTTCAACCTCGGGTACGCGTATCTGCTCGACCGCGATCCGCAGGCGGCCATCTTCTGGCTGCGCGAGGCCGTGCGGCGCAATGCCGCCGATGGCGACGCGCATTTCCTCCTCGGCGCCGCGCTGTCGGCCGCCGGCAACACGAGCGAGGCCGCTCGCGAGCGCGAGCTGGCGCGGCGCCTGTCGTCTGCCTACGAGCCGGGCGCGCGCCCGGCCGCCGAGCCGATTCCGCGCGGGCTCGAGCGGGTCAAGAACCAGGTGGAGCTGCCGCACGCGAGCAACATCGTCTCGCGCCTGGCGACGTCGGAGCAGCGCGAGCAGGCGGAGCTCGCGACCTTCTATCTCGAGCGAGGGCGGCGGCTGTACCAGCAGGAAAACGATCGCGAGGCGATCAGCGAGCTGAATCACGCGCTGTATCTCTCGCCCTACCTCGCCGACGCGCACATCCTGGTCGGCCGCATTCACCTGCGCACCGGCCGCGTCCACGATGCGATCGACGCCTTCAAGATCGCGCTGTGGAGCGCCGAGACCGCCGAAGGCCACGCGGCGCTCGGCGAAGCGTACCGGCAGGCGAAGGATCTCACCGCGGCGCGCGCCGAAGCGGATCGCGCGCTCGCCCTCAATCCGCAGTCGGTCGAAGCCAAGGAGCTGATCGCTCGCCTCGACGCTCGCTGACCGGACAGTCGAGCTTCAACGACCCCACTAGTACTTGGGACGCAGTGGTGCTAAGATACCGGCTGTTGTGGCGCACCAGATGCCGGATGAGGGATTTCACGAGATTCAGCTGAACGGCAAGCAGCTGGTCTTCCTCTTCATGGCCGCGACGGTGGTCTCGGTCGTGATCTTCCTCTGCGGCGTACTGGTGGGACGCGGGGTGCGCACGAATCAGGTCGCCTCGAACGAACAGTCGGCCGCAGGAACGGCCGGCGAGGCGTCCCCACAGCAGCCGCCGACGCCGCCACAGCCACTGCCCGCCGGTTCCGATCCGACGGCGGCGGCGCCGCCGCCCGCGCCGGCCGACGACCTCACCTATTTCAATCGCCTCGAAAAGAAGAACGCGCCAGCCGAAACGCTGAAGCCCTCGTCAGAGCACGCTGGCGCCACTCGTCGCACGCCGCTGACGACCGACGCGCCCGCGCCACCGGTATCAACACCCGCGCCCGCTCCCGCTCCGGCGCCCGCGGCCGCTGCGCCCGCGCCTGCGCAGCCCCCGGCTGCGTTACCGACGCCGGAGCCGCCGGCCAGGACCGCCGACGCCGGCCGCGCCGAGCCGGCCGGGCAGGGCTTTGCGGTGCAAATCGCGGCGCTCAACGTGCGCAGCGAGGCCGACGCGATCGCGAAGCGTTTGAGCTCGAAAGGTTACGCGGCATACGTGATGTCGCCGGCCGATGGCATGCCGTCGGTCTATCGCGTGCGCGTCGGGAAGTATCCGACCCGCCGCGAGGCCGAGTCGATTGCGGCACGGCTGCAGAGGGAAGAGCAGTTCAAGCCCTGGGTCACGCGCTGACCTCGTCGTAGCGCAGCCCTTCAGGGCTGCCCACATCTTTTAATAGCTGGGCAGCGGCAGCGCGTCGCAGTGGCGACGGCAATAGTCCTCGAGAATTTCCTTCGCCGCGTCGGTGAATTCCATCCCCGCCCTGTAGTACGTCTCCGTCCCCGCGCGTGACTGTTCGAAGACCGACCAGGCGACGTGCGCCGACAGGCGCAGCGTGTCGCCGCCGTCGGGCAGCGCGATCTTGACGTTGTCGTTCGGCCGCAGCGTCGGCAGCGACACAACCTGCGCGCCGAGGATTGAGATGTTCACCAGGTTGGCCTGGCGGTTTTCCACCACCGCGTCGAGCGACTCCAGCACCTTGAAGCGGTGCGCCCGCCGCGTGTTCGCGCCCTTGGCCTGCGGCGCGCCGATGCCGGTGCCCGAGGCGACGACCCCCTTCCGATCGACGCCCGGCTTGGCCGCCGCCGCTGCCGGCGCGGCCGTCTCGCTGCTGTAGGGCGTGGTCGTCCACCGTCCGTTGGTCTGCACGATCAGTTGAATCGTCGATCCGCGGACGGCAAGCTTCTCGACCCGTTCGATGAAGGCCTGGCCCTGCGGCGTCTGGGCGAACGGCGCTTCGATCGCGACCAGCCTGGGATGGTTCAACTGGACGCTCTCGAACGCCGCGGCGAGCTTGTTGTCGGTGAAGCGCACGACGCGTCCGGAGAACAACGACGCCGCCTGGATGAGCGGCAGCCGCGCCGTGGTCGCGACGACAACTGTGATGTCGGATGGCACCGGAATCACCCGGGACGCAACGCGAGTGCCAGCCGATTTTCGGCCGGTTCGAGGCGAACAGGCCCTTTTTACACGCTCGCCGGGGCTCGGTTCTGTCGCCGCGGGAACGAATCTGACGCCGAGGTCAGCGTCGAGCGGGCTCGCCGGTTTCGCCGTGCGTTCCCGGTTTCGCCGGCAGGGTGAAAGTGAACGTGGCGCCGAGGCCGGGCCGGCTGTCGACCCAGATCCGGCCGCCGTGCGCTTCGACGATCCCCTTGGCGATCGGCAGCCCCAGCCCCGTTCCGAGGCTGGCGGTCCGCGCCGACTGCCAGAAGCGGTCGAAGATCCGGTCGAGCTCTTCCGAGCGAATGCCAGGCCCGCTGTCGGCGACCGAGAACTGCACCATGCCGGCGTCTGCCTCGACGCGCACCGTGATGCTGCCGCCCTCGGGCGTGAACTTTACCGCGTTGCCAATCAGGTTGGAGAGCACCTGCAGCACTCGATCGCGGTCGGCCCACACCGGCGGCAGCGGGCCGGGAAACTCGCAGTGCAGCGTCAGCATCTTCTCCTCGGCCTGGCTGCGCGAGCTCTCGCACGCTTCCTTCAGCAGCAGGACCGCGTCGTTCTCCGACGGCTGCACGTTGAGCACGTGTCCGGCTTCGAGCCTCGCGACGTCGAGCAGATCCTGGACCAGCCGCGTCATCCGATCGCAGACCCGCAGGATGGTCTGCAGCCGGCGGCGCCGCTGCTCCTCGGATCCGCCGGCGTCCAGCAGCAGCCGCGTCGAAGTGGCGATGGCGCTGACCGCGTTGCGGAAATCATGGGAGACGATCGCCAGCACCTGCTCGCGCGACTGCAGCGCCTGGCGGGAGGAGGTGTAGAGGCGGGCGTTGTCGACCGCCAGCGCCGCTCGCTGCGCGACTTCGAGCGCGAACGCCAGATCCTCGCGGTCGTACGGATCGCGCCGCTCCGCCCGCACGAAAGTGATCAGCCCGAACGTGGCGCCGCGCGCGGTCAGCGGCACGGTGATCAGCGAGTGGGCGCCCAGCGTGCGCATCAGCTCGGTGTGCTCGGGGCCGCCGCTGATCCGATCGAAGTCCAGCTCGGTGATTCGCGCCAGCAGCAGCGCCTGGCCGGTGCGAAGCGTGCGCGACAGCGGACTGTGCGCGCTCTCCGGCGCGTACTGGCGGGCGCGTTCGAGCAGCGGCTCCTTGTCGCGGACGCGGTGCGCCGTCGCCACCCGCCGCAGCCGGCCGTCGTCGCCGACGATGTCGATCAGCGAGTAGTCGGCGAACGCCGCCGCCGATTCCGAGTGCGCTTCGGTGGTCAGCCTGGCGAGGTTGGCGAGCGTCGTCTCGTACTCGGGCGAGGCGGCGAGCAGCGGACCCATGTTGCCGAAGAAGGCGCTGCGCTCGCGGGCGCGGATGTGCTGGGTGATGTCGCGCGCGATCTTGGAGGCGCCGATGATCGTGCCGGCCTTGTTGACGATCGGCGAGATGGTCAGCGAGACGTACACCGACGTTCCATCCTTGCGGCGGCGCACCGTCTCGAAGTGATTGACCGCTTCACCGCGCACGATCCGGCGCAGCACCTGGTCTTCTTCGAACTGGCGCGCTTCGGGGATGATGATGCGGATGGACTTGCCGATGACTTCAGCGGCGTGGTAGCCGAAGAGACGCTCGGCTGCGGGATTCCAGGAAGTGATGACGCCGTTCAGGTCCTTGCCGACGATGGCGTCGTCAGAGGATTCGACAATGGCCGCGAGCCGCGCAGCGACCGCATCCTCCGGCGGCGCCGGCCGCTCGAAGTGCGGATCGTGCGCGCCGGTCAATCAGCACCCCTCGAGCGGCGGTGACCAGGCGCTCCGGCGATCGTGTTCCACGACGCGGGACTGCTCGCGACGCTCACGAGGCGTCGCCCAGTCCTCGGCAATCAGCAGACGAGCTTCGAGTTCGGACAGCTCGAGCACATCGCCGACACGCGACGTGCCGAGGTTGACGCCGTCGATGGCGTCGGCGAGCTTCTTCGTGAGCCTGACTTTCATGGCGCGACTGTTCGGATAGCAATCGCTATTCCTTCAGGCGTTTTTGAGGGGCTCGAGCGGCGACGGAGGTTTTTGTCTGAAAAATCGTCGTTGCCGGCTCAGTGATTTCGCGACTGCGCCGCCGCCATGCGTGTCGACGTTCGCCAATCGGAACG
>Ga0207675_100006275_pt1 | contig 11283 bp, 9 predicted proteins | sample KBSSwiS42_FD_184305 | JGI IMG/M metagenome (GOLD analysis project Ga0207675, IMG submission 184305) | Switchgrass rhizosphere microbial communities from Kellogg Biological Station, Michigan, USA - KBS Switchgrass S4-2 (SPAdes) (version 2) | ecosystem: Host-associated > Plants > Roots >...
CTTCAACGTCTACCGGACCTACATGGAGCGGGGCGGCATCGCCGACGAGATGCGGCAGATCGCCACGGACAACCCTGATGTCTTCAAGCTCGAGCGGATCGGCACCTCGACGCTCGGCAAGCCGATCCTCGTGCTCAAGATGACCGAGGACGCGCGCAACGTCGCCGACGGCTCGCGCGACGCGATCCTGTTCTCCGCCGTCAACCACGCGCGCGAGTGGATCGCTGCCGAGATGGGCCGCCGCCTGCCGGGCTGGTTCGCCGCCAACAAGAACGACCCGAAGATCCGCGCGCTGATCCAGAACCGCGAGCTCTGGTTCCTCCCGATCCAGAACCCCGACGGCTACGACTACACCTTCACGTGCGGCCAGGGCGCCGCGGTCAAGGTCTGCGGGCCCGGCGAGGCGAACTCCAACCGCCTGTGGCGCAAGACGCTGCGCGACAACAACAACAACGGGATCTACGGCGACTCGACCGACGGCGTGGACCCCAACCGCAACTTCCCCGAGCAGTGGGCGCTGGACGAGGAGGGCTCGAGCGCGAACCCCTCCAACGCCGACTACCGCGGCCCGTACGCGAACTCCGAACCCGAGAACTTCGCCTATGACCGGCTGCTGCGCCGCATCAAGCCGATCGCGAACCTCAACTACCACTCGGCCGCGCAGCTGCTCAACAGCTCGTTCGGCTTCATCACCAACCGCCCGGCGGACGACAACACGCTCGCGCGCTCGCTGACCGGCACCGACGGCGACGCCGCCGTCGACCCCTACCAGCCCGACCAGGCGTCCGATCTGTACGTGACGCACGGCGAGACCGTCGACTGGGCCTACTTCCAGTTCGGCACGATCGGCTTCACGCCCGAGCTCGACACCGCCAGACGGCCGGCTCGAACGCCAACTCGTTCGCCTTCAACTTCGACTTCTTTACCTCCGAATATCCGGAGTGGCTCTGCACGTCGTACAACGACGCGTTCGTGGCCTACTACAACGGCACGCTCAATACCCAAGCCAACAAGAACATCTCGTTCGACTCGGCGAGCAACCCCGTCTCGGTGAACAATGGCCTGTTCAGCATCCCCGGCGGCTGGCCGCCGCTGGCCACGGGCCTGCATGCGCTGCTCAATGGCACGGGATTTGATGGGGTGTGTACCAACCCCAGCGGTAGCAAGTGGCTCACGCCCTCGATCTGCGGCGGCAGCACCGGCTGGCTGCAGACGACCGCGCCGGTCAAGCCCGGCGAACAGATCACGCTCACCTTCAACGTCTGGGACACCGGCGACCATCAGTGGGACTCCACGGTGCTGCTCGACCGCTTCACCTGGTCCACGGCGAGCGCCAGCATCCAGACCGGCCACTACAACGCGGGCACGGGCACGACCATCATCCCGCCCACCTACAGCACCGGAACGTTCACGCGCGACTACGACATGACCGGGGTCTGTGGAGCCGATTTCGTTCCCCAGTGGTCACTCTGGTCGTGGAGCGCAACGACCCCCGGGGACTCCAAGGTCGAGTTCTACGTGCAGGCTGCCGATACGACGGCCGGCTTGGCGACGGCACCGACCGATGCGCTGCTCTTCAGCGCTTCCACTGGCCCTGCTGCGCTCGTGGGTCAAGCGGCGGTGGCTCGGGCGGGATCGCCGAATACGCAAACCGGGTCGGTCGTCGTCTACGACACCCTCAAGGCCAAGAATCGACAGGTATCCTCCAACCACGTGAGGATCACGGCGCGCTTGGTGCCTACGACCGATCTCTTGCAGACGCCCACGCTGGGCAGCTGGAACCTCCAGACGAGCTGTCAGGCGGCACAGTGATGTCCGGGAGCTCGTCTCGCGTCGCACACCGCTGGGCCACGGGCAGCCCGCTGCTGGCGCTGGCGCTCGCGGCCGGCTGCGGGCAGGGCGGGCGCCCGCGCGCGGGAGAGCCGGGCCCGGACGCGGGCTAGTAGCCCGCCCGCGCTCGCCCGGGCATTTCGCCCCCGACAAATTTGCCAGCAGGCGTTTGGATCTGCTTCATGCTGGGTCCCTCTAGAAAATGGAGCACAGCATGAATTTTGTGACATCTACGGTTCGTCGTTCCGAACAGCCCGTGCAGATCGGCAGCCGACATGGCTACCGAATCGCTGGAGATCTGGCCTACATCAACGCGGAGCTGAGCGTTCCGCCCTATCATCCGGGTGGCGCGTGGGCTCTGGAGCTCTGGGCGTGCGAGCGCGCGTACCAGGGCGGCGAGCCTTCGGGCGTCAAGGTGAGCGAAGTGCACTTCGACCTGCCGACGCCGATCGGGCCACACACCCACCGCGTGGAGGCGCAGGCTCCCGCGCACCTGCCGCTACAGGGCGTAGCTCACTTCATGCTGCTCGCCCTGGTCGAGCGCGACAGCGACCGCTGCCTGCACGACGTCGCCAGCTACCCGGAGCTCGAGACCTTTCCCGCGCCGCACTTCGAAGGCGAGGTCGGCTACACGATTCGCGGCCACGAAGTCCTGCTGCAGGCGGCCGCAGTCGCCAATCCACGCCCGACCGAGAATATGAGCGGCACGCTCTCGATCGAGCTGTGGGCGTCCGACGTGGACTCGGAGGAACAGCCGGAGACGGGTCGCGGTCATTGTCTCGGCGCCGCGCAGCTGGCACCGATTGCGGGCGGCGAGAGCCAGCTCGGGCTATCCTGCCGAGCCGCCTTCAGCGAGCCCTCGCCCGGACGGTATCATCTGGTGCTCTTGTTGCGTGAATGGACGCACGCGCTCGGCTATTTGACGCGCGATCGGCGCGCCTTCGCGCTGCCCTATCAGGTGGCAGCCGAAGCGCCTGCCCCCGAGTCGGCCGTTGTCGCGGAGCAGGCACCGGCAGCGAAGGCGATCCTGGTGGCAGCGCCTGTCGCCAAGCCGATCCTGCCGGAACCGCCCGCGCCGAAGGCGACCGTGGCGGCAGCACCCGTCGCCGAGCCCGCTGTCGCCCCGGTCGTCGCGCCAGCCGTCGCCGCCGCGCCGGTGATCGCCGCCCCGGTCGTCGCGCCAGCCGTCGCCGCCGCGCCGGTGGTTGTCGCCCCGGTCGTCGCGCCAGCCGTCGCCGCCGCGCCGGTGGTTGTCGCCCCGGTCGTCGCGCCAGCCGTCGCCGCCGCGCCGGTGATCGCCGCGCCCCGCGCGTCCCACCGCGTGTCGATTCAGACTGCCAGCGTGGAAGAGCTCGCTCGCGTCAAGGGTCTCAACACGCAGGTCGCCAAGGAGATCGTCAAGGCGCGCCCCTTTGCTTCGCTGGAAGAGCTCGTGAAGGTGCGCGGCATCGGCCGCAAGAGCCTCGACAAGCTCCGCTCGCTGCTCACGCTGTAAGGCCTCACGCTGCCAGGCCTCTGGCTGTAAGATAGGAGCGCCGCGCCGCTCAGCGCTCTCACTCTTTGATCGCGCCCGTCATTCCGGACACGTAGTACTCGACCAGGAACGAGTACGCGACGGCGACGGGCAGCGATCCGAGCAGTGCGCCCGCCATCAGCGGGCCCCAGTGGTACACGTCGCCGTCGACCAGCTCGGTCACGACCCCGACCGGCACCGTCTTTGTTTCCGAGGACGAGATGAAGGTGAGCGCGTAGATGAACTCGTTCCAGGAGAGCGTGAACGCGAAAATGCCGGCAGAGATCAAGCCCGGCACCGAGAGCGGCAGCACGATCCTCCAGAGCACCTCGAAGCGGCTCGCGCCGTCCATCAACGCGCACTCCTCGAGCTCGAACGGGATCGAGCGGAAGTAGCCCATCAAGAGCCAGGTGCAGAACGGGATCAGCGCGGTCGGGTAGCACAGGATCAGCGCGAGCGGCGTGTCGAACAAACCGAGCTGGAACACCAGCGACGAGAGCGGGATGAACAGGATCGACGGCGGCACCAGGTAGGCGAGGAAGATCAAGAGCCCCACGGTCTTGGCCCCCTGGAAGCGCAGCCGCTCGATGGCATACGCGGCCAGCACGGCGGCGCTCAGCGAGAGCGTGGTCGAGGCGACCGACACGAGCAGCGTGTTCCAGAGCCAGCGCGGGTACTGGGTGTGCAGCACCAGCTTTTCGAAGTGCGCGAGCGTGGGCGCGAGCACCCAGAACGGGTTGCGCTCGTGGTCCAGCAGCTCGGCGTTGGGCTTGAGCGAGGTGATCGCCATCCAGTAGAAGGGAAACAAGAGCGCGAACAGGAACACGCCGAGCGGGATGTACAGCGTGATCCAGCGGCGGGGCAGCGTCTCGAGAAACTCGAGCCCGGAGGTTTCGCGATCGGTGGCCATGCTCGTTCGCTTTGCTCTCAACCCGCTGCCTCAGCCCCGCTGCCAGGCCCGCCGTTGCAGCCCGAAGTAGCTGAACAGCACCGCGGCGAGCAGGAACGGCACCATCAGCGTGGCCAGGGCCGCGCCCTCGCCCAGGGCGCCACCAGAGATGCCGCGCTGAAACGCCAGCGTGGCGAGCAGGTGCGTCGCGTTCAGCGGCCCGCCGCGCGTCAGCACATAGATCAACTGAAAATCGCTGAAGGTGAACAGCACGGAGAAGGTCATCACCACTGCGATGATGGGCGAGAGCAAGGGCAGGGTGACATGGCGAAAGCGCTGCCACGGCGTCGCGCCGTCGATGGCGCACGCTTCATACAGCGAAGGCGAGATCGTCTGCAATCCCGCCAGGAGCGAGATGGCCACGAACGGCACCCCGCGCCAGACGTTGGCCGCGATGGTGGAGTAGCGAGCGTTCCAGGGGTCGCCCAAAAAATCGATCGACTGATCGATCAGCCCCGCTTTGTGCAGGGTCCAGGAGATCACGGAGAACTGCGCGTCGTACAGCCACCAGAACGCGATCGCCGAGAGCGCGGTCGGCACGATCCAGGGCAAGAGCACCACGGCGCGAAAAAACCCGGGGAAGGGCAGCCGCCGGTTGAGCAACAGCGCCAGCCACAGGCCCAGCCCAAACTTCAGCGTGCTCGCCACGAGCGTGTAAAACAGCGTGTTGAAGAGCGCGAGCTGCACCACGCTGTCCGTCACCAGGTACTCGAAGTTCTCGAGCCCCACCCACTCGCCGGGGCGACCGATCTTGGCATCGGTGAAGCCCAGCCAGACGCCGAGCCCCAGCGGGTACGCGAGCAGCCCGAGCAGCAGTGTGGCGCTCGGCAGCAACATCAGCCAACCGAGCTGGTTTCGGCTCAACCGTCAGCCCTTGTAGTAGCGCTTGGCCCGCGCTTCCGCCCGCTGCGCGGCCTCTTTGGGCGGGCGCGAGCCGCTCGCGGCCTCGGCGACCATGTCGAGCACGATGTAGTCCGCCAGGGCCGAAGCCGAGGCTGGACCGAGCGGCCCCGAATAGCCCACGTCCAGGATGAAGTTGCCGCCGTCGCGGTACGCGGTGTGCTTGGGGTCCGCGGTCCAGATGGGATTCTTCTCGTAGGCGCGCAGCGGCTGAGACACGTAGCCGATCGCCGCCTGCATCCAGGGGTCGTACTGCTCGGCCTCCATCAAGAAGCGCACCAGCTCCTTGCAGGCCTTCGGAAACTTGGAGTGCTTGAACAGCATCCACTGGGTGATCTGCATCAGCTCCGTCGGCTTGCCCACGGGGCCGATCGGAAAGCGTGCGTGCTGGATATCCTTGGCCAGCTCCTGCAGCTTGGGGTCGGGCGAGTTCTTCGCCGAGTAGTAGATGGAGATGCCGTTGGCCGTCAGCGACACCTGGCCATCCAGGAAGGCCTTGTTGTTGTTGGGATCGAGCCAGCCCAAGGTGCCGGTGACGAGGGTCGGGTACAGCGCCTTGGCGTACTCGAGCGCGGCGACGGTCTGCGGGGAGTTGATCACGACCTTGGCATTTTCGTCGACCAGCTTGCCGCCGTGCGACCAGAGCAACCAGTGCACCCAGTTGTTGCCGTCACCCACGGCCTTGCCGAGCGCAAAGCCCGCGGGCGTGCCCTTCGCTTTCAGCGCCTGGCACAGCTTCAGGAAGCCGGCCGTGTCCTTGGGAATACCGTCGAAGCCTGCGGCCTTGACGTGGCTCTCGCGGTACACGATGGCATTGCCGATGATGCCCCAGGGGATGGCGAGCCACTGGCGCGTGCCCGCGCGGCGGCCGTACTTCTGGCACACGTCGTACCAGCCGCCGTACTTCTTGCCGAGGTACTCGGCGAGGTCGGTCACATCCAGGAGCTTGTCTGGGTACTGATGTGGATCATCGAACCAGCCGGCGATCAGATCGGGTCCGCTGCCCACGTTGGCGGCAACCGCGGCTTTCGGTCGCACGTCTTCCCAGCTCTCGGCATCGACTTTCACCTCGACGCCGTACTTCTCGGAGAACTTCTGGATGTTGCGCGCGAACGCCGTCTCGTCCCCCTCGACGAAGCGCTTCCAGCGCAATAGCCGCAGCTTGGCGCCCGGCTCCGGTTGAAAGCTGAGATCGGCCGCGTGCGCGCTGTGGCTGAAACCGGCGGCGAGAGCCATGCCGGTTGCTGCCCCGATGAATTTGCGTCGGTCAAGTCGTTGCATGTTGCCTCATCGAGTGAAGGGCGACCCCTGTGCCCTGCCCAACCCGTCGCTCCTCACTTCTCACGACCGAGCCGGGTGAGCAATGGCCGTGTCCAGGCGCTGCCCGGAAGTTGCATCGAAGAGGTGAAGCTGGCTGAGATCGGGACTCAGACGAATTGTGTTACCCGGCTGAAACTGCTGGCGTTCGCGAAACAGCACCGAGAGCGCCTGTCCGTGGTGCTCGCAGGACACGAACGTATCGGCTCCGGTGGGCTCGACCACCGTCACGCGCACGCCGATGCCGCCCTGCGCCGTCAGCCGCATGTGCTCTGGGCGCACGCCGAGCACCACCGCTTGGCCTGGCTCCGCTCGCGGCGCCGAGCCCAATGCCACGCACGTGCCATCCTCGAGCCGCACCTGCCAGGCGCCCTGCGCGCTGTGCAACGTGCCGGGCAAAAAGTTCATCGCCGGTGAGCCGATGAAGCCGGCGACGAAGCGACTCGTGGGCTTGTCATACAGCTCGAGCGGCGCTCCCGTCTGCTCGATGCGCCCGTCCCGCATCACCACGATCTGGTCGGCCAGCGTCATGGCCTCGATCTGGTCGTGCGTGACGTAGATGGCCGTGGTCCCGAGCCGCTGATAGAGCTGCTTGATCTCCGCGCGCATCGCCACGCGCAGCTGCGCGTCCAGGTTCGAGAGCGGCTCGTCGAACAGAAACACCTGAGGCGCACGCACGATCGCGCGTCCCATTGCCACGCGCTGGCGCTGGCCGCCCGAGAGCTGGCGCGGGTAGCGCGCGAGCAACTCCGTCAGGCCGAGGTTCTCGGCGACGCGCGTCACCTTGGCCGTGATGATCGCTTTGTCCTCCTTGGCGAGCAGCAGCGAGAAGCCGAGATTGTCGCGCACGGTCATGTGCGGATAGAGCGCGTAGTTCTGGAACACCATCGCCACGTCGCGAGCCTTGGGCGGCAAACGATTGACGACGGTCGCGCCGATGCGGATCTCGCCGGCGCTGAGCTCCTCGAGGCCCGCGATCAGACGCAGCAGCGTCGACTTGCCGCAGCCCGACGGGCCCACCAGCACCGTGAAGGATCCATCCGCCACGTCGATGTTCACGCCGCGCAGCACGGGCGTACGCCCGAACTGTTTCTCCACTGCTCGAATCTGCACACTGGCCATGCGACAACGCGCATAACACGTCTGCCCAGCGTTTCATTGTGGTTCAGGTGTGCCGCAAACAGACCGGCTTCCAGCGCCTCGCCTGCTCGTGCGGCCTGCTCGGCGCAGCCATTTCTGTTAGCTTGAAAGGGCCATGCGCGATGCCGGCGAAACGAGCAGAGCAGCACGCGGCCCAGTCTCTGGCGGCCCAGTCTCTGGCGGCCCAGTCTCTGGCGGCCCTGTATCTGACGGGCCAGCATCGGGTGGGCCTGCAGCTCGCGGCAGGTGGCGCGACTTTCGTCGGGCCCGCTACACGCTCTGGTGTCTGCTCGTGCTGTTGATTGTGCTCGGCGTGTTGCTGCACGATCTGATGGCCCGCTCGCCGGTGGCGCGCTTCGCGGGCACCGGCGGCATGGTGTTGCTGGTCGCGTACCCGCTCGGCTTCCTGCTCGGCTTCCGCTGCCCGCGCTGCGGCGAGGCCTATCTCGCGACGGGCGGGCTGCGGGACTTCCTGGGCCTCGGGCGCATTCTCTGGAGCCGCCGTTGCGGCCGCTGTGCCCTACCTGCTGGAGGGACCGCCGGCGAGCGACACGCCCGGGACGTCAACGGTACCGAGCTGCCCGACTCGCGCCCCGCGACCTAGCGGCACTTCCCGACGCGAACCGCCCAGACGGGCAGGGCGCCAAATCAAAGGACCGCCAGACCCTTGGCGCGTCGGCCGCTCACAGATTTTGGCAATTTCGGGCGCACAAAACAGAATCAGGAACCGGTCGCTCAACCAGTTCCTGATCCATTCTGACCTCTTCTCCTCGTGCTGGGGGTTCGGCGCTCTGACGTGCTCGGGGCCAGCTCGCCGAACCCCCTGAGGAGGACCTCTCTGTGACTTAAGATGAGTGGTCGTCATTTGGATTTCCGTGCACCAAATCTTTCGTCAATTTCCCAGGAGCGTAAAAATCGGGAACTCCTCACCTTCTGCGTGCGAAACGGGGAGCGAACGGTCACACTGGCCCCCTCGTGCCTACGATTGCGCTTCGAACTTCCAAAAGCGGCCGGCAGGCCTTTAGCCGAACGGCATTCTTGCCTACGTGCCGTGCGGACCTGGAGGCTCGCGGCTGGGACGGCATCGATATTCTGATCGTCAGCGGGGATGCCTACGTCGATCACCCGGCGTTCGGGCCGGTGCTCATTGCCCGCTTTCTGGAGCGGCGCGGTTTCCGGGTCGGTTTCATTGCTCAGCCCGACTGGCGCTCGCCGGAAGACCTGTCGCGCATGGGCCGCCCGCGCCTGTTCGTGGGGGTCAGCGCCGGCAATCTGGACTCGATGCTGAACAAGCTGACGGCGCAGAAGAAGGTGCGCAGCGAGGATCAATATAGCCCGGGGGGCGAGACCAACCGCCGCCCCAACCGCGCCACCATCGTCTACTCAAACCTGTGCCGGCAGGCGTTCCCGGGCCTGCCCATCGTGCTCGGCGGTATCGAAGCGTCGCTGCGCCGCATCGCCCACTACGACTACTGGATGGATCAGCTGCGGCGCTCGATCCTGCTCGATGCCAAGGCAGATCTTCTGGTGTTCGGCATGGGCGAGCGCCCGGCCTGGGAGATCGCTCGGCGCCTGGCGGCGGGAGAGCCCGTCTCGGAGCTGCGCGACATTCGGGGCACGGCCTACGCGCTCGAAAATCCGGCCGCCTGGCAGCCCATTGCCGCGGACCCGAGCCGCTACATCACCGACGGCAAAGTGGTCGTGCTGCCCTCGTTCGAAGAGGTGAGCGCGGACAAGCTGGCCTTTGCCCGCATGAGCGGAGCGTTTCAGCGCGAGACCAACCCCGGCAACGCGCGGCCGCTGCTGCAGGTGTTCGGCAAGCAAGCCGTCTACTTCAACCCACCGGCGGCGCCGCTGGAGGAAGCCGCGATGGACGAGCTGTATGATCTGCCGTTCGCGCGTGCGCCGCACCCCGACTACGACGCGACCATTCCGGCGTTCGAGACCGTCAAGCACTCCATCGTCACCATGCGCGGCTGCTTCGGCGGCTGCAGCTTCTGCAGCATCACCGAGCACGAAGGCCGCGTGATCCAGAGCCGCTCGGCGGACAGCGTGCTGCGCGAAGTGCGCGCCCTGTCGCGCATGCCGGACTTTCGCGGCGTGATCAGCGACGTGGGCGGACCCACCGCGAACATGTACCAGATGCGCTGCAAGAGCGAGCGCATCGAGAACGCCTGCCGCCGGCTCTCCTGCGTGCACCCCAAGATCTGCGAAAACCTCGTCACCGATCACGATCCGCTGATCGACCTGCTGCGCAAGGTGCGCGAGGAAAAGACCGTCAAGCGCGTGTTCATCGCCTCCGGGGTGCGCTACGACCTGGCCAATCGCAGCCCGACCTTCATCCGCGAGATGGCGCGGCACCACACCGGCGGGCAGCTCAGCGTGGCGCCCGAGCACAACGACGCGACCGTGCTCGACAAGATGAAGAAGCCGCCCATCGAGCACTACGAGCGCTTCGCTCAGGCGTTCTGCCAGGCCAGCGAAGACGCCGGCAAGCAACAGTACCTGATCCCGTACCTGATCACGGGCCACCCCGGCTCGGGCATCAGCGACACCATCCAGCTCGCGCTGTATCTGAAGCAGAACAAGCTCAAGCCGCGCCAGATTCAAGACTTCATCCCCACGCCCATGGCCATGGCCACGGCCATGTACTACTCCGGCTACGACCCCTTCACGCTCGAACCCGTCAGCACCGTGCGCGCGCTGCGCGAGAAACGGCAGCTCAAGGCTCTGGTGCTGTACTGGGACGCCGAGCAATGGCCGCTCGCGCGCGAGGCCCTGCGCCAGGCCGGGCGTCGCGACCTGATCGGCTCCGGCGCGAACTGCCTGGTGCCCTCCGACCGAGCGCCCTCCGAGCGCGCCCCCTCCGCGGGCCCAGCGGGCGCGCCCCGCGCCCAGCACTCGCGCCGTCCCGTGCGGCAGCGCAAGCCCGCAGCGCGCACGCCCGAACGCTCTGCGCGCTGACGCCGCTCTGCGCCAAACTCCACGCGAAGATTTTTTGGGGCCGAGCCTCAACTTCAGCGCGCCGAGCGACCCCTCGGGACGCTGCGCGTGCCGGCAGGGCGTCGGAACGGTGCTGCGCGGATCGCAGGCTGGCCTCGGCTCGAACCGCGTGCTGCGCGGATTGCGTGATGCAAGAACGCGGGCGTCGCCGGGTGTGGCTCGTCTCGACGCATGACGGCCCTCCAGTGGGGGCGCGGGAGGACCCTATTTCCCTCGCAAAACGTAGTTCGTTTGCAAACCATGGATCGACACGGCAGAGGGGCCCCGCGGCAGGGCCCTGGGCTCTTCCTCGGCAGCCTCATCGAACACGAACGAACCGACTGCAGCCGCAGCCGTAGCAGGTGCTGTGGCGGTTTGCAGCCGCCGCTTCAGCAGCTGCCTCTGCCTCTGCCCTCCGCCGCAGCGGCAGCCGCGGCCGCAGCCGCAGCGGGTGCTGTGGCGGTTTGCAGCCGCAGCCGCTGCCGCTGCCTCTGCCTCTGCCTCTGCTGCAGCCGCCTGAAACCGGAAAGGCTTCCGCAATTCTTTGGAGAACCAGCAGATTGGTAACGAGGGCCCGCCGAGCAGCACGCGCATGTCCGCACTCCCGTCAGGGCCCCGAGGTGTGCAACCTCGACGTGGAAGGCAGGCCCGG
>Ga0207675_100006279_pt1 | contig 11281 bp, 9 predicted proteins | sample KBSSwiS42_FD_184305 | JGI IMG/M metagenome (GOLD analysis project Ga0207675, IMG submission 184305) | Switchgrass rhizosphere microbial communities from Kellogg Biological Station, Michigan, USA - KBS Switchgrass S4-2 (SPAdes) (version 2) | ecosystem: Host-associated > Plants > Roots >...
GGCGAAAGCAAACTGGGCAATGGCGCCAGCAGTTGGATACTGCATATGGCATTTATCATATTGGTTGCGAATATGTGGGGTATAGCACTGAAAGAATGGAAAGGTGTAAGTCAAAAAACAAAAACGACAATAACAGTTGGTATTCTTACAATCATCGCATCGGTATTGCTGGTGGGGTATGGGAATTCGTTGAAGTGATGCCCCCTTCCGACTTCCCCCAATAGGGGAAGCCATCCATGCACAGCCCTGGCTTTGGGGAAGTGCTGATGATAATCAGAATCTCCGAAAGTGGTGAATAGAGAACAAAAATTGATGTGGTAGCGATAAAGCTTAATGAAGATTTACTGTACCGTCCTTCTCCTTAAGGAGAAGAACAGCTCACAGCCCTTGCTTTTCGGAAATGCTGACATAAATCAGATTTTCCGAAAGTGCTGATTAAAGAAATAAGAATTGATGTGGAAGTTAAACGGTTTGGATTTGTAATGCAGCACCGTCCTTCTCCGCGAGGAGAAGGAATGAGGATGAGGCGACATGATGAATAAAGAACAGAACGTATAAAGTCCCGATAGCTATCGGGAGACACAACAGGCGTTGAACAAAGATCAGAAAGCAGACAACAACAAAATATTTAACCATGAACTTGACTATGCAATTCAAACATGTAAGTTATCTATGGGATGAAGCAAAAGCGGCAGCAATGGCTGGTGATGAAGTTGCGCTGCTGGTATATCGCTCAAATTTATTAGGAGCGGACCTTCGATTGACTAATTATGGCGGAGGCAATACATCCTGCAAAGCAATGGCGAAAGACCCATTGACCGGTAAAGAAGTGGAAGTGATGTGGGTGAAAGGAAGCGGCGGCGACCTGGGAACAATGAAACGGAATGGTTTAGCTGCATTATATGTGGATAGGTTGCGTGCATTAACCAGCGTATATCGTGGTATTGAGCATGAAGATGAAATGGTAGAGCTATTCAATCATTGTATTTATGATCTGGCATCGAGAGCGCCATCTATTGATACACCGCTGCATGGTTTTCTCCCTTTTAAACATATTGATCACCTGCATCCCGATGCAGCTATAGCGATTGCTGCAGCGAAAGATGGTAAGAAAATAACACAGGACCTGTTTAACGGAACAATTGGCTGGGTTGAGTGGCAGCGCCCCGGCTTTGATTTGGGTTTGAAATTAAAAGCATGCCTTGATGAAAATCCCGGCATACGCGGCATAATGCTGGGCTCGCATGGATTGTTTACATGGGGCGATACAGCATATGAAAGTTATATCAATACGCTGGAGGTAATAGAACGTTGCGCCCAGTATCTTGAAGACAACTACGGAAAGAAAAAACCGGTATTCGCCGGGCAAAAAATAAAATCATTATCAAAAGAAGATCGTTTAAAAAAGGCGTCACAATTAGCGCCAATACTGAGAGGCCTCTGCTCAAATAGCGACGCTTTAAAAAATTCCCTTTCAGGGGTTAGAGGTATGATCGGTCATTTTACCGACGACGACCGGGTATTGGAATTTATAAATTCAAATGACCTTAACCGCCTGGCGCCGATGGGTACCAGTTGCCCGGATCATTTTCTGCGCACGAAAATTTCTCCGTTGGTTTTAAATCTTTCACCGGACGAAAATGTGAGCGATACGAAATCAGTAAAAGAAAAGATTGCTCCATTGTTCGAAGCGTACCGAAAGATGTATGCCGGTTATTATGATGCTTGTAAACATGCAAATAGCCCGGCAATGCGTGATGCAAACCCGGTAATTATATTATATCCCGGTGTAGGTATGTTTTCTTTTGCAAAAGATAAACAGACTGCAAGGGTAGCTGCAGAATTTTATACAAATGCGATCAACGTAATGAAAGGGGCGGAAGCGGTGAGTGAATACACTTCACTGCCACGACAGGAAGCTTTTAATATTGAATACTGGCTATTAGAAGAGGCAAAGCTGCAACGCATGCCAAAGCCAAAAGCATTGAGTGGACGGGTAGCGTTGATCACAGGCAGCGCTGGTGGCATTGGTAAAGCCATTGCAAAAAAATTCGCCGAAGAAGGTGCATGTGTTGTTATTAATGATATTAATGAAGAGCGCATGCAGGGCGCTATGCAGGAATTTCAAAAGCAATTCGGAAAAGACACGGCATCGGCCGCGTTGCTGGATGTAACGAGTAGTGAGACTATTGAAAAAGCATTTGCGGAAACAGCGCTTGCTTTTGGTGGGGTGGATATAATAATAAACAATGCCGGTATCAGTATATCGAAAGCAATCGCCGATCACACGGAGGAAGATTGGGATAAATTATACAATATCCTTGCAAAGGGACAGTTTGTAGTTTCTAAGCATGGTGTTGAGATGATGCGTAAACAAGGGATTGGAGGTGATATATTGAATATCGTTTCAAAAAATTCAGTGGTTGCAGGGCCTAATAATACAGGGTATGGATCAGCAAAAGCAGCGCAGGCACACTTGTCCCGCCTGTTGGCCGCTGAATTAGGTCCTGATAAAATACGGGTAAATATCGTAAACCCGGATGCGGTTATAGCTGATAGTAATATATGGGCAGGCGGCTGGGCGGAAGGCCGTGCAAAGGCCTATGGCATTACTGTGGATGAATTGCCGGCTTATTATGCCAAACGGACTTTGTTGAATGAAACAATATTGCCGGAAGATATAGCTAATGCATGTTTTGTTTTTGTAGGTGGTTTGTTGAATAAATCAACGGGTAATGCGTTGAATGTGGATGGGGGAGTAGCGGCAGCGTTCTTAAGGTAGCGGTAGTTTTTTATACCAGCCTTTATTCCTTTCCAGTTTTTGTTCCGCTTCAGCTAAAGTTTTGTTTCATTACTTTCCTGATCATCATTTTATTCATTATGCCACGCGTCGCTTTTAAAATGAAATTGTTTAAAGGTTATGAAGCTGAATACAGGAAGCGGCATAATGAAATATGGCCGGAGTTAAAAACATTATTGAAAAAGGCTGGTATACAGGAATATTCTATCTTCCTGGACGAAGAAACAAATATCCTTTTCGGATATCTTACTATCACAGATCCGAAATACCTGGATAAATTACCTGATGATCCCATTATGAAAAAATGGTGGACTTATATGAAGGATATTATGGAAACAAATGACGATAATTCCCCGGTCAGTATTCCATTGAAAGAAATTTTTTATTTACCTTAAAGATATTAGGCTAAAACGGTTTGCTATGCAGATAGAGAAATATAAACTGGATGAACATAATCATTCGCAGTTGAAGGATCATCAGCGGAAATTCGACTTTATATCTGCAGATATAAAGGATACAGAGGGAATTCTGAAAAAACTGATCGACTTCCAGGTTGCCATACCCTCATGGGCACTGGGTACAGGTGGTACACGTTTCGGGCGTTTCAGCGGTGGTGGCGAACCCGGAAACCTTGAAGAAAAAATAGAAGATATAGGGTTGATCCACTCATTAAATAAGTCAAGCGGTGCTATTTCCCTGCATATTCCGTGGGATATTCCAAAGAATGCGTCGCATATTAAAGCATTAGCTGCACAGCATCAGTTGAAGTTCGATGCAATGAACTCAAATACATTCCAGGATCAGCCAGGTCAGCCATGGAGTTATAAGTTTGGATCTATGCAGCATGTTGATAAGGCAGTACGTAAACAGGCGGTTGATCACAATATTGAAGTTATAAAGTATGGTATCGAATTAGGGTCCGGATCATTAACAGTATGGTTGAGCGATGGCAGTTGCTTTCCCGGGCAAATGAATTTCAGGAAAGCCTTTCAGAATACATTGGAAAGTTTACAGGCGGTATACGCTGCATTGCCGGAACAATGGAAAATGTTTGTGGAGTATAAAGCGTTTGAACCTAATTTTTATTCAACTACGGTGGGAGACTGGGGGCAGTCATTATTATATACTTCAAAATTAGGTAGCAAAGCATATACACTGGTTGACTTAGGGCATCATTTACCGAATGCGAATATTGAACAGATCGTTGCTTTATTATTAATGGAAGGAAAACTCGGTGGTTTTCATTTCAATGACAGCAAGTATGGTGATGATGACCTGACAGTAGGAAGTATAAAACCTTACCAGCTTTTCCTCATCTTTAATGAACTGGTGGAAGGAATGGATGCAAAAGGAATGAACCACGCAAATGATCTCGGATGGATGATTGATGCAAGTCATAATGTAAAAGATCCATTGGAAGATTTGCTGCAATCTGTAGAAGCAATTATGATAACCTATGCGCAGGCTTTATTGGTAGATCGGAAAAAACTGGTCGAAGCACAATTAGTTAATGATACTGTTACTTCCCAGGAAATATTGCAACAGGCTTTTCGTACAGATGTTCGCCCGTTAGTTGCTGAAGCAAGATTGAGAAGTGGTGGCGCACTACAGCCTTTGGCTTTATTCCGTAGCGAAAAAGTAAGAGAAAATTTAATAAAAGAAAGAGGTAAAAAAACAGTAGCAACGGGTCTTTAATATAGAGTTGCCAACTTTTTAATAATTGACAACTCTTTTCAATCTCATAATGAATAGCCTCCCGGTCATATTAATTTTCGACGTCGGAAAGACAAACAAAAAGATTCTCCTGTTTGATGAACAATACAAATTAATTCATGAGGAGAGTAAACAGTTTGATGAAACAAAAGATGAAGATGGGTTTCCATGCGACGATGTTCAACTACTGACAAAATGGTTGAAGGATTCATTTGAACGCTTGATAAATGACAAACGTTTTGATATAAAAGCTGTAAATTTTTCCGGCTACGGGGCGAGTTTTGTATACCTTGACTATGATCATAACGTTTTTCTCCCGCTTTATAATTACCTGAAACCATTTCCGGATTCTTTACGACAACAATTTTATAACAAATACGGCGGTGAAAATTTTGTTTCAAGAAAAACAGCTTCACCGGTGTTGGGACATTTGAATTCCGGACTCCAGGTATACAGGCTTAAATATGAAAAGCCAGACGCTTTTTCGAAAATTAAGTATGCATTGCACCTGCCGCAATACCTGAGTTATATTCTTTCACAAAATGCAGTATCTGATATTACAAGCGTCGGCTGTCATACATTGCTCTGGGATTTTGACACTAAAAATTATCATCAATGGGTAGCGGAGGAAGCTGTTTTGGAAAAATTAGCGCCTGTTGTCAATGCGGATTCAATTGCTGCTTATATAAATCAGAAGATACCTGTTGGCACGGGTATTCATGATAGCTCATCTGCGTTGATTCCCTACCTGGCTTCATTTCACGAACCATTTGTTCTTTTATCTACCGGTACCTGGTGCATCAGTTTAAATCCTTTCAATAATATCCCTCTGACCGATAGCGAATTGCAACAGGATTGTTTATGTTATTTATCATATAAGGGAGAGCCCGTAAAAGCCTCCCGGTTGTTTGCAGGGCATGAACACGAACTGCAGGTAAAAAAGCTGGCTTCATATTTTAGTAAACCAAATGATTATTATGCCGGGGTCCATTATGACCTGGAAATTGTGAATAGAATAAATGATAGCCCGGTAACTGATAATGCTGAATCAGATCACGGTCAGTCAGTATTTTTAAAAAGAGATTTATCCGCATTCGCTGGTTACGAAGAAGCATATCATCAATTGATTACTGATATTATTCAGCAACAGGTAAAATCTACAGAATTGGTGTTAAACGGAACTTCAGCAAAACGGATCTTTGTTGATGGGGGCTTTGGCAAAAACAATGTTTATATGCATATGCTGGCTGAATCATTTCCAGGTATGGAGATCTATGCAGCTTCAGTTGCGCAAGCTTCCGCACTGGGCGCAGCGCTGGCCATTCATCCGCACTGGAATGAACAGCCATTTCCCTCGGATATCATTGAGCTGAAATTATATTCAGTCAAACAGAACACAACTTTTTAAAAGAAAATTACTACCAGGCTTTTGATTCGGTAATGGGTTGATCAATTGAAGTGCTTGGTTGCGAAAACCATTTAGCTCCTTCCGGTGTCATATATGCGCAATCTTCCAGCCGTACGCCAAACTCTCCATAAATAGAAATGTTGGGTTCAATACTAAAGCACATGCCGGGCTGTAATGGTTGCTTATTTCCTTTTACCATATTTCCCCATTCATGCCCATCCATGCCAATACCATGACCTGTACGATGAGGTAAGCCGGGAATCTTATAGTCGGGACCAAACCCTGCATCTACTATTACCTTGCGGGCGGCGAAGTCTACATTTTCGCATGCGCTTCCCAGTTGTGCAGCGGCAAACCCCGCTGCCTGGGCTTTCTTTTCAATATCCCATATTTGCCGCTGACGTTTTGTGGGCTCAGCACCAAATACAATAGTGCGGCTGATATCTGAAGAATATCCTTCTACCTGGCAACCGCCATCCATCAATACGATATCACCTTTTTTCAACCGCTGCGGTTCTATGCTTCCGTGCGGGTAAGCAGACGCTTCGCCAAAGTTTACACCGATGGCTCCGCCTGCTCCCAATTTTGCATGTGCGTCTTCCGTGATCGCTTCAAAATCCGCAGGCGTCATCCCTTCATGCAGCAAAGCGATCCCTGCTTTATAAGCTGCTATTGTAATATCACTTGCTTTCTGCATCAACGCAAGTTCGGCCGCTGACTTTATAAGACGGCAGGGCATCGTTACCTGGTCCCCATTTATATAGTTTAAATGTGAGGCCTCTTTTCTTACTCCGTCAAAAACAAAAAAGCGAAGCCGTTCTTCCATGCCTATATTGCCGCTTTTGATACCAAAGTCTTTAAAAATAGTGGCGATTTGTTTATAAGGGCTTTCATGTTCTTCCCATACGCGGACATCCTTACCAATTTTAATTAATTGTCTCAGGCGATCAGCTTCAAAGGCGGGGCTCACATACTTTACTTCACCCCGTGCGGGTATAACGGCGACCATAGTACGCTCACTTGGCCACCAGCTTATGCCGGTAAAATATTTTAATGATGTTCCCGAATCCAATACCAATGCTTCCATTTTATTTTCCACCATCAGCCGCTGCACTTTTTCTATACGTGATAATCTTTCCTGCAGGGAGATGGGGACAACATCATCGGTCATCGGTTTCAGATCATCCAATATCGTTCCTTTGAAAAGTGAAGATGAAGAAGTAAAAGACGAAAGGCCTGAAAATAGTGCAACTCCGGCCGCATTGCCCGCTGTAAAACGCAGAAAATCTCTTCTTTTTAAACTCATGTGATTGCTATTAAAAATGGTCAATAAAAACCAGAATGATAAAGTTAAGGATGCCTTATCAAAAAGTGATTGCGGCTATGAACTCATTTTTATCTTTTATGAACCGGGGCAGTCCCGATATCTATCGGGATGCGACTATAAAACTTTAGTTGCGTCGCCCCGAAAGTTTTCGGGATATAGCCTGTTCGCTATTTGCCATTTTTGTAAAGACTTTTCATTGTGTCCGGTCAGACGGTGACCGTCAGACCTCGTCAACTCTATTCACCATTCACAATTGACCATTCACCATCTTACCACGGCATTGAAAACGTTTTTACAAATGTGAAGCATTTCATCGCCTCTATTACTCCTTCTTTTATTCCCAGTCCCGAGTCCTTAATACCACCGAACGGAGAACTTTCAATGCGATAGCCCGGCACTTCATTAATGTTGACTGTACCTACTTTTAATTCTTTAATAAAGCGGATCGCATTTTCCATATTGTTTGTAACAATACCTGATGACAATCCATAGGCGGTGGAATTTGACAATGCAATAGCATCGTCAATATCTTTGAATGTAAGTATCGGCGCCAGCGGGCCAAACGATTCATAAACCACCATATCTGCATTACGCGGCACATCAACAATTACGGTAGGCTCAAGCAATGCGCCCTTTCTTTTTCCCCCTAATATAACTTTGGCGCCTTGTTCCACTGCTTTATTGACCACAGCTTCAAGGTAAATGGCAGATGCTTCGTCAATCACCGTTCCCACTTTTGTATCAGGATCAGCAGGATCGCCGCTGGTATATTCTTTGGCTTTTTCAACAAACTTTTTTATAAACGCATCTTTGATCTTCTCATGTACCAGTATTCTTTTCACCGCGGTACAGCGCTGACCACTGTTCCTGAATGAACCTTCTGCCGCAAGGAAAACAGCTTTATCCAGGTCAGCATCGTCCATTATAATAACGGGATCATTTCCTCCCAGTTCCAGAATTACTTTTTTATAACCTGCAGTTGCCGCTATTTTTTTACCTACAGCTACGCTTCCGGTAAATGAAACAATTTCAACCCGCGGATCTTTTATTAAAGGTTCGGCAATTTCGTTTGTTGGTCCGAGTAAGGTACTGAGCATATAATGAGGCAGGCCTGCTTCGTATAATAACTCAGTTAATTTAATTGCGGTAAGCGGTGTTTTTTATGATGGTTTTAAAATAACCGGCGTACCTACTGCAATGGCGGGTGCAATTTTGTGCGCTACCTGGTTCAACGGGTGATTGAATGGTGTAATGCAAACAGCCAATGATAAAGGCTCACGCAATGTAAATATCTTTCTTGCTTTTCCCTGTGGTGGTATATCACAGGAAAATATTTGCCCATCATCTTTCAAACTTTCAATCGCAGCAAACAGTAATACGTCGTGAGCACGCCCGGTTTCGTACCGCGCTTCGCGTATCGCCAGCCCGGATTCAGCGCTGATGATTTGTGCAAACTCTTCTTTTCTTTCCAGCAGCAGAAGTCGTGTTTTTTCCAGGATATTATAACGATCATACCGGTTTAGTTTCTGACCTCCTTTCAACGCTTCTTCAATTGCTTTCGTGGCATGCGAAGCATTCGCCAGGGTAACTGTGCCCACCAAACGACGGTCGTAAGGACTGCGCACTTCAAGCACTTTATCAGACTGAACAGGGTTCCCTGCTACATAGCTGGTAAGATTAACCGAGGTAGTTCCATTGGAAGACACGGATTTTGCTGTTGCTGTAGATTCGGCCATAAACCAGGAATATTAATGGTTCATTGAATTGGTCATCATTTCAAATCAATCAGGAGATTGTTCCGTTTATTGTAAAATCAAAAATGTCAAAATTGCGTGGATCACCTGACGCTTTTATTTTATACTCTTCATTTAACGGGTGAGAAATAAGCATCGGTACCATTTCTTCATAACGACCACCATGGGAGCGCAACGTTCCATCCAACGCGGAAAGGTCATGATACTTCGGACGACGACCGACAACCACATCCCTGGCTGACAATACAACCAGATCTCCGATACGGTCTTCCGGTTGTTCAAGCAATCGTACCGCGGCAGGCCGGTCGTGCACCTCTGTAATTCCCGGTTGAATCGTCAACCAGTTTTTTACTTCATTGATTTTTGACTTGTCCTCAAGATGAACGACAACATATGAACCTAACGCTCCATGATGTTTTACATAAGGATCAGTTATCGGGCAAATAACACGGAAACCATTTCCACCAAACTGCGCTTCCAGCATGTCTTCTACAAACAGAACATTCGGCGAACCATCCGCCTTGATCTTCGCATTCATCCCATGATCCGCAGTGGCACCAATGATTGATCCCAGCTCAAGCAACCTTCCTAATTCTTTATCAATTGCTTCATAAAATGCGAGTGATTCTTCTGTTTCCGGAGAATATGTATGCTGCATATAATCTGTGAGCGACAGGTATAAAAAATCAGCTAAACCTTTTTCAATCAATGCCACGCCGGCACGCAACACAAACAAACTTGCATCGGCACTATAAATGGCGGGCGTTTTATACCCGATTATTTCTTCGGCATTATCAATACCATGGGTTTCTTTTTTAGCGAGGTTGGCTTTTTCCGCAGAGAAAGCAATGCCGGTCATTTTATAGGAAAGAATATCACGCAGTTTTTCCTTGGCAGTTACAACTCCCAGTTTTCGACCCGCTTTTGACGCTGCAGCCAGTATAGTTTCAGCCCGGAGATATTCCGCGGAATTCATCATTACTTCCTGGTCTTTTGCAGCATCATAAAAGAAATTGCCACTGATGCCATGCACAGCAGGAGAAACACCTGTAACGATAGATGAGTTATTTACATTGGTAAAAGAAGGAAGCGCTCCACGTACCATACCCCGATAACCTTTTATCGTCATTCTTTTCAGGTTCGGCATGCGGTCACGGGCCATGGTTGCATCAATATATTCGTCCGCGGAGCCATCTAAACAAATGACTACGATTGGTTTTGCGGCAGGTTTATAGGTCTTGTTATTTACGGAAAAGGACTGTGTGGAAGCGGTGGGCATGTTTAACCGATGTTTATAAATACTAAATAAATAATTTAGTAAAAGTAAACATATTTTTTTTCTGACCCGCCCGGCGCAGATGATTTTTTGATTAATTTTTCCCGTGTAAGTAAGTAGAAATCTGTAGTGATCTGCATGGAAAAACGGCGATATTTCATTCTCAATCTCCATTCAGTAAAGCGCATTTTAAAGAAATCTCCAGCCTTGCCCAATCGTTTGTGCAAACAGCCCCTCATTTTCGTTTTAAAAATGGGTAAACAATTCAACATGATTTCTTCCTTCCCCTTTTAATTTTTAAGGCACGGTTTTAGAAATTATCTAAATACAATCCTTTTACAGAGTTTCTGTATTAACGTGCATAGATTCTGAAATTTTCGACGAGAGAAGAAAAGTAAAAGGAAAAGGGCTTTGGCTCACGCTAAAGCCCTTTAATGACAGACTTGGACGGATTCACTATATAAAAATTACAAGCCCCGGATTTCCGGGGCTTGTTTTTGTGCAGGTATATTTTTTTTACAGGTCTGGTAAATTGATAATGTATGAAACCGGTAACGATCATAATTGTCATGCTGCTTGTTGTTTTAGCTGTATTTTTTTTCAGTAAGCCCTCGGATGAAGCCTGCCGCGCTGAAGCCATGAAAATTGTAAATGTGGATATGACAAAGGTACCGGGGTATAGCGATCCCAACGCCGCGAATGCATTGCCTGATTCACCACAGCCGGATAAGTTTGTAATAACCGATCGTTTTTTATGGAAAGATATTTCCTATGTATATCCTTCTACTGTAAAGAAAATAGGGAAAGGATACCTCGGGGCATTTCATCCCAGCCGGATAACAAAGTAGCAGGCAGTGTAAATGATTTATCCATTCACCAATTTTGCATATTGATGTGCACTTAAGAGTTCGGTGATATCCCGGATGTTGTCCGGCTTTAATTTAATGATCCATCCTTTTTCATAGGGGTCAGAATTAATCAAAGCGGGTTCATTAGAAAGCAG
>Ga0207675_100006280_pt1 | contig 11280 bp, 11 predicted proteins | sample KBSSwiS42_FD_184305 | JGI IMG/M metagenome (GOLD analysis project Ga0207675, IMG submission 184305) | Switchgrass rhizosphere microbial communities from Kellogg Biological Station, Michigan, USA - KBS Switchgrass S4-2 (SPAdes) (version 2) | ecosystem: Host-associated > Plants > Roots >...
CCTCGTCGGGATGCTTCTGCGCGTACCAGCCCGGCAGGTGGCGCACGAACCGGCGGCTGAACGGCTGCGGCCGGTACTCCTCGCGATACGGCTGCGTGATCGAGCCGAACAGCTTCACCCACGATTCGCGGTCGTAGAGCTTGTACGCGTAGTTCACGACGTGGCCCATCTCGTGGCGCAGGTAGCGAAGGATGTCCGCGCGGTTGAATCCTTCGATGTGGCCGACCTGCTCGCCGTGCAGGGCCGTGAGATCGGGATGCGCCAGATAGAACGGAATGCCGATGACGACCGTGCCGAACGGCACGCCCCATTCGGTCGACAGGTGAAAGCGGGGCACGACGCGCAATCCGCGCTGCGCGAGCTCCCTGCGAAACTCGTCGATGACGGGCTCCAACCGCGTGCCCGCGATCTTGAGGCCGAGGTCGCGAATCGGCGCACCGAAGAGGTTCGATTCACGAAAACCCTGCGACGAGGACATGGGCGGCAATGAAGCTCGGGAGTGGGGTTCGATCATTCTGACACCGTAGATCGGGGCCGCCATCGACCCGTTCTCCCCTCTAGGCGCGGCGCGGTTTTCCGGGGCGAGCTTGACGCCCAAGGGCTCTCTGTCATAGTGTCCTACGTAAATAGGACACTATTCCACAGCAACACATGGTCAACATCCAAAGTCTCACCTTCGGTTACGGCCGCGGCGCGCTGTTCAACGAGCTCGCGCTCGACCTCGCGCCGGGCAACATCTACGGGTTGCTCGGGGTCAACGGCGCCGGCAAATCGACGCTGCTCAAGCTGATGTCGGGGTTGTTGTTCGCAGCGCGCGGGAGCGTCCGCGCGCTCGGCCAGAATCCCGCGAACCGAACGCCGAGCTTCCTGCTCGACGTCTTCGTGCTCCCCGAAGACGCGCAAGCGCCGAACATGCAGGCCGCCCATTACCTCCGTGCGAGGGCGCCGTTCTACCCGCGCTTCGATCGCGCCGCATTCGAGCGGTATCTGCGCGAGTTCGAGCTGCCTTCGACCGGCAATCTCGCCGCGTTCTCGCACGGGCAGCAAAAGAAATTTCTGCTCGCATTCGGTCTCGCGAGCCAGGCGAAGCTCGTGCTGCTCGACGAGCCGACGAACGGGCTCGACATTCCGTCGAAGAGCGTGCTGCGCCGCGTGATCACGGAGGCGCTGACTCCCGACCGGCTGTTCGTGATTTCGACGCACCAAGTCCGCGATCTCGGCACGCTGATGGACCCGATCGTGATCCTGCATCGAGGCCGCGTGCTGCTGAATCACACGCTCGCCGAGATCGGTGCGCAGGTGCACATGACGCAGCAAGCGTCGCCGCCGGCCGCGAGCACGCCGAATCTCCTGTTCAGCGAGCCGACTATCGGCGGTTTCTGGTCGGTCTGGCGCGGTGGCGGTGACGGGCCGCTCGATCTCGAGGTCCTCTTCAATGCGATCGTCGCCAAGCCGGAGCTCGCGCAATCGGTTGTCGCCGCCGCGCGAGGTGCCGCATGAACGACCAGCTCTCGATGCAGCGGCTCGCGTTCGTCCTGCGGAGCGACCTCATGCGTGTTTATCGCTCGGGGCTCCTGATCTCGGGCACTGCCGGGCTCGTTGCGCTCGTCGTCTCCGTGATCGGCGCCTACGACGGCGAGGTGGGGGATGGACTCACGTTCTATCGCGCGTTCTTCATCGCGACGCTGTTCGCGTGGGGCACGATCGCGACGAGCGTTTGCTTCAACGACTTGCACGGCCGCGGGACCAACACGGCGTTTCTACTGCTGCCGGCTTCGGCGCTCGAGAAGACGTCGTCGCGCCTCCTGCTCTATACGGTGGGCATGATCGCGTACTTACTGCTCTACACCACGTTCCTGTCGTGGGTGCTCGAAGGCATCAACACGCTCTGGATCGGAGAGCACCGCGCGTTGTTCTCGCCGCTCGACGGGGTCGGCTGGTCGCTAGTGCCGCACTTTCTCGTGGCGCAGGCCTTGTTCTTCCTCGGCGCCGCCTGGTTCCGCAAGGTCCAGTTCGTCAAGACGGTCGCGAGCGTCATCGGCATCTGGATCGGGCTCTGCATCATCGCGGTAAGCCTCGCTTATATGGTCGGGCCGCAGCGATGCCTCAATGCCAATTGCTTGGAGTTTCCATTCCTCGAATGGGTGACGGATGCGGCGCCCGTCGCCTACTTCTATCTGCTGCCGCCGTTCTGCTGGTTCGTAGCGTGGTTGCGTGTCACCGAGACGCAGGTGAGCCATGGAATTTAGCCAACCGAAGGGGATCTACCAGCAGATCGCCGATCAGATGCGCGATCGCATCCTGGCCGGCGAATGGCACGAAGGCGAGCGCATCCCGTCGGTGCGCGAGCTCGCCGTCGGAGTCGGAGTGAATCCGAACACCGTGACCAAGAGCTACCAAGCGCTGCTCGATCGCGAAATCATCGAGAACCAACGCGGCCTGGGCTACTTCGTGGCCGCCGACGCGAAGAAGCGGATTCTCGCGCAGCTGCGCGAGGAATTCGTGCGCGACGAGCTGCCGAAGATCTTCCGCACGATGCGCATGCTCGGCATGCAGCTCACGGAGCTCGAGCCGCACTTCGCGCAGTTCAACGGGGAGCAAGCGTCATGAGGAACAGTCAGCGCGCGATTGCGGCATTGCTCGGCGTCATCGTCGCATTATTGGTCGTCGTGGCGATCTGGGTTCGGGTAGCCGCGCCGGAACCCCGGGAGCTCTCGGGCGAGAAGACGACGAAGACTTACGACCTTGCGGACTTCAACGCCGTCGACGTCACCGGCCCGTGGCGAGTGACGATCGCACGCGGCGACGCGTGGCAAGTCAGCGTCGAAATGCCCGTAGAAGTCGTCGACGAGGTCCGCGTCGATCGCGATGGCGGCGACCTGGAATTGCAAGGCCCTTGGTGGGTGGGAAACTTCGCCGGCGAGGGGCCGGCGCTGCAAGCGACGATCACGATGCCGGCGCTCGAATCGGTGCATATCTCGGGCGCTTCGATGCTGGCATTCTCGGGCTTCGCCGGGCGCGCGCTCTCGGTCGAGCTGTCGGGGGCGGGCCAACTAAGAGGCAATGCGAGCCGCTTCGACCGGCTGGATCTCGACATGAGCGGCGCGGCCGCGATCGATCTCAGCGACGTGGTGGTCACGGATGCGGAGGTCGACATCAGCGGCGCCGGCAGTGTGAAGCTGCAAATGGCCGGCGGGCGGCTGACCGGAGACCTATCGGGCGCCGCGAGTCTCGAGTATTCGGGCACCGTCAGCGAGGAACGCGTCGACAAGTCGGGGTTCGTCAACGTCCGCCGGCGCAACTGAGAGTGCTGCCGTGACCGATCAAGCGACACTGCTCAGTCAGCTCAAGCTCGAGCGTGACGAGCCTGCAACCGCGCCTCGCGGGCGGCGTACAGCGCTCATCGTCGGCGCCGCTGCTGTCGGCATCGCCGCGGCTGCGTTCGCGACCGTGCGTCTCGTCGGTGACCCCGTCGAGCAATTGCCTTCGGGCGTCGCCGCGGCAGAGGAGACCGCTCCGCCCGCGAGCCCATCCTCCGCGGCGGCGCCCGCTGCTTCGATCCTCGATGCGTCGGGTTACGTCGTCGCGCGGCGGCAGGCGACGGTCTCGGCAAAGATCACGGGCAAGGTCGTGGCCGTGCTGATCGAAGAAGGCCAGCGCGTCGAGGCCGGCGAGATCATCGCGCGACTCGACGACGCGAACGCGCGCGCGCAGGTCGCGCAAGCGACGGCTCAGGTCGAGCAGCAGCGCGCGATGCTGACTGCGGCGCATGTCGCGTTCGCGAACGCGGGCCCGACGTTCGAGCGCAACCGTGCGCAATTCGCGGCGGCGTTCATCAGCGCGCAGCTTTTCGACGAGGCGAAGGCGAGCTACGACGCCGCGCAAGCGAATCTATACGTGGCGACGCGCGCGCTCGGCGTGGCGGAGGCGAGCCTCGCCGTGATGCAGCGCAACCTAGACGACACCGTCGTCCGTGCGCCGTTCGCGGGCATCGTCACCGTGAAGGCTGCGCAGGAAGGCGAGATGGTCTCGCCGGTCTCGGCCGGCGGCGGCTTCACGCGCACCGGCATCGGCACGATCGTCGACATGGACTCGCTCGAGGTCGAGGTCGACGTCAGCGAGAGCTTCATCAGCCGTGTGGAGACCGATCAGCCAGTCGTGATCACCCTGAACGCTTATCCCGACCGGCGCATTCCCGGCCGCGTCGTCGCGATCATTCCGACGGCCGACCGCGCCAAGGCGACCGTCAAGGTCCGCGTCGGGTTCGCGGAACGCGATGCCGGTGTGTTGCCCGAGATGGGCGCACGCGTCGCGTTCCTGCGCGCCGAAGCACGGTGAGAGCGCAAGCATGAGCAGCATCGTCTCGATGAAAGGTGTCGCGAAGGCGTATCGGCGCGGCAAGCAACGCGTCGACGTGCTGCGCGGAATCGATCTCGACGTGGCGCAAGGCGAGTTCCTCGCGCTGATGGGGCCGTCCGGCTCCGGCAAGACGACGCTGCTGAACCTGATCGGCGGCCTCGACCGGCCCGATCGTGGCGAGATTACGGTGGCCGGAGAGCGGCTCGACACGTTGTCCCCAGGCAAGCTCACGAAGTGGCGCGCCCGGCACGTCGGCTTCATCTTCCAGTTCTACAACCTGCTGCCGGTGCTGACGGCCGAGCGCAACGTCGAGGTGCCGCTGCTGCTGACGAAGCTCAATGCGAAGGAACGACGACGCAACGTCGCGGCCGCGCTCGAGCTCGTCGGGCTCGCGGACCGCGCCAAGCACAAGCCGGGAGAGCTGTCAGGCGGCCAACAACAGCGCGTCGCGATCGCCCGCGCGCTCGTCAGCGATCCGTCCGTGCTCGTCTGCGACGAGCCGACCGGCGACCTCGACCGCGAGACGTCGGACGCCATTCTCGGCTTGCTTCAGCTCCTGAACCGCACGCACGGCAAGACGATCGTGATGGTCACGCACGATCCGCGCGCCGCCGAGCACGCGTCGCGCCGCCTCTACGTGGACAAAGGCATCCTGGGGCTCGCGCCGCTTGGGGCAGCTGCGTGAAGTTTCTGCCGCTCGTGTGGGCGGGCCTCATGCGTAAGCGCGTGCGCACGGTGCTCGCGATGATCTCCGTCGCGATCGCATTCTGGCTGTACGGCACGCTCGACGGCGTGACCGCGGCCTTCGGCGAGGCGCTGATGGCCATGACCAGCGACGTTCGCCTGCGAACCCAAAATCGCCAGTACGTGCGTGCCGGGCTGCCGATTGCGCATCGCGCGCGGATCGAGTCGGTTCCCGGCGTACGCGACGTCGGCGTAGTCACGTTCGTCGGCGGTTACTACCGGGATTCGGTCGAATTCGTCGAGGTTTCCGCGATCGATATCGAGCGCGTCGACGCCGGCAACAACCTGGACTTCGATCCCGCGCAAATCGAAGCGATGCGGGAGCTACGCACCGGCGCGATCATCGGCCCGGAGCTCGTGAGCCGCTACGGCTGGAAGATCGGCGATCGAGTTACGATTCGTTCGCCTGTGTGGACCAAGGCCGACGGCTCCAACGATTGGACGTTCGACGTCGTCGGCGTGTACGCGATACCCGACGGCGCGTTCCCGGCCGACAGCAACTTCTATATCAACTACGGCTACTTCGACGAGGAGCGCACGTTCGCGAAGGGCACCGTGACGTTCTATACGGTGCGCGTCGAAGACGGCGACCGCGCCGCGGCGATCGGCGCCCAAATCGACGCGATGTTCGCGAACTCGCCCGACGAGACGTTGACGCAGAGCGAACGGGATTTCTTTCAGGCGCAGATCGACCGAGTCGGCAACATCGGCTTCATCGTGAACTCGATCATCGGCGCGGTGTTGTTTGCGCTGCTTTTCGTGACGGGCAACACGATGATGCAGTCGATCCGCGAGCGAGTGCCCGAGTTTGCCGTGCTGAAGACGTATGGCTTCAGCAACCTCGCCGTGAGCTCGCTCGTGTTCGCCGAGGCCGCATTCATGTGCGTGACGTCCGCCGTCGTGGGCTTGAGCGTGGCGGCCGTGCTGTTTCCCTCGATGTTCGACGCGATGGGCGTGGCGCCGATACCGATGCAGACGAGCACGCTCGTGGGCGGCGTCGTCGTCGCGTTTGCGGTCGCGGCCGTGAGCTCGGGGTTGCCGACGTGGCGCGCGCAGCGCTTGAATGTCGTCGACGCGCTCGCGGGCCGTTGAGAGGAAGCACCGTGCTTCGCCAAATCGTCGCGGTCACGCTGCTGAGCTTGAGGAGCCTTCCACAGCGGCTCGGCGCGTCGATCGTCGTGGTCATCGGTCTCGCGGCAGTCGTGGGCGTGCTCGTGTCCGTGTTCACGATGGCGGGCAGCTTGACGACCTCGCTGATCTCGGTCGGCCGCGCGGATCGAGCCATCGTTCTGCACAACGGCGCTCGGTTCGAGGGCGAGAGCGCGTTGCCGCTGGACACTGCCGCTATCGTCGCGAACGCACCTGGCGTTGCGCGCACACCCGACGGCCGCGGCGCCGTCACCCGCGACCTCGTGACAGCCGTGAATCGGACGTGGCGCAGCAACGGCTCGGTGCGCGCGCTCGCGGTGCGCGGCGTCGGCACGGAGAACTTCGCCGTTCGCCCCGAAATCACGCTGGTCGAGGGGCGGCCGTTTACGCCCGGTCTCCGCGAAGCGATCGTCGGGCGCAGTGCGCAGGATCAATTCGAGGGACTCGATCTCGGAGCGCAGGTCAAGCTGCGCGATGGCGCATGGACGATCGTCGGCGTGTTCACGACCGGCGACGCGACCGAAGCCGGCCTGATCATGGACGTGGACACGCTCGCGTCCGCCTACGGGCTCGGTCACGTCAACAGCGTCACGGCGCGGCTCGCGACGCCCGAAGCGTTCGACACGCTGAAGGCGGCCCTCGAAGCGAACCCCACGCTGACGGTCGACGTCTACCGCGAGCCCGACTACTACGTGATGGACGCGGCCGATCTCGACGACTTGTTTTTCTTCGTCACGTACGTGATCTGCTCGATCATGGCCGCCGGCGCGCTCGTCGGCGCGTTGAACACGATGTATGCGGCCGTCAGCAGCCGCGTCGTCGAGATCGCGACCTTGCGGGCACTCGGGTTCGGCGCCGCGGGCGTCGTCGTCTCGATCCTCGTCGAGTCGTTGACGCTCGCCGTGCTCGGCGCGACGGCGGGCAGCGTGATTGCGTGGCTGATCTTCTCCGGCGATTCGGTCAGCCTTGGCGGGGGGAACGGCACGTTGATCACGACGCTTGCGATCACGCCGTCCACGCTCGTGACCGGTTTGTCGTGGGCGTGCGGCGTCGGCTTCATCGGCGCCCTCTTTCCCGCGGTGCGCGCCGCGCGGCTGCCGCTCGCCATAGCCCTGCGCGCGGCCTAGGCGCTGTGCGGGCCTGATCCCAGCCGGGCTGAGCCAACGCCAAGATTCCATTCCTTCCGCGCTCGTTTCCGCGTATTTTGGCGAGACAACAAGATCCGTTGGGGGAGTTCGGTGATTCGGAGCTCGCGGCCGACACGAGTCGCGGCCTTGCTGCTGATCCTCGCGGCCGCCACGTCGGCGGGCTCGATCGGCGCAGCCGAGCTCACGCCGATGAAGATCGGCGTGCTTCGAATCGCGTCGCAGGCGCCGTTCTTCATGGGCGTCGAGAAGGGCTACTTCGCGGAAGCGGGCATCGACGCCGAGCTCGTGTTCTTCGACGCAGCCGTCCCGGCGACTCTCGCGATCGCCTCGCGCGACGTCGACCTCGCCGTCATCGGCTTCACGCCCGCGTTCTTCAACCTCGCTTACTTCGGCGGCATGGTCGTCATCGCGGGCCACAGCCGCGAGCTTCCGGGTTTTCCGAACACGGGCGTGTTCGCGTCGAACAAGGCGTGGGACGCCGGCGTGCGGACGATGGCGGATATGAAAGGACGCGTCATCGGTCTCACGACGATCGGCTCGACGAATCACTACGCCGTTGCCCGCATCGGCGAGAAGTACGGCTTCGACGTCAACGAGAATCACCTCGTGCCCGCGCAGGGGCTCGGCAATCTCGCCGCGATGCTGATGGGCAACCAGGTCGACGTCGCGTCGGGAGCCGGCACGGCGTTCATGGGCCTCATCGTCAAGGGCCAGGCGCACGTCATCGGCTGGGCCGGCGACGAGATCTCGTGGCAGTCGACGGGCCTCGCCTCCCATCCGCGCGTCATCAAGGAAAAACGCGCGGCGCTGCAAGCGATCATCGACACCTACGAGCGCGGCGCCGCGGAATACTCGGCCGTGCTGCTCGACAAGAACGGCGACGGTTCCTACAAGGACCCGGCGAAAGCGGAGGAGCTGCTCGCGCTGATTTCGCGTTGGACGTCGGTGCCGCCGAATGCCATCGCACAATCGCTGGCCTACATCGATAGCCGGCTCGACGTCGGCAGCATCTACGAGATGGTCGACTGGTATCGCAATCAGCGCATGATCGAGAAGGAGACGGACCCCGCGAAGTTCATCGATCTCACCTTCGTCGAGGGGCACATCAACATTCCCCCGGCCATGCTGAAGGCCGCGCCATAGCGCATGGAGATTGCGCTTTCCAACATCACGCACCGCTTCGGCGATCTCACGGCGCTCGAAGGTGTTTCGTTGCACGCGCACGAGGGCGAGATCGTCGCGATCATCGGCCCGTCGGGATGCGGCAAGTCGACGCTGCTCGGAATCGCGGGCGGCATCCTCGAGCCGACGGCCGGTGAAGTCGTGCTGCGCGGAGTGCCGGCCGCGGACACGCTGAACGAGATCACCTTCATCTTCCAGGATTTCTCGCTGCTGCCGTGGCTGAACGTGCGCGACAACGTCGCGTTCGTGCTGAAGCACCACTCGCTCGGCGCGGCGGAGCTCGAGCGCCGTGTCGCGGACGCGCTCGATCGAACCGGCCTTCGCGATTTCGCTTTGGCGCTGCCGAAGCAGCTGTCCGGCGGCATGCGCCAGCGGGTCGGCATTGCGCGCGCTCTCGCGGTTCGCCCTGCGATCTTCTTGATGGACGAGCCGTTGTCGGCGCTAGACGCGCAAACGCGCGAGCTGCTGCTCGAGGACATCTTGGCGCTCTGGCAGCGCGATCATCCGACGATCCTCTATGTGACGCACAACTTCCAAGAGGCGATCCGGCTCGCCGACCGTGTCTGCGTGCTATCGCGCCGTCCGGGACGTGTGCGCGAGATCATCTCCATTCCGATTCCGCGCTCGGAGCGGGCGAAGCCGGAGCGCCATGCCGCGATCGCGGCGCTCGGCGAGCGGCTATGGTCGCTGATCAAAGAGGAGGCAATCGTGGCCGATCGGGAGCTCGTCGCGCATGTCTAACTCGACCGCAACAGCCAACGCCGCCGCCGCGCGCGAGCGCAAGCTGACTTTCCGCGGCGGCGGGTTCGCCATCGAGCAACGCACATGGATCAGCATCCTGGCGTTCATCGGGCTCGTCGCGCTATGGCAGCTCGTCACCGGCGTAGGGCTCGTGAGCCCCATCTTCCTGCCGTCGCCCATGCGCGTCCTGCGCGCGCTCTACGACCTTGCCGTCAGCGGAGACCTCTGGCGGCACATGTCGGCGTCGCTCGTGCGCATCGGCTACGGCTGGTTCATCGGCACGGCGTTCGGCGTCGCCGTAGGGCTCATGATCGGCTTGTTCACCGTGTCGCGAGCCGTCGGCCTACCTCTCGTTGCAGCTTTGTTCCCGATCCCGAAGATCGCTCTGCTGCCGCTCTTGATCCTCTGGCTCGGCATCGGCGAGGGCTCGAAGGTCGCCACGATCGCGCTCAGTGTGTTCTTCCCGACCGTCATTGCCACGTTCAGCGGCGTCGATTCGGTGCCGCGCAATTTGATCCGCATGGCCCAGAGCTTCAACGTGCCGCTCTGGCGCATCGTATGGCAGGTGCTCGTGCCGGGCGCGCTGCCGGGAATGCTGGCCGGCTTTCGCATCTCGATCGCGGCCGCGCTGCTCGTGCTCGTCGCCGCCGAGATGATCGGCGCTCAATACGGAATCGGCGCCTTCCTGATCTTGACCGGCAACATGATGCAGACCGACCGGCTCATGGCCGGCGTCGTCGTAGTGTCCGTGCTCGGGCTCGCGATGAGCATCATCGTCTCGACTGTAGAGCGGCGGCTCCTGCGCTGGCGTTAGCCCGCGGAGCGCGATACCAACCAAGCTCGATCGTTCGCGTTAGTTTCGCTGAGTGCGTTGTTTCCGCAGCGCGCCAGAACCACTCGTAGTCGAGACCTTTTCCGTCGCGCGTGTCGCGCATCGCAGCGCCGCCCCTCGTGAATTGTGACCCGCGCCCCGGAAGCCCGCGCGTTCTGTTTGATAGCGTCCGTTCCACTGCTGTGCAGGGGGCACCGCTGGAAATGAAGATATTGCTAGTAGAGGACGACTCGGACGACGCCGACTTCTTGCGTCTGTCCCTCTCGCAAAAAAACGGCGAGGCACACGTAACGCGCGTCGCCCTGCTCGCCGACGCCGTGACGGCCCTCGACAACGACAAGTTCGACGTCGTGCTGCTCGACTTGAATCTTCCCGACGGCCGCGGCGCCGATTGCGTCGCCAAGATCCAGGAAGCGAATTCGCTCGTGCCGATCGTCGTGCTCAGCGGTCAAGGCGACGAGGACTACGCGGTCGAAATCCTCAACAAGGGCGTCCAAGATTATCTCGTGAAGTGGGAGGGCGACGGCCGCGCGATCCTGCGCGCGATTCGGTACGCCATCGAGCGCAAGCGCGCCGAGGTCAGAGTCAACTTCCTCGCGCGTCACGACGCCCTGACGGGAATCCCGAACCGGCAGTACTTGCGCGACCAGCTCGGCCAGGCGACGTCACGTGCGTTGCGCGGTCACCGGACGATGGCGCTGCTGCTGCTCGATCTCGACCGGTTCAAGACCGTGAACGAGACGCTCGGTCACGAGGCCGGCGACATGTTGCTGCGGGCGGTCGTGCAGCGCCTCACGGGCAGCGTTCGCGAGGGCGATCTGATCTCTCGGCTCGGCGGCGACGAGTTCGCCGTCCTGCTCGAGGACATCGAAGGCCCGCTCGAAGCGGAGACCGTCGCGAGCAACATCGTTGCCGCCTTTCAGGAGCCATTCGACGTCGGCGGCCGTCAAGTCACGGTCACCGCGAGCGTCGGGGTAACCGTATGCCCCGCCGACGGCAAGGAGCCCGTGGCCCTGCTGAACAATGCCGACATCGCGATGTATCAGGCGAAAGACCGCGGGCGCAACACGTTCAAGTTCTTCGCGCCGAGCATGCACGAGGAGATCCTGTCTCATCATCGATTCG
>Ga0207675_100006281_pt1 | contig 11280 bp, 10 predicted proteins | sample KBSSwiS42_FD_184305 | JGI IMG/M metagenome (GOLD analysis project Ga0207675, IMG submission 184305) | Switchgrass rhizosphere microbial communities from Kellogg Biological Station, Michigan, USA - KBS Switchgrass S4-2 (SPAdes) (version 2) | ecosystem: Host-associated > Plants > Roots >...
ACAAGCGCACGTACCGGCTCATCAAGGGCGAGGTCCCCGACGAGCCGTTCGAGGTGCCGCTCGGCACGGCGGACGTGAAGCGCGAGGGTGAGGACCTGACCGCGGTTGCCTACGGCCTGTCCCTGCACCTGTGCCTGGAGGCCGCCTCCCGGCTCCAGGACGAGCAGGGCGTCTCGGTCGAGGTCGTGGATGTCCGGACGATCAGCCCACTCGACAAGGAGACCATCCTCGCCTCCGTGAGGAAGACCGGCAAGGCGATGGTCGTCTACGAGGACAACCGCACGTACGGGGCCGGGGCCGAGATCGCGGCGACGATCGCCGAGGATGCGATGTTCGACCTCGACGGGCCGATCGTGCGGATCGGGGGCCCGGACGTTCCCGCGATGGGCTTCGCGAGCAACCTCGAGCACGCGTTCATGCTCAACGCCGACGAGATCGGTGAGCGGATGCTCGAGCTCGCCCGGTTCTAGCGGAGCCGGCCCACACGGAACGTACCGAGCCGCATCGACCTTCGGTCTCCCCCTTCCGGCTCAGGGAAATCCCCGAGAGTTCCGATACCTCAGGCACGACCATGGACGATCGACCCGGTGGCCCGAGCGGCAGGTCCGCCGCGCTGCGGGATCTGCTGTTGATCCTGCTGGCCGTGCTCGTGCTCATCGTGCTCGGCTCCGCGACCCGATTGTTCGAGCCCCTCTACGGCTGGGTCGACGCACGTCTCCGTGGTCAGGTCGGCGAGGCCGTCGGCGCGCTCGTGCTCCTCGCGGCGGGGCTCTCCCTGTTCGCACTCGTGCAGGGACGGTCGAACCGACGCGAGAGCTCGGCTCGTCACCAGGCGGAAAGCCGGTACCGGGCGCTCGTCGAGAAGATGCCGGCCGTCATCTACACCCGGGACCCCCGACGGCCGGCCGGCACGATGGCCACGCCGTACGTGAGCCCGCAGGTCGAGCAGATCCTGGGGTTCACCGCGCAGGAATTGACCGACGACCCCGCCTTGTGGATCCGCAGGATCCACGATGAGGATCGGGACGGCGTCCTCGCGGCGTCGGAGCTGGCCGACAGAACGGGCGAGCCATTCACGGTCGAGTACCGCCACATCCGCAAGGACGGCACCGTCATCTGGGTGCACGAGGAGGCGGTCACGATCGAACGCGACCAGTGGGGCCGTCCGTCGCTGTCGCAAGGAGTGATGTACGACGTCACCGAGCGCAAGCGCGCGGAGCAGGATCTCGCCGAGACTGAGGCGCGCTATCGCACGCTCGTGGAGCGCGTGCCGGCGGTGACGTACACGTGGGTCGGCGCCCTCAGCCGTGACGAGTCGGCCGCGTCGTTCATCAGCCCCCAGGTCGAAGAGATGCTCGGGTATCCGGCGGACGAGTTCCGAGATCCTCTGCTGTGGTCCAAGCTCGTGCACCCGGATGACCTGCAGCGTGTTCGGGCCGAATGGGCGACGTGCCTACGAGACAAGGGGGCCTTCCGTTCGGAGTATCGGATGCGGACGCGCGATGGCCGTGAGCTCTGGGTCGGCGACGAGGCGGTCCCCGTCCGACGCGATGACGACGGCCATGCGTCGTACCAGGGCGTGATGTTCGACATCACCGAGCGCAAGGGCGCGGAGCAGCGCCTCCAGAAGGCCGAAGCCAAGTATCGGACGCTGGTCGAACAGCTCCCGGTCGTGGTCTACCAGGACGCGATCGACGACGTGAGCACCGCGCTCTACATCAGCCCGCAGTACGAACGGCTATTCGGCTTCCCGCCGGGGGCCCGGCTGCGCGACCCGAAGTTCTGGGTCGACCACCTGCACCCCGAGGACCGGGACCGCGTCGTCGAGCTCTCGAAGTGGACGAACGAGACCGGCGAGCCCTTCTCGGCCGAATACCGCTTCCTCGGTCGCGACGGACGCGTCGTGTGGGTACGCGACGAGGCGGAGCTGCTGCGTGACGCCGAGGGGCAACCGATGATGTGGCAGGGGGTTCTGCTGGACGTCACGGCCCGCAAGCACGCCGAGGACGCGCTCACCCGTCGCGACATGGTCCTGCAGGCGATCGGGTTCGCGGCCGAACGGTTCCTCAAGAGCGCCGACTGGGCCGCCGCCCTGCCCGACGTCCTGGAGCGACTGGGGACGGCGTCGAGCGCCGGCCGAGTCTACGTGTTCGAGAACGTCACCCTCGAGGACGGGCGCCCGGGCATGCGCCCCTACCAGCAGTGGTTCGGACCGGGCATCGTGGGGGTCGACGACGGCACGACCACGACCCTGGCGTACGAGGACGGGTTCGAGCGGTGGCGTTCCGTGCTGTCGGAGGGCCGGGAGCTCCACGGGCTGACCCGGGACTTTCCCGAGCACGAGCGACGGCACCTCGAGGGCGACGGGGTCCGGTCGCGGATCGTGGTCCCGGTCTCTGCGGGCGAGGAGTGGTGGGGGTTCATCGGGTTCGACGACTACACGACCGAACGGGTGTGGCCGGCCGCCGAGGTCGAGGCGATCAAGGCGGCAGCCGATACCCTCGGCGCCGCAATCGGGCGTACGCGCGCCGAGCATCGACGCCGCGAGGAACAGGCAGCCCGGGAAGGGCTGGAGCTCCGCACGAGCGCCGTCCTCGCGTCCGCGCTCGAGGCGATCGTCACGATGGACGAGCAGGGCAGGATCGTGGACTTCAACCCGGCCGCGGAGCGGATGTTCGGCTACGTACGCGAAGACGTGGCCGGCGAGCCACTCGCCGACGTCCTGGTCCCGCCCGAGCTGCGAGCGAGACACCTCGCGGGCCTCGCGCGATTCCTCGAGACCGGCCGGTCGACCATCCTCGGCAAGCACCTCGAGATGGAGGCGCTCCGCGCCGACGGCGATCGCCTCCCGATCGAACTGACCATCACGCACGTCCCGATGCCGGGCGCAACGCTGTTCACCGGCTTCATCCGCGACGTCACCGAAGGTCGCCAGGCGGAGGACCAGCTCCGTGAGGCAGAGAAGCGCTACCGCGCGATCGTCGAGCACGTCCCCGCCGCGATCTACGTGGACGTGCCGGACGGCAGCATGCAGACCCAGTACGTGAGCCCTCAGATCGAACAGATCATGGGCTGCACGCCCGAGGCGTTCATCGCGGAGCCCGAGCTCTGGCTCGACCTGATCGTGGACGAGCAGCAGCGGGAGGAGATACGCGCAACCTACGTGGACGCGATCCGCGAGCGGCGGCCCTCGTGGACCGGCGAGTACCTGATCCGCCGTCCGGACGGGCGCGAGGTGTGGGTGCACGACGAGACCACGTTCGTGACCGACGAGAGCGGGACCCCGCTCTTCCTGCAGGGCGTGATGTACGACGTGACGGAACGAAAGCTGGCCGAGCGCGGCCTCCTGGAGAGCGAGCGGCGCGAACGAGAGGCCGCGGAACGCCTGCGGGCGGTCGACGAGATGAAGAACACGTTCCTCGCCGCCGTCTCGCACGAGCTCCGGAGCCCGCTCACGTCGATCCTGGGGCTCTCGCTCACGCTGGAACAGCAGCCCCTGCCCGTCCCGGACCAGGAAGAGCTGATCGGTCGGTTGGCGGTGAACGCACGCAAGCTCGACCGGCTGCTCAAGGACCTCCTCGACATCGACCGGCTCTCGCGGGGGATCGTGACGCCGAAGGTGCGGGCCTCGGATCTCGCGTCCATCGTGAAACGGACGGTCGAGAGCCTGGATGTTCTCGACCGGCGGTCGATCCTCGTCCAGACCGAGCCGGTCATCGTGCCGGTCGATCCGCCCAAGATCGAGCGGATCGTGGAGAACCTCGTGATGAACGGCGTCCGGCACACCCAGCCCGACGTAGGGATCTGGGTGCGGGTCTGGTCGCAGGACGGCGGGGCGGTCATCGCGGTCGAGGACGACGGACCTGGGGTGCCCGTCGAGCTCCGGCACCAGATCTTCGAGCCGTTCCGGCAGGGGCCGACCGCGTCCCCACACGCGCCGGGGACCGGCATCGGCCTCTCGCTCGTGGCGATGTTCGCCGAGCTGCACGGCGGGCGCGCCTGGGTTGAGGATCGCGAGGGAGGCGGGGCGTCGTTCCGCGTCTTCCTGCCCGGCGACACCACCGACCGACGGTCCGGGAACGGTCACGACCGGGGCGCCCCCACGGGCATCGCAAGCGAGGTCGCGGGCTAGACTGACTGCGATGCCAGTTCGGGAACACAACCCACTCCAGCGACGCCTCTACCTGCCGATCGTCTCGACGGCCGGACCGCCCGCATCCACCGAGCGCAAGCCGCCGTGGCTCAAGGTTCGGCTGCAGCGCGGGCCGAACTACCGAGAGCTCGAATCCATCATGCGCACGCGCTCGCTCCACACCGTGTGCGAGGAGGCGATGTGCCCGAACATCTCCGAGTGCTGGGAGGAGCGGGAGGCGACGTTCCTGATCCTCGGAGACACGTGCACGCGGCGTTGCGGCTTCTGCGACGTGAGGACGGGGAAGCCCGACGCGGTGGACGAGGACGAACCGGCCAAGATCGCCGACGCGGTTCGCGAGATGGGGCTCCGCTTCGTCGTCGTGACCGGGGTGGCCCGCGACGACCTCCCCGATGGGGGCGCGCGGATCTGGGCGTCTACGATCCGGGCGATCCGCGAGGCCGTGCCCGGGTGCGGAGTGGAGGTCCTCCCGACCGATTTCAAGGGCGGCGGACGCGACATCGCGACGGTGGTCGGGGCCGGTCCCGACGTGTTCGCTCACAACCTCGAGACCGTACGCCGGCTGCACGGCCGGATCCGGCCGGCGTTCGGCTACGACCGCACGCTCGAGGTCTTGCGGACCGCGCAGCGGCTTCGCGAGGGCCAGGTCACGAAGTCGAACCTGATCCTCGGCATGGGCGAGCGACCCGACGAGATCCCGCAGGCGCTGCGCGACCTCGCCAACGCCGGCGCGCGGATCGTGACGATCGGCCAATACCTCCGCCCGACCGAGCACCACCTGCCCGTGGATCGGTGGGTCCACCCCGACGAGTTCGCGAGGTGGAAGGAGCTCGGGGAATCGTTCGGGATCTCGCACGTCGAGGCCGGTCCCCTGGTGCGGAGCTCCTACCACGCCGGCAAACAGTTCCAGCGGGCGCTAGCCCCCAAGGCAACGGAGACCGCCCGGGTCTGAAGGTGTGGAGGAGCCGGCCTGTACGCCGGATCCTGTCCCGGCCCGAAGGCCGGTGGCGACCATCTGTCTGAGCGCTCTCGCGAGCGCCCCGGGGCCGAAGCCCTCGTGCGGCCTACCCGGGAGCTCGGACGGGCCGTCCTCGAACGCTCCCTGCTTGGCCTAGCTCCGGGTGGGGCTTGCCGAGCCGAGCCGGTCACCCGGCTCGCTGGTGAGCTCTTACCTCACCGTTTCACCCTTACCGCTCACGCGGCGGTCTGTTCTCTGTGGCGCTTTCCACGGGTCGCCCCGCCTGGGTGTTACCCAGCACCCTGCCCTGCGGAGTCCGGACGTTCCTCGAGCGTTGCCGCCCGCGGCCGCCCGGCCGACTCCTCCGCGCCCAGTCTAGAGAACACCACCGGCCGTATCATCCGCACGATGCGTTCTCGCGGCGCCCTCGTGATCGTGCCGCTGCTCGCGTTCGTCCTCGCGCTCGCCGCGTGCGCCCAGAAACCGGTCGGCCCCGCGGCGCCGATCGCGCCGGCGCAGCTCGCGCCCGGTCCTGCCCTCGAGGCCTCGGCCGCGCGGCAGGCGGTCGTCGAGTTCGTCGAGGCGTACCGGGAATCGCCCGATCAAGGGGTCGGCCGGTTGAGGCAGCTCGTGGTCGGACCAGATCTCCGGTCGTGGGTTCGGTGGCTCGACGTCCAGCATCGCGAGTTCGAGGGAACGATCGAATCCGCGGCGGACGTGCGCGACGTCGAGTTCATCGGGGCCGTGACGGCCCGGCGCATCCCCCTCGCCTCGGTCGGGCTGTCCGCCTCGGTCCTTTTCCGGTTCGATCCGCCCGACGACGACCCGATCGATCTCGTCCGGGTCCTGGACGGACCGGTCACGCTGATCCGAACGGCCCCGGGCACGTATCGCGTCGAGGACCTGCTGCGCAACGGCGTCCCGATGTCGGACGGCATCCAACCCTTCCGGCGCCAGGTACGAGCGGCGGGTGGCGTGACCGTGCACCTCGATTCGCTCTTCATGTTCCCGCCCAAATGGCAGTTCAACGTCGTGATCGAGAACGCCACCCCACACGACGTCTCCCTCGACCCCGACGGGGCCGCCCTGTTCGTCGACCGCGGCGATGGGTTCGAACGCGTCGAAGGCGCACTCACGCCGTCCCTCCGCGCCGTGCCGGCGGGCCAGACCGCCGAGGGGCTCATGGTCTTCCCGGCTCAGCGCTCCGCGGATGGGCGCGTGCTGTCGCTCGTCTACGGAAGGGGACCGAAGGCGCTTCGGTTCGAGTTCCCGCTGCAGGACCTGGTCACCGCGGTTCCTCCTCCGGCTCCCACAGACGAGGGGACGGCGGAGCCCGCTCCCAGCTAGCGCCCTCGCCGGCGAGCCACTCGTCCACGCCCCGGTTCGCGAGCGCGTCCGCCTGCACGTTGCGTTCGCGGCGGACGTGCTCGAACCGCACCTCCTCGAACCCCTTGATCAGTGAACGTGCCTCGTGGTGGAGCACCTGCAGGGTCGCGTTCTTCACCTTCCACCGACCGGCGAGCTGCTCGATGAGCAGCCGGCTGTCCGAACGCAGGAGGACCCGGGTCGCGCCGAGCTCGCGGGCGCGCTCCAGCCCCCGGATCGCCGCCGTGTACTCGGCGACGTTGTTGGTCGCCACGCCGATCCCCTCGGCGACCTCGGCGACGACCTTGCCGTCCTCGTCGGTGATCTCCACACCGATCCCGGCCGGCCCGGGGTTGCCGCGAGCCGCGCCGTCGCAGTGCAGGATCAGACGAGGACGACGATCCGACGGCAGTACTCACACCTCTTCACGCCTTCGGTGCGCCTCAGCCGATCGAGCTCGACGGCGGAGAGCTTCTCGTGGCAGGCCTGGCAGACCCCGTCCACGATCGCGGCGGCGCCGACGCCGTGCTTCTGCTCGCGAAGATCGTCGTAGAGCTCGAGCAGCTCCTCGTCGAACGCCGGGACGAGCGAGCCGCGTTCGGATCGCCTGGCGGCGAGGTCGGCCGAGATCTGATCGAGCTCGCGGACCGCGTCGCCGCCGACCTCCTCGACGCGCGCCCGGGCGGTCTCGGCCTCCGTCTGCGCCTGCGCGGCGCGGGCCTCGACGCCCTCCTTGCGGACCATCAGCTCCAGCAGCTCGTCCTCGGCGCGCGCGCGACGCTCCTTCAGGCTCGCGATCTCGTGCTGCAGCGCCTCGAGCTCCTTCGCGTTGGCGATCGAGCCGTCGTACATGCGCTTCTCCTCCGCGTGGAGCTTGTCGCTCATCGAGGCGATCTCGTGCTCGATGCGGGTCGAGTCGCTCGAGATCGAGTCCGACGCCAGCCGGAGCTCGCCGAGGCGGGCGTCGGCCTCCTCCATCTCCTTGCGGAGCGACGAGAGCTCCTCGCCGGCCTCGAGCTGTTCGCGACGGTGTTCCAAGCGGTCGACCGCCGTGTCGAGGTCTTGCAGCTCGAGGATCCGGTCCAGTCCGCGCATCGGAGCGCCAGGGTAGCCGATGCCGAGCGCTACACGAGCGTGAGCTGCTCCCCTCGCGTGACGCCATGATCGTCGCCGCGGGATCTTCCCGAAAAGCGCAGGGGCTCGGCCGGCGCCGGCCTGACGCCGCCCAGGGATCGGATGAGGCCGGAGACGCGCCGGCCGAGAGCGTCGCGTTCGGCGGCCGGGGCGTAGGGCTTGCGGTAGAGCTCCTCGTATCGTTCGACCAGGTCGGGGTAGGTTTCGGCGAGCCACGGCAGGAACTCCTCCCGCACGCCGGGGCGAAGATGGAGAAGGATCGGCGAGACGTGCGTGGCCCCCGCATCGATCGCGGCCGCGACCACCTCGCGGAGCTGGCGAGGATCGTCGGTGATCCCCGGCAGGATCGGAGCCATCAGGACGCCGCACGGGATGCCGGCATCGTTCAGCGCCCGAACGGCCTCGATCCGCTTGCGCGGGTGCGGGGTGCCGGGCTCGCTCGCCTGCCAGGCGGCCGCGTCGAGCGTCCCGATCGAGAAGGCCGTCGAGACGTCGGTCACGCGGGCGGCCTCGACCAGCGGCTCGAGGTCCCGCAGGATCAGCGTCCCCTTGGTCAGGATCGAGAACGGGTTCCGGTAGTCGGTGAGCGCCCGGATGATCTCCGGCATCAGCCGGTAGCGGCCCTCGGCACGCTGGTACGGGTCGGTGTTGGTTCCCATCGCGATGCCTTCGCCCTTCCAGCGCTTGGCCGCGAGCTGACGCCGGAGCACCTCGGGCGCGTTGACCTTGACGACGATTTTCGTTTCGAAGTCACGACCCGCGTTCATATCGAGGAAGGTATGGGTCGGACGGGCAAAGCAGTAGCTGCAGGAATGACTGCATCCCCGATACGGGTTGATCGACCAGTTGAAGGGCAGGTAGTTGCCCGGGACGGGGTTGATGATCGTCTTGCACTCGGCCTCGATGAACTCCATCCCTCGGAACTCCGGGGTGTCGAAGCGCCGCCTCGCGATCTCGAACAAGGGCTCGGGGGCCATCCGGTTACGATAGAACATACGTTCGATTCGGGCAAGCCCCCTCCCCTCTCTCGGCACCGGCCTAGGCTTCGGCCCAGATGGCGATCTGGATGGTTCGGCACGGCGAGACCGAGTGGTCGATCTCGGGGCAGCACACCGGGAGCACGGACATCCCGCTCACGCCCGAGGGACGACTGCAGGCCACGGCGATCGGCAAGCTGCTCGCCGGCCGTCGCTTCGACCACGTGTTCTCGAGCCCGATGCTCCGCGCGCGGGAGACCGCTCGGCTCGCGGGGTTCGGCGATCGGATCCGAGTGCACGAGGAGCTCGTCGAGTACGACTACGGCGAGTTCGAGGGTCTCACCACCGAACAGATCTGGGCGACCCACCCCCGGTGGCAGCTCTTCCGCGACGGCTGCCCGGGCGGCGAGACGCCCGAGCAGATGGCCAAGCGTGTCGACGCCCTGATCGAGGAGCTGCGCGAGCTGGGGGGCAACAGCCTCCTGTTCGGGCACGGCCACTGCCTCCGGTCGCTCGCCGTCCGCTTCCTGGACCTGCCGATCCGGTACGCGACCAACCTGCTGCTGGACGCGGGGACGATCTCGATCGTCTCGGATGGGCGCGACGGGCCGACGCTCGTGCTGTGGAACCGCCGGGTCGACCCTCGCGCGATGGTCGTGGCAGACATCGCGGCCGCGATCGCCCGAACCGCCCCCTAGGCGACTGGGCTAGGATTCGCCGGTGGGTTGCCTCTTCGCGATCGTCGCGCTCATCACGCCCCGGTTCATCCTGTTCTTCTTATGGCTGTTCACGAACTACCTGAACACCGCCTTCTCGAGCGGCTGGTGGGGGTTGCTGGGGTTCCTCTTCCTCCCGACCACCACGATCGCCTACGCGATCGCCCAGAACGAGTTCACGAACGCGACCGGCGGCGTCGAGGCGACGGGGATCGTCCTGATCGTGCTCGGCATCGTCATCGACCTCGGGCTGCTCGGGGGCTCGGGGCGCGGCGTCGCACGCAGAGGCTGAGCGGCGGATTCTCTAGGCGAACCGCACGCGCGGGTCGACGTAGGCGTACGCGATGTCGACGCAGTTGAAGATCGTCTCGGTGGCGAACGATCCGGCTGGGACGCCGGGCAAGTCGAGCCCGAGCATGGTGACCGCGGCGATCGTACGAGCGGCTGTCGTCCGATGAGCCGGTCGCTTCGGGAAGGTCCAAGGTACTAGCGTCGTCCGTTGATCCACACCCGCAGAGGACCAAGAAGTGCGAACCCGTATCGCCGCGCAGCCTCCAGGTCATCTCCGCGCTCGTACCCGACCAGAGGGAGTTCTCCCACGAGTGTGGTCAGAGCCGCCAAGGATCCACGCCACGCTGCATCGAGGTCACCGATTGCCGAGAACACATTCGTCACGCTCGCAACGGTCGTGCTGCGGTTCGAGATGGCGCCGGCGACGATCGCCTCGTCCCGGTAGCCCGCCACGATCGTCACGGCGTCCTCGTCCAACAGCGACGGGTGGAACAGCCCCGAAGGTATGTCGAAGTCGTACTGGTTCCAGGCGCGCTCCCACCGGCGCAAGACCGCCGGGTCGCGCACCCGTTCCCAACGCATGCCCGCGGGCGTCTCGGGTGACGGTACGTCCGCCTCACGGGATATCCACTGCGCCTCGAAGAGCACGTGGAATCCCTCGGACGCCAGATCCAGGCACGCGAAACTGTCCTTCAGGGAACAGCCCGGGGACGTGTCGATGGCCGCGAGGATGGCATCGATACTCGCCGACGGATCTAGCGTGACCGCGTCCGGGTAGAGGGGTGGAGATCGCTTGGGAACCGTCCAGCCACCGTCGTGATACGTGCCCGCCTGGCCGTGCAGGCGACAGACGATATCGCACCATTCGGCGTTGTTCCGTGCCGCGGTCCGCACGAGATCGGCCGGCTGTCGGCCTCGCACGTCGCTGGTCTTCACGACGACCATCTTCGTCTCTCCGGAGCCTAGGTGAAACCCTCGGCGGTCGGCTGTTCGAGATGGGACGAACGGGCCCTGATCGACCTCGAGGAGGGCACGGCGCGGACCGAGGTCGTAGACATCCGATACGGCGGCGCTGACCAGTGCGTTCCAGTGGGCGCTGGAGGACTCGAACCTCCGACCGCTCGCTTGTAAGGCGAGTGCTCTACCTCTGAGCTAAGCGCCCGTCCTCGACCACGCCGGCTCGACCGGCTCGCCGCGCACGTGCCCGCAGGCCCGGCACACGACCTGCCCCAGCATCGCCGTGAGCCGGGTCGCGCCGCAGGACTCGCACCGGTCGAGCTGGACGGCCCAGTCCGGGCGCTCCTCCTGGCAGGAGGGGCAGACCAGGACCTGCCGGCCACCCGAGGTCGCCCGCACCCACGGCCGCTCCCGCTTGTCGGGGTCGTAGGTGGGCCGGCCACAGAGGTGGCACCTCGGCTGGTGCTCCGGCGGGATCGGTTCGTCGGTCGAGACCACGGTGGGCAAGGATATCCGCAGGACCGCTATCCCCCCGCATCCGAGGTCTCGAAGGTCGCGCCCGCCCGATGGATCTCGGTCCCGCCAGCGTGGCGGACCATCACCCCTCCGAGCCCGAACACGCGCCACCGGTGGCCGTCCCCCAGGATCGCCGTCCGCTACCGCGTCTACTCGCGCGAGATGTCGGTGCGCACCAACTGGGTGGACTCGGGCTTCGCCCTGATCAACGGC
>Ga0207675_100006283_pt1 | contig 11279 bp, 8 predicted proteins | sample KBSSwiS42_FD_184305 | JGI IMG/M metagenome (GOLD analysis project Ga0207675, IMG submission 184305) | Switchgrass rhizosphere microbial communities from Kellogg Biological Station, Michigan, USA - KBS Switchgrass S4-2 (SPAdes) (version 2) | ecosystem: Host-associated > Plants > Roots >...
CGGATGCAATTGTACTGGCGATACAATCTACAAAAGACAGTGAAATCTTTACCCTGATGAAACCCTATGTGACCGGAAAAACGGTAATCGTTTTTTCCTGCGGTAAGGAAGATGAGTTAAACAAATTGTTACCGTATTCGAAAGTGGTGAGAATAAATGAGGCGGATTGTGAATGCGTGAACAAAATGCAATCAATATTAAGCGAATCTTTATAAAAATAAATTATACTAATACACTAAACATTTAATTATGGCAACGACAAAATGGACTTTAGACCCTACTCACAGTGAACTGCATTTTAAAGTAAAGCACCTGATGATTACAAACGTAACAGGTAACTTTTCAGTAATCAGTGCAAACGTGGAAGCAGAAGATGATAAATTTTCAAACGCGAAAGTATCTTTCATCGCCGACCCGAAGTCAATATCAACCAATAATGAACAGAGAGACGGCCACCTGAAAACAGCCGATTTCTTTGAAACAGAGAAATATCCTGAAATCAAATTTGAATCAACAGGTTTCAATGCGTCTACAGGAAAAATTTCAGGTGCCTTGACTATTAAAGGCATTACCAAACCGGTTGCACTTGACGCTGAGTTTCATGGCACCACCAAAGATCCCTGGGGCAATGAAAAAGCAGGTTTTTCTCTTAATGGAAAAATAAACAGGAAAGACTGGGGACTGAATTATAATGCAACATTGGAAACCGGTGGTGTTTTATTAAGTGACGAGGTAAAGATTATTGCTGAAATACAATTCGCAAAACAGGCAGCATAATTCTTTCAGTTAAGAATGCACAGGAAAACATTTATAAAGGGAGCAGTGATAATGACAACAGGCATTAACAGTTTATCATCATTCCGGAAATTCAGCGATGAATTATCTGAAGAAGATCGGTTGATGCCTGTATTGTTTGTAGGGCATGGCTCCCCGATGAATGGTATTGAAGATAATGAGTTCAGCAAACGTTGGGAAAAAATGGGTGAAGAAATACCTGCACCCAAGGCCGTGCTGGTAATATCGGCTCACTGGTTTACCAATGGTACAAAGATTACCAGCATGGATTTCCCTAAAACCATTCATGACTTTGGCGGTTTTTCGCAGGAATTGTTTGACGTACAATACCCGGCACCGGGCAATCCGAAACTGGCGGAAGAAACAAAAGCGCTGATTCATTCCGCTAATGTTGAATTGAATCATGACTGGGGATTGGATCATGGCGCATGGACAGTAGTGCGCCGTATGTACCCAGAGGCGAATATTCCCGTATTGCAGTTAAGTATTGATTATACAAAGCCGCCGCAATATCATTATGATCTTGCAAAGGAATTAGCCACCCTTCGTAAGAAAGGAGTTTTAATATTGGGCAGCGGTAATATGGTTCACAACCTGCGAATGGTGAACTGGGGCATGATGGGTAAAGAAGGTGGTGGTTATGATTGGGCGTTGACTATGAATGAAAAATTCAAAACGTTTATTCTGAATGGTGAGCACAGTTCTTTAATCAATTACACGGCTCTTGGTAAAGATGCACAACTGGCAATACCGACACCGGAACATTATTTACCATTGTTGTACTCGTTAGGGCTTCAACATAAAAAAGATGAAGTGTCATTATTCAATGATAAGGCGCTCGGCGGATCATTGACGATGACATCTGTGAAACTGGCACAAGTGAATTGATAGACTGGCAAATAAAAATGCCCATTGTATAAGTGATGGGCATTTTTATTTTTGATTTTTGATTTTTGAATTTACATTAATTGTACCCAGGGTTTTGCTTTAGCACAGCTTTTCCGGCAGAATTCTCAAGGTCAATCTGGGTTTGCGGTAAAGGGAAGTATTCATTCACCCCTTTTGTAAAATGCGCTGTCGGGTTCACATAAAAAAAAGAGTTCTTATTTTTCTCAACGGATTGATATGTATTTAATACATCTGCCATAAAACCTGTACCATTGTCCCAACGCTGAAGATCAAAGAACCGGTGACCTTCCATGGCGAATTCCAGTCTTCTTTCAAACTGAACTGCTTTCCGTGCATATACCTGACCGTTAGTTACAAAGTTTCACGCCGCATAGAGCCCGATATTGTAATTATCCGCAGGAGTGGTTTGTGGAGTATATGATGAAGTAGCTGAACTGTATGTCGCATTTTTATATACCCAACCCGCAGGGTCGGCAGCTCTCGCCCTCACCTGGTTTACATATACCTGTGCCTGGTCAAGACTTCCAATTTCCACTTCGCATTCTGCCGCCCATAATAATATATCAGAAAAGCGGATGAATGTATAGTTGTTGGCATTGATTTGTGTTGCACCCCAGAAACTTGTTTCATTAGAAGATAAAGTTCCGAACTGGCTCTTTGCATATACATTTTTCTTAGGACTAAACACGCCATTCACACTTGGATCTCTTATCCATTGTGTTGTATGCGGACCATAATCAAGATAAGGAAGACCGGGTCTTCCGATTGTCCAGTCAACACGCGGATCTAATGTACCTGTATAAATATTGCCTGAATCACTTACGCCTGTACCATCATTCCAGGTATCTAATAAGGGTAATCCGTTTGCATCTGTCTTATATGCATTGGCAAGATTGAAAGATGGATTATTAAAACCGCAGCAACCTCCCGGTGCGCCCGGTCCATTTGGAAAATTCAATACATCGCCAAAATTTCCATTCAATGCGGATCCATCATTCACAGACATCTGGCAGGCAAAAACAGATTCAGGGCCGTTTTTTGTTTCCGCATTAAAATTATCTTCAAATTTTTCCAGTGCATATTTTTTTCCGCCAGCCGTAACACCATTTGCGATGAGGTTATCGAGCAAAGGTTTTGCGGAAGCATACTTATGCTCAAACATGTACACTTTAGCGAGATAGGCCATCGCGGCCCATTTATTTGCGCGCCCTATTTGTGGCTGTGTCTCCGGCAGGTTGTCCATCGCAAACTGGAAATCTGCCTCGATCTTTGGCCATATATCAATATAATTTCCTGATTCATCTATATTTGGCACGTTCAGGTTACTATTACCCAATGAAACAGTTTCATCTACATAAATCGGGTTGTTCCACATCTTCTTCGCATCAAAATGATAATGGCCGCGAAGGAATTTTGCTTCTGCTTCCATTACTTTCGCTTCATCAACTGTTATATCCTCTACCTTCGGCAGTATCCTCAATACATCATTGGCACGCTGCACACCGTAGTATAAGATTTTCCATTTGTAATTCATGTAAGTTGTGGTTGCAGATGATAAAGACCATGTAGCCAGCAGTACCATCGGAGGTTGGTCTGTAGGCGTAGAACCTTTATACGAATCATCCGCACAAATACTTCCATAAACCCAATTGGAAGCGGCAGATGCATAGGTATACCCAGTTGCATCTGTTCCATCTGAAATCTGCAAACCCATTTCTCCATCTAATAATGAATATGCTCCGATTAAAACTTTTTCAACTCCTGATTTATTGGCCACATTCTCCGGACCGAGTGCACCTAATGGTTGCTTATCGAGGAATTTGCTGCAAGCGAATACAAGAATAGCTACGCTCAATAACAGAAGCACTGTAACCTTATTTATATACTGTCTTTTCATAAATTTATTTTTTACATTCAAACAATCTTAAAAAGAAACATTAACGCCTACGGTATACATCGGCTGATTAGCCGGGTATGAACCGCCATCAATACCGAAGTTGACGCTTGATAAATTACTTCCCGGTAGTTCAGGATCAAGCCCTGTATACTTTGTAACAGTAAAAAGGTTTACGGCCTGTACATATAACCTCGCTTTATTAAAGACGATACGTCCAAGTTTCGGAGTAGCCAGGTTATACCCGAGCGTAAGTGTTTTGCACCGGAGAAAAGATCCATTCTCTATATAATAAGAATTATATGCCGCTACATTACTGAAATTAGCAGATCGCTCCAGTCTCGGCACTTTTGCATTCGGTTTATCGGGTGTCCATGAGTTATAGACTGCGTCTTTACTGATTGCCACATCAAACTGCTGTGGAAAGTCGATTGAGCTTCTCACATTATTACTGACATCGTTCCCCACTGAAGAATAGAAAAACATAAACAGGTCAAAGTTTTTATACTTCAATCCGATATTCAAACCTGCTGTAAAATCCGGGTTAGGGTTGCCGATATGGGTTCTGTCATTTGCATCTATCTTTTTATCACCGTTTACATCTGCAAATTTAAACCGGCCGGGTGCTGCTGCATTTTGTGCCGGAGAATTAGCTACCTCATCATCACTCTGGAATAAGCCCAGAACTTTATATCCGAAAAATGAACCAACAGGATGACCTGGTTCTAATCGTGAATTGCCAAAATCAATATAGCTGATACCCGGCTGCAGGCCTTGTACTTTATTATCGTAAGAAGTAACAGTTGCAGTAACATCGAATGTTAAATCTCTTACGATCTTGCCATGGTAGGTAAGTGCAACATCTATTCCTTTATTTTGTATATCACCGGAGTTGACGAATGGCGGACGGGCGCCTCCCAAAGTAGCCGGAAGCTGTGCCGTTAATAAAAGACCACTGATTGATTTCTTATACCATTCAAATGACAGGTCGATTTTGTTATTAAACAATGTGGCGTCAAAACCAATATTTGTAACAATGTCCTCTTCCCATGTAGTAGACGGGTAGCCAATTTGCGAAGCATATAAACCCTGTACCGGTGAAGTGCTGGTACCATTAATATCGTACCATGAAAGAACAGCGAGTGAATTATACAGATCGAGCGAGTTGTTAGGATTAGTTAGCAATATATTACTGATTGATCCAAGCTTACCCCAACCTCCTCTTAATTTCAGATCATTCATCCATTTTATATCTTTCATAAAATTTTCATTGGAAATACGCCAGCCTGCAGTTACTGAAGGAAAAACACCATAACGCTGTTCGGACGCAAAAACAGAAGCGCCATCCCTTCTTAATGTGCCACTTAATAAATACCTGTCATCATAAGAATAGTCCAGTCTTCCGAATATGGAGAATAAAGAATTATCGTATGGGGTCTGGTAGCCGTTGTTACTTACAATATTCGAGTTTGCCTGGCCGATAGAAGATCCAAAGTTGAGCGTCCATAAATTGATGTCCGATGTGAGATTATTCGGGTTGGTAATGATATAGCCGCCTCTTGATGCACCTCCGCCTCTGCCATAATTCTTGATCGCCTCGCCTCCTACTAATACATTTACGTTGTGTTTACCCGCGAAAGTATTGGTGTACTTAAGCGTATTCGTCCACGTCCAGCTGCTGTTGTATCCATAGTTTTCAATAAAGCCATTCGGGTTCTGACTATTTTCCGCATTTTCATAAGCGGTAAATGTGAACGCATAGCTATTAAAGAAATCAGCTGTACCGCCGAAACTCGTTCTTACTGTAAAATGTTTTAGAAAATCAGCCTCAATAAATGCATTCCCCGTCATTTGCCAGGTATTATATTTATAATCGGCGGTCCTCGTCATTATAGCAACCGGGTTCGGTGCATTACCCAAACTCTGTGAGCCACCTCCTGCAAAATTTCCTTTTATGTCATACACCGGTACAATACCCGGCATACGAAAAGCCGCATTAATTGAGTTGGCATTATTTACACCGGGTAAGCCCAGGTACGCCGGATTTTGTTTATAAAAGAGATACGCATTTTCGCCCACCCTGATATTATCAGTGATATTGAAAGTGGAATTGAAGCGGGCCGAATATCTTTTTAACTGCGTATAAATAAGCGTTCCTTCCTGGTCAAGATAATTGAGCGAAAAGAAAAAACTTGATTTATCTGAACCTTTGCTTACAGATAAATTATGACTTTGAATAAACGCCGGTTTAAAAATTTCATGAAACCAATCTGTTCCCGCTTTATTCGCTTTCGTAATCTGGTTGCTGTATAGAGCATAGGTTGAAGGATCGGTCAATGGATCGCCTTCTTTACCCGCGGTTGGAGTTATATAGTCAGGGATAACCGGTTCGGGACCGCTACCGTATTGTTTATGTATAGGTGCAAGGCCATTGTTTTTATATTGTTGCCAAATGGCATTAGCCGCTTCAGTGGGGTTAGCTAAATCCCACCCATTCTTTAACGGTCGTTGTGTTCCTATAAAAGCATCATAGGTAACAATCGTTTTGCCTTGTTTTCCTTTTTTTGTAGTAACCACTACCACACCATTCGATCCACGCACACCATATATCGCCGCTGCACCGGCATCTTTTAACACCTGTATTGACTCAATATCATTCACATTGAGATCATGAAGACTGCCGGGCGTTCCATCTATTATCACCAGGGGATCGTTAATCCCGGTTGAGGTAACGCCTCTTACCCTGATATTGCTTGGTCCACCCGGAGCACCATTGTTCGTTACCGTACACCTGCTGCCTGTCCCTGCAAAAGAGATTCAACTGTTCCTGAAGGCACAGCTTTCATATTATTTACATTGATTACAGCAACCGCGCCGGTAATATCTTTTTTCCGTTGTGTGGAATATCCTGTTACAACTACATCATTCAGCGATGTGGGTGCGGGAACCATTGCTATTTCACCTATATCTGTTTTTCCGGATACAGCCAGTTCTAATTTTTCATATCCCACAACAGATAGCTGCAGTATACTATTATCCGATGGAACATTTATTGAAAAGCTTCCGTTTTCATTCGTCAATGAAAATGTCTTTGTTCCCTTTACCTGTACTGTTGCTGATGGAATCGGCAGTTTGTCATTTGAGTTTGTGATCCTGCCTGTGACTGTTTTCTGGGCTGAAACGCTGAAGAGGGATACTACTGCTGCAAGTAAAAAGAAACATTTTATTGCAGGCTGGAAGGTAAGTTTTTCTGGCATAAGCAATTTCGTTTTGATTGATTAAATGGTACGTTACAAATCTATAATTGCCGCTATGCCTTTCCTTCTTTTATACTACATCAATACTACATCAGTTTTTCGCAATGCCTTGAATAGAATGATATTTCGCCACATCTTCACTACTTCATTTTATAATTGTATCCTGATCGCCAAACCTTATTCCTTTTCAATGTTTTTTATCCTATCCTGTTTTCATTAAAAATAAAAGGCGGCCTGAAGAATCAGACCGCCACGCTTGCCTTGTAAATAAAAACTAAACTTACTGCTGAGATTTTTCTGAATTACTTACAAAGGCTATACTCTTACTGTCAGGCGACCAGGACGGAACATTTATTGTTCCCTGCCCACCATATAAATAAGCAATAACTCTTGGTGTACCTGCGGATGTTAATGGAACTAATCTCAGCATTACTCTTTTATAAGACGGATGAGCTGCCGGGTCTATACCAGGAGGAAATGAAATGATTACCATCCACTTTCCATCCGGTGATAAATGCGGGAACCAATTATGATATTCATCAAAAGTCAGCTGCTCTTTTCCGGTACCATCCGGTTTCATTCTCCATATCTGCATGGTGCCTGTTTGATTGCCATTATAATAAATGTATTTCCCATCGGGAGAATATTCAGAACCATCAACATGGCCGCTCGTATTAGTGGTTAGTGCCGCTTCTTTACCGTCTGTTGTTGAAACTTTATAGATATTGTAAATCTTACTGCCATTTCTCTGACCTATAACCAATACATCTTTTCCATTCGGGTTCCATCCATGCCAGTAAGACGGCGTGTTTTCTGTAAGTAATTTCGGTTTGCCTCCTGTAAGCGGTAGCACATACACGGTGGATCCGCCGCCCGGTAGCCCCGCACGATGACTGCTGATGGCGAGCATCTTTCCATCGAATGATATACCGTGATCATTGTTATTTCGGGCTACAGTGTCCGTACTTAATTTTTCCGGCGTTCCTCCTTCTACCGGTATCTTAAACAATGAACCATTTTCATTAAACAACAAATTTTTTCCATCCGGCATCCAGTTTGGCGCTTCAAAGCGGCCTGTGGATTCATGAATTATTTTTCTTTTTCCGTCAAATACATTCATTGTTTCCATACGACACCCGATCCATCCTTGCTTTTCCGGTGCATAATCCTCAGGCACAGGCCTGTCAATACGCACATTCCAGATATGCGCAGTTTCGGAAATAGCTGAATCATGAGAACAAACAAATAAGCCCGCTAATACAGAATCACGCATGTCCGGCATTTCATGCGAGCCTATTAATTGCAATGGTTCGCCGGGGTTCGCGGCACGCATGATTATTTTTTTCCCAACCCTTTCCAATTGTATTACCTGTAAACTTTTCTTGGGGAAAAAGATTTCGTCCTGGGGGTCACGCATATGAGCGCCGCGCAATGCACGCCATTGCAATACGGTTAATCCATCTCCATGTAAGGTTGCACTGATATGCGCTGCATCTTCCTGCGCTGTTTCGCGGATCATCCAACCTACTTTACGATGCCCAGCCGTTCCCTGCCCTTCAAATTCAAAATTTGCGGTGAGAATAAAATCGCCTGCAATTTTTTTATATAAAAACTGAAACTCATCCCTGTTGAACCAGATATTATACCCCGCTCCTTTCATTGTATACGTTTGTGTGGATGGGTCATATTGGGAACTACCGGCAATTTTCGGTTTACCGATATCCGCACTTGTTTGAAAAACTCCTAATGAGCTATTCTGCGACAGGCATGCAGATGAAATAAAGAACAGGAGGCAAGCGGAAATCAATTTCATAAAAATTTGTTTTGGATTTAATTGTTTAAAACATTATGTGCGGTATATCAATTTCAAATTTATAGTGGAAAAGAGCAGGTGTTTTATTTTCCGCTACATCATCACTACTACAGCTATCAGAATATGCCGGAAATAAAAGGTTTTTATACATCATTCCCACATCACAATATCTTTAAAAGATAAACGTAATGCCTGGTAAAGGGACACGGGTTATTTTATAAATTTCCCTTTTTCATTTCTTCCATTGCATGGTTTGCTGCACGTGCTGTTAACGCCATGTAAGTTAATGAAGGGTTTTGTGTAGAGGTGGATGTCATGCAGGCGCCATCAGTAACAAATACGTTGGTACAGGCATGTAATTGGTTCCACTTATTCAATAACGATGTTTTAGGTTCATGGCCCATGCGCACTCCCCCCATTTCATGAATATCAAGGCCCGGTGCATTATTACTATCAGTAGTCTTTATATCTGTGAAACCGGCTTTTGTGTACATTTCTGTCATTTGTTCAATAAAATCTTTCGTCATCTTCTCATCGTTATCATCATACTCAACAGACATCTTCAGTAAGGGTATTCCCCACGCATCTTTTTTGTCCTTATCTAATGTAACAAAGTTTGTTTCCTTCGGAATTGTTTCGCCCATCATATGCGAACCAACACCCCATACGCCCAATTCAGGCTTAGCAGTTAATTTATTTTTTAACTCTTCACCAAATAATCCATCAGTGCCCTCGTTAGCATATCCCCTGAATGAAGCAAAACCGGCAGCATATCCACGCAGAAAATCTGTTTCCTGCTTTTCTACATTTCTGAAACGTGGCATATAGGCGCTCGTTGGCCGCTTGCCATCAGTGGTAAATTCTTTAAATCCATCATACGTACCGGAAATTCTTGCGCGGTAATTATGAAAAGCAAAGTATTTCCCCATCAATCCATTGTCATTACCCAATCCATTCGGAAAACGGCTGGATGTTGAATTCAACAAAATAAGATTGCTGTTTAATGCCGATGCATTTACGAATATTACAGGTGCGGTAAATTCAATGGCTTCTTTTGTATTGGCATCAATCACCCGTACGCCGGTTGCTTTTCCTTTTTTCTCATCATAAATAATGGAGTGGACGACGGAGAATGGGCGTAATGTAAGATTCCCTGTTTTTAGTGCCCATGGTATTGTACTTGAATTCGCATTAAAGTATCCGCCAAAAGGGCAACCACGCTGGCAAAGCGTTCTGCTTTGACATTGGCCCCTGCCCTGCTCAATATGGATGGGCTGCGGTTGAGTAATATGTGCACACCGCGCATAAATTACGTGGCGGTCTTTATAATTTTTACCAATAAAATCTTTGAAATAATTTTCAACACAGGTCAGCTCCCATGCCGGTAGAAATTCTCCATCCGGCAACACTGCCAATCCATCTTTATTACCGGAAATGCCCACAAATTTTTCTACATAACTATACCAGGGTGCAATGTCTTTATACCGTATCGGCCAATCAACAGCAAATCCGTCCCGTGCTGGCCCTTCATAATCAAAATCGCTCCAACGCTGTGTTTGCCTTGCCCACATGATTGACTTTCCACCTACCTGGTAACCGCGTATCCAGTCAAAAGGTTTTTCCTGTACGTAAGGATGTTCGTCATCTTTTACAAAAAAGTGCATCGTGTCTTCACGAAAAGCATAACACTTGCTGACTATCGGGCTTTCATCCTGTATTTTTTGCGGCACCTGTCCTCCATGTTTGAATTCCCATGGATACATGTTGGTAGTGGGGTAATCTTTTATATGCTTTACGTCTCTACCCCTTTCGAGCAAGAGTGTTTTAAATCCCTTGTCACAAAATTCTTTTGCGGCCCATCCGCCACTCATGCCTGAACCGATTACTATGGCATCATATTTCATCTTATCGTTAGTAACACCCATAAATAAAATTCAGGCAGTTATAATTTTGAATTCGTGACCGGGAAACAACCATGAAAACGGCCCGGCACCATTTCATACTTTCTTACTTCTGTGAGATAATATTTTGAACCGGTAAAACTTTGTATTGTCAGTCTTTTTGTGATATTGTAAAAAGACAAAATATCCTCCGGAATATCTTTCTTGCTTTCAATTGTCTTTAATAGTCCGGTGCGTTTAGAAACATCAGCATCTGTAAACATTTCACCTGATTTTTTCTTTGCAAACTCATTAAACTGCTGCAGACCTTTGATGAATTTTTCCTGGTCATCCTTTTTAAAACAATCATCCACCATCATTAAAATATACTGATGTGCGGAAAGTTGTTTTGCACCGGGAGAAGATGTTGTTGGAAGAATAAACTCCGAAAGCGCTGCAACCAATTCCTCCTGCTCACCGCTTACTTTGATGTTTTTTAAAACAACAGATGGTTTACTGCTTTGCTGCAAACAGGAAGGTAATAAAACAGCCCCGGCGGAAAAAAAGACAACATTCTTTATAACCGTTCTTCTTTTCATACTATAAAATGAAGAAGTAAAGTACTTATTAAACTGTATTATTTCAAACTATGATTTGCACAATGCAAATAAGCACCATAACCGTTTAAAAAAGTATTATTCTACCAGTCAGGTTTTGAAAGGTAATCGTAA
>Ga0207675_100006287_pt1 | contig 11277 bp, 9 predicted proteins | sample KBSSwiS42_FD_184305 | JGI IMG/M metagenome (GOLD analysis project Ga0207675, IMG submission 184305) | Switchgrass rhizosphere microbial communities from Kellogg Biological Station, Michigan, USA - KBS Switchgrass S4-2 (SPAdes) (version 2) | ecosystem: Host-associated > Plants > Roots >...
AAGTAAGATCGGGAACCGCGGAATACTGCGGGCTTCCTGATGCGCGTGGCGCGTTCAAGCCGGAGCAATGCATTGAAACGCTAACAAGCTTAGAAGACAAAATGAGGAACTCACTATGAAAAAAATCATCTTTGCGTTACTGATTACCCTGGCTGCCATCTCGGTGGCAACTGCCGATACGATCTATTTGCGTGGCGGAACGGCTTTGCGAGGCACGGTGCTTGGTTTCATCAACGGCCGGTTTGCCATCCAGTTAACTGCCGGCGCGACATTGCCGGTACGGTCAACCGACAATCGCAACCAGACCAACTCGTCCAACACCACCCGCACGGCCAGTGCAGGCGAGGTGGTTTTCCTGCGGCCGCGCGATATCGAGAGAATTGAAATTGATGGCCGGTCGCTGGATGATGCGCGCTATCAAACGCGTACTGTCGACGTCTCGCTTGGTCCAAACTGGATCGACAGTGGAATTGATGTCCGGCGTGGTGAGCGAACCAGAGTTGACGCTTCCGGCACTATTTATGCGAATCGCATGCGCATTACGCCCGCCGGCCTAACTACAACAGATCCGAGTTCTCCGTTACCGCGCGCCGCGGAAGGAAAACTGATTGGTGTGGTTGGTAATGATTTTGACTCTCCTATTATCGAGATCGGTTCGGGCGCTGACCTCACAGCAGACCGCAACGGCCGCCTCTATTTCACAATCAACCGAGGCAACTACACCGATGCGCGCGGCGCCTTCAACGTCAGAGTCAGGAAAGAGATTGACCTGGCGTCGATGGCCAGGGCGGATGAGAATCGAAATCCAAACGATAACAGCTACGACCCGTTTGGACTGCCGGACGATTCACGAACCGGACCAGCTGCCACACGTTCGCGCCAGCCGGGTGGCAGAAACAGGGACCCGCGAGACACACGCCGCAACAATCGAACACTAGAGAACGTTGTTGCAGTGCCTGGCAACGAGCCGCGAGGGATAGATACAGGAATCGATTTGAGAGCCGGAGATCAAGTAACAGTCACTGCGACCGGAAACGTAACTGCGGGTCAACGCGCCGGCGTCGTTTCGCCGGATGGCGGCCGGCCCGGTGCCAGCGCCGTATTGGGCGTAAGCAGACGTCCCGTACCTACGGCGGGAGTAGGGGCACTCATCGGGTACATACTTCAACCAAACGGCCAGTCGACACAACCTTTCTTGATCGGCAGCCAAATAACGTTTACTTCTTCGGTTGACGGAAGATTGTACCTGGTGGTCAACGACGACAATTACAATGACAACAGCGGGAGTTTTAGTGTCCGAATTGTCTATCCCGACAATCGTTAACCCTACGTTCGGATGGAGGCTCGGTTTGCCCTGAATACGCTATAGCCCGTTCAAGCAATGCGGGTGCCTCCGTTGAGTGCTGAGAATTCTGTCTACAAATTGGCCACACCATGATGGGTGAAACACTTCATCCGCCTGACTCAAAACCTTCAAGAACTCTGTCTTTACCTTAGCACTGGTAGTACATTCACTATCTTGAACTCAAAGGCATGGACGAGTTGTACGATTAAGCCATAGTAATAGATGACGCTTTCACCGGGCACAAGACTCGGACGTTACGAAATCCGCTTAATGATCGGTGCTGGCGGCATGGGCGAGGTGTATCGCGCTCGAGACGAGAAATTGAGTCGCGATGTCGCCATCAAAGTTCTACCCTCAGACTTATCGACAGACGCTGACCGCCTTAATCGATTCGAACAAGAGGCACAAGCAGCAGGCGCGTTGAATCACCCAAACATTCTCGCAGTCTACGACATCGGCATGCATGACAGCGCGCCTTACGTCGTTTCGGAACTGCTCGAAGGCGAAACGCTCCGAGAAACTCTGAGTCAACGATCGCTGGGCGCACACAAGGCGACTGAATATGCCACGCAACTAGCGCACGGCCTGAGTGCGGCGCATGACACAGGAATCATTCATCGAGATCTGAAACCTGACAACATCTTCATCACTAAAGACGACCGCCTGAAAATTCTGGACTTCGGGTTGGCGAAGCTCGTCCAGACAAGCGACACCGAGGTGCAAACAGACGTTGCGACCCGTAAGGCATACACCAATCCCGGAACCGTGATGGGGACCGCCGGTTATATGTCACCAGAACAGGTGCGAGGGGAAGGGCTCGATCATCGCAGCGACATCTTTTCTTTCGGATCGATTCTTTACGAAATGTTGACCGGTCAACGTGCATTTCGCCGCGAAACGTCGGCGGAAACCATGACTGCGATCTTAAAAGAAGAGCCGCCAGAGTTCAGTGTCACTAATTCTACAATTAGTCCATCGCTAGAACGCATCGTGCGCCGGTGTCTTGAAAAGCAACCGGTGCGACGTTTCCAGAGCGCCACCGATCTTGCGTTCGCACTCGAGGCGCCTTCTGGTCCATCCGGCCCAAGTCTGTACGCGACATCTCCACAATTCACTGACACAACCCACGCTACAGGAGTGAGTTTTGCAAAGCGTAAACGATTAGCTTGGATCGCGGCGGGAGTTCTGCTGCTTTTTGCAGTTGGCCTGTTGCTGTTGACTTTTACGCGCTCTCGTCCAAGAGCAGAGTCTTCACCTGTCGTTCGCTATGATATCTCCACACCAGAGAAAACGGCATTGAACCTAATTCGCTGGCCATCAATGGCGTTGTCGGCCGACGGTTCAACAGTTGTCTTCGTCGGGACAACTAACGGTATTCACCGTCTGTACGTGCGCAGGCGCGACGACACGATCATCAAGCCGATTACCGGGACCGAAGGAGCGTCTAGCCCGGCGTTTTCTCCGGATGGCAAGTGGGTCGCGTTCTTAGCGGATCGCACTTTGAAGAAGACGACCCTCGACGGTCAGATTACAACGGTTTTGAGGGTTGACGATGCGCGCGGCATCAGTTGGGTCAGCGAAGACACTCTTCTTTATTCGCCCGATGCTGCCGAAGGTTTGTTTCTAATATCAGCCGAAGGCGGTGAACCGAAGCGAGTAACGAAACCCGACACAACCAGGAACGAACGGACGCATCGTTGGCCTCAGGTTCTGCCTGGAGGCAAAGCCGCCATCTTCACTGTTGGCATGCTCAATAGTCCCGATAGCTACGAGCAAGCAAACATCCACGCAGTCAACTTCGCAACCGGTGAGAATCACATGGTGCTGCAAGGCGCGAGTATGGCTCGTTACGCGCCCACAGGTCATTTGATTTTCGCCAAAGGAGGCAGTCTTTACGCCGTCGGCTTCGACCTGGAAACGTTGGCGACACGCGGTAAGCCTCAAATGATCTTGCAGGGCGTAGCGGGAGATGAAACGACTGGCGTCGTCCACTTTGAGATTGCCGACGATGGGACGTTGGCCTACGTTCCGGGTAGCCCCGGCGCCAACATGAGGCGAATCGTTTGGGTTGATCGCAGCGGTAAAGTTCAACCGATTAACCTCGAACCGGCCCAGTACAACGACGTACGACTATCACCTGACTCGTCTCGCGCCGCCGTGCTCGTTGGCTCCAGCGGCTCTGGTGACGTGTGGGTATATGACCTCACGCGCGCGACGTCAACACGTTTGACGTTCAATGGCAGGAATGCGACGCCTATTTGGTCTCGCGACGGCAAGAGTATCTACTATGTCGAAATGGATCCAACTGCAGCAGGTAAGTCCTTAGTTACGCGTAAACCTGCTGACGGCAGCCGAGACGCTCAAACACTGGTTTCGCTTGACGGTACGGCTTACATAAAGGCGCTCATGCCCGACGGAGATTCCGGCATTTTCGATTACCAACGAAGCACAAGTAACGGCAACATTGTCCAATCGAAGCTGGGGGAAGGCGCAAGGCTGATGGACCTCGTTAATACAGGATTTGCTGAATCTGCGGCGGCCCTCGCGCCAGATGGTCGCTGGTTGGCCTATCAGTCCAATGAAAGCGACCGACCAGAGATCTATGTTCGCGACATGTCAGCGCCTGGTGGTCGCTGGCAAATATCGACAGGAGGCGGAGAAGAGCCACGGTGGTCCCATGACGGACGGGAACTTTACTATCGAAATGGTAATCTCTTCATGAGTGTCGCGATCTCGACAAGGCAATCATTTCAAGCCGGCACGTCCACCAATCTCTTCGGTGGCATATTTGACTTACGAACGAACACTGGCATCACTTACGACGTTGACCCGAAGGGAAGTCGTTTTTTGATGATTCGTCCGGCAGAAGAAAGCACCGCCCCCTCAGTGATGATTGTTCTTAACTGGTTTGAAGAATTGCGACGGGTCGCGCCAACAGGGCAATAACACGCGAACCTGTCTAAGCACAATTCGCGTACGTCAGATGCCTAATCTGTGTCACCTGCGTAATCGGTGGATGGTTTGCTTTAGAGAGCTGCGTCATTCGTAGCGCAATGCCTCCAGCGGATCGACTTGTGATCCTCTGCAGGAAGCCAGCAAGCGATCAGTGCCACCAACGCATGCTACCGATCGAGCGAAACGGCCGGCGGTGGAAGCCGTACGACTAAAGCTCTGCCACACTCCTGCCACAAAACAAGAACGGCCACCGATGAAGCCGTAAGTGCTTGAGTTGATTTAATTGGTCGGGGCGAGAGGATTCGAACCTCACGGTCCCGAATGACGCGAAGTAGGAAAAATTAACCAATTGATTTGAATCGAGTTGCAGCCACAGCAAAATCAAGGGTTTTTGAACGTCGTTACATCCGTTCCCATCCTTTACCAGCCACTTTCCATTTATTCCTGCCACAAATCTGCCACAACGATTTTGCCGACGCGTCGGCGTTTATCTGGGAACGACGCTTGAGTACATCGTCGTTGCCCCTCACGGTCGACCCGTGAAGGTGGACCAGATTTCGGTCCAATGTCTATTGATGAAAAACTAACGGCGTCGAGTCAAGAACGATCGTTCCTCACAATCATGTGTTTCTTATCATCAGCTCAATTTGTGGCAGGATTGTGGCAGACGCGAAACGCTTCGACTGTCGATAATGGTCTTCTCATGCTCATCCAGATGATAAACTGGCTCGCAGATGACCTGATGGAATAACGGGGAGAAACATTGGATCCTATAACAGAGCCGGACGTTGAAGCAGCATGGTCTGCAGAGATCGAGCGACGCTTAGCCGAGATCGACGCAGGCACGGTGGAGTTGATCCCATGGGATGATGTTCGGTTAGAATTGTTCGCCAAGTCTGAATGGAGAGAACAATGGCATTAGAATCTGAAACCGTCGAAACGCTCGAAGCCGCCGCCTTACAGTTAACGCCTGCTGAACGAGCAAGGCTTGTCGATCGATTGATTGCGACCCTTGATGCTGATCCCGGCGTCGAAGAAGCTTGGGCAGCGGAGGTCGAGCGCCGACAAACCGAAATAGAAAATGGAACAGTTTCTTTATTGCCTGGTCCAGAAACCCTCACAAAGCTGAAAGCTGAATTTGAATGAACTACTCTCTGCACCCGGAGGCTTCGGAAGACCTCCGGGACGCTGCCTCTTTCTATCGTGACCAAGCTGGCACCAGTTTTTCTCAATCCTTCTTCGGAGAATTTGAACAATCGATCAATAGGCTTCTGCAACATCCTGCACTTGGTGCGCCATGGCGCGGACGAGGACGACGGAGGTATGTAATGAAGCATTTCCCCTATTCCTTGGTGTATACAGTATCAGGAGACGAAATTCGCGTCTTGGCTGTTGCTCATCACAGCCGCCGTCCCGGGTATTGGACAGGCCGAAGGTAAAAAATGCGTCGGATCTTATTAGCCAACCAATGCACATAGCTGGTGTCATGCCACCCACCCTCGATTCTCAAACCGCTCGCGACGAACTCTTTCGACGTATCGGCCGCAACGTAGTCTACTTCCAGTATCTTGAAGCAACCTTGCGCAGCATGATTCCGACCGTTTACAACCGAGGGACGCTTAAGGAATTGCAGGAGAACCGAGATGAAGTATCGCGTAAGCATAAGAAGGCCGCGCTTGGCGAGTTAGCTAACTCCTTCACGAAAGAGTGTACGTCAAGAACGTAGAGGACGAAGCACTGCCAGATGACATCTTGTCCGAACCAACGTTCGCGTTCTCGGTCCGTCTAGAAGTGACGCCTGAGAAGGCAGTGCAGCGTAAGCGCGCCCTAGGCAAGCTGATTGCCGAGAGGAACCGACTCATTCACCAGGATCTACTGAACATTGAACTCGACTCCCGTGAAGAGTGTGAAGAACTTTCTGCACGACTGGATGAGCAGTACATCAGAATTCGACGTTACCTTGAGCACCTCAACTCCTTGCGAACTAACTTTAGAGAAATGGCCGCGGAGCTCGGTCGCCTTCTCGAGTCTGATGAATTCTTGGCTTTACTCAGGGGCGAAGGCGATGGCGCTTTAAACGCCTCCTCAACTGGGACCTGCCGCACTCCACGCCAGCGGCCGCCTCGCAAAATCAAATTCCCCTAGAAATTAGCGCAGCGTTGAGGCAGAATATCCAGCCTGCGGACCGGCGACGCACCCAACGTGTTCGTCCTAGACCACGTTTCCACATCTGCCTGATCCGCAAAATACAGATTCCTTATGAGCAAAGCAGCTGAGCCAAAGACAGATTTCGCTTGCGCTCTTAATCCCACACAATTCCTTATACACTCAGCTAATGGCGGCCACCACGCCAGAAAGATGATCTCATGGCAGAAGACTCCCCCTCCCGCACTCTCACGATTCAACTTGCTAAAGAGAATCGCAGACCACAGACCCTAATCCGAGATACCGACGGACTAATCGAGAAGAGAATTCCAGTCGGTGGCAGAGTTATGGGCCGATTATTCATTAAACCACCCGAGGGCCGACCTCCTTCGTGGGTCGACTTCTTCAGGCCATATGTCACAAACGCTGATGTTGGCGATGTCCAATCTTCCTCTGCAGTTCTCTTGGTCCCGGTTTACCGGCGATGGGCCGCAGTCACGTTTGGTCAGGGCCGGCATCTGCTTTCGGCTGACGCGTTTGAGGACAGATTTGGATTGAAGGTAGCCTTAAACTGTATCGACGAGAGGAAGATTCGATCGATCGATAAACAAACGTTTGATGCGATCGCCAGTCACACAGTCGAGCAGGCGAGTCAGGAGGCGAATGCGCGTGAATTCGGATTTGACATTGAACGCGATATGTTGCGCGCCGTCACAGGGACGCCCCGCCACCCTGATTACGGCATTCGGTTAACAGGAATGGAATCCCTGAGTGCAGTGGTCCGCATTGAGTTAAACGAGCTTCATGATCTCTTAGATACCTACCACATGAAGTTCTTTGATGACTCGTACCGTTTGTCCTTCCCTTGGGTGGACCAAATCCAACAGGTGACGGACGAGGGGTTAGAAGATAGTCTGAACGAAGCCGTAATCGAACTGATTCGCAATCAGGAGTTCGATCATTGTTGGTTGGCGGTACCCGACATGATCGACTGGTCTATCGTCAATGGATTTAGATACAGCACGGCTGATAAGAGGCCGCAATACGATGACATTCACTTAAGTACCTTTCTACGCGCATTGATGAATCCTGCTGAAATATCAATTTCGAATCTTAGGCAGAGACGAGTTTTCTGTATGGGGCAGAATGATGAGGTCATTAAGAGTTGGAGTGTTTTTAACTGTCTGTACTGCGAACTAGATCACGCAGACAAATCATATGTATTGAATGCCGGAAACTGGTACAGCCTCGAACACGACTTCGTTAAAACGATCAATGAGTCCTTCGCGCGAGTGCCTATGTATTCGGGGTCTTTTATGGACTTTGATGATGACAGTGAGGCTCACTACAACCAGCGACTTGTCCGAAACAACACAGAGACCTACTGCCTCATGGATCGCCAGCTTACATATAGGGGTGGTCCCATCGAATTCTGCGACCTATTTTCAAAGAACAAAGAACTAATACATGTTAAGCGGTACGGTGGATCGGCAACTCTGAGCCACCTCTTTTATCAGGGCGTTGTGTCAGCCGAATTTTTCCAAATGGATAAAGATTACAGAAGGCTGGTCCGACAAAAACTTCCAGCGGCGTTTCAGAATCTAATTCACCAAGATAGACCCAAATCTGACGAATACTATGTGATATATGCCATCATCAGCAGGTCGGCTAGGAATCTCACAATGCCATTTTTCTCACGAGTCGGCATTCGTCACGCGATCAGGCGCCTCGAAGGACTGGGATACAGGGTATCTCTTGCGAAGATTGGCGTGACGCAGGCGCGGAGGATCACAGAGAAAATTAGACCAAAGGCGAATATGAGAAGGTAGTGCCATTGTTATCGACATGCTTACACCAAAGAATGTAAACCGTAGAAGGGACGAAGAGTACTAATGATCGTCCATCGAAGGAATTCAACTGGAGAATGCCAATATGCCAAACTCACTCACGGAAGGACTGACCTCTGCCAATGTACTTAGCGCCATACGCGCTATCGATCGTGGTGTCGCCCACCCATTCGGCCCACCGATTCGTTACGAATTGCTGTACGAAGGGAAGCGATATCCGCCCAAGGCTGTTGTTGGTTTAGCTGTCAAACACGCCAGCGGGCGAATCATAGGTCCGGAGGACTTCAGTGCTGGCGAAGCTCCTGGACAGGCAAACTACATTCTTCGGCGACTTGGATTCACCGTTGTTAATAAGGACGAACCGGATGTCGCCTCAACCAATTTCTATATTACGAGTCGAAGTTTTGCATTGCCGACGGATGCCAACGAGATGGCGGACAGTTTGTGGTTCAACATATGGCAGCCGAGATTGTGGCCGTACCGTGAATTGCAACTAGGAGATCCGTTGTTTTGGTACGATCCGACTATTCAGTCGATTGTGTGGCGCTCGCAGGTCGCTCGTATAGAGCGGTTTCCCTTCAAAAACAAACGCGAAGTCGAAGAACGACTTTACTCCGTTTTCGGTGTCCAGGTCGGCGACGACCCGTACTTCATCAAGGCCGCTAACTCGGGCCACTGTTTGGCCTACCAAGTCAATTCTGTTGTTCATTGTGACATTCCTAAACCTGCCAATTACAGGCTGCCACAGCTCGGGTGGATACGTACAACTGATGAAACGGCGCGAGAATGGGTACAGACGTTAATAGCGTTACTGGCCGCCGATGGTCCCGCGACAAGTGAGATTCGGAAAGTCACGGATCTTGTGAACGGGAGTGGCTACTTTTCCGTCGAATCGTTGAGCGATGAGCGTGAACGCAAATTCCGCGAGATCGTGACGCGTCGTGGCCAGCCTGACTTTCGGAACCGATTGATCAGCGCATACGGTGGCACATGCCCTATTACTGATTGTGACGCCGTTGCCGCGCTGGAAGCGGCTCACATCGTGCCATACTGTGGACCAGACTCTAACCACGTCACCAACGGATTGCTGCTGCGCGCGGACGTACATACACTCTTTGATCTTGATTTAATTGGCATAGATCCCTTTAGCCGCACGGTGACCGTTGCTGAGACAATTCAACACAGCCGTTATGGAGAGTTGCAAGGGAGAAAGGTGACAGTCCCTGCAAATGCAGAAGCAGCCCCCGACCAAGAAGCCTTGGCCCAAAGATGGCAGCGATTCCTGGGTATTACATGATCTCACCAATCGCGCAGAATTGGCGAACGAGCCATTATCGTTGTGTTCTTCGTGTATAACGACATTCCTGAAATGAAAGACTCTTGCGCGTTTCACAACTAAACGTGCTAGATAACAGACAACCCTTAGTATCTTGAACACCCCTGACCTTTGATCGATGCCAAGGCTTGCACAAATCAGAGGTATGCTCCTTGAGGAAGTGCTTCTACACCTACTTAGAGGCACCGGATACAGGACCGTTGAATCAGCGGGAACTGACCCAACTCTGCGGGATGGTCATTCCGGACTAGAAGTCCGTGGAAGAGGCTCGGAACACCAGATTGATGCGGTCGCGGACTTTAAGATCCCTCATCCCTTTAGTCACCCGCACCGCCTGCTCGTTGAAGCGAAGTGTTACGAAAAGGGTCCCGTTGGAATTGAGGTACCGCGAAATGCTGTGGGTGTTCTGAAGGACGTTGGTGAGTTTTGGGTAACAGCTCATGGCTCTCCAGCGGGTGGCCATCATTCGAGTATGAACACTCGCTATCACTATCAATATGCTTTGTTCTCAGTCACTTCCTACAGCCGAAATGTACAGCAATACGCATTCGTTCAAGACATCTACCTAATTGCGTTGGGCAGTTCGCGATTTTTTCAATCAATTGTTGGTGCTATCCGCGCCATTAACCGCAGCGACTTCGCGAGTTCGCCAAACGACGCGCTCAGTATTGAGCTTAAGGCTCTGCGACAGGTTATACGTCAGCGCCTTAAGAGAGAAGACATCTCATTTCCCGAAGATTATTCCGACACCTTGCGTACCAAGCTGGTGACTCTTCTTACTGAGGCTTGGCGGATCAACTATGCGTTACTGGCTGTTTTCGAAGGAGGATTTCCAGTGTTCTTAGTTCCGGCGAGCGAGTATACACTTTCAAATCTGAATGGTGTGGTTGACGTTAGAATTCGCTGGGATAAGAATGGTTGGTACATCTACGATCTGAATGAGCGACAGTTGTTTTCATTTGACCTTCCTAAGGAACTTTTCAATCTGTACGCGTCACGAGGTACGTTGCGAGCGGAGCGTGCATTGCAAATGAAAGAAGACTTAATGCAGTCTTTTTATGCGTTTCTTACAGTTGGCGAATCCGTGAGAGTTATCGGCTTCCGTTTGGACACTGAATGGATCGCAGCAATAAGACAGGCCCGACAGCGGCGATCCACGTAACGAGAGAATCATTGTAGCGTCAAAGAGAACGTATGATGCAGCACGCCGCATGAGGAAAGTCGCCGATAGAGCTTGGCGTTTTTCTGGAGCACGTATTCCGCCGAGCGGCCGAATTCATGTGCGAACTGAGCAAGCTTCTCTTCGATATTCAGGATTCCCAACCGCTTTTAACGGATGCTTACATAGCAGCTTGGTGGACGTAAATACGTAGAGATTGTAAGGGCGACTGAGTCGCAGACTTACCAGCAATCCTCCAACCGCTGAAATGTGGTGCCGAAGCGAAGATCTCAAACTTTACGCCGGCGATACAAAATAATAATGACAGAAACGGCGTCAAGAATGCTTCATCGACCGCGCATCCATTGTCTAAGCACCTGCTCTACGTAATAAACAAACCGACGTTCAGATTCTGGCTGTAGAGGTGTGAGATCTGTAAAGGGCTTCGGAGCCCACGTCGTACTCAAGAATTCGTCCAAGCCTACACTGC
>Ga0207675_100006288_pt1 | contig 11276 bp, 10 predicted proteins | sample KBSSwiS42_FD_184305 | JGI IMG/M metagenome (GOLD analysis project Ga0207675, IMG submission 184305) | Switchgrass rhizosphere microbial communities from Kellogg Biological Station, Michigan, USA - KBS Switchgrass S4-2 (SPAdes) (version 2) | ecosystem: Host-associated > Plants > Roots >...
CTAGCGGACAACTCCACGCCCGGTTCGTAGTATCAGACGACGAATCGGGGAGCGGGCCGAGTTCCTAGGCTGACAGCCATGGACGCCTCTACCTCGACCCCGCAGCCGCGCAACGAGCCCGTCCGCGACTACGCGCCCGGCAGCCCGGAGCGGGCGAGCCTGCAGGCCGCGCTCGCCGAGCTCGGCGGCGTCCACCACGAGCTGCCGGTGACCATCGACGGGGCCCGCCACCTCGCGGGCGGTACACCGTTCGACGTCGTCGCCCCGCACGACCACGCCCACGTCCTGGGCACCGGCGGCAACGCCACCCGCGAGGACGCCAAAGGCGCGGTCGAGGCGGCACTGCGCGCGGCGCCGTCCTGGCGCGAGCTGCCGTTCGACGAGCGCGCCGCCGTGCTGCTGCGCGCGGCGGAGCTGCTCAGCGGTCCCTGGCGCGACCGGCTCAACGCCGCGACCATGCTGGGCCAGTCCAAGACCTGCTACCAGGCCGAGATCGACGCCGCGTGCGAGCTCGCCGACTTCTGGCGGTTCAACGTCGCCTTCGCCAAGCAGATCCACGGCGAACAGCCCGTGAGCTCCGCAGGTGTGTGGAACCGGTCGGACTACCGGCCGCTCGAGGGGTTCGTCTACGCGATCACCCCGTTCAACTTCACCGCGATCGCCGGGAACCTGCCCACCGCGCCCGCGCTGATGGGCAACACGGTGATCTGGAAGCCCTCCCCCACCCAGACGCTCGCCGCGGTGCTCACCATGCAGCTGCTGGAGGAGGCGGGGCTGCCGCCCGGCGTGATCAACCTCCTCACCGGCGACGGCCGGGACGTCTCCGAGGTGCTGCTCGCCGACCCCGCGCTCGCGGGCATCCACTTCACCGGCTCCACGGCGACGTTCCAGCACCTGTGGTCGACGGTCGGCGCCAACATCGGCAGCTACGCGGGCTACCCGCGGCTGGTCGGCGAGACCGGCGGCAAGGACTTCGTGCTCGCGCACCCCTCGGCCGACGTCGACGTCCTGCGCACGGCGCTGATCCGCGGCGCGTTCGAGTACCAGGGCCAGAAGTGCTCGGCGGCGTCGCGGGCGTTCGTGCCGCGGTCGGTGTGGGCCAAGCTCCGCGACGGCCTGGTCGCCGAGACCGAGGCGCTGGCGATGGGCGACGTGGCCGATTTCGGCAACTTCCTGGGCGCCGTGATCGACCGCCGCGCCTACGACAAGCTCGCCGCCGCGCAGGAGATGGCCCGGGCCGAGCTGGACGTGATCGCGGGCGGCACGGCGTCGGACGAGGTCGGCTTCTTCGTGCGGCCCACGATCGCGGTCGGCGCCGACCCCACCCACAGCGTGTTCTCCACCGAGTACTTCGGGCCGATGCTCGCCGTGCACGTCTACGACGACGGCGACTTCGACCGGGTCCTCGCCCAGGTCGACCGGGGGGCGCCCTACGCACTCACCGGCTCGGTGATCGCCCGCGACCGGGCGGCCGTCACCCGCGCGTCGGAGGCGCTGCGGTTCGCGGCGGGCAACTTCTACGTGAACGACAAGCCGACCGGCGCGGTGGTCGGCCAGCAGCCCTTCGGCGGCGGCCGGGCGAGCGGCACCAACGACAAGGCGGGCTCGATCCTCAACCTCCTGCGCTGGACGAGCCCGCGCACGATCAAGGAGACCCTCGTGGCGCCGACCAGCGTGGGCTACCCCCACCAGGGCTGACCCGAGGGGCCCGAACGTGTCAGCAGGGTGACACTGCAGACACTCAACGTCCGGAGTGTCACCTTGCTGACACCCCGGGCGGCGACCCGCTAGCGGGCGCGCTCGTTGGCCTGCGCCTTCTCCGCGGCCTCCGCGACGCGCTTGGCCCGCGTCTCGGCCCGCTTCGCCTGCACGATCCACTCCAGGGTCGCGCGGCGGGCCGAGCGCGGGAACGCGTCCCAGTGCTCCCGCGCGGGTGGGTGGGCGGCGAACGCGGCGGCGAGGTCGTCGGGCACGACGAGGTTCTCGACGTCGTCGAGCAGCGTCCACGACCCGTCGGCCTTGGCCGCGTCGATCACCGCCTGCCCGGCGGGCGCCATGAGCCCGGCGGCGGTGAGCCGCTCGATGCGTTCCTTGTTGGTGCGGGCCCAGCCACTGCCCCGCTTGCGCGGGGCGAACCACAGCATCGTGCGCTCGGCGTCGAGCGAGCGGCCCTTGCTGTCCACCCAGCCGAAGCACAGCGCCTGCTCGACGGACTCCTCGTAGCTGATCCGCGGCCCGCCCGCGCTCGCCTTGCGCATGACGAGCCAGACCCCGGCCCCGCGGCCGTGGTTCTGCGCGAGCCACGCCCGCCACTCGGCCAACGACGCCGGCTGCACCTGATCGTCGATCACCCCGCCAGTGTGTCCTGGGCCGCGTTGCCGCCGCTCGCCGCCATCAATTAGCATAAGTCAACTAAATGAGTGAGAGGTGGCCGGTGGACACCCACTACAAGTGGATCGCGCTGTCCAACACGACGTTGGGCCTGCTGATGGCCACGATCAACTCCTCGATCGTCCTCATCGCACTGCCCGACATCTTCCGCGGCATCGGCATCGACCCCCTCGGGCCGGGCAACACGAGCTACCTGCTCTGGATGATCATGGGTTTCCTGGTCGTCACGGCGGTGCTGGTGGTCGGCTTCGGGCGCCTGGGCGACATGTACGGCCGCGTGCGGATGTACAACCTCGGCTTCGTCGTGTTCACCGTGGCGTCGATCCTGCTCGCCGTCACCTGGCAGCAGGGCGAAGCGGCGGCGCTGTGGCTGATCGGCTGGCGCATCGTGCAGGGCGTCGGCGGCGCGTTCATCATGGCCAACTCCACCGCGATCCTCACCGACGCGTTCCCGGCCGACCAGCGCGGCACCGCGCTCGGGATCAACGGCGTGGCCGCGATCGCGGGCTCGTTCCTCGGCCTGGTGATCGGCGGCCTGCTCGGCCCGCTCAACTGGCACCTGGTGTTCCTCGTCTCGGTGCCGTTCGGCGTGTTCGGCACGGTCTGGGCCTACCTCAAGCTGCGCGACACCGGCGAGCGCAGGCCCGCGAAGATGGACTGGTGGGGCAACATCACGTTCGCCGTCGGCCTCATCGCGCTGCTCGTCGGCATCACCTACGGCATCCAGCCCTACGGCGACAGCACCATGGGCTGGGGCAGCCCGCTCGTGCTGACCTGCGTCATCGGCGGCGTCGTCGTGCTCGTGGCGTTCGCCGTGATCGAGAGCAGGGTGGCCAACCCGCTGTTCACGCTCTCGCTCTTCCGCATCCGCGCCTTCACCCTCGGCAACATCGCGATCCTGCTCTCCTCGCTCGGCCGCGGCGGCCTGCAGTTCATCCTGATCATCTGGCTGCAGGGCATCTGGCTGCCCCAGCACGGCTACAGCTTCGAGCAGACCCCGCTCTGGGCGGGCATCTACATGCTGCCGCTCACGCTGGGGTTCCTGGTGTCCGCGCCCGCGTCGGGCTACCTGTCCGACCGGTTCGGGGCCCGCTGGTTCTCCGCGGGCGGCATGGTGCTCACCGCGGTGAGCTTCGTGCTGCTGGAGGCGCTGCCGATCGACTTCGACTACTGGGCCTTCGCGGCGGTGCTGCTGGTCTCGGGCATCGGCATGGGCCTGTTCACCTCGCCGAACCGCGCGGAGATCATGAACAGCCTGCCCGCGAACTCCCGCGGGGCGGGGGCGGGCATGAACGCCACGTTCCAGAACGCGGCCATGGTGCTCTCGATCGGCGTGTTCTTCAGCCTGATGATCGCCGGGCTCTCGCAGAACCTGCCGTCGGTGCTGGAGCAGGGCCTCGCGGCGCACGGCGTGCCCGCCGCGGACGCCGGGCGCGTGGCCGGGCTGCCGCCGGTGGGCGTGCTGTTCGCGGCGTTCCTCGGCTACAACCCGATCCAGCAGCTGCTCGGCCCGATCCTGTCGGGCCTGCCCGCCGACCAGGCCACGTTCCTCACCGGCCGCAGCTTCTTCCCGCAGCTGATCTCGGGCCCGTTCGCCGACGGCCTGACGGCCGCGTTCTGGTTCGCCACCGTCGCGTGCGTCATCGCCGCCGTCGCCTCCTGGTTCGCCTCCGGGCGCAGCCGCGGCCCCCGGCACGGGTCGGTCGGCGACGAGCTGGCCGCGAGCAGCGGCGAGCTGGTGTTCGACGAGGCGACCCGCGAACCCGCCGCGGGCCAGCTCATGGGCGCGGTGCGCACCGTCAGCGGCTCGACCGTGTTGGATTCGGTGGTCACCGTCACCGACGCGCAGGGCACCCAGCGCGGCCGCTCGATGGCCGCCCCCAACGGGCACTACGCCGTCGACGGGCTGGCCTCCGGCGAGTACACCGTGGTGGCGAGCTCGCCGGGCTTCCGGCCGAACGTCGCCACCGTCGCCCTCAACGGCCGCGGCGCCACCCACGACTTCGCGCTCGACGGGCACGGCGGCGTCCGCGGGCTCGTCGACGACGGGGCCACGCCGATCCCGGACGCCGTCGTGATCGTCACCGACGCGCAGGGCCGCGTCGTCGGCCGCACCCGGTCGGCCACCGACGGCACGTTCGCGTTGAACGGACTGCCGCTCGGCCCGGCGACGGTGACCGCGAGCATGCCCCAGCACCAGCCCGCGGCGACGGCCGTGCTGATCGGCCCGGCGGACCCGGCCCCGGTCGAGCTGCGGCTGCTGCCCTCGATCGGCGGGCTCGTGGGCACGGTGCTGGCGCCCGACGGCTCCGTCGTCCCCGAGGCCACCGTGACGGCGAGCGACGCCCGCGGCGACATCGTCGGCTCCACCCGCAGCGACGTCGACGGCCGCTACCGGCTCGCCGACCTGCCCCCGGGCCGCTACATGGTGGTCGCGACCACCTATGCGCCCGCCGCCGTGCAGGTCGAGGTGCCCGCGGGCGAGGCGGCGCGGGTCGACCTGCGGCTCGGCACGCTCACCCGGGCGGAGTCGTGACCGCCGCGCTGGCCACCGAGGTCGCGTTCGCCGGACGGCTGCGCATCGCAGCGGGCCGCATCGCCCGCAGCGGGCTCGGCCAGAAGCCGGTCGACGGCATGACCCCCAGCCGGATGACGGCGCTCGCGGTGCTGGCCGCCGAGCAGCCGCTGCGAATGGGCGAGCTGGCCGCCCGGCTGGGGATCAGCGCGCCGACGGTGTCGCGGCTGGTCGACCACCTCGCCGAGCTGGGGTTCCTGGAGCGCGTCGCCGACGAGGACGACCACCGCGCCACCCGCGTGTGCCTGTCCCCCGCGGGCCGCGACGGCCTCGCCGCCGTCCGCGAGCACGGGGCGGGCCTGCTGGCCCACCGGATCGCCACGCTCGACGACGCCGAGCGCGCCGCGCTGGAGCGCGCGCTGCCCGTGCTGGAGCGGCTCGCTTGACCTGAAGTCGGGTTGAACGTGCACCGTGGGTGCCATGACTACCGCGACCCAGCTCGGAAGGGCCGATCTGCCCGATCTGATGACCCTCATGACGGGCGACGAGAAGCACGGCCCCAGCGCCACGTCCACACTCGACGTGCTCTGGGTGCTGTACGACCGCGTGCTGCGCGTCGACCCGCGCCACCCCGACGATCCCGACCGCGACCGGTTCCTGCTCTCCAAGGGCCACGGGCCGATGGCGTACTACGCGGTGCTCGCGGCCAAGGGCTTCCTCACCCCCGACGACCTGCGCAGCTTCGGGCGGAGCGACTCGATCCTCGGCTACCACCCCGACCGCACGCTGGTCCCCGGCGTCGAGATCTCCGCCGGGTCGCTTGGCCACGGGCTCGGCCTGGCCGTCGGCACGGCGCTCGGCCTGCGCATCGCCCGCCGCACCGCGCGGGTCGTCGTGCTCCTCGGTGACGCGGAGCTGGAGGAGGGCTCGAACATGGAGGCGATCCAGTACGCCGGACGGGCGGGGCTCGCCAACCTGACGGCCGTCGTGATCGACAACTCGTCCGCGTCGCTGGGCTGGCCCGACGGCATCGGGCGGCGCTTCACCGTCGAGGGCTGGACGGCCGTCGACGTCGACGGCCGCGACCACGACGCGCTGGAACGCGCGTTCCGACCGCCCTCGGCCGTGCCGCACGTCGTGATCGCCCACGTCGAGCCGAAGGAGGCCTGATGACCTCCGTCGTCACCGAGGACCTGCGCACCCGCTTCTACCGCCTGCTGCCCGAGCTGCTCGCCGAGGACCAGCGCGCCGTCGCCGTTTTCGGCGAGGTCGGCGTCGGCTACCTGGACGAGGCCGCGGTGGCCCCGGTCGCCGACCGCGTGCTCAACGTCGGGATCCGGGAGCAGCTCGTGATCGGCGTGGCGGGCGGGCTCGCGCTCACCGGGCTGCGCCCGATCGCGCACACGTTCGGCCCGTTCCTCGTCGAGCGCCCCTTCGAGCAGGTCAAGCTGGATCTCGGGCACCAGGGCGTCGGCGCGGTGCTGGTCAGCGCGGGCGGCTCGTACGACTGGCCGCAGGGCGGCGAGACCCACTTCGGCTACCGCGACGTCGCCGTCCTCGACACGCTCGACGGCTGGACCGTGCACGTGCCGGGCCACCCCGACGAGGCCGAGGCCCTGCTGCGCGCCGCCGTCCGCGACGACGGGCGGGTCTACCTGCGGCTGGGCGCCGACGCCAACGCCGAGGCCCACCCCACCGGGCCGATGGCCGTGCTGCGGCGCGGGCGCCGGGGCACGGTCGTGGCCGTCGGGCCGATGGCCGACCGCACGCTCGCCGCCACCGCGGACCTCGACGTCACGGTGCTCTACGCCACCACCGTGCGGCCGTTCGACGCCGCGACGTTGCGGGCCACGCTCGACGTCCCCGACGTGGTGCTCGTCGAGCCCTACCTGCGCGACACCTCGACCGCCGCCGTGGCCCGCGCGCTCGCCGACCGTCCGCACCGGGTGCTCGGCATCGGCGTCGGGCCCACGGAGCTGCGCCTCTACGGCAGCCGGGCCGACCACGACGCCCGACACGGACTCGACGAGCGCGGCATCCGGTCCCGGATCGCGGAATTCCTGCGCTGATCGCCGGCGCACCTGACACGCTGGCCGGGTGCGCCTCTCCCCCACCCGCCGCTCGACGCCCACCCGGCTGCGTGAGCGGGCCAGCACCGACCGCGCCGACCTCTACGCCGTGCTCGACGAGGGTCTGGTGTGCCACGTCGGCGTCGTCCGCGACGGGGCGCCGGTCGTGCTGCCGACCGGGTACGGGCGCATCGACGACACCGTGTACGTCCACGGCTCCACGGGCGCGGGCTGGCTGCGGGTCTCCGACGGGGCGCCGGTCTGCCTCACGGTGACCCATGTGGACGGGGTCGTGTACGCCCGCTCCGTCTTCCACCACTCGATGAACTACCGCAGCGCGGTGGTGCACGGGCCCGCGCGGGTCGTCACGGACGCGGCGGAGCGGACGGCCGGGCTGCGGGCGGTCGCCGAGCAGCTGTCCCCCGGGTCCTGGGAGCACGCGCGGGAGCCCAACGCCAGGGAGATGGCGGCGACGGTCGTCATCGCGCTGGACCTGGCCGAGGCGAGCGTGAAGATGCGCAGCGGGCCGCCCGGCGACGAGGACTTCGACATCGAGGAGGGCGGGCGCTGGGCCGGGGTGCTGCCCGTCGTCACCACGTTCGGCGACCCGGAGCCCGACCCGACGTTGGACGAGGTGGCGACGCCCGCGCACGTGCGGAACCGATGATCGCTCGGCCATCGATGATCGCTCCGCAAGCTCCGCTCGGCCGTCGATGATCGCTCCGCAAGCTCCGCTCAGCCGTCGATGATCGCTCCGCAAGCTCCGCTCAGCCGTCGATGATCGCTCCGCAAGCTCCGCTCAGCCGTCGATGATCGCTCCGCAAGCTCCGCTCAGCCGTCGAGCAGGTACCACGGCACCAGCTGGACCGCCCCGTTGAGACCCGGCATCGGCACGCCCAGCGCCTCGAGCCCGCGGACCTCGTCGCGGGCGACGACCATCCACCGACCCGCCGCGTCGACGCTCATCTCGATCTCGACCGTCTGGTCCTCGCCGTCCTGGCGGGCCCGGTAGACCCGGCAGCGGTGGGCGATCTCCCACAGCTGCGCGTCCGCGAGCTGGGGAACTTTCTCGAGGATCTCCAGGACATCGACATCGTCACGCCGCATGAGGCACGGTATCCGGGGAGGTGCACGATGGCGACGACCGAGGTGCGCGACTTGGCCACCGCAGCGCGGGCCGCGCTCGCCGACGGCCGGGTGCACGACGCGCTCACCTGCTACGCCTCTGCCACGCGCTCCGCCCGCACCCAGCTGCCGCCGCACGCGCCCGAGCGGATCGCGCTCGCCGCCGAGCACGCCCAGGCGGTGTTCGACCACCGGTCCGACCCGGAGTCGGCGTTGGAGATCGCGAGGACGGCCTACGACGAGGCCGTGGAAGCCATCGACGACGCGGGCGAGCACGCGGCGGCGGTCCGCGAGCTCGCGCTGCTGCGCGACCAGATGACGTTCTGGGCCTTCCGCATGGGGGACTGACGGGCGGCCACAGCCGGGTGAACCAAGAGGGCCCGGCGAATGAGGGCCCGGTCTGTGACGCCCAGGCGGCCCCATCGCGGCGTTGCCCCCGCGCCCGAGTGCCCCGGCCCGAGGCCGCGGGGGCGCCTTCCGGGGGAACCACCTGGACGCCACAGCCTCGCGGAACCCTCCTTCGCCGGACCCTCTAACCTCGGCACGCGTGAGGAAGACCGCCGTCTACCCCGCCGCCCCACGGCTCGACGTCGTCGACGTCCTGCACGGCCAGCGCGTCGCCGACCCCTACCGTTGGCTGGAAGACCCGGCCGACGAACGCACCGTCGCCTGGTCGCGCGCCCAGGACGAACTGGCCTCGGCCCAGCTCGCCGAGCTGCCCGGCCGCGACGCGCTGGCCGCCCGCATGCACGCCCTGCTCGACGCGGGCTCGGTGGGCGCGCCCCTGTGGCGGGCGGGTCGACGGTTCTGGACGCGCCGGGAGCCCGGGCAGGAACACGCGGTCGTGCTCGTGCGCGGCTCGTACGGCGACGAGCGCGTGCTGATCGACCCGATGGAGATCGACCGCACCGGACGCACCACCCTCGACGCCTGGCTGCCCGACCTGGAGGGCAGGCTGCTGGCCTACCAGGTCTCTGCGGGCGGCGACGAGCACTCCGTGCTGCACGTGATCGACGTCGCCACCGGCCGCGCGGTGGAGCCGCCGATCGACCGGTGCCGCTACTCGTCGGTGGCGTGGCTGCCCGGCGGGGCCGAGTTCTTCTACGTCCGCATGGTCGACGCCGGGGAGGTGCCCGCGGGCGAGCAGGCCTTCCACCGCCGTGTGTGGCGCCACCGCGTCGGCACCCCGACGAGCGAGGACCGGCTGATCGACGGGCCCGGCCTCTACGTCGGGCACACGTACTACTCCGTGCACGTCTCCCGCGACGGCCGCTGGCTGGTGGTCACCGGGAACATCGGCACGGCGCGCCGCGACAGCGTCTGGATCGGCGACCTGCACAGCGGGGGGCCGCTGCACCCGCTGCTCACCCAGGCCGACGACATCCAGTGCTCGGCGTGGGTCGAGCGCGACGGCCTGCTCTACCTGCGCACCACCGACGGTGCGCCGCGCTGGCGGCTGGCCGTCACCGATCCGCGCACCCCGGGGCGCGAACACTGGCGCGAGCTCGTCGCCGAGGACCCCGATTCCGTGCTCGACGGTGTGCGCCGCCTGGAGCTGCCCGACGGGCCGCCGCTGCTCGTGCTGGCCCGCAGCCGCCACGCCGTCGCCGAGCTGGCGCTGCACGACGCCGCCGACGGCACCCCCCGCGGCACCGTGCCGCTGCCTGGCCCGGGGTCGCTCACCGGTTTCTCGGTGGCCGACCGCGACACCCCGGTCGAGGCCGGGAGGCTGTGGGTGGGCTGGACCGACTTCGTCACCCCGAGCCAGGTGCACCGCTACGAGAACGGCGAGACGGTGCTGGAGGCGGCGGCGCCGGGCGCGGTCGCGGTGCCCGCCGTCCGGAGCTCCCAGCGCACGTTCACCTCGGCGGACGGCACGACGATCCGCATGTTCGTGCTCGCCCCCGCGAGCGACGCGGGCCCGCGCCCCACGCTCGTCACGGGCTACGGCGGCTTCGGCATCTCCCGGGAGCCCGCTTACAGCGCCGCCGCGTTGGCCTGGGTCGAGGCGGGCGGCTGCTACGTGGTCGTCTCGCTGCGCGGCGGCGGCGAGGAGGGCGACGCCTGGCACCTCGCGGGCAACCGCGGCAACAAGCAGAACGTGTTCGACGACTTCCACGCCGCCTGCGACGCGCTGGTCTCGGCGGGCACCACCACGACCAACCAGCTCTCGATCATGGGTGGGTCCAACGGCGGGCTGCTCGTCGGCGCGGCGCTCACCCAGCGGCCCGCCGCGTACCGGGCCGTGGTCTGCTCGGCGCCGCTGCTGGACATGGTGCGCTACGAGGAGTTCTCGTTGGGCCGCACCTGGAACGACGAGTACGGCACGGCCGCGGACCCGGAGGAGCTCGGCTGGCTCCTGTCCTACTCGCCCTACCACCACGTGGAGCCGGGCACGGTGTACCCGGCGGTGCTGTTCACCGTGTTCGAGTCGGACACCCGGGTCGACCCGCTGCACGCCCGCAAGATGTGCGCCGCACTGCAGTACGCCACCACGGGCGAGCTCGAGACGCACCCGATCCTGCTGCGCCGCGAGACCGACGTGGGCCACGGGGCCCGGTCGGTCAGCCGCACGGTGGGGCTCGCGGTGGACCAGCTGGTGTTCCTGGCCGCCCACACCGGGCTGGTGTTGCCCACATGAGCAACACCCTGTTCCCCAGCCAGCCCGAATGCGCCGCGGACGCGGGCAGCTGGTGCGCGCAGATCTACCGGCTGACCGACAGCGACTTCCTCGCCCGCTCCGCCGACACGATCTTCGCGGCCGGGTCGCAGATCCTACTCATCCTCATCCTCGCGCTGGTCGCGCGCTGGTTCCTGCACCGGCTGATCAACAAGGTCGTCGCGGGCGCGACGAGCAACCCGGTCACCAAGCTGATGAACCGCGGCGCCGCGGCCGCGGCCGCCGACCGCAGCGGCCAGCGCGCCCGCACGCTCGGCTCGGTGCTGCGGTCGCTCTGCTCGGCCGTCGTCGGGATCATCGCCACGATCATGGTGCTGGGCGAGTTCGGCGTGGACCTCGCGCCGATCCTGGCGTCGGCGGGCATCGTCGGCATCGCGATCGGCTTCGGCGCGCAGAACCTCGTGAAGGACTTCCTCTCCGGCATGTTCATGCTGCTGGAGGACCAGTACGGGGTGGGTGACATCGTCGACGTCGGCCAGGCCAGCGGCACCGTGGA
>Ga0207675_100006289_pt1 | contig 11275 bp, 18 predicted proteins | sample KBSSwiS42_FD_184305 | JGI IMG/M metagenome (GOLD analysis project Ga0207675, IMG submission 184305) | Switchgrass rhizosphere microbial communities from Kellogg Biological Station, Michigan, USA - KBS Switchgrass S4-2 (SPAdes) (version 2) | ecosystem: Host-associated > Plants > Roots >...
TGGCAAACGGTGAGGTCGCCAATCAGGGATTTACCGGTCTGGACGCCGGCCAGCACGGTGACCTCGCGCACGAGGGGATCGAGGATGGCGTCGAGCGGGCCCATGAGGTAGCGGCTTTTCGCGACGTGGAAAAAACCGCTGATGGCGTAGCACGAGGGGAGGTTGACGTGGGTGCCGGCCCATTCGTAGATCGGACGGCGATCGAATGGCTCCCAGGCCGCGCGCCAGGCCGCGAGGATCTGCTCTTCGGGGGTTAGGGGCGATGGGTTAGGGGCGAGGGACACAAGTAGCGGGCGCTACTTGTGGGGGTGAAGTCAAACGGGGGTGGCTACGCGGCTTTGGCGATTTTGTCGGTGCCGGCGAAAAACTTGGCGCAGAGACGGTCGTTGGCCTTGCGCGTTTCGATGCGGATCGCCTCGGGCGAGAGGCCGGAGATCACCGGGGGCAGTTCGTCTTCGTAAATCGACCGCAGGGCTGACTTGAGCTGCTCGCCGATCGTCGTGATCGCCGCGAGCACGGGCGCCACCGCGATCACCCCGCCGGATTCCACGAGATTGGCGTGCTCGATGCGCTTGCATTGGGCCAGGATGCGGCGGTTCTCCAAGGTCTCGCGCACATCGTCACCGGCGCCCAGGTCGCGCGCGCGGGCCTCGAGGTGCGGCCGCAGTTCGGTGGGGTAAACGCGCGAGCCGTGAAAGCCCGGGGCGCCCTGGCGTTTCAACTTTTGCAACACCGCCCGGGTGACGCCCATGACCTTGGCCGCTTGCGCAATGGAATCGTATGCGACCGCGTCCGCGCTGCCGGTGCCCGACTTGAGCAGGCGCCGCTCACCCGCGGATAAGGTTTTGCCCGACTTAACTTTCTTGATGACGTTGGCCAGGTCCGCCGCGATGACGAGCGCGTATCCCTGGTCGTCCAGGGTGGTCTGGGGAGCGGGTTTGCCTTTGGCCTTCATTCCTTGAGCAGTTCGATCTTCTGGTCGGGAAAGGCGTCGGCGAAACGTTGGAGGATCACCGCAACGTAACCCGGACTGATCTCGATGCCGTAACAACGGCGCTGGAGATTCTCGGCGGCGATCAGCGTGGTGCCCGAACCGAGGAAGGGATCGAAGAGGAGGTCGCCATCGTTGCTCCAAGAGAGACACCACGCCATCAGGGCAACTGGCTTTTGAGTCGGGTGCTCTTTTGACCCGTCAGGAGTTCTGGAGGATTCGAAACTTTTTGCGGGTTTATCAAAGTTCGTCCATGCAAGCTCTACATCCGCCATCGTCGGGAATTTGGTTTTGTTCCAAACCAACCAACAGCGAGACGGAGGCACGCGGTAATTGTTTCCGCCCCAGACAATCGAAGGGACTCCAAACTGCACCGCTAAATCAAAGAATGATTGATTGGCTTCGGCGTCCCACTCGTGCATCTCGTTGTAATGGGAGTTTTTCTTTGCCCAAGTCCCGCCTTGCATCTTCTTGCCTAGACCGTACGGCGGATCGGTCAAACAAAACGCCGGCTTCTGCGCTCCCATCAATTTCTCGACGTCGGCTTTGTTGGTTGAGTCGCCGCAGAGCAGTTGGTGTTTACCAAGTTGCCAGAGTTGGCCGAGCTTGGTCTTCCACTTTTTTTGGAGTTCAGCGGCCTGGTCAATTTGGGGTTCGGCGTCGTGCAATTCATTTTCACCGTTGAGGAGCAAGCCCAGGTCGTTAATGGCGGAAAGGTCGAAGCCGGCCAGGAGTTGCTCGGGCTCGCCCATGCCCTGGAGCAGCGCGGTCAGTTGCTCGGTGTGCCAGTCGCCCGTATTCGTGTTCGCCCGGAGCATGATCCGCAAATGCTCCTTCTCCGGCAGATCCAAAACCACCACGTCCGCCCGCTCACACCCCATCTCCAAAAGGACCTTCAACCGCAAATGCCCCGAAACTAACATCCCGTTGCGCCGATTGAAGATCAGCGGGTCGAAATAAACGTCCGCCAAGGATTGCCGCAACGTCTCCCAGCCCGCGCTCCCCGCCACCGGATGAACACGCGGATTCTTCGGGTGCGCCTTGAGCCCCGCCAACGCGCGCGTCTCCACCACCAAACGCGCATGCTTCAAGAGCGCCGGTTTTGGGGAATTGGCCCCGCGCAATTTGGCCACACGGGGCTTTTCCAAGGCGGGTGGGGTGGAAGTGGCGGGCGCCTTGGCCGGCGCGACAGAAACGAAATTTGCGCGTTTTTTGGATTTTGGCATTTCGTGCGAAATTTAAGAAGAGGAGCGGTGCTCTAACCGCCTTCGTGGGGCAAAATAGATTTCTTAAGGGGGGGGTGGTGCCTGCGCATGTGGGCGACGGCGAGAGGCGAGCGGAAGCGGGCGTCGATGTAATCGAACTGCCGGCGGAACGAGGCGACGGATGCGTTGAAGGATTGCTTGTCGAATTTGAACTGCCTGGCCATTGAGGCCTGGCTTGCACAGCCGAAGTGATGCGGGTCGATGAGCCACAACACGACCAGGGTGCGAAGGAAGCGGGCGCGTAAGATCCGCTTGTTGTCGTGGGCTGTGCTGATGCCAATGACCCACACCATTATGCGGGTCAAGCCTTCGAGTCTATCGTCCTCGGCTTGCTCCTCGGGTTCCTCTTCGTTGAGTTGAGGAAGTGGCCTTCGTTCCGGTACGCGAGGAATATAAGCCGACGTCGCGCTGTAGGTGAAAGCCATCCATTGTACGCGGGTGGAGTCAACAACGCAGGACCGGGTGAGAATTTGATCCATGCTTGCACCTTGGGCGCTTACACACCCAATGTCGAAGCATTAAACTCCGTGATGGCTCAGCCGAGAATTGAGGAACTTGCACGGGTCTGTGATACCTGGGCTGGCGGCCTCACCAATCCATTCGGCTAGTGTCTCGGGATCGGAGTGAAGCATTTGGACGAACTTACGGGACATGTGAGGATTTCCACCGGTCATTTCATTGCGCAGGCGGTGAAGCTTTGGCAGACAGAGTTTGTCCTCGATGTAACCGCGTGCGCTATCGCCTGCCAAATGCGATTTTTTCGCAATTGGGATCGAATGTACTGAAGGTACCTCTGGTACATCCGGATCGAGTCGAATCGAATTTAAAATTTCCTTCGAATCGATTCGATCGAGTACAGATCGATCGACAGATCCCCCCCTACCCCCCCAAGCCAATTGCGATTTTTTCGCATTATCCGCGGCAGCCAATTGCGAAATTTTCGCAATTGATTTGTTGAGGTCGTCCGCAGTTCGGAGGGGCAGGACATCCTGACCGAGTTCAGTTGCAAAAGTCCTGCTGGCGTCAGTCCAGCCGGGGAGGTTATCGGGGCAGAGGCGGAAGAGTCCTTCGGCGGCATCGACCGCGACCCATCCCGCCTTGAACCAGTCGTCGAACATCTGCCAAATTTCTGAAGGCCGCCATTTGGTGAGGCGCCTGCACCATTTACCCGTCTGGGTGACACGCTGGATGGGCGTTGAGACACCAATTGTTCCGCTGGGAGATCCTTTCCCGAAAGACTCGCTCGCCAGCAGCAAAGCAAATTGTTTTTCCCGGCCAGTGAGCCGGAGAGCGTCGAAGGTTAGAAGTTGGCAGACCAGGACGAAAAGGTCCCGCAACTGTGCGGCTGTGAGTTCGTCAACCATCACCACTGTTCCCGTAGTCCATCCGTAGTCCCGACTTTGCTGCCCATATCGGATTTACGGAGTAACAGCCCAGTTTTCAGGCCACCAAAACCACCGTTTTCATTGCCTAATGCCATATCGGTTTTACGACCTTGCCTTCAACCTGACTACGGATCAGAAGGTTCGAGGTTCAACTCCTCGTGGGTGCACTCTTAATCAAAGACTTACAAAGCCACTCCGTAGTCCATTTTTTTCCAGTGTCCATTAGTAGTCCCGCGCGCTCATCGCATCTGAACGATTTTTTTGTCTTCAAGGCCGAGATCCATTTCCTGGGTCGCGCCAGGTTTCCACTTGTGCCAGGCGGGCGCTGCGTTGTCGGGCCAGTAACTTATTTTGGCCATGCCATCCCAGTTTGGTGGACGGCCACCGTACACGGATTCAAGTAAAGCAATCGACGTGATCCCCATCTCCGCCGAAATTTGCGCTTCGGTGGCGCCGTCGCCGCGGCGGCGCGTCGCGTAGAAGCTCCGGAGGCCATGGGCAGTGCGTTTTGGCAAGCCCAGATGTTTACTGGCGCGCCTCATCGCGTGGTTCAGTGACTGAACGCCCAGAGGCTTCAACTCAAGATGCTCGCCCTTGGGGAGCCGTGCGGAGGGGAACCACCACGGGTTTCCGTTGTGGGTAGCGTGATGCCATGCTTGGTGGCAGGAAAGAAAATCTTTCAAGTCCTCTGTGATTTGCACGTAGGGATAAACTCCGTGTTTTGACCGCGCGATGAACAAATGGTTTCCCTGGATGAATCCGGGCTGGTCGGTGTTCACGGCATCCATGCGGAGGCGGCGCGCTTCGCTGGAGCGGCAGGAGGTGAAGGCCTCGAAGAGCATTTGGAACCCGATGGCCTCGCTCCGTGGGTCGGCGAAAAAGTAGTGAGCCAACAAGTTGAGCTCGTTCCCGTCCGCCGGGGCGAACTCGCGGCAGTGCCGGATTTTCTCGGCTTGGATCGAGCCGCTGACATTGTCGACGCGCAAACGCGGACGTTTGATGCCGACGTAATTGTAGTGGGCCATCTTGCGGCGCACCGCGAAGTTGAGGACGTTGCTCAAGGTGCACCAATCCATTTGCGTGGTGCGGGCGCCGGTGCCTTTTGAGATTTGTTTCACGCGCCAGTCCCGATATTGCATCAGGGATTCGTTCTGGATGTCAGCCAATGCCCAGGAGCCGTAAAACTTGGTCAGGTTCGCTATCTTGATGGATTCTTCGGCGACAAATTTCTCGTTGCGGCGCTCGCCTCTGCTGTTAGGGCAATTTTCCTCAAGATATAAATCCGCGACGCTGGCGAAATCCACACCGCGGCTGAGCGGGCTGCGGCAAATGCCGGCGATGGATTGGCGATGGGCCACCATCAGGTCCGCGGCTTCCTCGAGGGCAGGCTTGAGCTTGAGCGCGTGGAGCTTTCTCCAGGTGCGCTTGCCAGCGACGATCGGGCGAAGCCAGAAACGACCATCCTCGCTCCGATAGACGCCATTCTGGATCGCTTTGGCTTTCATTGTTCGCGCTTGGATTTAGCCATCCGTTGACCGCAATCGCCGTCGTCCGTGTAGCCTTCGATGTAGAGCTGGTTCTCACCCGTTAGAGCACTGAGTTTCTTGATCGCGTAAGTAGGCCGGATGACCTTGCCGGTGTCGGGGGCGAGCCAATCGCCGGTGTTGTTGAGTTTCTTTTTGAGGGCGATGGCCTCACTGCGACCTTGCACCTCGATGTGGCCGCATGGGGGCTCGCCGCCGTCGTTATAGGGCACGAATTTTCCCCCGTTGCGCAATGCGCGGGCGCCGTAGAACAATTCATCGAATGCCGGCGGCCAGCCCCGCGCGTCGCGCACGTAAACTGCGTAGCGGGTGTTCTTCATTTAGAAAGTTTTCCGGCAGTTCTGGCAGCGATAGCGCATTTCTTTCATGGAGAAGGAAGCCAGGACGAAGACGATGCCGACCAGGACCGGGATCAGGCAAATCCCCACGATGAGCATGACGACTCCCCCAGTGGTCATCGCCTGGAAGCCGCGCCCGATGTTATTGCTCCGGCAATAAGGACAAGCCAGGCCGACAGGAATGGACGGCGGCACTGCGAAACTCCTGGGTCCTCGGGCAGGCAAGGCCGGCGGCACCGCGGGCAACACCGGACCAACAGCCGCCAAGACCCGGTTTTGACGCCACCATTGCACCAGCAGGAGCACAAGGGCTGCGCAGGCAAACAGGAACGTGATGGTTGCAAAGTTCATGATGATTTAGTTTTGCGGCCTCCGGGCCGGTAGGCCGGACTGGTTTCGGATGAGAACGCGATGCTCTGGCTTGGGTTATCGCCGCTCAGGCGGAAAAATGCTTCAGCCGCGCGCTGACGTTCATCGAGAATCTTTTGCACCACTTTGGGCAGGTCCGTGCGAATGGCTTCCACGATAAGCTTGCTTCGATCGGTCCCCGTTGCTTTCTCGGCGGCTTCTAAAAGTTGTCTGACGTCATCGGGCGGCTCAAAGGTGATTAGCTTTCGTTTTTCAGGTTGGTTCTCAGCAGGCATTGGGTCGGTTTGTTTAGCCCTGCTTTTCATCACGCTATGGTTTGGACCGTACATCCGCGTTAAGGCGGTTGCAAGATATTTCTCGAAATTTATTGCATTTAAGTATTACTTGCCTTACAGGTATTACTCGCAATGAGCAACAAATACAAAAACTCGGACGTTCGAACCAACATGCGTCTTACGCCGGACATTGATGAACTGTTGCGTGCAGCAAAGCGGGCGACCGGCGCATCGTTCAAATTCCTGATCACCGAAGCCGTGCGGAGCAAATACGCAAAATTTGCCCCGCGGCTCGACGAGACCAAGAAAGCCGCCTGATTTATTCACAGCGGAGGAAAACTGTGAATAGGTTCAGTCAACCGTGGTGAACAACATGGAAGGCGAGAGGGTAAAACAACTCTCTCGCCTTCTTTTTTTCCAATGAGCGAATTCTGGCACGGCGTCATCGTGGGCGTGTTTATCGCCCTGGCCACCTCGGCCGTGGGGATGGTGATGATCGGCGTCTGGATCAAGTCGTTGGAAAGGGCGGAGGCCAAGGCGGCAGAGCGGGCAGCGCAGAAGAGCCTCAACGGGAGGAAAGCAAATGACAAATTTGAATAAACCAGTCAGCCGGCGCACGGCCAAGCCATTCGCGCACTACGCCAGGCGGATTGTAGTTTCGCTTGAGCCGGGGGACATCCTGGCCATGCGGCTTGAGCGGCAGACCACCACCTTCCGCGCGCCGCTGGCGGATGTTTACACCGTGCTCGCGGGCTGGCACGCGGACCGCGCTTTGAAGAGCCGCCGGGAAACCAGGCGGACGAACGGAGCATGAAAATGAGCAACATCGAGCAGCACCTGAAGCTCATTGAGGCGCTTGTTGAGAAACTTTGGAAAGATCCGCGGTTCGTCGACAAACGACTCCGCTGGCGTGCCGCATGGGAGTTGCTGGCTGCGCTCCAGTTGTCCTACGAGGACCCGTTGGTGGAGGACGTCGTCCGCGAGGCGCTTAAACAAACTATTCTGCTCCTGGAAATGGAGCTTTACGGCGCGACATCTTTTTCCGCATGAGCAACCTGACCCTGTTTCGTGACACCGCGCGCGGCCCCGTCGGCGTGTGGCCGCAGCCGGCGCGCATTGCCGAAGCTAACTTCGTCCACAAATCCCTTTCCAGTTGGTCCTTCAACATCGCGGTGGGCTGCTCGCATGGGTGCCGGTTTTGTTACGTGCCCGCGACCTCGCGCGGGCGCATGGCGTCCACCATGGCCGATTATGGCGTTGAGGACGGGGATGCGGACTGGGGGAATTATCTGCTCATCCGCAGGTTTGACCGCGAGATTTTCCTGCACAGCCTGGCGCTGGCCGAAGCCACGGACCCGGCGCTGCTGGACCGCGGCGGGAATCGCGCGGTCATTTATTGCAGCACCACCGATCCGTACCAGGCCGTGCGGTTGACCGGCGATTTGGCGCGCCAGAAGGAATTGCACGCCGAAGCGCGCGCGATGGTGCGCCAGAGCCTGGAATTGATTCGGGACTATTCCACCCTCAACGTGCGGATCCTCACGCGCAGCCCGGCGGCGGTGTTGGACTTCGACATTTTTAAAAGCTTCGGTCCCCGGCTCATGTTCGGCATGAGTCTCCCCACGCTCAACGATCGCCTCGCGCAGATTTACGAGCCGCACGCGCCCTCGCCCACCGCGCGCCTGCGTTGCCTGCAACACGCGGCGGACTACGGCCTCAACCTGTTCGTAGCAGTGGCCCCGATGTATCCGGAGATCGGCCGCGATGACCTGGCGCGCACCCTCGAGGCGCTGCGCGGCTTGGGAGGTAGCTACGTTCGTGAGAACGTGGGCACTTCTTCTGGTCTTCTCACCCTCTTCGCCGAGCCCATCAACATCCGGGCGGAGAACGTGGCGCGGATAGCGGCGCACGCGCGGACGCTGGGGTTGAAAATGCGCGTGGACGTTTTCGAGAATCGGCGCGTGTGGGAAGACTACGCGCTGGGTCAATTACATCTTGTAGAAGCCGTCGCGGGCGAGCTGGGTCTGGCCTCGCGATTGCACCTCTGGCCTGACCATGCGTTGGGCAGCCGATACACAGCCGAGAGGCAGCCAGACCCCAAGGAGCATGAGCGATGGATCCATAAATGGTGGAAGCGCCGCAGCGAATGGCCGGTTGTACCCGAGGCCACGCGCATGGGGGCGGCGACGGAAACCCAAACCGAGACCACAACCTAATGTCGACGACGACAACCAATGAAGAAACCGCCATCAATGCAATGGGGGTGATCGCTTCCTTCCGCGAGGAAGTCAGAAAATCACTCGATGAAATCCGCAACGATGTTGCCCGGGCTTACAGCCCTTGGATGTGCGCGAACAGCGCCGCCCGGTATGCGGACTGTTCCACGTCGACGATTTTCAAAGCCGCCAGCGATGGATTGATAGTAAGTTACCGCGGCCTGGCCGGGCCGCGGTTCCGGAAAGAGGAAATCGACAAAGCAATCGTGGGGAAGAAGAAGGGACGGGGGACGACTCCCAAGCCTTCTGCCCCGTCATGACCAGCATCGAAATAATAAAGCACGCGACGGATTCCATGAGATTTTTACGCACGTGCGGCAGCGAGGCCGGGCCGAGACAGGCCGACGCCATCCAGCGGCTGATCAGTCGATACACCATCTACGAAAACAAACTCATCAGCATCAACGCCATCACCGTGGACCTGATGGGCGACGTCGCTCCCAAACCATTACGGCACCTGCATGGCCCTTGAAATCTAACGACAAAGCTCACTGACCCGGCCAAATGACGCCCTCGATTGAAACTGAGAACGCAGCGCCGGGTTCGGTGCAGCGAATGGTTAGGCGATCCGATGTGCTGGCTGCCGTAACCGCTGCGACCGAACTCGCTGTTAAACCATCGCCCTCACAAATCGTCGCCACGATGCGGTTGATAATGGACGGAAACGTGGATGGCATTTGGTGGATGATGCGACTCGCAGAAAAAAGGCTCAAACTGGAAATCCTAGAGAAGATCGCGGCGTTGCCGGACGCCTAACGCAAAGCTCACTGACCCGGCCAAATGACGCCCACGATTGAAACGAGAACGGACCTGCCGGGTTCAGTGCAGCGCATGGTTAGAGGTCATCTGTCTGCGACTCTCATCAATGGGAACTCTGAAACAATGGAGCATATCGCGGCAGACGCCCTGATTAGCGACCCCCCTTGGGGCATCGGGTATAAGCATAGCGGGAAGAATCTACGGCCAATTCCCGGGCGACATACACAGCCAAAGCGCCTTGGAGTGGTAGCTATCATGGGAGATGATAAGCAGTTCGACCCAAGACCGTGGCTACGCTATAAAATTGTCGTCCTATGGGGAGCGAATCACTTTGCCGACAGACTACCTACAAACGCAAGCTGGCTCGTGTGGGATAAAAGGGACGGTACACCCGAAAAATCTTTTTCGTGCGCGGAACTCGCATGGTGCAGTACGAACAACAGCGTGCGACTCTTTCGGTATCTCTGGCAAGGTATCTGCCAAGCCGGAGAAAAAGGCAGGCGGCTACATCAGAACCAAAAACCAGTGGCTTTGATGGCGTGGAGCATGGCTAAAGCAAAAGTGCCGGAGGGTGCAACAGTGCTCGACCCGTATATGGGCAGCGGGAGTACTGGTATAGCCTGCCTGCGGACGAATCGAAACTTTATCGGCATCGAAATAGACACGCGCCATTTCAAAGTCGCGTGCGACCGTTTCGCGCACGAAGTTGATGGAGTGCTCCTATGACCTCTAACGACAAAGCTCACTGACCCGCCGAATGACGCCCACGATTGAAACGAGAACGCTCTGCCGGGTTCGGTGCAGCGCATGGTTCGGCGGCGGCCCGGCGCTTTTATGAACAACTTTGCCCATCTCAAACCAGTGTCCCCGTTCTACGATTTGTTCACGAACGGACTCTGTCCAATCATCAATATCATGGTGCCGAGTAGGGCGGAACTGGAGGGCTCAAATGAGACGGAAGTTTACATGGTCGATTTGAAAAAAGTAGGCGAGGCAAAACTCTGGGCCATCGCCCAGCGCATCGCCGAAAAGGCTGGCGTCGATGCGCAAGCGGTACTGAGTGACATTTACCACAAGGGTCTGCCGCTGCGCGTCAGCCAGACTAACGGCTGCTCAAGCGATGCCCCGTTCTTCCTTTAGCCGCCGAACGACAAAGCTCAGCGATGACGCCCACTGAATCAACCGATTTGCAATCAGCGCGTAACAGCGTCATTCGCTGCAGCGCATGGTTAGCAGGCCAACCACTGACGCTCCTGACGGGTGACTGTCGAACCGTGCTCAAATCAATGCCCGACGAATCGGTCAACTGCTGTGTCACAAGTCCTCCGTACTGGGGACTGCGCAACTACGGGCATCCAGACCAAATCGGTCAGGAATCGACGCCGGAAGAGTACGTCGAAAGTTTGCGGGGCGTGTTTGTGGAAGTGCGGCGAGTGCTCCGCAAGGATGGAACGTGCTGGCTCAATCTCGGAGACTCCTACTGTTCGACGGCGCCGGGCACGATGGGTGACATAATGGGCAATCTGGGACTCGGAGACCCTGCGGCTGGAGCTCGCCAGAATTGCCGCCCGAACACACCGCAAGGACTCAAACCGAAAGACCTCTGCATGATTCCGGCGCGGGTGGCCCTTGCGCTACAAGCCGACGGCTGGTATCTGCGCTCGGACATCATCTGGCAGAAGAAAAACTGTATGCCGGAGTCGGTGACTGACCGCCCGACCCGCTCACACGAATATCTCTTCCTACTGTCGAAGTCTGAACGCTACCACTACGACCACGAGGCCATTAAAGAGCCGTGCATCTACGACCTCGAGAAGCGTATCGGCCAGCCAAACTTCGATAATCAAGGCGGCGGCGAGAAGGACTCTGGTGACGGGAATCGATCTCACCGTAAAGTCCTCGTAAACCTCAAGAAGCGTGAGGACAAGCAACGGGGCCACTCACGCCGACATGACGGCTTCAATGACCGATGGGATAAAATGGAGCGTGAGGACCAATGCACGGGTCATGCGACCAGGTTCACCAGTCGGTCGGGGACGACGATCACCTTGCGCGGCGGCTTGCCGTCGAGCA
>Ga0207675_100006292_pt1 | contig 11270 bp, 9 predicted proteins | sample KBSSwiS42_FD_184305 | JGI IMG/M metagenome (GOLD analysis project Ga0207675, IMG submission 184305) | Switchgrass rhizosphere microbial communities from Kellogg Biological Station, Michigan, USA - KBS Switchgrass S4-2 (SPAdes) (version 2) | ecosystem: Host-associated > Plants > Roots >...
CTCCGGCCGGAGAGAGCAGATGCTCCGCGCAATCAGCTCGATCAGGGCGCCCGCCTGAGACGCCTCGTAGAGGGCGTCGATGATCGTCGGATCGACGAGGCTGTTCAGCTTCATCGTGATGCGGCCCTCAGGAGAAGCCTGGCCCTGGATCAGCTCGAGCAACCCCGCGCGCATCCCGCTCGGCGCGACGAGCAGCGTCCGGAACTCCTGCTGTCGGCTGTAGCCGGTGAGCAGGTTGAAAGCGTCCGAAACGTCAGCCGTCACGTCGGGGTCGGTCGTGAAGAGCCCCAGGTCCTCATAGGTGTGGGCCGTCTCCGGGTTGTAATTGCCGGTGCCGATGTGCGCGTAGCGGCGGATCCGCCCGTTCTCGTTGCGAACCGCAAGGCACAGCTTCGCGTGGGTCTTCAGTCCGACCACGCCGTAGGCGACGTGAACGCCCGCGTCCTCGAGCTCCTGGGCCCAGCCGATGTTCGCCTCCTCGTCGAAGCGCGCCTTCAGCTCGACGATGCAGACGACCTGCTTCCCCTCTGCCGCCGCGCGGATCAGCGCCTTGAGGATTCGACTCTCGGCCGCCGACGTGCGGTAGAGGGTCTGCTTGATCGCAAGCACCGAGGGGTCGCGGGCGGCCTGCTCGATGAAGGCCTCGACCGAGTTCTCGAACGACTCGTAGGGGTGATGGACGAGCAGGTCGCCCTCGCGGATGACGGCAAACATGTCCGGAGGCCCCGAGTCCTCGGTCGACACGAGCCGAGAGGGGATGATCGGCGTCCAGGGCTCGAACTTCAGCTCCGGGCGTTCGAGGGCGGCGATCGCCCAGAGGCCGTTGAGATCGAGCAGGCCGTCGACGCGGTAGACGTCGCTCTCGTCGAGCCGAAGCTCTCGCTCGAGCAGGGTCAGGGCTTCCTCCGACATCGACGAGTCGACCTCGAGCCGCACCACGATCGGCGAGCGCCGCCTCCGGCGCAGCACTGACTCGACGGCCGCGACCATGTCCTCCCCCTCGTCGAGGTCGATGTCGTAGTCGGCGTTGCGGGTGACGTGGAACGGGAAATGCTCGACGATTTCCATGCCGGGAAATAGGGCTGACAAACGGCGCGCGATCAGCTGCTCCAGCGGCACGAATCGCTCGCCGTCCGGAAGGACCACGAAACGCGGAAGGAGCGGGGGCACCTTCACTCGTGCAATCCGCTTCGTGAGCTCGCCTGGCGCTCGCACGACGACGGCGAGGTTCAGTGACAGATTCGAGATGTACGGGAACGGGTGCGCCGGGTCGACTGCGAGAGGCGTCAGGATCGGAAAAAGCTGCTCGTCGAACATCGCGTCGAGAAACGCCCGGTCCTCGGCGTCGAGCTCGTCCCAGTTCGAGAGCCGGATCCCCGCCGCGGCGAGGTCGGGCACGACCTCCTCGGCGAAGACGACGGTCCGCCTCGCCAGAAGCTCGTGGACGCGGGCGGTGATCGCGTCGAGCTTTTCGTGCGTCCCCTCACCGGTGGTGCCGGCCGCGATGCCGGCCTCGAGCTGCATCTTCAGGCTCCCGACCCGGACCTGGAAGAAGTCGTCGAGGTTGTCGCTGAAGATGGCGAGGAACTTGGCCCGCTCCAGCACTGGCAACGAGCGCCGTTCTGCAAAAGCCAGCACATGCTCGTTGAAGTCGAGCCACGAGAGCTCCCGGCTCAGGTAACGGTCTGCGGACCGGTCTTGCCCTGCAAGAGAAAGGCGCTCTTCGGCTGAAACGGACTCGGGAGTGGCGCGCGGGTCCGGTTGGGGCTGATCGCTTTCCACGCCGAGACCAGCGTAGCCGTCGGAGTCGCGCACTCTGCAAGGATCGGAGCTTGTGAACGCGCAAGCCGGTCCCGGGCAGGTCGGCGATAACCAGCGCGTGCGCCTGATCTTCGGCGCGCTCCTGCTCGTGCTCCTGCTCGCGTCGCTCGATCAGACGATCGTCTCGACAGCGCTCCCGACGATCGTCGGCGACCTCGGTGGTGTGTCGGACCTCTCGTGGGTGGTCACCGCCTATTTGCTCAGCTCGACGGTCGTCGGGCCGGTGTACGGAAAGCTCGGGGACCAGTACGGGCGCAAGATCGTGCTGCAGGTGGCGATCGTCATCTTCCTGGTCGGCTCGGCGCTCTGCGGGATCAGCCAGAACATGACCGAGCTGATCGTCTTCCGAGGGATCCAGGGGCTCGGCGGCGGCGGCTTGTTCGTGATCACGATCGCCGTTGTCGGCGACATCTTTCCGCCGCGCCAGCGCGGGCGCTACCAGGGCTATTTCGGCGGCGTCTTCGGCGTCTCGACGGTGCTGGGACCGCTGCTCGGCGGCTTCTTCGTCGACAACCTCTCCTGGCGCTGGATCTTCTACGTCAACCTGCCGATCGGCCTGATCGCGCTCGCCGTGATCGCGACTGCCTTCCAGCCCCGAATCGATCACGTCAAGCACACGATCGACTACCTCGGAGCGTCCCTCCTCGCAGGCGGCCTCGCGGCGATCGTGCTCTACACGAGCCTCGGCGGCACTACCTACTCGTGGACCTCACCGTGGATGCTCGCGCTGATCGTTGGGGGCGTCCTCCTGCTTTTGGCCTTCGTCTTCGCGGAAAGCCGGGCGGCCGAGCCGGTCTTGCCGCTCGAGCTCTTTCGCAACCGCGTCTTCAGCGTCTCGAGCGCGATGGGTTTCATCGTCGGCCTAGCGCTGTTCGGCGCCATCACCTACCTCCCGCTCTATCTCCAGGACGTCAAGGGCCACAGTCCGACCACCTCGGGCCTGCTGATCTTGCCGCTGATGGTCGGTCTGCTGACCGCCTCGATTGGAAGCGGGCAGCTGATCACCCGCTTCGGACGCTACAAACCGTTCCCGGTCGCCGGCACGGCAATCATGGTGGTCGGGCTTTTCCTGCTCTCACGCCTGCAGGTCGACACGTCGACCGTGGTCACCGGCGCCTACATGCTCGTCCTCGGTTTCGGTCTCGGGAACGTCATTCAGGTCCTCGTCCTTGCAGCCCAGAACGCCGTTGACTACAAGTACCTCGGCGTCGCCAGCTCGGGCTCGACGCTCTTTCGCCAGATCGGAGGCTCGATCGGGGTCTCCGTGTTCGGCGCTATCTTCGCAAACCAGCTCGCCGGCAACCTCGTAGGCAAGCTTCCGCCCGGCGCACGCGTGCCGTCGTCTGCGGCGAACCCCGCGGTGGTCAAGCAGCTCCCAGCAGTGCTACGCGATCCCTTCCGCATCGCCATCACCGATGCGCTGACGACCGTGTTTCTGGTCGCTGCGGGGATTGCGGTGCTCGCTTTTCTCCTGTCGTGGGTCTTGCCCGAGGTGCCGCTGAAGACAACGGCCGGGCACCCGACCCGGGCGACGGTCTCCACCCCGCGCGCGACGACGACGCCTTGCGCGAGATCGAGCGGGCCCTCTCGAGGCTCGCGCGCCGGGAGGAGCGCTGGCAGCTGTACGAGCGGCTCGCGGCACGGGCCGGACTCGATCTCGCTCCGCCGGAGTTGTGGCTGCTCGCCCGCCTGGGCGAGCGCACTCCCTTGACCGAAGGCCAGCTGGGCGAGCAGCTCCCGGTCGATCCGGTGGAGATCGCCGCAGCGCTCGAGCAGCTGGAGCGGCGGTCGCTCGTCGAGAGCCGAGACGGCGGCCCGATCGAGCTGACGAAATCCGGCCGAGAGGACTACGAGCGCATCGTGACCGCGAGACGCGACGGCCTCCGTGACCTGCTCGACGGCTGGGACCCCGACGAGCACCCACCGCTCCGAGAGCTGGTCGACAAGCTCGGCCGCGACCTCGTTAGCGAGATACCCACGCCCACATCGGCCAGCTGAGGGCTCCGCTTCGCAGGCAGTAGGCGGCGCACGCGCAGGGTCGGTCGCTGCTGCTAGCGTAAAAACGCGGCGTTCACGACGATGCCGCTGGGGCCACGTTCGCCTCTTTCCCCGCCGAGCCAACAGGCTCGCGCGACTCGAGAGGGAGAGGCGACGACCGAACGCTCGACGATCTCTCTGGGTCGCACCGGCGGGTGTCCGCGGGAGCGGTCTGCGCTCTCGTTACCGCAAGAGAAAGGAAGAACCATGAGAGTACGGAGCTTTGTCGTCGCACTCGCGGCCGTTGCCGCGGTGTCGGCAGCGATTGTTTCCTCGGGGATCGTCACGCCCGCTTCGGCCGGCCGTGGCGCGATCGCGACCCGGTCATACGCCCAGACAAACCTGGTCTCGGATATTCCGGGGCTGGCCGCGCACACGGACGCGAACCTGAAGAACCCCTGGGGCACGTCAGTCGGCCCGGGGAGCCCGATCTGGGTGTCCGACAACCATGCCGGGGTGACGACGCTGTACGACGGCGCCGGCAACCCCCAACCCCGCGTGGTCGGCATCCCTGCACCGCCGTCGGCCGGGCAAGGCGCCGTCGGGGCACCGACGGGTCAAGCGTTCAACACCTTCGACCCGGCTTCGCAGGACTTCGTGATCTCGAAGAACGGCAGCTCCGGCCCCGCCTTCTTCCTCTTCGCAACCGAAGACGGAACGATCGCCGGCTGGAACCCGAACGTCGACCCGGCACAAGCTGTCATCGCGGTCGACCGATCGACCGCAACCGACAGTGCAAGCGATGTCGGCGCCCTCTACAAAGGCCTGGCCTTGGTGACCACGCCGGGCGGCAAGTTCATCTACGCGAGCAACTTCCGCTTCGGGACGGTGGACGTGTTCGACAGCCACTTCAACCTGGTCAACAGCTTCTCGGATCCGACCGTCCCCACCGGGTTTGCCCCATTCGGAATCCACAACATCGGCGGCAAGCTCTATGTGACCTACGCGAAGCAGGGGCCGGGCAAGGAGGACGACGCCGCCAGGCCCGGCAACGGATTCGTCGACGTGTTCGCTCCGAACGGCGATCTGCTCCAGCGGCTCGTCAGCGGAGGAAAGCTCGACTCCCCGTGGGCGGTGACGCTTGCCCCGGCGACCTTCGGGGCCTTCGGCGGGGACATCCTGGTCGGCAACTTCGGCAACGGCCGGATCAATGCCTATGACCCGACGACCGGCGAGTTCCAAGGCGAGCTCAGCAGCCCGGGCGGCGGTCCGATCACGATCGACGGGCTGTGGGGATTGCGCTTTGCCCCCGCGACCCCGGGCGCGACCGCGAATACGATGTTCTTCACGGCGGGCCTCAACGACGAGGCCGATGGCCTCTTCGGAACGATCGTCCCAAACGGATAGCACCCACCGAAACGTCCAAACGGGAGAGGCGTCTCAAGGCGCCTCTCCCTCTTTCTTCGATTGCCGCGGGCGCCGCAGCCTGCGCCGGAGAAACGTGATCAGGTAGACGAGCACGGCGACGGCGACTCCGATGAAACCGATCGCTCCCAGCGACCCGGAAGCGGTGCTCCCCAGAACGTAGGCGAGCGAGCCGATCGTGCACGCCCAGGCGATGCCGCCGAGGGCGTTCCAGAAGAGGAAGCGCGGCCACGGCATCCGGTTGGCGCCGGCGAGCCACGACGTAACCACCCGTAGGCCCGGCAACCAGCGGCCGAAAAAGACGGCGGCCGCGCCCCAGCGTGCGAAGAACTCTTCACCGCGTTCGATCAGGTGCCGTCTATGTGCTGCAAACCGACCAGGGCGGCTGACCACCCACCTGAGTCCCTTGCGCCCGATCAGGTAGCCGACGTTGTCGCCGATGATCGCCGCGCCCGCCGCGACCCCGATCACGACCGGGAGTGAGAGCTTGTCCCGCGAGGCCAGCGCCGCGGCCACGATCAAGGCCGTCTCGCCGGGGATCAACGCGCCCGCCGACTCGCCGGCGACGAGTGCGAATAGCAGCGGATAACCGAGATTCGCCGGGACGTTGAAGAGCGCTGCGAGCATCAGCTTGCCAAGACGACGTCCAGCCGGGAGTCTGGCGGGCTATGAGCACCAGCACCGCCGTCGCCATCGTGCTCGCAGCCTTGTCGACCACGATCACGAGTCTGGCCTACCTGCGCGAGCACGAGGCCGCCGCCGCCCTTCCCGTGTTGTCGATGCGTCGCCCGCTGCACTCGATCAGGCTTTTGCTCGGCGACCGCAGCTGGCTGCTCGGCTTCGTGATGGAGAGCAGTGGCTTCCTCCTCTATGCGGCGGCGCTCGCGCTGGCGCCGCTCTCACTCGTACAGAGCATCAACGCCGGCGGCATCGGCGTGCTCGCGTACGTGTCTGCGCGCATGGCCCGCCGCGAGCTCGGCAGGCGCGAGCTGGCCGGGGTGATCCTTTCCGTCCTGGGCCTGCTCGCGCTCGCGGTGTCCCTCGTCGGCGGGAGCGGTGCGGGCGGCCACGGGTCGACGGCCCTGATCCTGGTCTGGCTCGGCGCGAGCGCCGCAGCTGCCATCCTCGTCCTGCTCCTGGGTCGTGCGCTGGTGGGCGCCGCGGTGGCCGCCGGGATTGCAGGCGGGCTCTTCTTCGCCATCGGCGACATCTCGACGAAGCTCGTCACCGAGGGCGGCATCCGCACCGGCTTCCTGCTCACGCTCGTCCTCGGCTACTTGCTCGGGACCGTCCTGTTGCAAGTCGGCTACCAGGCCGGTGGTGCGTTGACGGTCGCGGGGGTTGCAACCTTGCTGACGAACGCTTTGCCAATCGCGGCCGGAACGGTCGTACTCGACGAGCCAGTCCCCTCAGGGGTCTACGGCGGCCTGCGTATCCTGGCCTTCGCCGCGGTGACAGCCGGTGGCGTCCTCCTCGCGACCCCGCAGGATCACCCGGCGACATGAGGCGCGCTCGCGCTCACCCGGGAAAGCGGCCCCACGGACAGTCGGACGAATGCTTTGCTTCGCTTCTCGCTCCGCAGGTGGGGCAGACGTACTCCTCGCCTAGGTACATGTCGGCAAGCCGCTTCGCCATCAGGACGAACAGCACGGCGGCGACGAGGAGGAACGGGCTCATGACAGCAAGAGGGCCGGGTTGCGGTCCTCAGGCCGCCAGTCGCTCGAGGCTCGCGCCGCCGACCGTGAGCGTGACCTCGATGTTGCCGCGAGTGGCCCGCGAGTAAGGACACGTCTCGTGCGCCAACTTCATCAGCTCGACGGCCTCGTCGCGGGGAATCTGAGGGGCGTCGAGGTCGAGCGCCGCGGCGAGGCCGAAGCCGCCGGCCTTGACGGGCCCGATCCCGACCCGCGCCGTGATGCGTGAGCCGCTCAGGTCGAGTTTCCGTCCGGCCGCGTGCCGCAGCATCGAGGACTGGAAACAGGCCGCCCAGCCCGACGCAAAGAGCTGCTCGGGGTTTGTCCCCGGGCCGCCGGTGCCGCCCATCTCGCTCGGTACGTCGAGATCGACGTCGAGGCGACCGTCGCTCGTGCGGGCGTGACCTTCGCGGCCACCGGTGGCCGTTGCTTCGGCCGTATAGAGGATCTCTGGTCGTTCCCTCATCGTTTGTTCTCCTTTCGGGGGGCGCCTCCGGGCCGCTGGTGCGGGCGGCCCGGAGGCTTGGGGGGTCAGCGGACGGTGAAGGAGCCCTTCATCCCGAGGCTCGCGTGCGAATCGACCGTGCAGAGGTAGGTGTACTTGCCCTTCTTCTTGAACGTGACGATCAGCCTCGACGTCTTACCAGGCCCGATCACCGGAGTCTTCTTCCCGTTGATCTTGAAGTCGTGGGCGACGTGGCCGGCGTTCTTGAAGACGAACGTGACCTTGCGGGGCGTCGCGACCGACTTGGTCGAGAGCTTGAAGAAGAACTCGCCGCCTCTGACCGTGACCGTCGTCGCGTTCGCGGACGCCTGCCGGTCGCTGCTTGCCGAGCCGAGCTGGACGAGAGTCAGCGAGGCAATCGCGACTGCCCCGAGGACCGAGAGGGAGCGGATAGTGAACCGACGCATTGCAATACCTCCTTGCGGATAGGTGCTCATGGCTGGAGCGAGTAAGCGATCAGTTGGAACTGGGGCTTCTTGAGGAACCCGGGCGCGGCCGCACCGACGAGCAGCGTGTCGCCGTCGATTGCCGGGAACGAGTTGATGCCGGCGGGAGCCTTCGCCGTCCAGAGCGTCTTGCCGGTCTGGGTGTCGAAGGCATAGACCGTGCCGGCGTAATCGCTCGTGAAGACGACGTCGTTGGCGACCGTGGCCGCCCCGAAGTCCATCGACGGCAACGCCTGCTGCCACAGCACCTTGCCCGTTGCGGCGTCGATCGCGGTAAAGCCGCCCCGGCCCGTATTGAGGCCGGCGGTCGAGCCCGCGATCCCGCCCGGGAGCCCGGTCGCGCGAGCGCGCGTCGGGAAGTTGAGCCAGGGCACAAAGACACGGCCCTGGGCGAGCGCCATCGGGGTCTCGACGCCGCCCAGGTCACCCGGGAAGATCGTGATGATCTTGCGCGGCAGCGGCCCCGTGTCGTTCTGGTGCTTGCCGACCGGGCGCGTCCAGAGGCGCTGTCCGTCGTCGGCGCGATAGGCGTAGACCTTGCCCATCTTGCCGGCCACCACCACGACCTCGGTCTCGACGCCCTGGATCGGAAGCGTCGTGACCATCGCGGGGATCATCAGGTCGTAGTCGCGGACGTCGTGCGGAACCGCCTGCCGGAACCAGAGGAGCTTGCCTGTCTGGCCGTCGAGGGCGACGAGCGAGTTCGTGTAGAGATCGGGGCCGGGCCGGCTCGACCCGTTCGGGAACTTGGGCGTGCCGTACAGCGGAGCCGGGTTGGCGATGGAGATGAAGACCCGTCCCTGGCTGTCGACCGAGGGCGGGTACCAGAGACCACCGCCGCTGTTGACCTTCGCGTTGCCGAACAGCTTGGCGCCGTCGATGATCGTGTTGAACTTCCACTTCGTCTTGCCGGTGGCGGCGTCGAGCGCCCAAACGATCCCGTCGCCGTTGCCGGCGTAGAAGGACGAGACGTTGCCCGGCACCGTGCTGAAGACGACGGTGTTGTCGTAGAGCTGGGGCGTCATGTCGATGCCCTCTTTGTTGTTGCGGGTCAGCTTGCGCGCCCAGACCTGCTTCCCGGTCTGCGGATCGAGCGCAAAGGCGTCCGTCGCCGTTGCGCCGTAGATGCGGCCGTAGCCATAGGCGATTCCATTCGGGCCGACGCTCGGCTTGTTGAACGTGTGCTTCCACTCGAGCTTGCCGGTGGAGCGGTCGAGCGCATAGACGTTCGAATTCAGGTCCTGGAAATAGACGATGCGGTTGAGGACGATCGGCGTCGAGGCGAAGTCGCCAAAGGCGCTGGCGCCCTTCAGGGCGAAGCGCCATTTCACCTTCAGCGTCGAGACGGTCTGAGAGTTGATCGGAGTCTGGGTCGTGGCGCGCGTGTTCGCGAGGTCGTAGTTGTGCGCAGGCCACTCGTCGGCGATCGCCGCCCATTCGGGCGGCGCCTGGCCCACGGCGGAGGCCTCGCCGCTCGCCGGCGAGCTACCTACCCAGGCCACGAGGGCGACGGCTGCTATCAGGACGCCGAGAACAGCGAGCGCAACCTTCCCCCGAGCACCTGTTCGGATCTTCTTCGTAAAGGACATCGTTGAGCCGCTCCCTTCGAGTTCGAGTAAGTACAGAAACCGTCGCTGCCCAGCCCCCGCGCGTCTGCACCGCCAGCCCCCGTTCGCGCTGCCCACCGCCCGGTATCCCCGACTACCCGCTATCCACCAGCGCGGGAACCGGGACCGCCTCCAGGCCGCCTATGCGGGCGGCCTGGAGGCTTGGGGGGTCAGCGGACGGTGAAGGTGCCCTTCATCCCGGCTTCGGCATGCCCGGGCACTGTGCAGAGATAGGGGTAGCTGCCGGCCTTGGTGAAGGTGACGGCGAGCTTCGTCGTCTGGCCCGGCTGGATCAGCGGCGTCACTTTGCCGTTGATCTTGAAGTCGTGCGCGACGTGGCCGATATTCGTGAAGACGAACGTCGCCTTGCCGGGCTTGGCGATCGACTTCGTCGAGAGCCTGAAGAAGAACTCGCCGCCCTTGACCTGGATTGTGGAAGCGGTAGACGTTTGTCCGGAAGGCCCAGCCCCGCTGCCGCTGACGGGAGGAGTGGTCGTAGTCGTCCCGGGAGCCTGCTGAGCGGGCGCACTCGCCGCGCCGGTCCCCGACAGCGAGTAGGCGATCAACTCGTAGTGCGGGTTCTTGAAGAACCCGGGACCGCCGGCGCCAACCAGCAGGGTGTCTCCGTCGATCGCCGGGAAGGAGTTGATGCCTGCGGACGCTTTCTTCGTCCAGAGCGTCTTGCCCGTCTTCGTGTCGAAGGCGTAAATCGTGCCGGCGTAGGTGCTCGTGAAGACGACGTCGTTGGCGACGGTGGCCGCGCCGAAATCCTCTGACGGCAGCTTGTTCTGCCAGAGCACCTTGCCGGTGCCGGGGTCGACCGCGGTGAGGCCGCCCGAGCCCGTCTTGAAGTTGAAGGCAAGGCCACCAGCAAGGCCGGTTGCGCTCGCGCGCACCGGGAAGTTCAGCCAGGGAACAAAGAGGCGGTTGGCGGCGAGCGCCATGGGTGTCTCGACGCCGCCGAAGATGCCGGGGGAAACAGTGATGGGCTTTTTGGGCAGAAGGCCGGTGTCGTTCAGGTGCTCACCGACGGGGAGCGTCCAGAGATGTTGGCCGTTGTCCGCGCGGTACGCGTAGACCTTGCCCATCTTGCCGGCGACGAGCTCGACCTCGGTCTGGACTCCCTTGATCGGGACCGTCGCAGTGATCGCGTTCACCTGCAGGTCGTAGTCGCGCAAGTCGTGCGGAATTACCTGGCGGAACCAGAGCAGCTTCCCCGTCTCGCCGTTGAGGGCAACGAGCGAGTCCGTGTAGAGATTTGGACCGGGGCGACTCGACCCGTTCGGGAACTTCGGCGTTCCATACAGCGGCGCCGGATTGGCAACGGAGAGGAAGACCCGCCCGTGGCCGTCGACCGTCGGCGGGTACCAGAGGCCGCCGCCGCTGTTGACCTTCGGGTTGCCGAAGAGCTTGGCGCCGCCCTTGACGGTCTGGAAGCTCCAGACCGTCTTCCCGGTCTTGGCATCCATTGAGTAGACGGTGCCGAATGCGCCGCCCTGGTAGAAGTTCGAAGAGCTGCCCGGGATTGTGGAGACAAGCACCTTGCCGTCGTACAGCTGCGGCGCCATGTCGATGCCCTCTTTGTTGTTCCCGATCAACTTGTGGATCCAGACCTGCTTGCCGTTGCTCGGGTTGAGGGCGAACGCGGACCCCTCCGTCGCGCCGAAGAGCAACCCGTAGCCGAGGGCGAGGCCATTGGGGCCGCCGCTCGGCGTCACCGACTTGTAGAGGTGCTTCCACATCACCGCGCCGGTCTCTCGATTCAGCGCGTAGACGTTGGAGTCGGGGTCCTCGA
>Ga0207675_100006294_pt1 | contig 11268 bp, 5 predicted proteins | sample KBSSwiS42_FD_184305 | JGI IMG/M metagenome (GOLD analysis project Ga0207675, IMG submission 184305) | Switchgrass rhizosphere microbial communities from Kellogg Biological Station, Michigan, USA - KBS Switchgrass S4-2 (SPAdes) (version 2) | ecosystem: Host-associated > Plants > Roots >...
CCCGCGAGCGCGATGCCGCCGATCACCCACCACAGCGTGTTCGAGCTCTCACTGCGCAGCAGGGGCGCCCGCCCTTGGTCGATCAGGTTCACCACCAGCGAGCTCGTGTCGTGGTCCTTGATCACGACTTCGGTCTGGTGTGGCTGCTTGCCGTTGGCGCTCACGTGCACGGCATGCGATCCGCTCGGCAGCATGCCGGACCAGGTCGCCGTGCCGACCACGTGCCCGTCCACGCTGATCACCGCCGAGGGATCGGAGACCACGCGCAGCATGCCCTCGTGCACCTCCGGCGCCAGGCTCACGCTGAGCGTGGCGCTCTTGCCGCCCGCCAGGTCGACTTCGGCCTCGTGCGGCAAAAAGCCGGCCTTCTCGAGGCGCAGCTGGCGCTTGCCCATGTCCAGGCGCAGCGGCTCCGCGAGCGGAGTCGTGCCCAGCTTCACGCCGTCGATCAGCACGTCTACGCCGTCGGGCTGCACCTCGAGCGTGAGCTGGTTCACGAATGCCTGCACCGTCTCGACCAGCTGCGCCGTCGCCTGGCGCTCTTCTTCGCTGATCAGCTGCGCGCCTTCGCTCGCGTAGCGCTCGAGCAGCGTCAATACGCTGACGTAGTGGCGCAGCGTCTTCTCGCAGGCGGCCATGTTCCAGAGCAGCCGCGGATCCCTGGAGGTGTCGTACGCTGCCTGGAGCTTGGTGAGCGCGCCGGCGTAGTCGCCGTCCTCGTACAGGATGCGCGCGGCGGAGTAGTCGGCGCGCGCCATGCCGCGCAGGGACTCGGCGAGCGGCGCCGGGGGCGTTGGCGGCGGCGCCGAGCTCGCTGCGGCGGTCTTGGTCTCGGCAGCGGAAGGCGCGGGGGGAGCTTTCGCGGCGGTGGCTTTGGGCGCGGTGGTCTTCGCGGCGGTGGCTTGCGTCGCGCTGGCGGGTCTTGGTGTGGTGGTGGCTTCGGTCTGTGCGAGGGCGAGTCGAGCGCCCGAGCCCAGCCCGAGGCAGACGCTCAGGGCCAACGCCGTCGGGGGTCCGAGTCTGGAGCGGCGGCGAGAGGGCACGGAGGCAGAGGAACGTGGTGTGCGGAAGGGTGCGGGCGCGATGCGAGATGCCTGCCCAGCGAACGGTTGGTCAGCTCGAGGCGGACGGGGCTCCCGAGATGCGCTTGGTGCGCTTGCTGCGCTCGGATCGACAGTGATTCGTTCGAGGCGGTGCGCAGAACGGGTGGACACGTCGGCTCAGGACGGCTCACTTGAAGTCGATGCTTAGCGACTTCGGTCGGGCACGGGGCGCTGGGGTGGGCGTAGCTTCTGGTTTGGCCGCAGCGGGCTGGTCTGGCCGAGGCGGTGGAAAGGCCGCCCGCCGTGGAGTCCGAGCAGGGCGGGGGGACACCGACACGGCCCCACGCGGCGAGCGGGCGGAAGAAGACGAAGAAGAAGAGGTGGCGGGAGAGGCAGGGGCAGCGGGAGGCGCTGCTGCTGCTGCGGCGGCGGTGGTGGTGGCAGGGCTCGGGGCAGCGCCGGGGCTCGGGGCAGCGCCGGGGGTGCGGGCAGAGCGAGCGGGAGCGCCACCGGTAGCGGCTGCAGCGGCGGCAGCAGCAGTCGTCGACACGCTGGGAGCTGCGACGAGAGCGCTGGACGAGGGAGACGCGGAGCCAGTGGTGGGGGCGGGGACCACGGACGGCGCGGGGCTGGAGGCGCCCACGTGGGTCGTTACGGGCTCTGGGGTGGGCAACGCTGTCGGCGAGGGCGCAGCCGCTGCCGAGGGGCCGAGTGGGCCATCCTGGTGAGGGGTGGTGCTCTCGCGGAGCCGAGCCAACAACAATGCGCCGAGCAGGGCGATGGCGGCGGTGGCGGCGATGAAGGGTAGCCAGCGCGTCCGGCTCGGGGCGAGGCGGCGGTTCGTCCGGGAGCCTTCCCAGCCCGTGTTGGTTTGCGCTGGCACGGCCACCGGCGAGGGCGCACCTGGCGCGGCGGCTTCGATGCGCGTGGCTGCTGGCGAGCGGGCCGCGTGCGCAGGTGCAGGTGCGAGGGCCTCGTGAGGATGGGCCAGGGGAGGGGTGGGCGCGGCCCGCGCTGGGGCGGGTGCGTCTGCGCTGGCTTCGACGCGGGTGGCGGCGAGCCGCTTTTCGGCTGCGGCGGCTGCGGGCGGGGTGCTCAGGCTGGCGTGCAGGCGGCGCTGCAGTCCGAGCGTGTGCCCGGAGGCGAAGGGAGTGAGCGCCACCGCCAGCGCGGCCACCGACGAGTAGCGTTCGGCGGGAGCCTTGGCGAGGCAGCGCAGCACCGCGGCCTCGAGGGCTTCGGGTACTTCGGGCCGCAGTGCGCGCAGCGCAGGCGGCGCGTCTTGCATGACCTTGACCAGCACCTCGGTGACGCTGGCCCCGCTGAAGGGCACGTCGCCCGAGATGAGCTCGTGCAGGATCACTCCGAGCGACCAGATGTCGGTGCTCGGCGACACGTCTTTGCTGGAGCGCATCTGTTCGGGTGACATGTAGAGCGGCGAGCCCATCATGGTCTGGGTGCGCGTGAGGCTGAGCTGCGCGGCCTCGGCGCCGCCCACCTTGGAGATGCCGAAGTCGAGCACCTTGATGATCGGGGAACCGTCGGGGCGCTGGGTGAGGAACAGGTTCGCGGGCTTGAGATCGCGGTGCACGATGCCGGCGCGGTGCGCCACGTGCATGGCCTCGCAGCATTGCATGACGTAGTCGACGGCGTCTTCGATCGGTACCCGGCCGCGCTCGAGCCGCTGGGAGAGGTCCTCGCCCTCCAGGTATTCCATCACCAGGTACGGCGCGCCCGAGGGCAGGCGACCGACGTCGCTCACGCGCACCACGTGCTCGCTGCGGATCCTCACGGCGGCGCGGGCTTCGCGCAGGAAGCGCTCCGAGAGCTCGACGTCGTCGGCGGCCGAGTCGAGCAGGAACTTGATCGCGACGCGCTCGCGCAGCTCGATGTGCTCGGCCAGCACCACCACGCCCATGCCGCCGCTGCCGAGCACGCGGTCGACGCGGTAGCGGTCGCAAAGGACGTCCCCCGGTTGAACTGTGGCGGCCAACACCGAGAGAACGGCGCGGGGCGGGGGAGGTTAATGTAGGGGCTGGGGGTCGAAGGGTGCTGCGGATGCGCCTCGCAGCCAGGCCCGTGGCGCTGTGAGCGACTCAGCCAGGCGGCCTCGCGCCGCGCCAGATCCGCTGCCCACGGAGCCGGAGCCGAAGACCGAGGTGGTCACAGTCGCGCGCGGCGGAGGCGCAGCGCATTGGCGATGACCGACACGGAGCTGAAGGCCATTGCGGCACTGGCCAGCATGGGGCTCAGCAGCAGACCGAACAATGGATACGCGACGCCCGCCGCGATCGGCACGCCGAGAACATTGTAAACGAAAGCGAAGAACAGGTTCTGCCGGATGTTCCTCATCACGTTCTGCGACAGGTGGCGTGCGCGAACGATGCCCCGCAGGTCACCCCGCAGGAGTGTCACACTCGCGCTCTGAATGGCGACGTCGGTGCCGGTGCCCATGGCGATGCCGACGTGCGCGGCCGCCAGAGCGGGAGCGTCGTTGGTGCCATCGCCGGCCATCGCCACCATCTTGCCCGCCGCTCGAAGCTCGGCCACGACCGCGTGCTTCTGGTCGGGCAAGACATCGGCACGGACGTCGTCGATGCCCAGCTTGCGAGCGACCGCCTGCGCCGTCGTGGCGTTGTCACCGGTCAGCATGATCACGTGCAAGCCGGCTTCGCGGAGCTCGCGCAGAGCGTCGGCGGTCGAGCCTTTGATCGGGTCTGCCACGCCGATCAACCCCGCCAGTCGCCCGCCGCTGGCCAAGAACACGGCAGTCTGCCCGTCGCGTCGTAGCCGATCGGCGTCTTGGGCCAGTGCCGAGCTGTCGATCCGACGCTCGGCGAGTAGTCGCACATTGCCCAGGAGCACCTCGGAGCCCTCGACGTGGCCCACCACACCCTGGCCCGTGACGGCCTGAAAGCCCTGAACTGAGGGGAGATCGAGCCCGCGCGCCGCTGCCCCTGCTACCACGGCCGCCGCCAGCGGATGCTCGCTCGCTTTCTCCAGCGCCGCCGCCCGGGCGAGCACTTCGTTCTCCGTGAAGCCAGGGGCCGCCACTACGGCAACGAGGCGTGGCTTGCCTTCGGTGAGGGTTCCGGTCTTGTCGACCACCAGTGTGTCGACTTTCTCGAGCAGCTCGAGTGCTTCCGCGTTCCGGACCAGAACGCCCGCCTGGGCGCCTCGCCCCGTGCCGACCATGATGGACATGGGAGTCGCCAGGCCGAGTGCGCACGGGCAGGCAATGATGAGTACCGCAACCGCATTGACCAGTGCGTGGCTGAGCCGTGGCTCCGGACCGACGAGGGCCCAAACGATGGCGGTGAGGACGGCGATCACGACGACGGCGGGGACAAACCAGCCCGAGACGCTGTCCGCGAGGCGCTGGACGGGAGCACGGCTACGCTGTGCCTCGCTCACGAGCGCCACGATCTGGGCCAAGAGCGTGTCCTTGCCGACGCGCTCGGCACGCATCACGAAGCTGCCCTGGCCGTTCAGCGTACCGCCCGTCACGCGCGCTCCCACGGTCTTTTCGATCGGAATGGACTCGCCGGTGATGGAGGACTCATCCACCGCGCTTCCGCCCTCGACCAGCACACCGTCGACCGCAACCTTCTCGCCCGGCCGAACTCGCAATGAGTGGCCGACCTCGACTTGCTCGACGGGAAGGTCGACTTCCCGGCCGTCATCGAGCACGCGCCGCGCGGTCTTGGGGGTGAGCCCGAGTAGGGCCCGGATCGCGCCCGAGGTCGCGCTGCGTGCGCGAAGCTCGAGCACCTGGCCCAAAAGGACCAGCGTGGTGATGACGGCGGCCGCCTCGTAGTAGACGGGCGGCATGCCGGCGTGAAACGTGGAGTCAGGCAAGAGCGAAGGGAAGAGAGTCGCAAACAGGCTGAAGCCGAACGCCGCGCTCGTCCCGAGCGCGATCAGCGTGAACATGTTCAGCTGACGAGTCTTGATCGACACCCAGCCGCGCTCGAAGAAGGGCCAGCCGCCCCACAACACGACCGGCGTAGACAGCGCGAGCTGAACCCAGATCGTCAGCTCGGCAGGCAGCTCGTGCAACAGACTGGCGGGAAGCAGCTCTGTCATTACGACCAGCGCGGTGGGCACACTGAGGGCCAAGCTGATCCAGAAGCGGCGCTCCATGCCGCGCAGCTCCGGGTTCTGCTCTTCTTGCAGCGTGACCTGCCGCGGCTCGAGAGCCATGCCACAGATCGGGCACGAGCCAGGCTCATTGCGCACGATTTCCGGGTGCATGGGGCAGACGTATTCGGCCGCTGCCGCGGCGGCAGGGGCGCTGGAGTCGGGCACGGCAGCTGCTCGGGAAGACGGCTGAAGATACTGCGTCGGGGCTGCCACGAATTTCTCCCGACAGCGGGGGTTGCAGAAGTGGAACGTCTCGCCCGCGTGGGTGACCGAGCCTCCACGGGCGGTTTGCGGATCGATCTGCATGCCGCAGACGGGATCGGTCACCAAGCCCGCGGTCGGCCTCGAAACAGGTTGGATCGGTTCGTGAGAGAGACCCTGGGGTGCGGGGTGCTGATGATGACGGTGCGTCGGCATGCGGTTCCTTGGGCTTTGTATCTGATCTGCAGACGCAGGCCTTCGGAATCCATTACAGCCGATTCGCCACTGGGCCGCCACCGTCTGGAGAGCCGGCTTCATGCCCTTTGCTCGTCGGACCGGGCTATCGGCGTCAGACCGGATCAGCTGAGAGGTGCATCTTCCGCCCTGGGCTGTGACCCTTTCGGTCACATACGATCAGAGGACGCTGAAACGCTACTCGTCTCGGTCAGAACAGTTCGCTCCAGCACGACCCCAAGGCAGGCATCTTCGGGGCGGTCATGAGCGTCACGACACCGAGCTGGCCGCACTTCTGCACCGAGGTGAACACGTCGCCCGAGCTCAGCAGCAGCTCAGCGATCTGCTCCGAGAGCTTCTAGCGGACGTCGCGAAGACCGGTAACCTTCGAACGGACGTCGCTCCTGGCGAGCTCGCGACCTATTGCCTGCACGCTCTCAGCGCAGCCAGCGGACTGCGCTCAAAGGCAGCCGTCCGCAGGCTCGTCGCCGTCACGCTCCGCGGGCTGCGGCCTTGAACGCGGCAGGCAGCGCAGCGTCGCTTTGCTCGACGGAGAGCCCCAGCGGACGGTGCTGCGACAGCTGAGCGGAACTGCTTGACCGTTGCCCGGACCTGGGTCCATCATTTCAGCGTGACTGCGAATTCGAGCGTGAGGCGGCTTGCCCGCTCGCACTGCGTCGTGGTCGTGTTCCTGCGCCTACTGGTCGTCCTCGGAGCGTTCGGGCTCTCTGGCCTGGCGCCGGCCGTCGCCGATCTGATCGCCTGCGAGGATGTCCGCGATGAGGCCAGCTGTAGCGACTGCCCGCTCGAGAAGGACGGTCGGGATTGCCCCCCGGGGTGCCCGAGCTGTCACTGCGTTCACACCGGGATTGGCCTGCCGCCGGTCGACGACACGCAGCTGGCCAGCGTAAACGTGGATATCGAGACGACGGCTATACCGTATGAGGCTGCCGTACCGCGCGCGCCTCCGGCGTCTGATGTGTATCGGCCCCCCCGTGGCTTCGTGACGATCTCTTGATGACGGTCTCGTAGAGTCGGGCGGCGGGGCATACATTTCGAGCGGGAGCCAGCTGGGCTCCTCGAGGTGCTCCGTTCGCCCCGGGCACGGGTGCCCGAGATTCTTCTCGGGCGAGAGCAAGGAGCTGGAGCTTTGAACGCTGGAAAAGCGCTCGCCGCCGTAGCCACGGCGGCGGTGTGGTCGTGTATCGCCTCGGGGAGTCATGCCCAGGAGGCCAGCCCGTGCGCAGCACGGGTCACCCGAACGAACGTCGTGGCGTGCGCCTTGGCAGCCAGTCTGCAGGTCGAGCAGGAGCGGCGAGAGCTGGAGGCGGCGCAGGCTCGCAAGACGGCGGCAGGACCGTTGCTGCCTGCGAATCCAGTGCTCGAGCTCTCCCTGGCGCGCAGAACGGCGCCTTCCAACGAGGCGACGAACTGGTCGGCCACGTTGAGTCAGGAGCTGGAGATCGCCGGACAACGTGGCGCTCGTCGGGACAGCGCCGCCGCAGCCGTCGCTGCCCAGTCGAAGCGGGTCGTGCTTTCGCGTCGCGAGACGGCGTCTCAGGCGTGGATCGCGTTCTTCGACGCCCTGGCGGCGCGCGCAGCCCAACGCCTCGCCGGACGCTTCGCGACGGCGATTCAGGCCCTGTCCACGGTCGCCAGTGCCAGGGCGGAGCAGGGTCTGATCGCGGCCGTGGACGCCGACGTCGCCGATGCCCTGGCGGTGCAAGCTCTGCAGGCACAACTGGCCGCCGATCGGAGGGTCACACAGAGTACGTCCGTCTTGCTGTCGATGCTCGGCCTCGATCCAGCGCAGGCCGTGCTCGCGGTCGAGGGCGAGCTGTTACCGCTGGACGGCGTCGGCGCCGCCTTCGTCAGCAGCGCGAGTCGCGCGCTGGCAGAGCGTCCCGAGGTGCTGGTGCTCGAGGCCGAGCGCCGGGTGCAAGAGTCTCGCGCGAGCGCTCTCCGTCGCAGCCGCGTCCCGAACCCGACCATCTCGCTGTTCGCGCAGAAGGACGGCATCGATGAGCGCGTCTGGGGGGCCGGGATCGCGTTTCCCATCCCGTTGCCTGGCAACCTCGGGCGCACCTACAGCGGAGAAATCGCCGAGGCGGAGGCCCTTGCTCGACGTGCGCTCAGCCAAGCGCAACGCGCCGAACGTCAGATCCGCCTGGAGATCGCGGTCGCCTCGCAAGCCTTTCAGTCGCGGGACGAGGAGGTGCAAGCGTTCTCCCCGGCGCGAGTAGCGCGGGCGGAAGCCAGCCTGGTCTCGCTAGCGGAGGAAGTACAATCCGGGCGCCTCGCAGTTCGCGACGCGGTGCTGGCCGAGCAGACCCTGATCGAGCTCCTGCGTTCGAGCATCGAGGCGCGGCGAGAATGGTGCGTGGCGTCGGTGACCCTCGCCGAAGCTCTGGGGCTGGCGCTCGAAGGGCGGTCGCCGTGAGCAGCGCGACCGTGGTTGCCGGGCTGCTCAGCCTCGTGGTCTATCTGGGTTGTGAGCGAGGGGCGGCACACGACTCGGGTGAGTCGCCGAGTGCGGCCCCGACGGTAGGCTCCATGCCAGCCGCGGCGCCGCACACGGACGAACCCGAGCACGAAGATCTGCCGACGCGAGTGCGGCTCGACCCGGCGGTCGTCGTGGCGGCGAAGATCGAAACGGCCCCCGTCGCGCGCGAGCTTCTCGTGGCGACCAGCGATCTTCCCGGCGAGATTGCCGCTGATCCGGACCGGACGGCCAAGGTCTCGGCGCTGGTTCCGGGCCGCATCGAAGCCGTGCGCTTCAAGGAAGGGCAGGCGGTCGCGAAAGGCGAGGTCCTGCTGCTGATCAAGGTCCCCGAGCTCGGCAAGGCGAAGGCTGCGTTCGCGGCGACCGCTGCCAAGGCCGGGGCAGCCCGCATGAACGCGGACCGACTTCAGGTGCTGGCGGAGAAGAGGCTCGCCGGCAGTCAGGAGCTGGCGGCGGCGAGGGCGGAAGCAGAGGCACTGGAGGCGGAAGCGAACGCTGCCAAGGAACAACTGGCGGCACTCGATACGGACCACGCCACCGGCGCGGGCCATTCACAGCTGGCCCTGCGCGCTCCGGTGAGCGGAGTCGTCGTCTCGCGTGACGCAGTCGTCGGTCAGGCCGTGGTGGCTGACCAGACGCTGGCGGTCATTGCCGACCTGTCCGATGTTTGGTTCCTCGGGCGTGTCTTCGAGAAGAACCTTGCCCAGGTGCATGTCGGGGCGGCTGCCGAGATCGAGCTCAACGCCTACCCGAAGGAACGATTCACGGGCTCGATCGAGTACCTGAGCAAGCAGATCGACCCCACGGCACGCACGATCGTTGCGCGCATCCGCCTCAGCAACCGACAGGACCTGCTGCGCCTCGGCCTGTTCGGCGTGGCTCGTGTGGCCACGGGGGCGGCGTCCCGGAAAGCGCCGCTCCTGGTCGTCCCGCGCAGTGCCGTGACGGAGATCGCTGAGAAGCCAGTTGTCTTCGTCAGGCAACCCGATGGCGACTTCGACCTGCACGAGGTCGTTCTGGGAGCCGGCGCGCTCGGCAAGGTCGAAATCGTGAGCGGGCTGCGCGAAGGCGAGCAGGTGGTGGTGGCCGGGGTCTTTACACTGAAGAGCGTCGTGTTGAAGAGCACCTTCGGCGAGGAAGAGTAGATGGAACTGCTCGGCTGGATTGTGCGCTGGTCGCTCCGCAACAGGCCGGTCGTCATCATCGCCACTCTCTTGTTCATTGCCGTCGGCGTTCGTTCTGCCCTGACGCTGCCCATCGACGCCGTACCGGATATCACCAACGTCCAGGTCCAGATCATCACGACGGCCCCTGCGCTCTCGCCCGTCGAGGTCGAGCAGTATGTGAGCGTGCCGGTGGAGCGAGCGCTGGCGGGGCTGCCGAAATCCAGCGAAGTCCGTTCCATCTCGAAGTTTGGCCTGTCCGTGGTCACGGTCGTCTTCCGCGACGATACGGACATGTACTTCGCGCGGCAGCTCGTGAGCGAAAGGATGCGCGAGGCCCAAGAGGCCGTCCCTGCTCAGTACGGCAGGCCCGAGATGGGACCGATCAGCAGCGGCATCGGCGAAATCTACCAGTTCGTCGTGCGCAACGACGGTATGACCCTGATGCAGATCGAGGAGCTGCTCGACTGGCAGATCGCACCCGAGCTGCGCACGGTGCCGGGCATCGTCGAGGTGAACAGCTTCGGCGGTGAGGACCGTCAGTACCAGGTCGTGCTAGATCCGCAGCAGCTTCAGGCGTCCGGTGTGTCGGTGGCACAGGTCGTGGACGCGCTGGAGAAGTCGAACGCGAACGCGGGGGGCGGCTACATCGAACATGAGCGCGAGCAGTTCGTGATCGGTACCAACGGCCTCGTGAAGGACCTCGACGATTTGAAACGGGTGGTCCTTGGGGCGACGGCACAGGGCGTACCGATCACCGTCGCCACGGTCGGAGACGTGCAGTTTGGCCCTCGGCTGCGGCGGGGGGCGGCCACCAAGGACGGCCAGGGTGAAGTAGCGCTGGGAGTTGCACTCATGCTGATGGGTGAGAACTCCCGGACCGTCACCGAGGCTGTCAAGCAGAAGCTCGCCGCGATCGGCCCTAGCCTGCCCGAAGGCACGCGTATCGAGTCATTTTACGACCGCTCCTCGCTGGTCAATCGGACGACGATGACGATTGGCAAGAACCTGCTCGAAGGGGCGCTCCTCGTCATCCTCGTGCTCTTCATCATCCTCGGCGATCTGCGGGCAGGCGTCGTGGTGGCGACGACGATTCCGCTCGCTCTGCTCGCGGCCGTGATGGCGATGAAGGCGGCGAGCCTCTCGGGCAACCTGATGAGCCTCGGCGCGATCGACTTTGGTCTGATCGTAGATGGTGCGGTGATCATCGTGGAAAATGCGGTGAGGCGGCTCTCCGAGGCTCGTGGACAGAAGGGACTCGAGCTGACTCGGCCCGAACGACTGCGCGTCGTGGAGCAGGCAACCTTGGAGGTCAGGTCTGCGAGCGTGTTCGGGGAGGCGATCATCGCCATCGTCTACATCCCGATCCTGTCGCTCATCGGCATCGAGGGAAAGTTGTTTCGGCCCATGGCAACGACGGTGCTCTTCGCGCTCGGAGGGGCCTTCGTGCTGTCGCTCACGGTGATTCCGGTGCTCACCAGCTACTTCGTCCGTCCGAAGCTGGGCGCTCACGAGACGTGGATCGTGCGACAGGCCACGCGAGGCTTCGTTCCCGCGTTGCGCCTGGCGCTGCGCCGGCGCTGGCTCACGGTGGGCACCGGCGTCGTGGCCCTGGCTGTTGCCGTCGTTCTGTTCACGCGCCTGGGCGCGGAGTTCGTCCCTCAGCTCGACGAAGGGGACCTGCTGGTAGAAGCGCGCCGCCTGCCAGGCATCGCGCTTTCGGAATCGGTCGCCACCAGCCTGCGCGTGGAAAGGGCGCTGCTCGAAATTCCGGAGGTCGCTCACGTCGTGAGCAGAACGGGTGCACCCGAGGTGGCGACGGATCCGATGGGCATGGAACAGTCCGACATCTACGTCGGACTGAAGGAACCAGAGGCGTGGCGAGCCGGCGTCTCGAAAGAGGACCTCGCGCAGGAGATTTCGGAACGCCTGGAGCGTCTCGTCCCGGAAGTGGCGGGTGGCATCTCTCAGCCCATACAGA
>Ga0207675_100006295_pt1 | contig 11266 bp, 14 predicted proteins | sample KBSSwiS42_FD_184305 | JGI IMG/M metagenome (GOLD analysis project Ga0207675, IMG submission 184305) | Switchgrass rhizosphere microbial communities from Kellogg Biological Station, Michigan, USA - KBS Switchgrass S4-2 (SPAdes) (version 2) | ecosystem: Host-associated > Plants > Roots >...
ATTGCGTTCGTTTGCTTCTGATGTCACGCATTACCCACCGGAGGTGGATTGCGGTGTTCAGGTCCAGTTCGTCCAGTAACGCCTTCGCTTGCTGTGCCCGTGCCACCGCACTTTCCGTATCAGCTGAAGAAGCAACTGCAACCGCTTGTGCCGTCGGCACTTTATTGGCTGGCTGATCAGAGACGGGCTGTCGCCAACGCTCTTTTTCGAAGATTGGGGCCGACGATTTTGCGTCTGTGGCAACCAAAGTGGGCATTTCGGTCAGCATCGATTTGGTCTGCCGCGCCAACGCACCTTCCGTGTCGGTCGGATGTGCAATGGTTTCCACCGACATGCCCGCATTGTTCGGTTGACTGGCAAGTGTCGAGCGAGAGGCCTCTTTCTCCAGAACAGGAGGCGACGGCTTTGCAATCAGCACACGAAGCGCGGACAGCAATGAGCTTATGTGCTGCGGCCGAGCACCTTCGTCGGTCGCATCTGCAGCGCCAACGGAATTTACCGGCGGCCCCAGGCTATCCGGCTGACCATAGAGTGAGGACGGTTGCGAATCCTGCTTGAAGACAGGGAATGGAGATTTTGTATTGGTTGAAATCGGCGCAGGTGGGTCAATCAGCGGCAATGAATTCGCGTGCTGCTTTGCCGTCACAACGTGAGTTGGAGGGGGGGCCGCAACGGTTTCGACCGCCGGCCCTACATGGTCCAACTCGCAGAGAGTTGCGGGTAACGGCTTCCTCTCGAGGAAGCGAGGAGGTAGCTCTGCCAGTAGCGACTTTCCCAGTTGCTGCCTCGCATCTTCCGCAGTTGCAGCGATCTTGGCTTCGGGCTCCGTATGGTCTGGCTGGCCAGAGAGGGATATGGGAGAAGATTCAGCCTCAACAATAAAAGGCTGCGGTTCGGTATCGGTCGAATCCAGCGGGAGAGTTTCACTCAGCAACCGCTTTGCCTCGAGCGGCTGCATCACTGCACTCTCTGAATTGGCCTGCGGGGCGACTGAAGCAGTCTTTGCCGCCGCTTCCAAATTTTTCAACCGAGTGGAGGATATTGGACGAGACGGCTCCTTTTCGGAGGTCGTGAGCGGCGGTTTTGGATTGGCGGAAATCAGGGGAGTTAATTCAGCCAACAACCTCCTTAATCGTTGCGGCCGTGCACTCTCCAGGTTGGTCGGCGCAAGAGATGCAACGGTGCTCGCCGCGGAGGCCATGCTTCCCAGGGCTGGGTGCGATGGCTCCGTCTGGAAATTAGGAAGGGAAGGTTCGGTATCTGTCGAAATTAGGGGAGCTATTTCTGCCAGAAATGAGTCAGCCTCTTGCGGCCGCCCACTTTCGGTGTCGGTTGGTTGGGCAGTTGCAACGATTTCTGCTGCCGCTTCCTGATCGTCTGGCTGACCAGCGAGGGCTGGGTGCGATGTCTCCTCCCGGATAGGGAGAGAAATTTCCCTATGGATCGAAATCAGAGGAGGTAGTTCAACCAGAAGCGGCTTTGCCTGCGGTGCCCCCGCACTCGCCGCGTCCGTTGCGGCGGCGTCTGCTCCGAAATCTGTTTGACCAGAGAGGATTGGTCGCGAGGGTTCCGTCTCGAAAGGAGGCGGTAGTTTTTCAATTGTCGAAATTGGCGGCGGTAGTTCAGCCCGCGATGCATTGGGTTGCTGCGGCTGCGCACTTTCCACGTCGGGTTTTTCAGCAGGCCTTACACTTTCTAGATCCAGCCGACCGGAGAGAATTGGTCCCGAGGGAGTCTTTCCGAATATAGGAGGTGACGATTCCGTGTTGTCCGAAATCAGGGAAGAAGTTCCGGCCAGAAACGATGTTTGCCGCGGCGACCACGTGCTTGCGTTGTGGGTTGTGGATGTAGCCACAACGTCACTTACCGCCGGCCTCCCATTGCCTGGCTGATCAGAGAGGTGCGATGACTTGGGCTCCTGCTCAAAGCTGAAGGTCGACAGTTCTACCAGCAGCGAGTTTGCCGGTTGCGGAGGCGCACCCTCCGCGGGGGATGAAATGGCTTTTGCAATCAGCTCTGGCGTGTGCAGTTGACCAGAGCGCGCTGGGGGCAAGGGATCCTTCTCAACGTTAGAAAGTAGCGGTTCTTCCTTGGTCGAAAATATGTGATGCAGTTTAGCCAGTAACGACTTTGCTCTCGGCGGCCGCGCACTTTCCGCGGTGGTTGATTGGGCAACCGCAAAAGCTTTCGCCATCGGCTCCTCCTGGTCGATTTGACCAGAATAAGGCGCAGATGAAGACTCCGCGTCGAAGCTGAGGGGCGACATTTGCGGATTGATCGGATCCGCACGCAATTCGGTCAGCATCTCCGCAAGTGCTTGATGATCGAAGCTAGGTTGCGATGGTTTTGTGTTGGTCGAAATCGGAGGAGGGTCGCTCAATATCTCCGAGAACGCTTGTTGATCGAAGTTAGGTGGTGATGGTTGTGTGTTGCTGGAAAGCGAAGAATGTTCGGCCAATACCTCCGCAAATGCTTGATCAAAGCTAGGTGGCGATGTTTTTTCGGCGGGCGATATCCGAATTGGGTCGCTAAATATTCCCGTAAGAGCTGCGTGATCAAAGCGAGCGAAAGATTGCTCTGTATTGGCCGCATTCAGATGAGGCTTGCTGAACGCCTCCGAAAGAGTTTCGTGATCAAACGCAGGGTGCGAATTTTCTGTGCCGGCCGCATTCAGGTTTGACTCATTGAAGGCGTCCGCAAGAGCCTCGTGCACCGCCTGAAGTTTATCCGCACTCATTCCTTCGTCCTTAAAGTCCCAGCTCTTCAGCCGGCGGCTTATTCTGCATCGCATCCAGACCGGTGACCAGCGAGGATAGCGGGGCCACACAATGAGTTGTGCAGAAGAAAACCCTTTGTGCCGGGGTATAGAAAAGTTCAACCGAGTTACGGTTCACCTCGAGGCAACAAAGCATCAGTAGACCGACAACAAATCCGGCCTGATCACATGGACTTGTACGCCTCCGTTGGGAGCTCCCTCGAACGCGGGACGCTGGGCACAATCATTTCCCGTCATGCTCTGATCGCTCACCTGGTTGCTCTCGTTCCCGAACCGACGCGAGCCTACCTACGTGCTACGATGTCCAGTGCAACAAGGTGATTCTTGACTTGGAACCGACCGCCTGGCGCGAATACGAAGGCTTGACGAAGTGCTCGAAGCATTGCTCCAAATGCTCAGCCTAGTCGCGGAGATCGCCGGGAAGCACTAAGATTTTGAGCCCCTTGTGCTCGATCCATCGGATGACCTCCTGCGCATCCGGCTCCTTGTTCAGGAAATAATTGATGGCGAGATCGGCGCCCTTGCGTCCATAAGCAATAGCCGCAGCCTGCCCCATGCCGGAATACCGCTAGTGTTGAGTGCCTTGCGGCCGTTCAGACGCCCAGAGCCGCTACAACTTTTTTCACCGTGATCCGGAGGCGATTTCCACGCAGATGGCGCGATGTCCGACGTCTGTTCCGGAACGCTGAAGTGTTGTTTTTGGTCGTAACGATGTACCCTTCCGGGAGGCAAAGAGGAGGGGCCAATGGTGTCCGAAAGATTCCTAGCGCTTTTTTTGGCTGTTGCGGCCGCTTTGGTACCTGTGGCGCCGCTATGGGCTCAGGATAGCAAGCGTCCGATCTATCCCAAAGGTTTTGAGGTCACTACTGATTGGCAATATTCTTGTCCGGATGGGAAGGGTTGCTCCTTTAATTGCCCGGGATCGGGCGGGGCAAACAACGTCACCAAGCTCAGCATCTTTTTGGGATCAGTTCCGATCGGGAAGAATGCAAATTCTGCCGGTATCTTTTATGAGTTCACCGGCACACAGACTCTGCGTGGTAGCGGATTCGCCGTCACGACTGGAATAGGCACTCTTGCCTGCCAAGTGCAGGGCATGACCCTCGACTAACACGCCCCCGCCTGCAGGAGCCTCCGGATCCACCGTCAACGTTGGCCAAAAAGTTGCGATGCTCGACGCTAATCCGATCAAGGTGACCAGGGCGGCGATCGACCACCTCGCTATGCAAACTGGCTTGCTTAAGTCGGATGTGACAGTCCTTAGTAGCCGAAGCTGTCGTGACGTCTGTTCACGCTCTAATCTTGGCTCGCCGCAACGCAAAAACCCTTAGCTGCCAGAGCCGCGCGCTGGCTACCACCGATACCCCGGCAGCCGCGACGAGGTCGATGGCAGTGCGCGCCCATGGTGCATTCGCATTCCATGCGTCGACTTCGTGCAAAGAAATGAAGCGAATGATTGCGAAGCCTAAAGTCAGGGCCGTAAAGCCGATGGCGAGGCGATAGCGCTTAATGTAATGCCAAGCCCACAGAAGGCCCCAAACGATTAAGGCGATGACTACGACGGCGATGGCGATGCTTGCCGCAATCTGCAGGCTTCGGCGGTCTTCGTACCAGCCCCGTTGCTTGAAGATGTCGCGCAAGAAGCCTCCGAACCCTCGGAGCAAGCCGAGGCCACGCGCCGCCTTCATTAGGGATAGCAGGAAAAACGCGACCGATAATCCGGCCCAGATCAGTGCGTCAGAGCCTGGCAAGCCGTGGTACTGGGCCCGTCGGCAGGCAACAGCGGTCCACAGACCGAACAGGCAGGCAATCGTCAGTGCCGCCACACGCAATACATCGTCGCTCATGCAGCAGTAGTATTTCGGCGGAACAGCGATGGCAACGAGGTCAACGACCGGAGCAACAAACAAAAAGACCGCCCGAAGGCGGTCTCTCCGATCTGGATAGAGCGTTAAAACCTATGCAGCTGCCATTCTTCGGCGTCGCCAGGCAATCAGTCCGCCTAGCGCCATTACAAGACCGGGTAGGCCTGCGCCAACGATCGGCCCGGGCACGGCGGAGGTGGAGATGGTAGCAGCGATGGATCCCGTGTTATCGGCGTTGTTTTCGTCCCAGTAATAAAGCGACAACTGGCCGGTAGCGTTCGCCGTGCCCGAAAAATTAGTGCCAACGAGGAAGAAGGCTCCTGCTCCAATTTGGCCCACCAGACTGCCGTAAGCCGCGGTCAAACCGTCTTGCGTGTAAAGTGAAAAAATCGAACCGATTTGTGTTCCCGCTGACGCTCCACTTTCGTCAGAACCGGTCGCAAAGAGAGCAACTTTCAGACCATCGGCGTTCGACCAGCGCGGTAGCGCGCCTGCACTCCACAGATCATTGCTTGCGACGGTGACTGTGAACGCTTCGCCAGCCGTTAAAGATACTCCTGTTGCACTACCAGAACCGCCTGAGCTGCTGTTTCCAAAAGCGTCAACAGTATCAACAACAGTAACGGCACGGGCTGAAGTGGTGCTTAAGCCAGCTAACCCAGCAATTAACGCGCAAATATAGAATGCCCGTTTCAACATTTATCGCCCCCGATTTGAAAAAAGGTCCGCCCGAATCACTATCTACAACTATTGCGATTATCGCGGGGGTCTAGTCGCTGGTCAATTAGATATCGAGTCGCGAGGCCGGCTACTCCTTTGCCTTCAGCCCCAGCTCACTAGCCGTCAAATGGCATGACACCGTCGGCGCGCAAATCCTCCTCTACCGTATTTCTACGGAGGCGGAATCGTTGTTTAAATGCGAACAAGTGAACAGCAATTCGCTTACGTTTTAAATCACCGCGTTTCAGCACCAGTAGACACCTATCGAGCGCCCGGCCGATTGCCGGGCTTTTCGTTTTTGTCTTTTCCGTTTCGAATAAGGGTTCCAGAACCTGATATTCAAACGTCGCTCGCCTATTGCTGGCGGAGGACGAGCGCCCCTGAAACAGGTGCCGTACGGTTCTCCACGAACCAGGTCTCCGCGGCGTCCGCGCCTGCGAACAACCTTGAGGTGTTCCGGGTCTCCAACCCGCTTGCGCGTATCGACGTAAATCAACGCGGTCATTGGTCCCTCTTGAGCTTTCGTTTGCCCCGATAATGCTTCTTGGCGTCGGGATTGAACGCAAGCACGACGTTACGATTAAGCGCCTTCATGAATGCGATCCGCGCCAACATTGTCGGTCCGCTTCGCGCCACCAGTGTCAACGCCTCGATAGCGACTTGCCACTGCGCCAGGTCGGATGGCTCATTCGGCAGGCCGGTGATGTAGTCGGCGGCATCGCGCAACGTATGGAGTGACTCTCGTCCGGGAGGAGTATTCGGATCCTGGAAACGTCGCTGCCAGCCGCTCTCGGGCATAGTATCACGCATGCAAAGTGAAAGCCCCGTTTCACGCCGCAGACCTGCTATCATTACAGCCGTCAGCAAAGCCGCGATAGAAAGTCCCGCGGTCTGCGTAAAAACAGTTCGATGAGGCAAAAGAAAAAGGATTGCTAAGAGGCCGCCGCTCGCAACGAGCCACATCTCGGTCAATTTGATTGTCGGATCGGGATTTCGCCGGACAAGAAGCGCCAGCAAACACCGATTAAAAGAGCATCACCGTGGGTATCGAAGCCGTTGTAGGTTCGTTCAGGATCCGCACCGTTCAGCGCGAGGAAGCATCGCCACGTGACCATCACAACGATTAGGCCAAAGATACAACAGATAGCGCGCCGAGCGAAGATGAGCGTCAGCAGCGCGGGCCAGAGCAGATAGAGCTGCTCCTCCATGGCAAGCGACCAAGTGTGACCGAGTTTATATTGTTCCCACCAGATGAACGCTCTGCTCCAGTTCATCAGATAGACGACGGACACGGCTACAGCTTCAAATGACGCGGTCTTTTGACCCTCGCTCAAGCTGATCTTGAGAACCACGACGAAGAGAAACACTGCGAGGGGAGGCCACAGTCGCAAAATTCTCCGAATGTAAAAATTGCGGTAGTCGATCTTGCCTGCCGCGGACAACTCGTTGGCCAGCAACGTTGTTATCAAATAACCGCTGAGGACAAAGAAAATGTCTACGCCTGCCCATGCGCCGGGGAACGCAGATTCCCACGCGTGGTCCAGGAAGACAAAGATTACAGCTACGGCTGTGAGGCCGAATTATTCGCTCTGGAAATGATAAAGAGAACAAGCGGCACTTGCAGTGACACTCCTTCTTCTGAGACGCCTAGAGCTGGGAAAAGGTTACTTCAAAATTGCGACGTTTCGTTCAAGGTGCGACTTCTATTCCGGGTTCGATCGAACGATGAGAAACCGGATGAACGCTGCTTAAAAAATGCGAACCGATGTTAGATCAATTGAAGTGACAATTGACGCCGGTCTGGCATTTCGTGGCGTTTCACGAAATCAGAAATGGTGGACGGTAATTCGCGCCTCTGCTGCTCGCATCTGCGACGAAGTTCTGCGGCTACATCGGCAGAGACATCTTCGGACCAGCACTCGGCCGTGTTGAAGGCCACGACGCGGAAGGGATTATTGTACTGGCCTGAAAGGAGATCCTGTATGACGGTTTCTAGGTCTGTGGCTTCGTATTCTGCCTCGCGCCAGGCGCGGCCTAATTTTCCGAAGTCTTCCGCTACAAGATAAACGGTTTGATCGTTGTCATTCGGGATTATCGACGGCGTCCAATGGGATTTACGCATAACAAACTCCATTCAAAAGAACCGAAATTCACGAGTGACGCGGCGTGTTCGTTCCTGACGTGTTCCGCCAAAGGGCGGTCATTGTTTCGGGGAGCTCCTGTTCTACTGGCCGGCCAAGACCATGAGGGTCTTGGCGTCTGGTGAGGTCGGGGCATCTCGCTACAAAAACGCAGCCGAGACGGCAACGGCAACCAGCTACAGATTGTCACCCAAAGCCGGGTATCGCCTTGAGGGTGGGTACTGCACGAAGCTCGCGCTTGGAAGGTAATTCCAGGTAATTAGCTACCGTAGTCAATTCAATTTTGGTGCCAGACACAGCAAGAAACCGCGCGAAGGCGGTCTCTCCGATGCGATGGGCATGTCAAAACCTACGCAGCTGCCATCCATCGGCGCCTCCTGGCGATCAGTTCAGTCCGCCGAACGCCATCACAAGACCGGGTAGCCAGCTCCGACTAAAAGAGCCGGGGCAAACGGACCTGACTAGATTCGCGAGACATTCGAAACGGAGGTCGAGCGCGGAAATTTTCGGCGCGATCGGGCGACTCCACAAGGGGGCCAGAGACGAGATCGACCCCCATGTATCTGCACTGCCATGATTTGTGCAATGAATCGGCGGCTGGTCCAATGCCGAAATTGACCGGCCAACGTCGAGAACTATAGGGCGCCTAACAAGCCATCCCATAAACAACGCGGCAAGAGCGATAGGGATTTCTCCGCCGTGGGCTGAGTAGTGGCAATAGATGGGCCAACCCTTTCTTAAACCGCCGACTAGAACGGTTTTAAACGCCAACTTGGGAAGCGATATGCGTCGTTGTGCCTATAATGTCCCATCTGCGTGAAATTGCCGAAAGATACTTTCGTTCGAAGCAAACGTGTTATGCCTTCGAGCTGGCTGCGTGGCTTAGCTGCTGCATACGGCAACGCGACGGACCAGATTGAAACTGTCGAGACAGCCGCTGAATCTCCCGCACCTCGGGATGACCTCGAGTTCGATGATGCAAGCACGCTGATCAGTATAAACCTCAGAGCCTGCACAGCAGGACAGACCCTTCGTACGTGCGCAGATCACACGCGCAGCCTGTTCCTGAAATGAGTTGGCCTGCTTTCACGACCTTTCCTGGCCTGAAAGATAGCTTGATCCGTTTCCTATTGGCGCGACTCTATTTCGCAAGTTCGTCCACGATCGCGCGAAGGGAGCGCAAGCACTTGAGTATCCTCGCTTCCTCGATCGAAGCCTCCTACCGCTCGCTTGGCTCGCTTCGACAGTGAGCCAGCTTCCCGGCCGTCACTGACCTGCGGCAGCTTAACGGCATTTTATACCGACCGCCGAATGCTCAATCTCCACGAGCCTTCCTAATGGCGCGTCGCCGCCTACTCGAGATCCAGGCACGCAGACCGTAACCGGCCGCAAAACCAAGTCCCAGCAAGATAGCTACGTCCGTCAACATCGGATGTTTCCACACGCCACATCAAGTCTATTAGCAATTGTAGTGCCAAGTGAGCCCGTACCCATTCCCTTCTCTTCGAACCGCGGCCAAACAACGGCGCGACCCGCCGGCCGCAGGCATACTGGTCAGACCTCACCCCACTGGAGCGAACGTCGCCGCCGCTGGTCCCATCCGGCGGCGGCGTCTTTTAGGGCACCATTGCTGACAGATGTCCCATGTTGTTGCCAATCTTTCTCGGTAAGAGATTAGCGCTCCGGATGGGCGCACGGAAGGGAACTTCGGCACCTGCAGTTAGTGATTATCGACTGTCTAACCCAAACTGACGAAGCGGAGGGACAAAATGATAAAAACGACAAAAGGGGGAGTCGCGTTCTGGCTTCTCGGCGGAGCCGGTGTGGTGTTGGCTACATGGCAATTTGCCTTGATGGTCGCCAACTGAACTAACCGCGCTTCCACAACCGGCTTCCCAGTATGCATGCGCTGATCCTCCAGCGTGTCGCAGCAGTGGACCGGCAGCCGGGGAGGGCCATTTGCTGAGGAACTCGGGTTCAAGCTGATCGAAGCCTCCCTCTTGCCGGAGGTGCAGACAGCCCTGATGAATTCTCCCTACCCGATCGTTCCGACGAATTTTTCTGGGCCGTTCCCCGCCGGCCCGTTGCGGCAAGCCGTTAGGCGGCAGCCGCAAGCTCGAATCCAGCGCGCCTCGCCGCATCCGCGAGGCAATCGAGCTATGAAAGCAGCGCTCACCCGCGATCCGCATTTTGGGCTGGGGGAGAGCGCTGCGTACACCTCAGGATATGCGCGACCAAAATTGGGTCTATCACGGCCAAGACCGGTTCACCGGCCCCAGCCGACGTAGTAGCGCGGAAACAGCGTTGGCCGTGCGTAAAGTCCGGTGACGTTGCTGCTACTGACGCAGTAGCCGCCAGGGTAGCTGCTATAGTAGCCGCCGGGAGGGTATCCCCTACCTGCGTAAGGGTTACCGTAGCAATAGTAGTCATCGTAGTGCCAAGGCGAGGTGGTGGCAGCGACTGCGGCCGCGAACACTTCGTGTCCAGATCGCCGGTACTGCCGACGCGCAATCCCAGCGGTGCTGATTGAGGACGACGATCGAGCACTCCGCGCCTCTGCGATCTCGATCCCCAGCGAGACGCCGTCCCGTTCAGAACAGCTGAACGACAGCAGCGCCACACATGCAACGGTCGAGGTCGCGATTGCAGTTTTTTTCAAAGCCATCTTCATGAATTTTCTCCATCGCCCACGCCCACTTTGCAACGGTACGCCCGCGATCAGCCTAATGGACGGCACGTTCGCAAGTCCATTGTAGATCGAACCTCAACAGTGTTGGTGCCTCGTTTGACGGCGACGACGATTTTGTCCGGGTCTGCGGTCCATGTGAAGGGCTTTGGTCGTTGTTGGTTTGGTCGGAGAGGGTGCGAGAATGGATGTCGGCGGCGGCATGAATATTTTCATGCGATGCCGAGGCAACTGCGGCGGAATTGCTGAGCAGCACCGACCGATCAGAGGTCTGCCTTTTGCCCATTGGCGGAACTCGGCTGCCCCCCGCGCGTTGCCGATCGCTCCGGGCCGGAGGGTGTGTAATCAACTCGGTTGTGAAGAACTGCATTGTTGATCCCACTAGCGGGGATGGCGGGTGACCACCATGTTAAGTTATGAGAGTGGGGCGGATGAACCGGGTGCCATGCCATGCGCGCGTTCGCATTTGCGCTTTGTCTCTGCCTTCCAAGTTTAGCGGCGGCGACGGAGCAGCCGCAATATAATCCGTACACCAAGCGATACGAATACGCTCCGAAAGGAGCCACACTGCAGTACAATCCATACAGGAAACAGCGGGAGCTTGTCGGCCCCGGCGAAACGCTTCAGTACAATCCCTACACCAAAAAACGTGAGTATGCTCCTGAGGGAGCCATCCCGCGCTACAATCCCTACACGAAGCGGCGAGAGCTTGTTGGCCCTGACTAAGGACGTGGCGGTTGGTGTCTGGCGAATCCAGGGGATGAGGGAGTAGTTTCTACCAGCACGTCACCGCGCTTCAGATTGCTTGCCGGCTCACCCAATACCGGCCGCCCACACGGCCCCGCCGGCAATGAGCGTGATGCCTGCCATGAACAGGATTGTTTCGGCCCGCGTCAGTAACCAATTGCTACGCATGCTGCGCCTCAATCGTTGGACTGCCCCGGGTAGGGTGGTATCGAACCATTAACGAAGGATTAATGGACTCCCTCAACTCTGCCCATTTTGAGGCGACGCCGTGGCGTCCGTTGGGCGCCAGTTGAACTGCGGAGGTTCAACAGGTTGTTCTCGGTCATGCCGG
>Ga0207675_100006296_pt1 | contig 11265 bp, 5 predicted proteins | sample KBSSwiS42_FD_184305 | JGI IMG/M metagenome (GOLD analysis project Ga0207675, IMG submission 184305) | Switchgrass rhizosphere microbial communities from Kellogg Biological Station, Michigan, USA - KBS Switchgrass S4-2 (SPAdes) (version 2) | ecosystem: Host-associated > Plants > Roots >...
CCCACCAGCTGGATGTGGATGTTCGCGTTTTCGCCCTCGTGAAACTGGGTCGCAAACTCCTGCTCGCGCAGTAGTTTGGCGATACCCCCGGTGGCCGCGATATTGCCCGCGGTGAGGGAAGCGAGTGAGGTCGTATCGATGTTCCCCACGTCGCCGCTCGCGGCGATGAGCTGGCCATTTTTATCGACGATGAAGACGACCTTGGCGTTCGCTTCCCGAACCAGCCGGTCGACGACCGCCTGGATCTGGTTGAACTCCTCTTCGTACATCACCATTCCCGGGTTAACCATGGGAAGCCTCCGTGCTTTCCCGCCAAGCGCTGGCAGACGTTCGCGTCTGCGGCAAGGCAGGCGTGCAGCCGGCCACAAGCGAAGGGAGGCTGTCAAGTCTCCCACCCGAAAGGCGCTCGATCATCGCAGCCCCGCCCGGGAGGCCTGTTTTCCTGGAGTCATGTGCTGAGCGACGCGCAGGGCGAGCGCGTCCGTTCGGAATGCATAAGCTCCGCGCGCGTGATGTTTTCATGCTTCCCGTTTCGTCGAGTTCGCGCAAGAAGAGAACCTGTGGGCCTGATTTCGAGGCGTGGCGGCAGCGGCTGGCTGGTTCCCCTATTGACGGCCGTGCTCGGTCTGTGCGTAAGCGCCGCGTCGGGGGCGCCTTCACCTTCGCCCGCGTCCGCTCCCTCGGCAGCCTCCCCCGTCGTACCCTCCGGCACAGAGTTACCCTCCGGATCGCTACCTCCCGGACCGTCACCGTCTGGACAGCCGTCGTCGGAACGGGCTCCCGCCCGACAGCCTGCGGCGGAAAATGCCTCGGAGCGTGAGCCGGAGCCGACGAACGGCTACCAGGGTGGTGCGTTTTTGCACCCCGATCTGGAGCGGGCGCTCGCCGAATGGGCCCGAGCTTCGGGTGGCCCCGCCTACACGGCACTTCGTGAACTGTGGCAGACGTGGGACCGCGCCGAGCCGGCCCAGGTGGAAGAAGCGCTGCACGAGGCCAGCATCGACCCGCGCTCCTCCCCGCCGCTGCGTGCATATGCGGAGCTATTGGTCGCTTATGCAAGGCTACGCCGGGGCGACGGCAAGGAGGCTCAGCAGCGCATCCACGCTCTCGGCTATATCGATCAGTGGTTGGTCCTCGGCCCGTTCGACAATACGGGGAAGTCGGGCTTCGACGCGCCGCAGGGGCCGGAACCCGATCTGGCGGAACCGATCGCGTGGGGCCGCGGGTATCCGGGCAAGGACGGGCGGCAAGTTCGCTGGCGCGTGGTGCCCCCCGTGTTTCCATACGGCTGGGTTGACGCCGGGGCTCTATTGCGACCTCGCCAGCAGATGTGCGCCTTCTTCGCCAGCTACGTCAGTCAGCCGGAAATGCAGCGGCGCCGTCCCATCAGTCTCTGGGTCGGAGTGCGTGGCGCCTATCGAGTCTTCTGGAATGGGGTCGAACGTTCCAAGGATGCGGCCTATCGAGGTCACGATTTCGATCGCCGCTCGGCTTCGGTCTGGCTCGAGCCGGGGGAGAACCGCTTGCTCGTCAAAGTTTGCAGCGACGAGGCGGCGCCCATGCTCTCTCTCCGGCTGGCGGACCCGAGTGGCGCGCCGGACCCGGCCCTGCGCTGGCACGCCGATGGCAGCGTGCTCAGCAGCGTGGCGGTAACGTCCGGGGCGCCCCCCGCGTCGCGCGCTCAGGGTCCGCTCGACTGGTTCGAGCGCGAGACGCGCGGTCCGGGCACCACGCCCGCACAGCGCGAAGCCTTCGCGCGTTATCTTGCACTCAGCGACGGTGATGACCCCACCTCGCACCAGGCGCGCGATCTGGCGCACGCGGCGGGCTCCGCTGCCCCGACGGTGCGGCGGCTGCTGCTCGCGGCGGACCTGGCCGAGGACCGCAACGAGCAGGCGCGCTGGCTGGAACGCGCTCGCGCCGAGCTGCCGCGCTCGCCGCCGCGCGAGCTGCGCCGGAATCTGGAAGAGCTGCTGCTCGCTGAAGCACGGCAGCTCGAGCAAGGGTTGAATCCGCGCGCGGCTCTGCCCGTGTACGAGCAGCTCTTGCTGCTCGATCCCGACGACGTCCAGGCGCTCTCCGGACAGGCTCGCATCTACGACGGCGCCGGCCTCAAGCACAGCGCGCTCGCCTCGATCGAACGCGCACTCGCGCGCAGCCCGCACGCGGTAGCGCTGCTCAACATGGTGGCTTCGGGCCTGGCGGAGCTCGGCGAGTCCGAGCAGGCGCGCAGCGTCGAGTCGCTCTATTCTGCCTTGCGCTTCGACGATCACGGGCCGCTCGTGGATTGCATCCAGCTCGGAGTGCAGGCCGGCGATCGGCGCTCCGCCGAGCACTGGGCGTCGCGTTTGCTGCAGCTGTCGCCGGAGAGCGCCTGGGCGAACGGCGTGGTGGCGCACGCCTATCGCGAGCTGGGAGACAGTGAGCGAGCGCTGGCCAGCTACGACCGCGCGCTCGCCCTGACCCCCGACGACATCGATACGCTGCGCGAGCTGAGCGACCTGCAGGGCGATCTCGGCCACAAGGAGGCACAGATCGCCCTGTTGCGGCGCGTGCTCGGTCTGGCGCCGGAGGACAACGAGGTGCGGCAGTACGTGGCCGCGCTCGAGCCCTCGCTCGATCGCGTGGACGAGACCTACGCCCACAAGCCGGAGCGCTTCCTGGCACATCGCTTCGATCCTGCCCCGGGCCAGCATCGCCGCACGCTGCTCGACCTGACGGTGACGCACGTGTACGAAAATGGCCTGGCCGGGCAGTTCCGGCAGATCGTGTTTCAGCCGCTCACCGATGCCGGCGCGGCGGTGGCGCGCCAGTACGCATTCACTTTCCAGGCCGACCGCCAGCGCGCGCAGCTGCGTGGTGCGCGCGTGTACCGCGCAGCGGGCAACATCGACGAGGCGGTGGACAGCGGCGAGGGCCCGGCGGACAACCCGGAGCTCTCGATGTACACGTCGGCGCGCACCGTGTACGTGCAGTTCCCGCGGCTCGAGCCGGGCGACGTGGTCGAGCTGCAGTATCGCGTCGACGACACCGGCGAGCGCGGCGAGTTTGCCGGCTACTTCGGCGAGCTCGAGTACCTGCAGTCGGAGTCGCCGGTGAGTCACGCCGAGTACGTGGTCATCGTGCCCAAAGAGCGCCGCCTGTACATCGACACGCAGCGCGTGCCCAAGCTGACGCAGAACGTGGAAGTGCGGGGCCTCGAGCGCGTGTACAGCTTTCGCGCGGACGGCGTGCCGGGCGTGGACGCGGAGCCCGCCATGCCGCCCTGGTCCGAGGTGCTCGGCTTCGTTCACGTCTCGACCTATCCCTCGTACCGCGACCTGGGCGCCTGGTACTGGGGGCTGAGCCGCGACCAGCTGGAGCTCGACGGCGCCACGCGCGCGCTCGTGCACCGCATCGCGCAAGGTGCCAGCAGCAACCGGGAAAAAGTCCAGAAGGTGTACGAGTGGGTGGTCAAGAACACGCGCTACGTCGCCCTCGAGTTCGGCATCTACGGCTACAAGCCGCGGCGCGCCGTGCAGACAGTGTCGCGCGGCTGGGGGGACTGCAAGGACAAGGCAGCGGTGATCGTGGCCATGCTCGGCGAGCTCGGCATCCCGGCGACCATGGTGCTGGTGCGCACGGGTCTGCGCGGTCGCTTCCGCTCCGAGGTCGCCAGCCTGGCGCCGTTCGATCACGCCATCGCCTACGTGCCCGAGCTCGACCTGTATCTGGACGGTACGGCGGAGTTCACTGGCTCGAGCGAGCTGCCCTCGATGGACCAGGGCGCGCTCGCGCTGCGCGTGAACGCCGGTGACGCGCAGCTGGTGACGCTGCCCGACAACGATCCGGCGCGCAACGTCAAGCGCCGGCAGGTGGACCTGCGCCTGGACGCGAGCGGCGGTGCAGAGCTCGAGCTCAGCTACGAGACCACGGGCGCGAGCGCCTCGGCCTGGCGCCGCCGCTACTCGGCAGAGGCCACGCGCCAGGCGCGCGTGCAGGAGGACCTGGGCCGCGAGTTTCCCGGCCTGGAGCTGAGCAGTGGCGCTCCCGCGATCACGATGAGCGATCTGTCGAACTTCGAGCGGCCGGTGAGCGTGCAGGTACGCGCGCGCTCGCCGCACGTGCTGCGCGACGAAGGGCACTCGCGGAGCCTGGTGGTGACGCCCAGCGAGCGGCTCGGGCAGAGCTACGCCAGCTTGCCGCGCCGCGACCTGGACGTGGATATCGGTTCCTTTCCCACGCTCGATGAGACCTATGTGGTGCGGCTCGGGCCGGGCTACAGCGTGCTCGGCCTGCCCAAACCGGAGCAGCACGAAGGGCCGTTCGGGCAGTACAGCGTGGAGGTCAGCGCGGACTCCGCAGAGGTGCGCGTGCACAGCCGCCTGTCGCTGCGCGTCTCGCGCGTGAGCCCGCAGAGCTACGCGGAGTTTCGCCGCTTCTGCCACGCTGTCGACGCCGCGTTCGATCAGCGGCTGGTGCTCGGAATGCACGCACGATGAGCCGGCATCTGCCCTGGCTTTGCTCGCTCTTGCTGGCATGTACGGCGGGCGCGGGGGCGCAGCCCCAGACGCCGCTGCGCGAGCTGCGCAGCGCGGGCGAGAGCAGCTCGAACGACGAGGCGCTCGGGCGCTGGCTGCTCGGTGAGCTGCTCTCCCGAGGGGGCGAGCCGAAGCGCGCGCTCGCCGCGCGCCAGCGGCTCGTGCAGCATGGCAGCGAACACTACTGGGCAGAGCTCGCCTTGGCTCTCGACGACGTCTGGCACGGTCGCCTGAAGGACGCGCCCGCTCACTACGTGAAGGCGCTGCAGCTGGCGAGCGAGGAAGAGAGCGTGGAGGCGCGGCTGGTGGCCTGGTTTGCAGCGAGCCAGGCCGCCACCCTGTCCGATCACGTGCCGGAGTTGTGGCAGCATGCCCGCGCCAGCGTGGAGGGGTTGATCGATCACCCGCACGGTATCGGCTGGCGAGCGCGCGCCCAGCTGGTACAGTGGTGGCTCGACGAGCTGAGCGAGCAGGGGCAGGTCCAGGTCGAGGAGTCGCTCGGGCGGCTCGGCTGTGTCACGGCGTTGCGCCTGGCGGGTCCGTTCGGCTCGCCTGCGCCCGTGCACCTGCAACGCCACTTCCCTCCGGAGCTGCCGGGACCCTGGCCACGGCGCTGGCCCGTCGACGCCGCCAGCGGCGCCCGCGCCGAGGTGCTGAAATCGAACGCCGAGGGCTGCGAGGTGATGGCGGAAGACGCACTGCCGCCGGGCGTCTTCTATGCCGAATCGTTCCTGGAGCTGAACCAGGCAGAAGACGTGATCCTGGCCGCGCAGGGCGCGCTGGCGCTCTGGGTCGACGATCGGCTGGTGCTCGATCGCGATCCGCGGCAGTGGGGGGTGTGGGCGCGCTTCGGCGTGCAGCTGCGCTTGCGCCCCGGTCGTCACCGCGTGCTCGCCCGACTGAGCGAGCCGCGCACGCTGCTGCGCGCGATGCACGCGGACGGCACGCCGCTCGTGGCCCAAGCCAGCACCGAGGCGAGCGCCCCGTACACGCTCGCCGCGCCCGAGCTGCTGGCAGATCCGAACGACCTGATGCGTTTCATCGGGCCTGATGGCGCGCGCGGCGAGCTGGCGGACGCGACCCGCTTCCTGGTGGCCGAGCTGAGTCACCTGGAGGGCGAAGACGACGTGGCGAGCGTGCTGATCGCCCCGCTCACCGAGCCGGCGGCGGGCGCCGCCGCCGCGGCGCTGATGAACCTGTCGGAGTGGACCCCCGGCGACCCGACCGTGGGGCGCACCGAAGCGAGCGATCGCGCGCGCCTGCTGCAAGAGGCGGCTGCGGCGAAGGACCCCGGACTGTGGCGGCCGCAGCTGGCACTCAGCCTGGCCAAGGCCAACGGCGGTAACCTGGCAGAGGCCGTGGCGCCGCTGCGCGCGCTCTCGCAACGCTTCGCCGATGTGCCGGCGATCTGGAATGCGCTCGGCGCGGTGCTCGGCCGGCTCGGCTGGAAGCCGGAGCAGAACGCCGTCACGCTCGAGCTGGGCCGGCGCTTCGCCGAGCCGGCGGCGCTGGCCGCGGCCGCCGCCCTGCACCAGCAGCGCGGGGAGAGCGCCGCGGCGCTCGCGCTGGCGCAGCAGAGCGCGCAGCTGGACGCGGGCAGCGAGGTGCTGCTCGAACGCGCGCTGCGGCGCCGCGACTACGCTGCGGCGCTCGCCGAGCTCGAGCGCCTGGAAAAGGTGCGGCCGCACCGGCGCGCGGAGTGGCGGCGCCGGCGGCAAGAAGTGCTGCTCGCTTCCGGCGAGCGGCAGGCGAGCGGTCCGCTGCTCGAGAGCGCCGTGGAAGAGCACCCGGAGAGCGGCGCGGCGCAGCTGGCGCTGGCCGACGCGCGCCTCGCCGCGGGCAACGCGGCGGCGCTGCACGAGGGCCTGGCGCGCGCGATCCAGGCCGGCAGCGATACCGCGCCGCTGGAGCGCGCCATCGACGCCGTGGAGGCACGCAGCGACTTTGCCCCGCTGCGCCTCGACGGGCGCCGGGTGATCCGTGACTACGAGCGCGCCGGGCGCAACCAGTCCGGCACGGCGGAGCGAGTGCTGGACTACGCCGCGGTCTGGGTCCACTCCGACGGCTCGAGCCGCATGCTGGAGCACGAGATCGTGCGCATCCAGAGCGAGGAAGCCATCAGCAAGTTTGCCGAGCAGCGTCCGCTCGGCGGGCTGGTGCTGAACATGCGCGTGATCAAGCGCGACGGCCGCACGCTCGAGCCGGAGCAGGTCGCCGGCAAGCCGACGGTGACGTTCCCGCACCTGGAGGTGGGCGACTACATCGAGACCGAGCACGTGCAGGGCGCGCCTGCAGAGGAGCGCGGTCGCACGTACAACGGCATGCGCTGGTTCTTTCGGGAAGAAGACGTGGCCTACGCGCGCAGCGAGTTCGTGCTGATTGCGCCGCAGCACCAGCCGCTGGAGATCGAGCTCACCGGGCAGGTGCCGGAGCCCGAAGTCGTGCGCGACGGGCTGTTCGTCACCCGCCGCTGGCGCGTCGATCGCAGCCCCGCCGCGCCCGTCGAGCCGCTCAGCGTGCCGGTGCAGGAGTTCCTGCCCAGCGTGCGCGTCGGTTGGGGCAACGGCCTCGAGCGCCGGCTGCGCTTGCTCTCGGAGCAGGTGGCCGACACGCTGCCCGTCGACCCGCGCATCCGCCGGCTGGCGCGCGAGATCGTGGCGCCGACGCCGGCGAGCGAGCCGCTCGAGCAGGCGCGCAAGGCCTACCGCTGGGTGCAGGACAACGTGAAGGAGGGCCCGGAAGTGGAGGGCCCCAAGGTGCTGACGAGCAAGCAGGGCAATCGCTGGTCGGCGCTGCGCATGCTCTTGCGCGCGCTCGACATCCCGGTCAGCTACGCCGTGGTCAAGAACCGGCTGGCACCTCTGGCGCCGGGGCCGATGTCCGAAGCCGAGGCTTACAACGTGCCGCTGCTACACGTGGGCGAGGGGCCAAAGGCGACCTGGCTCACGCTGCAGGAGCGCTACGCGCCCTTCGGCTACGTGCCGGTCGAGGCGCGGGGCATGGCCGGCCATGAGCTGAGCGTGGAGGGGCAGACGCCGGTGCTGGTACCCGCCGTCGGCGATCAGGACCGGCTCGAGTACGAGGGCACGGTCGAGCTCGGCGCGCACGGCACGGCGCTCATCTCGCTGCGCCAGAGCTTCATCGGCAAGTATGCCATGCGGCTGCGCGCCGGTCTGGAGCAGGTGCCGGAAGGGCGCTTGCGCGAGGTGATCGAGACCCGGCTGCTCGGGCAAGCCCTGCCGGGCGCCGAGCTGCTCGATTTCTCCGTCGAGGCGCAGGCTGACGTGGACGCGCCGCTCGTGGTGCGGATGCGGGCCGGGCTCGGCAAATTCGCCGAGACCCGCGACGACCAGCTGGTGATCGAGCCGCCGCTGATGCCGCGGCTGACGCGGCTCTCCACCTTGCCGGCGCGCCAGACGCCGCTGCTCATCGGCGAGGCCATGCACCAGAGCTCGCGCCTGACCTTCCAGCTGCCGCCGGGCACCCGTGTCTGGGGCACGCGCGATGCGCACCTCGAGCACGGCGAGCACCGCGTGGTCTGCCGGGATCGCGTCCAGGGCCAGACGCTGATCCTCGACCGCGAGGTCTCCATCGCGGCCGGGCGGGTCGCACCAGCGGACTATCCTGGCTTCGCCACATTCACGCGCGAGGCCGAGCAACTCCTCTCCCAACCCATCGTGCTGCGCATGGAACCCGCGTCGAGCGCGCCACCGCGAGCCGAGCCGTGAGGGAGCCGTGAGCGCCCCCACGCCGTTTCCCTGGTCGGGTGTGCCGCGGCTGACGCGCGCTGCCGTGCGCGCCCGGCGCGAGCTGGTCGGGCGCGTCGAGGCCGCGCTCGACTTTCGCGGGCTCGCTCGAGCGCTCTGCGAGCTGCTCGGGGACGACCTGCAGCTGAGCCCGGCCTCGGCTGAGTGCCGGCGCGGCAGCACGGCGCCGTTTGCCGGCGCCGAGTGTCTGGGCCTGCGCTTTCCCGTGCACGGGCTGCGGCTCTGGCTGCGGCCGGAGCCCGATCTCTGGCGCTCTTGCGTCGCGCGCCTGCTCGACCAGGAGTTTCAGCTGGGCTGGGCCGACAGCTCGATCGACGCGGCACTGCGCGGCGCGGGAGCAGCGCTGGTGCTGGAGCTGGCGCGCCGCGCGGCGCGGGCCGAGGCGCCCGAGCTGGCGGCGGAAGACGGCGCGCCTGCGGGCTGGCTCTTGTGTGGCGGGGCGAGCGTGCGCCTGAGCGGCAGGCTCTATCGGGTGGAGGTGTGCGCCGCGCTGGAGCGGGTGGGGGCGCCGGAGCCGCGGGCACCGATCGAGCTCGCACGGCTGGGCGCGCTGCGCTTGCGCGTGCCCTGGGTGGGAGCGGTGTCGAGCGTGGAGCTCGGGGTTCTGGAGGGTCTCGTGGTCGGGGATGTGTGGCTGCCGGGAGCGGACGCTTGGGTCGCGGGGGAGCCGCCGCTCTCTGCGGGGTTGCTCGCCCCCGCGTACTCGGGTCGCGGTATGCCGGTGCGTGTCCAGTCCGGCCGAACCGTGCTAGGTGCCGAAGTCGTGGCAGTGCCAGAGGACGCAGTCCTCGAAGGCAGGGAAACGTCGATGAGCGAACAAGAGTCCGACCTGGAGCAAGTCGTCGGCGAGACGCCCGTGGTGGTGCGGCTGGAGCTCGGTACGGTCGAGATGAGCGCTGCCGAGTGGGCTGCGCTGCGTCCCGGTGACGTGCTCACGAGCGGTCGGCGCCCGGAAGAGGGTGTGAGTCTGCGCACCGGCGGGCGGGAAATTGCGCGCGGCGAGCTGGTGGAGATCGAGGGGGAGATCGGCGTGCGCATCACGCAGGTAGGGCTGGCCCGGTCAGGCCCATGACGGGTCCGGAGCCCGTCGCGCAGGCGCTGGCCGAGGTGCGCGAGCGCATCCGGCGCGCCGCCGAGCAGAGCGGTCGCGACCCTGCGGGTGTGCGCCTGGTCGCTGTTTCCAAGCGTCAGCCGGTCGAGAAGATCCGGGCCGCCTACGCTGCCGGGCAGCGCGACTTCGGCGAGAACTATGCGCAGGAGCTGCTGGCCAAGGAGGCCGAGCTGGCAGACCTGCCGGACCTGCGCTTTCACATGATCGGCGGCCTGCAGCGCAACAAGGTGGCGGGCCTGCTCGGCCACATTTCTGCGCTGCACAGCGTCGACTCGCTGCGCCTGATCGCGGAGCTCGGGCGGCGCGCCGCGCTGCGCCCGGTGCCGCCCGCGCGGCGGCTGCTGCCGGGCGGGGAGCTGGCCGTGTTTCTGGAGCTGAACCTGGGAGCCGAAGCGCGCAAGGCGGGCTGCGCTCCGGCCGAGCTGGGGGCGCTGATCGAGGCCGTGCTGGCGCAGCCGAGCCTGAGCCTGCGCGGGCTGATGGCGATCCCGGCGGGCGCGGGGGAACCGGAGAGCGCGCGCCAGCAGTTCGAGCTGCTGCAGGAGCTGCGCGAGCGTCACGGCGGCGCGGCGCGCCTGCCGGAGCTCAGCATCGGCATGAGTCGCGATCTGGAGCTGGCGGTCGCTTGCGGCAGCAGCTGGGTGCGCGTCGGCACGGACATCTTCGGAGCGCGCAGCGGATGAGGCGTGCGCGCTTCGCGGGCGCGAGCGCGTGCCTGCTCGGTCTGGGCGCGCTCGCAGCCTGGCGGGCCCGTCGCCTGGGGCTGGGTCTTTGGCCTCGGCCTCCGGCTGGTCCGGCGGAAGAGCCAGCCCTGCCAAAGGGTGCTATAGGCCCCATGCCTCGGTGCTTCCCGCGCCGGCCCGACATTTTATGCAGCGACTCCGGATCGTTTGGCTGATCCTGGCATTGGCCACGATCGGTCTGCCCCGCTCGGCGTGGGCGTTTTGTCAGACCCATACCTGTGAGTTCTCCGGCACGCAGGAGTGCACCTGGGATGCCGCCGCCGGTTGCTGGACCGGGGGCTCCGTCGCCCACTGGGGCAACAGCTGCATCGACTATGCGGTGCAGCTGGACGGCTCCCGGAACGAGAACATCTCCGCCGCCACGCTGGCGGGCGTGCTCGAAGATGGGTTCCGGATCTGGTCGAACGTGAGCTGCGGCTCGGGCGGCCTGAGCCCCGAGCTGACGGCGAGCTACCGTGGCCTGACCAGCTGCAACCGCGTCGAGTTCAACTGCGGCGCGCTCGACGACAACGACGACGTGGTGATGTTCCGGGACGCCCGGAGCGATCTGTCGGCGACCACGATCGCGCTCTCGACGATCATCGCCAACACCAACACCGGCGAGATCCTGGACGTGGACGTCGAGATCAACTCTCAGGACTTCGACTTCTACGTGGACCAGGCCAACGCCAGGCCGCAAGCGCACGACCTGCGGCTGGTGCTCAATCACGAGCTCGGCCATTTTCTCGGTCTCTCGCATACGCTCGCGCCGGGCGCGCTGATGCGTGCCGCCTACGACGGCACCGATCGCTTCCCGGCCGCGGACGATATCGCCGGCATGTGCAAGACCTTGAAGCCGTCCCGCACGGACCCCATGTGTTCGGTAGAGCCGAGCAGCGGCGAGTGCGTCGGCAGCGATGGCAATTGCCCGACCAACCTGCAGCCCATCGAGGAAGGCGGCTGCGCGCTCTCGCCGGGCCGCGGCGAGCCAGAGCAGGCTCTCGGCCTCTTGCTGGGCACGGGGCTCTTGCTCTTTGCGCGCGGCGGGTTTACGCGCGGGCGGCCGAGGCGGCGCTCGGCATGAAGCGCTGACGGCGTCGTCGTTGGCGGCGTGAATCGCCGAAGGCGCTGCTGCTGTTGCAGTG
>Ga0207675_100006298_pt1 | contig 11262 bp, 7 predicted proteins | sample KBSSwiS42_FD_184305 | JGI IMG/M metagenome (GOLD analysis project Ga0207675, IMG submission 184305) | Switchgrass rhizosphere microbial communities from Kellogg Biological Station, Michigan, USA - KBS Switchgrass S4-2 (SPAdes) (version 2) | ecosystem: Host-associated > Plants > Roots >...
ACGTGCGCCGCGCGCGACGCGCGACGGGGCTGACGCTGGAAGAGATCGCCGGCGTCGCGCAGGTGCCGGCAACGGTGCTGCGCGAGCTCGAGTGGGGCTACTTCCGCAACTGGCCGCGCACCGAGGCGCGCGAGCGCATCGCGCGCTACGCCCGCGCCGCCGGCCTCGACGAAGGCGTCGTGTTCTCGATCGCGTGGCCGCTCGTCGAGGAAGCGGCGGCGGTGTTCGAGACGCAGATGGTGACGGCCAACGGCCTGGTGCCGGTGCCGATGCCGCCGGCGACGGTGGCGATCGCGCCGCGCCCCGCGCCGATGCCCGAGTCGCGCCACCACTGGATGCCGTGGGTGGTGGGGATCGCCGCGATCCTGCTGCTCGCGCTCGCCACGGTCACGATGGTGCGCGAGCGAGGCGGGAGGCCGCCGCAGGTCGTGGAGGATTCGGCGGTCACGGAGAATTCGGCCCCCAGGGAAGAGGACGTTGCCCCAGTTCCAGTTGCTGCTGTCGAGCCTTCGCGCACTGATGTCGACGTCCGCCCCGTCGCGGCGGCGGTCGCGGTCCGTCCGCGTCGCCCCGCGGCTCGCCCGGCGGCCGCGCCCCTGGGCGCCGGAGCCTCGGCGAAGGCGGCGGCGCGCCCTGCGCCGGCGGCGAAGCGGAGCCCGGCCCGCCGTCAGCAGTCCCGCCCCAAGAACTTCTTCCACAGGGAACTGTTCCGCATCGTCTTCAGGTAAACTCCCCCTCATCTTGCGGAGAGCGGCCCTCGCAGTCCTGGGCGCGGCGACCCTGCTGGCGGGGGCGTGTGCGCGGCCCGAGCCGTCGGCGCCGGAGCGGCGCCCGCGGCCCGACGTGCTGCTGCCGCGCGAGACCGAGACCATCCAGGCGTTCGTGCCGCGGCACGCGACGCTCGACAGCCTGCTGCGCGCCAACAGCCTGAAGGATCAACTGGTCACCGAAGCGGTGAGCGTGGCGCGCGCGGTCTTCGACCCGCGCCAGATTCGCGAGGGGCGCCCCTATCGGCTGGTGCGATCGCTGGACGGGCTGCTGCGCGAGTTCGAGTACCAGATCGACACCGATCGCTTCCTGCGCATCGTCAACGTCAACCGCGACAAGCCGGACGCGCTCGACGCGCGCGTCCTGCCCTACGAGAAGCAGACCGAGCTGACCGGGATCGACGCGCGGATCGACGCCGGCCACACGTCGCTGATCGAGGCCATCGACGGCGCCGGCGAGACGATCGCGCTGGCGCTGGATCTCGCCGACATCTTCAGCGGCCAGGTCGACTTCCAGACCGAGCTCCAGCCGGGCGACAGCTTCAAGGTGTTCTTCGAGAAGTCGTTCCACGACTCGCAGTTCTCCAACTACGGCGCGATCCTCGGCGCGTCGATCGTCGTCGACGGCCGGACGCTGACCGCGTTCCGCTGGACCGATCCGGCGACCGGGAAGCCGGCCTACTACGACGAGAACGGCCGCTCGCTCAAGCGGTTCTTCCTGAAGTCGCCGCTGAAGTTCGAGCCGCGCATCACGTCACGCTTCTCGATGCGGCGCTTCCATCCGGTGGATCACGTCTATCGCGCGCACCTCGGCGTCGATTACGGCGCGCCGATCGGCGCATCGGTGGTGGCGGTGGCGAACGGCACGGTGGTCTCGGCCGGCTACAGCGGCGCGAGCGGCAACATGGTGCGGCTGACGCATCCCGGCGGCTTCGAGACCTACTACCTGCACCTGTCGGCGTTCGGGCCGGGCGTCCGCGCCGGCGCGCACGTCGGCCAGGGCCAGTTGATCGGCCGCGTCGGCATGACCGGTTCCGCGACCGGGCCGCACCTGGACTATCGCCTCAAGAAGAACGGCGCCTTCGTCAATCCGCTCGCCGTGCATTCGCGGCAGGCGCCCGGGGAACCGATCCCCTCGACCCAGCTCGCCGCGTTCACGTCCGCCCGCAACACCCTGCTGTCGCGCCTGACGACGGCCCTCGCCGAGGGGCCGCGGCCAAAACCGGACGCCGTCGCCGCCACCGCCAGATAACGGCGACGCTTCCCCGAGGATCCCAAGCTAGAAGAGCAGCTTCACCGCCAGCTGCATGATGCGCGGTCCGCTCGAGAGGATCGGCTCGCGGAAGTTCGTCACCGGCGTCAGCGTTGCGCCGCTGGCCGAATAGAGCGTCGTGCGCACGCCGTTGACGTTGTCGCGGTTGAACAGGTTGAACGCTTCCCAGATCAGCTGCACCTTCGCCGAGGCCACCGCGATGTCGCGGGCGATCCGCGGGTCGAACGACACCTGCGCCGGCAGTCGGTACTGATTGCGCGTCGTGCCGGGCGCGATGTCGTTGCGGTTGTTGCCGTCCAGGTTGATGTCGGCGCTGACGTAAGCGCTGTAGGGCTGCCCCGACGCCGCCGTCAGGATCGCCGCGAACGTCCAGCCGCCGAGCAGCTTTCCGCGCGTCGGATTGCTGGTGTAGACGCCGCTCATCACCAGGCGATGCCGCTGGTCGTTGTTGCCCGGGGCGCGATCGGCGTCGAAGTCCGCCGGGTTGGACGCGAACTTCGCGTCGTCGGCGCTGCTGGGCACGACCGCGGTCGCGTCGGGCACCGTGTCGGTGACCTTCCCGATCGTGTAGGCCGCCCGCCCCTGCAGGCCGCTCGAGAAGCGGCGATTCACCTCGACGGTCAGCCCGTTATACGTGGATTCGGCGCTGCTCTGGAAGGCGATGATGCGCGCGAAGCTGGTGAACGGACCGGCCGCGAAGCGGTAGTGGATGAACTGCTCGCCGGTGGAGGGCACGACGAAGACGAACGGGCTCGACGCGCCGACGTTGATGTCGGTGGATCGCGACAGCTGATCGCCGTGCACGAACAGGTAGTTCACGGTCAGCGACGTCGTCGGGCCGAGCGCGTAGTCGAACCCGGTGCTGGCCTGCTGCAGCCGCGGGTTCTGGTAGCCGTTGTCGAAGACGAAGATCGTCGGCTTGGGCAGCGCCACGCCGCCGGGAATGCCCGAGAGCGTGTTGGGATAGGTCGGCACCTGCGCGCCGGTGAAGGTGATCGTCTGCACGTTGATGCCGTTGTTCGAGTGCGCCGTGCCCACCATGATCGACGGCGTGCGGCCGTAGAAGAGGCCGTAGCCGGCCCGCACGACGTAGGCCCGCCCTGACGGCGCCCACGCGACGCCGAGCCGCGGTCCCCAGTTGTTGGTGTCGGTGGCGAGATGGCTCGTGTCGATGCCGGCGGCGGCCAGCTGCGAATCCGGATTGCGCACCTGCGGCTTCGCGAACTGCTGGACGTCGTAGCGCAGCCCCGCGTTGAGCGTGATGTCGGGGCGCAGGCGCCATTCGTCCTGCGCGAAGAACGAGTACTCGTCGATGTCGGGATGCGTGGTGGCGCCGGTCGTGCCGTCACCGGCAAACGCCTGCACGTACCGCTCGCCGGCGGCGCTGGGCGCGCCGGTGGCGTAGGAAGACAGGCTGTTGAACGTGTACGAGCCCGAGAAGTTGCCCGGGAAGAAATTCAGGATGCGGTCGAACTGCAGGTCGGCGCCGGCGCGCAGCTTGTGGGCGCCCTGGATGACGGTGAGCGTATCGGCGAACTGCGCGCGGTTGATCGTCGTCTCGCGCGGGCTGAAGAAGTTGCGGCCGATGGTCAGCACCGTCGATCCGCCCTGGCGGATGGTCGCCTCCGGCTTCTCGCTGTTGGCGAGCCCCGGTTCCTTGTCGCGCGCCCACTGGCCGCGCGCTTCGTTCAGCAGGTGGCTGCTGAAGACGCTCGTCACCGATCCGTTGAACGTGCGCGTCTGCACGTTCGAGGCGCCGGTGTGCTCCTCGGCGTTCTGCGGCCCGCCGTTCTCGAAGTTCGCTCCCTTGAAGTTCTGGTGGTTGTAGCGCAGCGTCAGGCGGTTGCCGGCGGTGAGCACCGAGTCGGTCTTGACGAGGAACACGTCCTGGTTCTGCGTCCGCGTCCAGCTGTGCGCCAGCGTCTGCAGCTGGGCGAACGCGGCCGCCCCGGCCGGATCCAGCGCGGTCCCTGCCGGCAGCGTCAGGAACACGTCGTTGGGCTGGGTGTTCCGCTGCCCGTCGTAGTTGCCGAAGATGAAATGCCGATCGCGCCGCAGCGGCCCGCCGTAGCTGGCGCCGAACTGGTTGTAGTGGTAGGGCGACTTCGGCCGGTTGTTCAGCTCGTTGATCGCGTCGTTGGCGTTCAGCGCCTTGTCCCGGAAGAACTCGAACACCGATCCGTGCGGCGTATTGGTCCCCGACTTGGTGACGACGTTGATGACGGCGCCGCCGGCGCGGCCGTACTCCGCCGAATAGGCGTTGGAGTTGACCTGGAATTCCTGCACCGCATCCTGGCTGAACTGATAAGGCGCGCGCCCGGATCCGGTGCGCCCCAGCGTCTGGCCGAAGAAGGTGTTGTTGGTGTCGGCGCCGTCGACGACGAGGCTGTTCAGCGTGCCGCGCTGGCCCGCGAAGCTGATGTCGCCGGTACGCACGTCACGCGTGACCCCCGGCGTCAGCAGCGCGAAGTCGATGAAGTTGCGCCCGTTCACCGGCAGGTTGGCGATCGACGTCTCGCTGACGGTCGAACTGACCTGCGATCGCGTCGTCTCGATCACCGGCGTCGCGGCGGTGACGGTCACCGACTCGGCGACGCTCGACGGCCGCAGGTCGATCCTGAGCGACAGCGTCTGGCCGACGGTGAGGCGCACGTCGTGCTGCTCGAAGCCCTTGAAGCCGGAGAGGTCGGCCTTGACGGTGTAGGCGCCGACCGGCAGGAGCGGCGCCGTGAAGAACCCCTGGGCGTCGGTCACGACCTCGCGGCTCGCGCGCGTCTCCTGGTGGATGACGACCACGGTGACCCCGGGGACGACGGCGCCGCTCGTGTCGCGGACCGTTCCGTCGATGGATCCTGTCGGTGTCTGGGCGAGCGCGCCGGCCGCGCTGAGGAGGACGACGAGGACTGACCACATAGGACCTCCCGCGTGAGCTTGCAGCGGATTACTCGAAGGGCGAGCGAGATTATAGAATACGCAGGATGTCCGCCATCCGACCGTTCCGCGCGTTGAGGCCGTCGCGCGAGAACGCGGCCGCCGTGTCGTCGGTTCCCTACGACGTGGTGAGCACCGACGAGGCCCGGCAGCTCGCATCGGGCAACCCGCTGAGTTTCCTGCACGTGACGCGCTCGGAAATCGACCTGCCGCCCGGCACCGATCCCTACGCGCCCGGCGTCTACGCCAGGGCGCGAGAGAACCTCGCGACGCTGCGGCACGACGCGCCGTTGATCGTCGAGGACGAGCCGTCGCTCTATTTCTACCGGCTGCGGATGGGCGGGCACGAGCAGACCGGCCTCGCCGCCTGCTTTTCGGTGGACGAGTACGAGCAGGATCGGATCAAGAAGCACGAGCGCACGCGCCCCGACAAGGAAGACGATCGCACCCGCCACATCATCGAGCTGCGGGCGCAGACCGGCGTGGTGTTCCTCACCTACCGCTGCGCCGACACCATCGATCGCCTGTGCCGCGCGGTCACCGCCGACGAGCCGATCTACGACTTCCGCGCCGACGACGGCGTGCACCACACGATCTGGAAGGTGCGCGGACGCGAAGCCGGCGAGGTGGTCGACGCCTTCTCGCGGATCCCCGCGCTGTACATCGCCGACGGGCACCATCGCGCCGCCAGCGCGGCGCGCGCGCGCGCGGAACTGCGCGGCCGCGGCGACGCCGGCGAGGCCGACACCTTCATCGCCGTCGCCTTCCCCGACAACCAGATGCAGATCCTTCCCTACAACCGTACGGTGAAGGATCTCGCGGGGCAGACGCCTGAGCAGTTCCTCGACGCGCTGCGCCGGGCGGTGCCGGTCCGCGAGGGGAGCGCGACGCCGCGCGGCAAGGGGGAGGTCTCGATGTTCCTGGCCGGGAAGTGGTACGCCCTCGACCTGTCGGGCGCGGCGCCCGAAGACGGCTCGCGCGCCGGTAGCCTCGACGTCGCCCGGCTGCAGCATCACGTGCTGGCGCCGCTGCTGAAGATCGGCGACGTGCGCACCGACAAGCGGATCGACTTCGTCGGCGGCGCGCGCGGCGCCGCCGCGCTCGAGAAGGCGGTGACCGGCGGCCAGGCCGCGGTCGCCTTCTCCATGCATCCGGTCACCATCGACGACCTCATCGCGATCTCGGACGAGGGAGGCATCATGCCCCCCAAGTCCACCTGGTTCGAGCCGAAGCTGCGCGACGGCCTTCTCGTGCATACGATCTGACCGACGACCGACGACCGACGACCGACAACCGTGAACCGTGAGCCGTAAACCGTGACCTCATGAAAGTTTTAGTCGCTGATAAGTTTGAAAAGAGCGGCATCGACGGCCTGAAGGCCGCGGGCATCCAGGTGGTCTACGAGCCCGACCTGAAAGACGACGCGCTGACGCAGGCCATCGCCGCGAGCGGCGCCGACGTGCTCGTGGTGCGCAGCACCAAGGTCACGACGCCGATGCTCGACGCCGGGCGGCTCTCGCTGATCGTGCGTGCCGGGGCCGGCTACAACACCATCGACGTGGCCGGCGCCTCCAAGCGCGGCATCTACGTGTCGAACTGCCCGGGCAAGAACGCGATCGCCGTCGCCGAGCTCGCCTTCGGGCTGATCCTCGCGCTCGATCGCCGCATCCCCGACAACGTCCGGGAGATGCGCGCCGGCACGTGGAACAAGAAGGAATACTCGAAGGCGCAGGGGCTCTACGGCCGCACCATCGCGCTGCTCGGCGTCGGCAGCATCGGCCAGGAGATGATCCGCCGCGCCGCCGGCTTCGGCGTCAACGTGATCATCTGGAGCCGCCGTTTCGACGGCCAGGAGCGATCGCTGACCGAGATCGAGGCGCGCGACATGGGCATCGAGAACGCGCTGCGCGCCGTCGCGATCGAGCTCGCCCCGACGCCCGCCGACGCCGTCTCGCGCGCCGACATCGTCAGCGTCCACCTCGCGCTCGGCCCGGAAACGAAAGGCCTGGTCAACGCGGCGCTGCTCGCGAAGATGAAGCCGGGCACGATCTTCATCAACACCGCGCGCGGCGAAGTGGTCGATCACGCCGCGCTGGCGGCGGCGGTGGCCGAGCGCGGCATCCGCGTCGGCCTCGACGTCTACGCCAGCGAGCCGGCGGCCGCGACCGCCCCGTTCAAGGACGACCTCGTCGACCTGCCCGGCGTCTACGGCACGCATCACATCGGCGCCTCCACCGACCAGGCGCAGGAAGCGATCGCCGCCGAGACCGTGCGCATCATCCGCAGCTACAAGGAGAGCGGGCAGGTGCCGAACGTGGTCAACCTGGCGCGGCGCACGCCCGCCACGCACATGCTGGTGGTGCGCCATCGCGATCGCCCCGGCGTCCTCGCCCACGTCTTCGATCACCTGCGGCGGGCCAACCTCAACGTGCAGGAAACCGAGAACATCGTCTTCGAAGGGGCCGAGGCGGCCGTCGCGCGCATCAACCTCGACGGCGAGCCCCCTTCGACGTTGTGTGAAAAGATCAAAACCGAGAACGGCGACGTCTTCGATCTGCAGCTCGTGACGCTGTAAAAGAGGCAGTGACCATGGCGACAACTTCCACCACCACCGCACGGATTTTCAACTTCTCGGCCGGACCGGCGGTGCTGCCGCTCGAGGTCCTGGAGGAAGCGCAGCGCGACCTGCTGTCGCTGCCCGGCGTCGGCATGTCGATCCTCGAGATCAGCCACCGCTCGAAGCCCTTCGAGGACATCATCCAGGGCTGCGAAGCGGACATGCGCGCGCTCGCCGGGATCTCCGACGACTACAAGGTGCTGTTCCTGCAGGGAGGCGCGAGCCTGCAGTTCTCGATGGTGCCGATGAACCTGCTGCCGCCCGGCGGCTCGGCCGACTACATCGTCACCGGCGCGTGGGGGCAGAAGGCGGTCAAGGAGGCGAAGAAGGTCGGCGCCGTGAAGATCGCCGGCTCGACCGAGTCCGAGAACTTCACGCGCCTGCCGAAGCAGGAGGAGCTGAAGCTCGATCCCAGCGCCGCCTACGTGCACATGACGTCGAACAACACGATCTTCGGCACCGAGTTCCACTGGCTGCCCGACACCGGCGGCGTGCCGCTCGTGTCCGACATGTCGTCGGACATCTTCAGTCGTCCGATCGACGTCGCCAGGCACGCGCTGATCTATGCCGGCGCACAGAAGAACCTCGCGCCGGCGGGCGTGACGATCGTGATCGTCCGGCAGGACATGCTGCAGCGCTCCGCCGCGTCGCTGCACACGATGCTGAACTACGCCGTCCACGCCGAGAACCAGTCCCTCTACAACACGCCGCCGGTCTTCCCGATCTACGTCATGCGCCTGGTGATGACCTGGCTGCTGAAGAACGGCGGGCTCGCGGCGATGGACAAGGCGAACGGGCGCAAGTCGGACAAGCTTTACGCCGAGATCGATCGCACCGGCTTCTATCGCGGTCACGCGCACAAGGACTGCCGCTCGCGCATGAACGTGACGTTCCGCCTGCCCAGCGAAGAGCTCGACAAGAAGTTCGCCAAGGAGGCGACCGCGGCCGGGCTCGACGGGCTGAAGGGGCACCGGTCCGTCGGCGGGATGCGCGCCTCGATCTACAACGCGTTCCCCGAGGCGGGGGTCGACGCACTGGTCGCCTTCATGAAGGAGTTCGAGCGCAAAAACGGCTGATTTTTCAACGGTTTAGGGGAGTACAGAAGTCTTACAATGCTCCCCGCCGCGCCCTGTTATGTTGGTGGCTCCCCACACGCTGAGGAGCCACGTTGACAACTTTGCGCGCCGCCGTTCGCACCGCTTATTCGCTCTCGACTCTTAATTTAATTACCGCCGGGTTCATGGTCGCCTTTCACGTGCTGGCGATCGCCGCGTTCTGGTTCTTCTCGTGGCAGAGCCTGGCCGTGGCCGTGGCGCTGCACTGGGCCGCGGTCGGGTTCGGCATCAGCCTCGGGTATCACCGCCTGCACACGCACCGCGGGTTCAGGACCTCGAAGGCGTTCGAGTATTTCCTGGCGGTGTGCGGCACGCTGACGCTCGAGGGGGGACCGATTTTCTGGGTGGCCACCCACCGGCAGCATCATCAGCTGTCGGACCACGAAGGCGATCCGCACAGCCCGCGTGACGGCGGGTTCTGGGCCCATATCGGCTGGATCCTCTTCGGCGACACGCACCACAACAACACCGAGCTGATGGGCAAGTACGCGCCCGACCTGGCAAGGGATCCCTTCTACCGCTGGCTGAACACCTACCACTGGGTGCCGCTGACGACGCTCGGGTTCGTGCTGCTGGCGATTGGCGGATGGCCGATGGTGCTGTGGGGCATCTTCCTGCGCGTGGTCTTCGGCCTGCACGCGACCTGGCTGGTCAACTCGGCGACCCACATGTGGGGTTCCCGCCGGTTCGAGACCCGGGACGACTCACGGAACAGCTGGTGGGTGGCCCTCCTGACGTTCGGCGAAGGCTGGCACAACAACCACCACGCGCACCCGGTGTCGGCTCGGCACGGCCTTGCCTGGTACGAGTTCGACATCTCCTGGATCACGCTGAAACTCTTCAACTTGGTGGGGGTGGTCAGCGATCTGAAGGTGGCGAAGGTCCGGGAGCCGCTGCCGGTCGAAAAGGCGGCCTAGCGTCCGTCCCTAAGTTGCGAAAATGAAAGAACTTTCATTTTTGTAGGCACCCTCGAGCCATATACGGATCAGCAGGGTACGACACCCTCATAGGTGTGCAGCATCGCTAGTGAGTCATCCTGCCGACACCCGGCCGCCTGAACCGCCCCCGGCCGGGCACTGCCGACGGCCTGCACCCCTGCTGGCATTCCGCTTTTAGCACTCGTCTCGGCCGGGCCCCTTCGGGGGCCCGCGCCATCTCTCCCTCCCTTCGCTCTCAATTCGCCAACCCCGCAACTCCCAAAAGCCAAGCTCAAAGGGCCAACTCCCAGAAACTCCCAACTCCAACTCCCAACTGCCAACTGCCAACTGCCAACTGCCAACTGCCAACTGCGAACTCCCAACTCCCAATGGCTGAACGACAAAAGCGTAATCGCCCTCTGTTCGCTTCTTGGGCGTCATGACCGTTGGGCCTTGGGAGGGTTGGGTAGGGCCCTTGGGAGTTTTGGGCGTGGGGCCCGTTAGCTTGGATTTTGGGAGTTGCGGAGTTGCGAAGTTGACGGCGCAGGGACCTAAGGCTTCGGGATGCGGAGCGTTGCGCTGATCATGGCGCTGCCGCTGAGGCCGTAGAGCAGCGACATCGGGTGCAGCGTGGCGGGACCGATGCGCAGCGCGCCGAACCAGAGCTGCTCGTCGGTGCGGCCAAGATAGAACGCCAGCCCCAGGAGCAGGACGAGGGCGATGCTCGTCGGGATCGGGGTCCCCTCGAAGTACTTCACTTTGCCGGTGGTCGCGTCGGCGAGCGCGTCCGCGGTGACGTTGAAGCGCGCCAGACGGCTGACGCCGCAGACGACGAAGTAGGTGAGGATCAGCATGTCCCAGCCGCCGCGCAGGCCGAGCGTGAAGCCGAGCACCGCCGGCGCGACGCCGAACGAGATCACGTCGGCGAGCGAATCGAGATCGGCGCCGAGCACCGACTGCCGGCGCCGGTTCAGCCGCGCGACGTAGCCGTCGAGCACGTCGCACACCAGTGCGAGCGGCAGCAGCAGGAACGCCGTCCACAGGAAGCGCCGGCTGTCGGTCGCCAGGTAATCGAGACAGAGAAAGATGCCGATCGTGCCGCACGCCGCGTTGCCGATGGTCAGCGCGTCGGCCGGCGTGTACGACCGCAGCATCGACATGTGGCGGCGTCCGGTGTTCATTCGTTGGTCCGTGCCTTAGTGGATCGCGCGGCGCGCGCGCAGCGTCACCCCGCTGCGCCGGCTCTTCAGCTCCAGCTCGCGCAGCCCTCTGCCGCCGACCGGAGGGCTGGCGACGGTCATCAGGTAGTACGAGCCGGCTTCGCGCATGATCTGATCCGCGGCGCCGTTGAGATCGTTGGTGTTGAGGAACGCGACGCCGCCGGTCTCGCGCGCGAAGCCGCTGTTCCCGGCGTCGGTGCGCAGCCCCACGCCGATCGGATCGATCACGTAGACATTCGCGTTGGCCATCGACAGCGTGCGCATCGTCTCGATCCACTCGGGCAGCAGGTCGCGGCCGGCCTGCGGCGGCGGCAGCGGCCGATCGAGCAGGCCGCCGTTGCCGATGATCACGATCGCCTTGCGCTGCTGCGGCCCTTCGACCATCTGGCCGGCCAGCGCGCTCACTGTTTTCAGCACGTGCA
>Ga0207675_100006299_pt1 | contig 11261 bp, 8 predicted proteins | sample KBSSwiS42_FD_184305 | JGI IMG/M metagenome (GOLD analysis project Ga0207675, IMG submission 184305) | Switchgrass rhizosphere microbial communities from Kellogg Biological Station, Michigan, USA - KBS Switchgrass S4-2 (SPAdes) (version 2) | ecosystem: Host-associated > Plants > Roots >...
CAAAGGATTGGCCGGTTGCGTCATCATGTCCATGCTGTCCGCGCTGCTTCGTGCATTCAAGGACACCCATGCCTCTCCCAGCGTTCTCTTGGCCGAGCTGGACACCAAGCTCGCCACGACCCTGCGTCCAGGAACGTTCGTGACCATGTTCTACGGCGTCCTTGATCCTGCGGAGTCCACGCTTACTTATGCGTCTGCCGCCCACTGTCCCACGCTCGTCTACCGCGGATCCTCTCGCATGATCGAGGTCGAGAAATCCACCGGTATTCCTCTCGGTGCGATTCGTGGCGGCAAGATCCGGGCGACGCTGCAGGACCACGTGGTGACGATCGGTCCGGGCGACATGGTGCTTCAGTACACGGATGGCGTTAACGAGACCTTCGATCCGGCGCGTCAACATCAATACGGGTTCGAGCGGTTACAGGCCCTGGTTGCCTCCAAAGCCGGAGAGGGCTGGCAGGCGGTTCTGGTCGGGTTACGCCAGGAGCTCTCGTCCTTCCGGGGGCGGACGGCGCGCGAGGACGATGAAACCCTGCTCGTTATTGCGCGGGATGGCACCCTGGTCGCGGGGGGCGGAACCCCCTCCGAGTCGAAGGGGAGTGTCCCCCCCCGGAAGTTGAAGTCCCTGGAGATGCCGGCCATGCGGGATGGGGCTCTGGCACTTCCGGCGAGCCTGGACGAGCTGCTTCGCATTCGCGAGTGGCTCTTGACCTGTCCGGGGATCAATCGCCTGGATGAGAGCGAGTTCGAGGTGCTCACCTCGGCCCTTTACGAGGCGTGCGCGAATATCGTCGAGCACGGGTACGGGTGTGACCGCACGCGGTTTATTCACCTGACCAAGCTTCCCGACGCCGACGCATCCCGGGGCGCCTCCAATCACCTCGAATTCCTGATTCTGGATCAGGGGCGGGCTTTTTCCGCCGATAACTGGATGGAGTCGGATTTCACGAGTGCGGATGTGCGGCGGCGCGGGCGTGGCTTTGGCCTCGACATCATTCATCGAGCCATGGTCCACGTGGAGTACCGGCCGTCCACTTCGGATGGAAACCTGACCTTGCTCGTGTTCGATCCGGCCAAGCATGCCAAGGAGAGGAAGCTCCGTTATGCATGATCAAATCAAGCTCTCCGAAATCCAAGCTCCGGGAGGCACGGTTGTCATCCGTGTCGAAGGAGAGCTGACCGCGTCCACGACGCCGACTTTGGTAAAACGGTGTCAGACAATTCGGGAAGAAGGCAAAGACCTCGTCCTCAATTTAGCTGAAGTGTCGTTCATTGCTTCGAACGGCGTGGGTGGACTCTTGGCTATGGTCGAAGACTACCGTGATGCGGGCCAGAGTCTGCGTTTGGTGTCCTTGTCAACGGCCGCGGATTCGGTGATCCGTCTCCTCAATCTCGATCGCTTTTTCGATATCGATGCTTCTGAAGGCGCGGCGCTGCGCGCACTGGGGTCGTGAGCATGGAGAAACATCGCGGAGCGGCTCTCCCCGATTCCGGGACGGTTCCGCCGGTGTCGCCCGACACCATTCCGACCAACCCAACCGCCCGGGCCGAGCATAGCCTTCAGGCACTGATCGAACTCAGCCAGGAACTCAGCGTCTCGCTCGATTTTTACGGCGTGGCCGACATGGCGTTGTTCAACTTGATGGGCCAGCTCTGCACCTCGAAAGCCGCGCTTTGGATCGTGCCGCCCGACACGAGCCGCCCTCCGGTGTTGTTGCGCAGTCACGGCATTCGCAAGCAGTGGGTACGCGCGATCGGCACCGCGTCGGGCCTCGATCTCATTCGCACCGCCGAAATTCGCAAGATGCCGATGTTCACTCACGATCTGGAGCCGGTCATCGGCCCCATGGGCGTACGGCTTTCCAACCAGGCCGGCATCGCGCTGTATGTACCCATTTGTGCCCGCGACAAGCTGTTTGCGCTGGTGGCGCTCGGTCATCGGCTGGATGGCACGCCATGGACGGATCTCGAACTTTCGGTGCTGCGCGCCTCCTTGAGCACGATCGGCGTGGCGCTCGAGAACACGGGGTTGTACAACCGTCTTCTCGAAAAACACCGGCAACTGCGCAAAGCCAATGAAGGCATGAAGGAACTGGACGGATTGAAGTCCGAGTTTCTGCGCAACATCAACCACGAGCTGCGTACCCCGCTCACCATCATCATCTCGTACGTGGACTTCTTATTGTCACTAGAGAAGGGTGACGGACAGCGGAAGGAATTCCTGCAGACGGTCGCTGATGAAAGCGGACGCCTGAAGGGATTAGTGGAAAAGCTCTTGGACTTCAGCGCGTTGGCCAGCGACAACTTAAGCATGCATCTGGAGAGCGCCGATTTGGGCGATTTGATCACGTCGTTCTATCGCGAGCGTCATCCCGGTGTGGCGGAAAGCCTGCACGAGTTCTCGCTCGAGATCGAAGACGGGATCCATTGGGCTCAATTCGATGCGCAGCGGCTTCGTCAGATTCTAGATGCGTTGGTGGACAACGCGGTGAAGTTCACGCCCGCTGGCTCGCATGTGAAGCTACGTCTGTCTCAGGAAAAGCGCCGAAGCGAGCTATGGGCCCGTATCGATTTAATCGACGATGGTCCCGGCATTCCCCCCGAACGCCTGCCCAACATTTTCGATTCCTTCCGGCAGGGCGATGGATCCTCGACGCGTTCGGTGGGCGGCATGGGTATGGGGCTCGCTTACTCGCGGAAACTCGCCGAAAGCATGGGCGGCTGGCTGGATGCGGAAAGCGAGATGGGCCGAGGCACGACGTTTACGCTGTATTTGCCATCGCTCTAGTTCTATCCCCCGGCGAACCGCTTCGTATCCTCCCCCAGTAAAACGAAACCGTGACTCGCAGCGGGAGACACGAACTGAGATTCACGTGGCTACGGAGCAGGTTGTGGCAAGGGTTTTCCGTCCACGATCGTTTCGCCAGGTTTTATCTGGTCCACGCGCCACATGAGCCAACCTTGGGGGGTTTTGATCCACGACTCCCGTTGGACGACCGATGTTTTCACTTCATGCATCGTGCTGTCGGGGAACATCTGCTTTCGTACCGTGCTTTGGGCGACGATGGCGTGAGCGGTGTCCCCGTTCACCGTCAAGGACGTTATCCGTTCGCTCAATGAATCGAATTCTGCAACACGCCCAATGAACTGACGGGTTCGGTCGTACATTTGTTCGCGGTTTGAAACCTTTCCATCCGGAGTGATGGTGTGGAAGTCCGGGTGTCGTAACCGCATCACGCGATCCGGATCCTTGGCTTTGAACCCTGCCTCATTTTCCGCGTAGCGCCGTTCCAACTCCTTCTGTACGGTCGCGGAGTCGTTGGATAAGCCCATGCTCCGCCGGCACCCCGTCTGGGTGGCCAGGGTCGCCAAAACAAAGGGAATCACGTAACAAGATAAGCGTCTCATGCACGACCTCGCCGTCTGCCGCGGCTCAAGAGGACAATAAGGAGGATCACCGCTTCGACGGCCGCATCGCCTAGATACACGCGGCTTATTGTCCCCCGAAGGGCATACACCGAGTCTATAACGATGAAGGCAAGAGCCGCGGAGCAGGAAAGAAGAACCGTTTCTCGACTCACCATACGATGGCTCGCTCCCACCAAGAGCGCAATGCCGACGGCCATCGCGAGCAACCCAACCATGTGCACGAGCCAGTCGTCAGCCTTGGGTCCCGTCACCGCTTCGAAACTGGACATGCTCACGATCGGCCATAATCCGGTGAGTAAGTAGTAGAGCCCTTGGCCGCGGATGACGAGACGACGTCCGCCCATCACGCGGACCGCGTCCGGGCCTGCCAGGCCCGTCCAGCAAGGAAAATGGCGAGCACGATGAACGCGGCCGACGCGATCGCGTTGACGATGGCCGCGCTCCCGCCGGAAGCCGCACGCACATTCACGACTAGAAGCTGCATCAACGCCCACAACGTGATCACGAGCACGAAGAGCATGGGAAGGAACACGAACATGAACGGCTTGCCGGAGCGGCGAAGCCAAACCGTGAGGGTGATCAAAGTAAGCGCGGCCAAGAGCTGATTAGAGGCGCCAAACAACGCCCAGAACTTCGCCCATCCCCCGGCGCCGGTGTGGAGCAGTACGTAAGCCGGAACCGCTATAAAGACGAGGGTGGCCACCGCCGCGCTGGCGCGACTTCTCCAGCCCAGCAATTCCTGAAGAATGTAGCGTCCCAATCGGGTACAGACATCCAGCGTGTCGAACACGAACGTGGAAAACGCCATGGCCCCGAACGTCGTGGCGAAGGCCAGGCGATCTTTGCCAAGCACCACGGTCATGAACCTACCGATCCCGTTTCCGTAGATCGTTCCTGGCGCCAAACCCTTTACGCTGTCCGATGACGCAATCATGATCGTGACCAACGCAATGAGGGCCACGAACCCTTCGGCCAGCATGGCCCCATAGCCCACCGGCCGCAGATGCGATTCACGAGCAACTTGTTTGGAGGTTGTTCCCGAGCACACGAGCCCGTGAAAGCCGGAACACGCCCCACAGGCGATGGTCACGAACAGAAACGGAAAGAGCATGCCGGTGGGCGTGCCGGTGTTCCACGCTTTCCAGGCCGGTTGCTCCACGCTGTAGCCACCGAACAAGACACCTATGACTCCCGCGGTCAGCGCGGTGTACAGCACGAAGCCACCCAGATAACCCCGCGGCTGCAGCAACGCCCATACCGGAACCACCGAAGCCACCCCACAGTACAGGAGGATGAGAAGCGCCCAGGTGCGATGCGAAAACTCGAGCCAATGCGACATGTGCGTGCCACCCCACGCCAGGGCGAACGTGGCCGGCACGAATACCACCGTCAAGAACCAAAGCGGTGGTTTCATCCAGCGTTCGACGAGGCCCATGACCACCGCGAGAAGCAAGTACATGACGCTAGCCGCGGCAACCGCACCGCCGGGATTGAACGTGATGTTGCCCTGCCGCAAATCTTCCGTTCCCGCGACGAAGGTTCCGGCGGTGATATCCACGAAGGCCACGACCACGTAGAGAAGCGCGATCCAAATGAACAGGAGAAACGCGCGTCCAGCGGGAGCACCCAATTGCTCCCGGGCGATCTCGGCCAATGAGCGGGCGCCGTGCCGCACCGAGGCGGTGAGGCTTCCAAAATCGTGAACGGCACCGATGAACACCACGCCCAAGCCAATCCAGATGAGGCACGGCAGCCAGCCGAAGGCCTGACACGCCAGGATGGGTCCGGCAATGGGTCCGGCCGCGGCAATGGCCGAGAAATGCTGGGCAAACAGATAGAAGGGACGTGTGGGAACGTAATCCACGCCGTCTTCCTGAGTCACCGCGGGCGTTGGACGGCTGTCGTCGACCTGGAACCGGCTCGCCACCCATCGACCGTAAAGGCGGTAGGCGGCGCCGATGAACAAAAGAAAGCCAACGGCCAATAGCGCCAAGTTCACGAGATGCCTTCTAGCAGATGGGCGGATTCTCGTCCATCCGCCGGATTTTCCAAGACTTGAAACTTGCGCATGAATGCATCAAAGGCGATATACTCCCGCCTCTGTTCTCCCCTGCTTCAGAACGGAGGACGGCTTTCTGAATTTGGGCACAAACCAGTGTAGAGGGAAGGGACGGTATGCAGCGGATTCAACTTCTGTTTGCGTCGATTCTGGTCCTGGGTGTGATGAGCCCAGTCCTGGTCCAGGCTCGAGATCTCGAGCTGACCGCCTTCGGTGGCTACAACCTCGGTGGCAGTATTGATGTCTACGAGAATCAGGCCATAAAGCTTCACACCGGCGACAGCTACTCCGCCGGTGCAGCGCTCACCTGGCAGCGTAGTGACAGTCACGCCTTCGAGCTGTTCTGGAACTATCGCCCCACCCACATCACGGGCAAGAGACCGGGTGAAACTCAGGAGAGCGACCTCATCGACTTGAGTGCTCACGATTTCATGGCCAACTTCATGTTCATGCCCGCCTACCGCGAAGGCAACGTGACTCCGTTTCTCCTCATTGGTCTCGGAGCAACGTTGCTGGATCCGGGTGAAGGCACGGGGCCAGCAGGAACCGTGAGTCCCGATAGCCATACCAAGTTCTCGTGGAACATCGGCGCCGGATTCAAGGCGATGGGACAAGGCCGGCTGGGCCTTCGGGCGCAGGCGCGGTACCACAGCACCTACATCAACGACGAATCCAGCGGCACGTGGTGCGATCCCTGGTACGGTTGCTACGAAACCGTGGATACGAACTGGCTGGACGAGTGGGATTTTGACGGCGGGATCATCATCAAGCTGGGCGAGGGGCCCTAGACCCCGCGCAACCGGTACCCACCCCTCGGACGTCGAAGCGCCGCGGCACAACCGCGGCGCTCTTTTTTTGTCTCCATGAAGGGCCGGCACAACTTCGCCGATAATGAGCCAATGACGGCCGAACGCACTGCCGCAGGCTGGCGGCTCAGTTTCAAGCCGCACGGATGTTCCCGCTTCGTGACCGCGGCCTTTCTCACGGTTTGGCTCTGCGGCTGGGCGGCGGGTGAAGGCTTTGCCCTCTGGCTCCTTATTCAGGGCGGCTATTCCCTACTCACCGGTCATGCGCCCTCGCCGGGCCACCAGCCGTTACCACCTGGAATGGCTCTCGCCATGGGTGTTTTTCTTCTCTTCTGGTTGACACTCTGGACGGTGGGAGGCGTAGCCGCAGGCGCCGAGCTCTTGCGCCTCTTGTGGGGTGAGGATCGCATCGAGGTGGCGGGCGGGCGCGTCATTGTCACTCACAAGCGCGGACCATTCCGCACGAGACGAACGTATGAACGTTCATCCATACGGCGTATCGCCATCTCCGGGCGCGATGATCGAATGGTGATGGAAAGCGGGCGATCTCACGTGGATATCTCCGCGTTGGGTACCCGCGAAGAGCGCATAGAAGGAATGACCGCGCTTCGCGCCGAACTTGGCTTGACCGAGGAGCCGCCTTTATCCACCGTCGCGCTACCGTCAGGATGGGAGGACATCATCACGCCGGATGGTGCGCGTGTCCTCGTGGGCAACCGCTCCATCCGTCAAAAACAGGCGCGGACGGCCTTCATCGCCACGTCGTTATTGGCCGCGCTTACGTTCGTGGTAGCACGGAAATCCGTGAACCGTCCCGATCTCCTCGTTCCCTCGATCATCTTGCTCGCGTTCACGTTGGGAGCCGCCGCCGGATCGCTTTGGCTTCTTCGGGGCCGATGGGAATGGCGCATCGAATCCGGGGTGCTGACCTTGCGAAAGCGTTACGGCTTGGGGGTTCGCAATGTGTTTCAAGGTAGGTATCTAGTGCTGGAACACTCCACGGACTCAGACGGTGATCCGTGGTTTCAGCTGGACGCGCTCTCCGAGCCCGATGCGCCTCCTACCGTGAAACACGTAGGAGGCAGAACGATCACCTGGCGCGCGGCGCGATCCAAGAACCGGCGCCCCATTGCGCGCAAGCTGAATGATGGCGGCGATCTCCGGAACCTGGGCCTGTGGCTGGCGCGAGAAACAGGCTTGGAGCTTCAGGATCGCACCATGCCCACCGCTCGCGCCCAGGATCTCGCCGAGCTTCGAGCATCGCTCGAGCAAACCGGACGTTTTGGCAAGCTCGCGGCAAAGCTCGTGGATCGCCTCGGCGATAAGACCGCTTCGGAGCGTTGATTCTCAGGGTTTCTTGAACGTCTCCGCCGTCAACCCCGTATTGGCCTTGATCGAGGTCACCGTCATCGTCGCCAGCGGCGCATCGTCGTGAACGATGCGATGCTTGTAGGGGTACCAGATGCCGCCCACTTGCCGGTAGTCCTCGAAGAACTCTTTGGCCATGACCGGAGCGCCGGTGATGCCGCGGCCGCGATAGTCCATGCGGACGATACGGTGCGTGTCTTTGTCGACGTAGATCGTCCAATCCTTGACCTTATCGCTGAGCACGTACACCGCCAAGGCAGGATGCCCTTCCACGTCCGTCTCGCCCGGCATGGCTTGGAGCTTCAGCTGGTCATGCTCGGTGAGCACGTTTCTGAGCTGGCGTTCGCGCTCGCTTTGCGCCTCCGCCACCATCTCGGCCGGCATGTCCTGAGGCCCCTGCATGGCGTCCATCCACCCCTGATTGCCGCACACGGTCTGGATCATCGTTCCCATGGGGAGCTTCTGCTCGGTGCGCTCGCAATCCGGAAACTTGGAAAGCGTCTTCGAGGAAAGCTGAATCTCCATGCCTTGCGCGGACAAGGTTCCGGATTCCTCGACCGTGAGATCCGATAGTTTCGAAAGCGCGGCGCCCCCCGTCGCCTCGAGCGCAGCGGCCAAGAGCTCCTGCCCACGCTTGAAATCGGCCTCGCTCCCCTGGGGACGCACCGTGGAGGCACCCGGCTCAGGGATCGAGATATCGATGTCGGTCATCGTGCCGATCTCCGAGGTCTGTTTACCCAAAGCTGCCTTGTCGCCCACCAGGAGCGTGACCAGCCCTTCGGGACGCACGTTGCGCTTGGCCGCGGCCAGGACTTCATCGGCCGTCACCGCGCGGACCTTCTTTTCGTAGGTCGTTAAAAAGTCGGCGGGATATCCGTAGTACTCGTACGCCGCCATGCGATTCAATACCGCGCCCTTCGACGACAACGTGAACACGAGCGAGTTCAGCATCGCGTCCTTGGCCCGCTTCAGTTCTTCCTCGCTGGGCTTCTCGGTCATCGCTTTTTGAATATCGTTACGCAGGTAGCCGAGCGTCGCGCGTGTGGAATCGTTCTGCGTCAGCACGTAGAACCCTTGCGCGCCGGGATGGTGCAATCCCGCACCCAGGAACGATCCCGTCGCGTAGGCAAGGCCTCTCAGCGTGCGGATGTCGTTGAACAAAATGCTGGAAAACCCTCCGCCCACGAGCTGATGAAAGACATCCATGGCCGGATAATCGGGATTGTCTTCGCGCATCCCTTCATGGCCGATGATGATCACGGTGTTCGTGACGTCGCTCTTGTTGGCAAAGAAGACGCCCTTGGCCTCGGTCTTCCCCACCACCGGATCGGGAGGCAAGGGTTGTGTGGCCTTGGCCCAATCGCCGAAGAGCTGGTTCAACAGGGTCTGCACCTTCTTGGTGTTGAAATCCCCGTACACGGTCATGATCATGCGATCGGGGTGGAAGTACGTTTTGTGCAGTGCCACCAGATCGTCGCGCGTGATCGCGTCGATGGTGGCGTACTCGGTCTCCCGTGAGTACGGATGATCTTTACCATAAACCAAGTGCGCGAGCTCACGGAACGCAATATCGAGGTGCTCGTCGTTGCGGGACGAGATGTCCGTCTTTTCCTGCTTCTTGGCCAGATCGATCTTGTCCTGAGGAAATGCGGGGCTCCGAAGCACCTGTGCATACAGGCGCAGCGTTTGTTCGAGGTTCGGGGTCATGGTGGACATGGATGCCGTTCCGTCGGTGTCACCGATGCCCACTTCCACGCTCGACGCCATCGATTCGAGCTTCTCGTCCAGCGCATCGCCGGGAGTCTGGGTAGAGCCACCCGAACGCATCACGCGGCCGGCAATGGAGGCGAGGCCCACTTTTTCCGGCGGGTCATACATGCCACCCACATGAATACGCGCTTGCACGTCCACGATCGGAAAATCGTGGTTCTCCAGGAAGTACACGATCATGCCGTTCTTGAGCTGGACGCGTTGGGGGTGAATTTGTGGAATGGGGTGCAACTCGGGAATGGGAATCGACCGCGGATTCACCCAGGGGCCGTCCGCTTGGACCAACGTGGGGAAACCGAGGGTCATCGCACTTACCGCGAAGACTCGCCATAGGTGGCGCATTACTTGCTCCCTCCCTGTGCGGCCGCCGCCGTCTCCGGGTGCCGCAGGATCCCCACCACCCGGTTACCCGGACGGAACGTCTCTTCGCTCACGCGCTTCACGTCGGCCGGTGTCACTTGATCCAACGCCTTCATGTAGCGGAAGAGCTTGTGCCAGTCGCCCCACTTCTCTTCGTAGGTAGCGAGCTGCTCGGCTAGCCCGGCATTGGATCGGAGTCCGCGAATGAACGACGCCTGGTCACGCGTCTTGATTTTCTTGATCTCGTCAGCGGTTGGACCTTCCGTGCTCACGCGATTCAACTCCTGGTAGATAGCGGATTCGACGGCATCCGTGGTGGCATCCTTCGCCACCACCGCTTGCACGAAGAGCAGGGTGGGGTACTTGTCGCCGATGAATCCGGCGCTGGCTCCCACCTGGGCTGCGATCTTGTCCTGCTTGACCAGCCGTTTGTAGAGACGGCTCGTCCGTCCCGAACCGACCACGTCGGAGAGAATGTCGGATGCAAACCAGTCCGGATCGCCCGCGCTCGGAATGTGGTACCCGATGATCACTATCGGCTGAGCATCTTCCTCGTGAATGACGCGGACCTCTGAATCGTGCCGCGGCTCCACTGTTCGCAACGGCGGTGGATCATTTCCTGCCGGCACATTCGCGAAATACGTATCTGCTATCCGCTTCACATCCGCGAACGTCACATCGCCCACGATGGCAACCGTCATGTTGGAACCGACGTAATACTTCTTTCGGAAACTCCAGGCGTCCTCACGGGTGATCCGCTTCAAGTCGGACGAATAGCCGATGACGTCCTTGCCGTAGGGATGCGCATCAAAGGACGCGGCCAGCCATTCGGAAAAGAGCCGCCCCACCGGGCTCGACTCTTCGAACCGCCGTTCCTCGTACACGACGTCGCGCTCGGTGTAGTACTCGCGCATCACGGGGTTGGTGAGCCGGTCTCCTTCCAGGCGTGCCCAGAGCTCCAGGCGGTTCGACGGAAGACTGAACGAGTACTGCGTCCAATCCGTGAAGGTGCCGGCGTTGAGATCCACGACGCCGTTTTCTTCGAGGATCTTCGAGAAGTCGTTCGAGATGACGTATTCCTGCGCCTTTTTCTCGGCCTCCTTGACTGCGGCCGTGAGCGCGGCAATTTTGGTGGAGTCGGCGGCCTGACGTTTGTCCTGTTCCGCGTTCAAAGCGGCCACCGCCTCGTCGACGTTCTTCATCGCGCCTTGTTCGGCCGCGTAGTCCTTGGTGCCCACCGTGGGCGTGCCTTTGAACGCCATGTGCTCGAACATGTGCGCCACCCCGGTCGTGCCCGGCAAGTCGTCCACGCTCCCGGCATCGACGTAGGTCACATAGGAGAAGACCGGGGCGTCATGGCGCTCCAGAACCAGAAACGTGAGCCCGTTAGCCAGGCGATATTCCTTCACCTGGGATTCAAGAGATTCGAAACCCGCCGGAAAGGCGGGACGCACGGACAGCCCAAACAG
>Ga0207675_100006300_pt1 | contig 11259 bp, 8 predicted proteins | sample KBSSwiS42_FD_184305 | JGI IMG/M metagenome (GOLD analysis project Ga0207675, IMG submission 184305) | Switchgrass rhizosphere microbial communities from Kellogg Biological Station, Michigan, USA - KBS Switchgrass S4-2 (SPAdes) (version 2) | ecosystem: Host-associated > Plants > Roots >...
TCTCGATCGACCCCGAACTGGGGCGCGGCGTGGTGCTGATCTCCGCGCCGGCGCTGTGGCAATTCGCCTATGCGCGCCATGAACTCGAGCACGGCGATCCGCTGTTCGCGGTCATGCACGCGCGGCCGGCGCGGCAATAGGACGGCTTCAGGCGCAGCTCGCGGCACCGCCCCGCCCCCGCCACGGAACAAGGCGCGAAAACCGCGCTCTAACTGCTGCGATGAAACCTGTCCGCCTGCTCGCGCCCGAAGTGCAGGCCAGGATGCGCGAACGCTACGGCGCGCAGGTGCCGCTCGACGAACCCGTCATATCGCCCGCAAGATTGTTCAGCTCTCCACTCCTCACAGAGGTACAGGATCCATGATGAAGACAGGGTTGGTCGCCGCGATTCTCGCGCTGGCCGTGTTCTCCGCCGCCGCCGCCGACAAGCCCGCGAAAGTGAAGTACATCCCGCCCACCGGGTTCGGTGGCTACGAGTGGGGAGCGTTGCGTTCGAGCTTCGAGCGACTGCCGCAGGAAGCCGTCGGCGTCGGCGCCGCCTTCACCCGCCCGGTGGAGATGGGCACCAACTACACCTGTGTGCCGGTGGTATCGAGCACATCGCCCCTGGGTGACTGCGACTTCAACGCGATGATCAACTCGCTGCGGAAATCCACCGAAGGCGGCGGCTTCTACGTGCTCTCGGAGTACTCGATCGAGGAGCAGGGATTCCGCTACGGCACGGGCGACAACGGCGTGCTGCTGCATCCCATCGTCTACCAGTTCTGTGCGAACTGGGACGACGTCAAGAAAGTCGTGCCCGAGAATTTCGAATCGATGAACAAGTTCTGCGGCGTGCGGCTGCTGTTCCGCAGCGAGACTCGCGAGCAATTGCGGGCCAAGCCCGCCGACTACGTGACCAACTATGACCGGCTGTTGCAGACGCTGCTGACGAAATTCGGCAAGCCGGATGGCTTCCTGCACCGTGGCCGCGTGGTCATCGAAACCGAGGAGGGCGACAGCGGTGACGTCGCGGACCGCAAGTTCAGCATCTGGCGCTGGTGTCCGGCCCGCGATCGCGGCCTGCATACCAGTTGCACCGCGAGCGTGGTGTTGTCGCTCGATCCGTCGACCGGTCTCGGCACGCTGCTCTATTCCACGCCGCTGCTCTGGGAGTACGCCTATGCTCGACAGAACGGCGGCTTCAAGGGCGACAAGCTGTTCCGCATGCTCCATGCCCGCACCGATTGAACATAGCTGCCGTGAACAGTTCCGCAGCGGTTTCGCAGAAGTCGCCGAATTGTCGGGCAGAAACGCTGCGGCGCGGAAAAAGTGCGGACTGGCTAACAAACTGCGTCTGTGAACCCGTAGGCCGCCGGAGTAAATTCCCCGGCAAACGAATTCCGGGAGTACGCATGAAATCCTTGGCATCGCTGATTGCGGGCAGCCTGTTGCTCGCGGGGGGCACGCTCGCCGTCGCGGGTGATTCCGCGAAGTACGAAGCGCCGGATGGCTTCAACGGCCGGCAGTGGGGTTCGCCGCTTGCGGCGTTCGACAAGTTCGGCGCCGAGCCGCTGTCGGTGGGCGCCGCCTGGACCCGCGGCAAGATCACGGATGTCTCGTACAACTGCGTCATGACCAACCCCGTCATGGCCAGCGCCGGCGATGCGCAGGCCGCGGCCTCCGGCGGCGGAACGCAGGTCGCCAGCACCTCCACGGAAACCTGCGACGCTGCGAATTCGCGCCAGCGGGAGCGCGTCGAAGGCGGCGGCTTCCACGTGCTGATGGAGCACCGCATCGAATCGCAGGGCTTCCGTTACGGTACCGAGGGCGTGCTGATGTACCCGGTGGTCTACCAGTTCTGTGCGAAGTGGGACAGCGTGAAGAAGGACCTGCCGCCCGACTTCAACGAGCGCGTGAAATTCTGCGGCATGCGCCTGATGTTCAAGGGCGAGACCGACGAGGAGCTCGCTGCGCTGAAGGGCGACGCCCTCACCAAATACGACCGCGTGCTCGACGCACTCATCGACCGTTTCGGCCGGCCGTTTCATTTCGAGAAGCGCGGCCGCGTCGTGATCGAAGCGATGGACGGAGAAGGAACCATCATCGGCGGCGAACGCCAATACAAGACGTGGCGCTGGTGTCCGCCGGCTGATCGCGCGCTCGCCACCAGCTGCGCCGCCAGCATCGTCCTGGCGTATGACGCGCAGAAGCGCTGGGGTTACGTGTTCTACTCGACGCCGTCGGTGTGGCAATACGCCTACGCGCGCGAGAACGGCGACTTCAAGGGCGACGACCTGTATCGCCTGCTGTATTCGCCGGAGAATCCTGCCAAGGCGGTCTCCGAGGCGCGCCTGACCAGCACCGACAAGCGCTGAACCTGTCTGCGGCGGCCGGCAGGCAACTGCCGGCCGTTTCGTTTTCGTGGACCGTGCGCCTGACTACCGCGCGTGACGAAACGTGAGGTTGTAACGGAACGCGCCGGTCAGCGGATGCAAGCCGGCCTTCACCGGCCGTACCGCGTGATACACGAGCCGCGCGGGCCCGCCCCATACCAGGACGTCACCGTCGGTCAACGCCACGGTCCTGCCCTTGCCGCCGCGCCGCAAACCGTAGAACGCGAAGCTCGCGGGCAATCCCAGCGACACCGACACGATGGGCTGGGCGAAATTCTGTTCGTCGGCATCACGGTGCGCGGTGAGCCGGCTGCCGGGCGAATAACGGTTCACCAGACAGGCGTCGGGACGGAAATCGGGAAAGCCACCGCGTGCCGCCGACTCGAGCGCGAGCCGCAGAAATTCGTCCGGCATGGCGGGCCAGGCGCGCCCGGTGAGCGGATCCTGCGCGCTGTAACGGTATCCGCTGCGATCGCTGACCCAGCCGAGCGGTCCGCAGTTGGTCATGGCCACCGACATGGTTTGCCCACCGGGAGTCACCAGGTGCCGGAACGGCGATACCGCCGCGAGTTGCCCGATCAGGGGCATCAGCCGCTGCGAATCGGCATGGCCCCGCAGCAGCGTGATGCCGGGTTCGAGAGGAATCGGCTGCTGCGTTCCGCCTGCGAACAATTCGAGCGTGTTCATTTGCCGGGCTTCATTTCTCGATCGTGTACACGAGATCGGCGCTGCGCTCCTTGCCGGCTTCGGTCTTGACCGTCCAGCGGTCGTCGAGCGTGTAGCGCATCTTGATGGTGTTGATGGACTCCGTCAGCGAGATGCCGTAGCTCACGTACAGCCGTGGCGACAGGTACTTGCCGAGTACCAGCGAGGTCGCGTTGGACAGGTCCGATTCGACGCTGATGTCCGGCAGGCCGATCTTCGTGCCGAGCTGCGAGGCCAGCAAGGCTGCCGCCTGGCCGGCCACTTCCTGGCGTGCACCTGGCGTGCCGGCGCGGCCTGGCTCCTGCGTCGACTGCAGCGATCCGCCCGCCAGCAGCAGCGAGACGATCTGCGATTGCGGCACCGACGGCTCGGAGAAGAAGCTGAGTCGTGGCTCGCGCAGTGTGCCGCGAACGTTCACGCCGGCCTTGATGTCGGGGAATTCCTTGACAGCGCGGATGTCGACCGCGGGATCGACCAGCAGACCGTCCTGGAAGATGAGCCGGCCGCGTTCGATGTCCAGCTTGCGTGCCAGCGCAACGTACTGGCCGTCCTTGACCTGGAGCTCACCCTTCGCGCGCGTGGGCTCATCGGGCAGGGTGGTCTCGGTGATGCTGCCGGTGACGTGACCGGAGAGACCGTAGGTTTCGATGGTCACCTTTTCGCCCAGCGTCATGGTGATCCTGCTGGTGACGCGGAACGGATCCTTTTCGATTTTCTCCGTCGGACCGACCAGCACTTCGTCGGCCGAGGGCAGCACGGCGTTGGTGAGGTCGGCCGGGCGGATGCGCGCCAGCGGCACCTTCACCTCGCCCTCGACACGGATGTCGTGCGCCTCGATGTGGAAATTGAGATCGGGAGAGGCGTCGATGCGCGCCTCGGGCACGTCCACCAGGCGCAGGTTCTCGCCGCCAAGCTTTATGTCGCCGTAGGGCTCGCCCTCGCGCCACTCGAGTTTGCCCGAGCTCGCGAGCGTGCCTTCACCGGCCTTGCCATTCGCACTGAATTCCAGGTTGTTCGAGACGATGCGCGCTTCCATCTCGAGCGCGCGCATCGCGAGATTGAGCTGGTAGAAGTCCAGCTCGGCGCGCGACAGCTTGATGACGCCGCTGGCGCGCGGCCGGCCCAGGGTTCCCTCGAAACTCAGGTTGGCGTCGAAGTGGCCGCTGGCGCGATCGATGTCAGGCACATAGAGCGTGATGAATCCGAGCTCGCCGGTGGCCATCTGCAACTGGCCGCGCAGTGGCCAGTCCAGGGTGTCCGGGGTGTTGCGTTCGGCGCGCATGCGTCCGGCGATCAGGCCGCGCGCCGCCGCATCGAGCCGCAGCTCACCGCTGACGTGGTCCGGCTCGGCCTGCAACGTGACGAAGCCGGAGCCAAAACTGATCACGTCGGTGCGGCCGCTGGCGAGTTTGTGGCGGATCGCCGCGTCCACGAGATCGGCGCGCGCGGTGCCGGTGAACGGCCCGCCGCCGCTCGCGCCGATGCTGGCGGTAGCGTTGATGCTTCCCTGGTATTCGACCTTGGGCGTGAAACCCGCGGTCAGGGTGTTGATCGGCAGATTGTGTGCGTCGGCGCGCAGGTTCCAGCCGGCGTCGCTCCACGCTCCTTCGGCGCACAGGCGTGCCACCTTGCCGTGCAGGCACAGCGGCTCGAGCCTGAACGCACGGCTGCTCGCGGTGACGTTCACCGGCGCGTCCATTCTCAGATTGATGTTGGCCGTGTCGTCGATGAACAGATCGGCGATCTTCGCGTTCCACACGTCGCCGTTGAAAGCGCCGCTGCCCGTGAGGTGCAGGCTGGTGCTGGCGGCGAGCGCGTCGATCTTGAAATCGTGGCTGCCGGTGGTGCCGTCCAAGACGGCGTTGAACTGCGTGAGCGCGCGTTCACCGAGCGTGAGCCGCGACAACGCGATGTCCGCGTGTGAAACGCGTTGTCCGCGCCAGTCGACGTCGATGTTCGCCGCGAGCTTGTCGAGTTTCATGTCGCCGTGTTCGATGTCCGCGCCCTGCGCGTCGAGCTTGATCACGGGGGCTCCGGCATTCCCGGCGATCTTGCCGCGCGCGCGCAGCGTGCCGCGCGCGCCTTCCGCGAGCAGGCCGAGATCGTCGGCGTCGATGTTGAACGCGAGATCCAGCGGGCGCGTCGGCCCGAGCGAGCCATCGAGTGCCACGCTGGTGGCGCCGGCTCGCAGCCGCACGGCATCGAAGTTCCAGTCGTCACCCTGCATGTGCACGTGACCGCTGCCGCTCGCCGGGTTGCCGCGCAACCGGCCGGAGATGCCGGAGAAGGCGACGTCCAGGTCCTGAGTCGCGAAGGGTGAGCCGCTGGCCTTGAGTTTGAAGTCGAGTGATCCGCGGAACCCGGGGCGCAGCGTGTCGGGGTCGAAGCCCTGCACGTCGCCGGCCAGCTCCCAGCTCTGCCCGGGACTCCAGCGCGCATGACCCGCGAGCAGCGCGTGACCGCCGAAAGCGGCGAGATCGAGTTGTTCGATCTGCAGGTGATCCTTGTGCAGCGCGCCGCGCAGGCCTGCGTTCATCGGATCGATCTGCGGCACGTAAAGATCGCCGCGGGCGGTGAGCGCGTAGGGCCAGATGCCCTCGAGCCGATAACTGCCTTCCGGACTGCTGAAGATCTGCGGCGTCTGCCCGGTGAAGCGCGCGGCGAGCGGCCAGCGCAGCTCGTGCCAGGTGCCCGCGAGCATGAGGCGCGGGCCGTTGTTCACGGCCTGGATCGTGCCGGAGCCTTCGGCGCGGCTGCGTGTGGCGCGATGCGTGACCTCGTAGTGCGTCGCATGCACCAGGCCATCGGCGTAGTTGCCCTCGAACACCGTGTCGAACGGGCCGGCACCGAGACCGGGTACCAGCAGCGGACCGCGCCCGTAGAAGGCGTTCATCGCGCCGCCCAGGTCGAGCGGACCGGAGATGATGCCGAGTGCGTCGCCGCCGCCGAAGGCCTGCAGGTCGAAGTTGTAGACCTGTGCCTTCGCTTCCCAGTGGAAATTCGTCGACAGCTCCAGCAGCTGGCCGCGCAGGTCCGCGCGGAACGGCACCTGCAGCATGCCTGTGACGGGTAGTTTGTCCAGGTCGCCGTCGAAGCTCGCGTCGGCGCGCCACTCCGGCTGCCCTTCGATGAGCATGCGCGTGGTGGTCTCGCCGCTCAGCTTGATCGGATCGGCGGCGCGCAATTCACCGATGGCGCGCGAGTGCAGGAAGCCATAGACGATGTTGCCTTCGAAGATCCGGATGACCTTGTGCCCGACGATGCCGGAGCCGCTGGCGTCGTTGAATTCCACGCGGCGCCCGTTGGGGGAGACGATCACCAGCAGCTTGGTGTTGGCGCGCGCCGCGCTGATGCTGAGCAGGCGCGGCAGGAACCTCGGCGGCGTCTTCGGCCGGTCCCTGGGGCGCGGTTTGACCTCGATCAGCACCAGGTCGGCGCTCGCGCGGCGCACGGCTATGCGCCCCACCAGCAGCGGCCAGAAGTTGACGCGGGCACCGCCGTTCTCGACTCGTACGTGCGACAGCTCGTGATCGACGTCCACCAGCTTCGCATTGAAGCCCCCGGCGATGGTGCCGCGCACGTCCTCGATCCTGAGCGTCACCTTGCCGAGTTTCTCCGGCAGTTGCGCCACCACGAAGCGCAGTCCCGTCTCGGTGTAGATCACCCAGGCGAGGAACAGCACCAGGACGAGGATGAACGCGCCCAGGCACCAGGCCGTTCTCTTGAGCCAGCGCTTCATCACAAGGCCGGCGAGAAATTGAGATGCAGCCGCGGTCCGGGACGTTCGGTGCTGCCGGCGGGTATGGTCAGCGCCTGGGCCACGTCGATGCCCACCGACACCACCGGCAGACGCAGCCGCACGCCGACGCCCACCGAATACATGAGCGGATCGCCGAAGTTGTCAAAGGCGTTGCCGGCGTCGCCGAACACCGCGACCGACAGGTTCTTCCACTTCAGGTCGCGGATCAGCTCCACCGAGGCCGCGACCATGTGTTTGCCGCCGACCTTTTCCAGCACCGGCTGGTTGTTCTCGTCGAACAGCGGCAAACCGGTATCCGGATCGGTGGCCTGCTGCACCGGCGACAGGTCGTTGAGCCCGAAGCCGCGCACGCTGCGATCGCCACCGGCAAAGAAGCGCTGCGAGGGCGCGAGGCCGGCGGCATCCGTCACCGCCGTGGCGCCCACGTCGGCGCGCATGTAGATGTGCCAGCGGCGGTTCTTGTCGAGGTCGAACACCTTCTCGCCCGAGACGCGCCCCTGTATGAAGCTGGCGTCCGAGCCGAGCGAGCTGGGCGATCCACGCACCTCCAGGTACAACGTGCGGCTGAACAGCGCTTCGCCGAGGTAATTGCGCGGCACCAGCGCGAAGCTGATGCCCGGGATCAGCAGCGTCTGCTGCTCGGTGCGGTTCGACTTGATGAATTCCGAACTCGTGTCGAGTACCTCGACGTACATCACGCGCTGCCAGAAGTTGTCCCCGAACCACGAACGGCGCACGTGCGTGATGTTGGGCATGAAATCCAGGTTCTGGTCGTCGGTGTCGGCGCGGCGCTCGTGCGAGCCGGTCAGCTGCAGCGTGAACTTTTCGGTGGCCGGATCGCCGATGGGCACGATGTAGCGCGCATCCAGCGACTGCGACAGCGAGGCTGCCTTGATTTCGGACCGGAAGCGGTGGCCCGACATGTTTACGCGCCGGTCTTCCCAGGCGATCGTGCCGCGCACCTGTGTGTCGGTGCCGTAACCGACACCGTACTGCACGCGGTGCCGGCGATTCGGTTCGGCGACGATGCTCACCGGCACGATGTGGTTCTCGCGGTCACGATCCTCGGGCAACACCTCCACCGTGGAAAAATACAGGCTGTCGTCGAGCGCAAACTGCGTGCGCAACAGTTCGCTGGCGTTGAACGGATCGTCTTCCTGGTAGCGCAGGTAGCGGCGCGCCAGCGGCTCGTCGATGGCGTGCTGCGTGATGGTGGTCTTTCCGAAGCGGTAACGTTCACCGGTCTCGAAGGCGATTTCGATTTCCGCGCTGTGCGTCTGCGGATCGACCCGCATTTCATTGCGGGTCATGCGCGCGTCGAGATAACCGTAGGTGGCCGCGGCACGCAGCAGCCCGCCTTTCAGCGCTTCGTAGGCGGAGTGATTGAGGCGGTCGTCGACCTGGATGGGCAGGTCGTTGGTGATGCTGGTGAACACCGGGTCGGACGCGCCGGCGCCGGTGACCTTGACGTCCACCTTGTCGACGATCACCGCCTTTCCCGGAATCACCGTGATGGTCACCCGGTAGTTCTGCCCGCTGCCGTTCTCGCGCCGCACGTCGGTTTTGACTTCGGGTTCGTAGTAGCCGAAGGGGCGCAGCGCGATGCCGACTTCGCGTTCGCTGCGTTCTTGCAGCCGCTCGACGAATTCCGGCGAAAGATCGCCCGAGTCCTTGTATCGCTCGAACGATAGATAGGCCATGACGTTGGCCCGCATGGACTCCTCGAGTCCACGGACCTCGACCACGATGCTGCCGAAGGCGGGAGAGGCCAGCAGCGCGACAATGCACGACGTGAGCGCGGCAAGGCGCTTGCGATGTTTGTTGTACGACGTCGGCATGACACCGCTTACGGGCGGAAAGGGAGGAATTCTAATGAGAGTCGCGCACTTGCGCGCGGGTTCCGCGCGCCGGTGTTAATGCGTTCACGCTCCGCCGTTCAGCGCGTATTCAGATTCACCGGCCGGATCGCCGTGCGCGTCGAAGCGCCGCTCGCTGATGAGGAGCTCGTCGTCGTGGGAGATCGTGAGCACGGTCGAGCAGCGCGTGCCATATGTCGGATCGAGCACGAAGGGCGCGGACAGCTTGCGGGCCAGTTCCGGCGCCAGCGTGCTCACCGGCAGGGATTCCTCGGGCGCAGGCTCGCGATCCGCCAGGGCGGCGAACAGGGCACTCTCCAGCGCCCGGCGATCGCTGGAATCGGTCGATTCCAGCAATTCGACGAACCGCTTGCGGACCCGCACCAGCTTCGGCCAGGGGGTATCCAGGAACTCGTTGGACAGGCCATGGATCCCGGGAGGCAGTTCACGCGCGAACTGGTCGGCGCGATTCGACGCATACCAGAGACTGTCGCGGTCGCCCAGCAGCAGGTTGAAACCGGCGTAACCCGGAGCGTCGGTTTCGAGGACATCCAGGTAATCTCCCGGCGGACGCCCGCTGGCGAGGAACGCCGGGATCAGGCCGCCGCGCGACGGCGCACTGCGCCGGCGGCGGCCGAATTCCCGGAAATTGGTGACGATGCCGCAGCGTCGCTGCGTGTCGACGGCAAACCAGGCACCCTGCGCCTGCAGGTCCCGGCCGCCGATGACGGCGGGAGATTCCTGCCAGGGAGCGAGCGGCGCCGCCGGGCGCGCGTGGAACTCGTCACGGTTGGCGGCGACCACGAGCCGGTATCGCGCATGGCTGCGCCACGCCAGGACTAACAAACACATTGTTTGTTACCGCGGCGGCCCGCCGGGCCGCGTGAACCAGGCGTCGATGAGGCGTGCCGAGATGGCTCCGGCCGGCGGCAGCGCGGGATGTCCGGCCGCCACGTCGGCACGTGTGAACCAGCGCGCATCCTGCAGCTCGCCGTCGCGCAGCGTGATGGCCTCGCTGCGCGCCACCGCATGAAAGCCCAGCATCAGCGAAGACGGAAATGGCCAGGGTTGCGAGGAGTCATAGGTCACGTCGCCCACCTGCACCCCGGTTTCTTCGGCCACCTCGCGCACCACTGCCTCCTCGAGACTCTCGCCGGGCTCGACGAAGCCGGCGATCGTCGAGTACCGGCCCTCGGGCCACGATGCCTGCCGGCCGAGCAGCGCACGTTCACCGGATGGATCGGTCACCAGAACGATGATGGCCGGGTCGAGGCGCGGGAAGGTCTCGGTGTTGCAGCCCGGGCGCATGCAGCGCATGACGTGGCCGGCGCGCATCGGCGCGTTGCGCTCACCGCAGACCCCGCAGTAGTGATGGCGCGCTCGCCACAACACCAGCGCGCGCGCGTAGGCCAGCAGCGATGCCGTGTCGTTGGGCAGCATGGGTGCGAGCGGCCGCAGCTCGCGCAGCTCGGTCGACTCCGGCAGCCCGAGCGCAGAGCGCGCCATGACATCCGGCCCGAATTCGACCAGCACCGTGCGTTCGCCGCGGAACCAACCTAACAAGGTCAGGGTGCGGTCGTCCGCCAGCGATACCAGCGGATCGCCATTGCGCAATAACGCGACGTCGACGCTGCCCGTGACACTGACCAGCTGCTTTGGCCCTTCGGCGAGGACGTAGCGCGTGGCAGGATCGGCGCGTGCCGCCTCGATCCAGCCGGGATCGTCGCGCAGTTCCGCGCGCCGATCGAGGAAGGGTCCGGAGAAGAGCGTAGGGCGAATGCTCACGCGGACAAATCTACCATCCTCTATCCCAGGACGAGGGCGTGCCCGGATCGCAGGGCACCCGGCCGCGGCTCAGGTGTCGTCGGGCGTGCCGCGGGTACCGGAGCAGTCGTTGCAGACCGGGGTGCGCAGGGCCAGGCGGTCGGTGACCAGCACTCCCATGCAATCGCGACAATGCGCCACCCGCAGCTCATCCCCGGCATGCAACGCACCCAACAGGAACACCGCGTGCTCGAAGGAAATCTGCGGCTCGTCGACCAGCGCGCTGTAGGTCTCGAAGGCCTCACAGAGCAGGGCGCCGCGCGCCACGCTGTGGGGCGGCACATCGGGCTCCACCGCGATGGCGCGGGGCGCGAACAGGCCGAACAGGCTGCTGACGCTGGCAAACACCGCCGCTTCGCGCCGCATTCGCAGGCTGCGCGTGAAGTAGGCCGCCTGGCGCGGTGATTTGCCGCGGTGCCGCGCCACGCCGGTACCGCCGGCCTCGTGCAGGTAGGTGCGGTAGAGCTTGCGGATGCGGTCGTCGGTCAGTCCGGTCCAGGCCCGGATGGTGTGGGTACGCGCCTCGTGGCGGATGAAACGCAGCGCGAGATCGAGGCGCAGCCGATCACGGCTGTAGCGGTCGTCCGAGATCCTCATGTTCCGGTTTCTCCCCTGTTTGGTGCCGTTTTTGCCTAACCAGAATTTGGGAAAAATTTGGCGATTGTATACTTGACGTACCCAGAGTTTAGTATCCTAAACCTCGACAGGCCGGTAGCTGGATGAGGATTACGTAGAGTAC
>Ga0207675_100006302_pt1 | contig 11258 bp, 9 predicted proteins | sample KBSSwiS42_FD_184305 | JGI IMG/M metagenome (GOLD analysis project Ga0207675, IMG submission 184305) | Switchgrass rhizosphere microbial communities from Kellogg Biological Station, Michigan, USA - KBS Switchgrass S4-2 (SPAdes) (version 2) | ecosystem: Host-associated > Plants > Roots >...
CAGCCACGACCACGGGTCGGTCAGCTGGGGTCGATCGGCCGGATGGATGTACGCCGGCACGTCGTGTGCCTCGCACACCGGCACGACCGAGTAGGTGTGGTCGATATGGCCGTGGGTCAGCATGACCGCGACCGGGTGGAGTCGGTGCTCGGTCAGGATGTCTTCGAGCCTCGATCCGACGTCGGCACCGGGATCGACGATCAGGCACTGTTCACCGTCGCCGGACGCCACGACCCAGCAATTAGTTCCCCAGATCGCCGACGGGATCCCCGCGATGAACACAGCGGAACTCCCGAGGGTCGTGACGACTGGACAGTTAACTCTAGAGCCTGCGCCGATCTGGGCGCCGCAGCGCAGCGTCCTCGTGGGTGGTAGCCAACCGGGGTGGCAGCCATGTGGGACGCACAGCCCATCGGCGGTCCGGCCCTCAGACGCAGTCCTTACACTGACCCGGGCTGGCAAGGGCGCCAGGATCGGAAAGGACTGCTTTCGTGCCGACCAACAAGCAACGTCGAGAGGCCGCGCGACGCCATCTGGAACGCCAGCTGCAACGTCGACAAGAGCAGGAAGCGACCCAGAAACGACGGATGCTGATCGCGACGATCGCCGGATCGCTCATCCTGGTCGTCGTGGTCGTCGTGGTTGTCATCGCGGTTACGAACGACAACGGAACGAAGCCCGCCGCTGCTGGATCCTCGTCGGCGTCCTCCTCCCCTTCGGCCTTCGTCTCCAGCAAGACGACAGGACCGTGCGGGTATACGAGCGCCGATCTGGCCCAGAACCCGAACTTGAAGAACACCGGATTTCCGCCGGACCCGAAGCCGGCGCCAACCAAGACGGTCGTGGCCGACTTCGCCACCAATCGCGGCACGATCCAGGTGACGTTCGACGGCAAGGCGGCGCCGTGCAATGTACAGAGCATCGCCTACCTCATCGGGAAGAAGTTCTACAACAACACCCCCTGTCCGCGAGCCGTGGACAGCGGCATCTTCGTCGTCCAGTGCGGGGATCCCACCGGCACCGGCGCCGGCGGACCGTCGTACACGGTGAAGGACGAGAACCTGGCGGCGGCCAAGTACACCGCTGGCGCGGTAGCCATGGCCAACGGTGGCCCCAACACGAACGGCAGCCAGTTCTTCTTCATCACGAAAGACAGCAGCAAGGGGTTGCAGAAGAATTACACCGTTATCGGGCATGTGACCAAGGGCCTGGACATCCTGCAGAAGGTCGTCAACGGCGGCAACGACGGCTCCAACCAGGCCGGCGGTGGCAAACCCAAGTTGCCGTTGAGCTTCGGTACCGTCAAGATCACTTCGGTAGTTGGCGGAGGCCCGACGCCAGGCACCGGCCCATCGCCCACCGTCGTGACGCCGAGTCCGACCGCGACGCCGGCACAGCCGACACCAACCGCCTCCTGACGCGCCCTGCCCGGTCGATGATCTTGGACTTGTCGACGACCGGCTATGCCTCGCGGCGCTAGGTCACCGAGTGGATCCGGTAGACGTCGTACACGCCTTCGACATTGCGAATGGCACGCAGCAGGTGCCCGAGATGCTTCGCTTCGGCGAGCTCGAAGGTGAACTTGCTGACCGCCACCCGGTCGCGGTTCGTGCTCACAACTGCCGAGAGGATGTTGACCCGCTCGTCGGACAGCACCCGGCTCACGTCCGAGAGCAAGCGGTGCCGGTCGAGCGCCTCGACCTGGATGGAGACGACGAACACCGAGTCCGCGGACGGAGCCCATTCCACGTCGACGAGCCGATCTTGTTGACCGAGCAGCGCCGCGGCGTTCGTGCAGGCTCGGCGGTGCACAGAGACGCCGCCGCCCCGGGTCACGAAGCCCAGGATGTCGTCGCCGGGCACCGGCGTGCAGCATCGAGCGAGCTTCACCCAGACATCGGTGGCCCCCTTGACGACGACGCCGGCGTCGCCGGACGCCCGCCGGCCGGTCGGTATCGCCTGAATGGACGGGCGGGCCGTCTCGGCCATGTCCTCGGTGGCACCCTCGAGACCGCCGAGCTGCGCCACGAGCTTCTGCACGACGGACTGGGCGGAGACGTGGCCCTCGCCCACCGCGGCGTACAGGGCGGCGACGTCGGTCAGATGGAGGTCGCGGGCGATGGTCAACAGCGCATCGCCGGACAGCAGTCGCTGCATCGGCAATGCCGCCTTGCGCATCGCGCGGGTGAGCGCGGTCTTGCCCGCGTCGATCGCGTCCTCACGTCGCTCCCGGGCGAACCACTGGCGGATCTTGGTCCGGGCCCGTGGGGACTTCACGAAGCCCAGCCAGTCGCGGGACGGACCGGCGTTTTCGGCCTTGGAGGTGAACACCTCCACGGCTTCGCCGTTGTCCAGCACGCTCTCCAGGGCGACCAGCTTGCCGTTCACCCGGGCCCCGATGCACCGGTGGCCGATCTCGGTGTGCACCGCGTACGCGAAGTCGACCGGGGTCGATCCGGCTGGGAGCGCGACGACGTCGCCTTTCGGGGTGAAGACGTAGACCTCGCTGGCGCCTAGGTCGTAGCGCAGCGAGTCGAGGAACTCCTCCGGCTCCTGCAACTCGCGTTGCCACTCGAGAAGCTGCCGGAGCCACCCCATCTCATCAGACACCGCCGACGGCTCGGCGGCGGAGATGTTCTTCTGCTCCTTGTACTTCCAGTGCGCGGCGATGCCGTACTCGGCGGTCCGGTGCATGGCCTGGGTGCGGATCTGCAACTCGACCGGCTTGCCCCCTGGGCCGATGACGGTCGTGTGCAAGGACTGGTACATGTTGAACTTCGGCATCGCGATGTAGTCCTTGAACCGGCCCGGGACGGGCTGCCAGTTCGCGTGGATCACGCCGAGGGCCGCGTAGCAGTCCCGCTCCGAGTCGACCAGAACGCGGATGCCCACCAGGTCATAGATGTCGGTGAACTCGCGGCCGCGCACGATCATCTTCTGATAGATCGAGTAGTAGTGCTTGGGCCGCCCGGTAACGGACGCCTTGATGATGCCTTCGCGCAGGTCGGAGTTGATCCGCTCGATCACCTCGTGCAGGTAGGTGTCCCGCGACGGGGCCCGCTCGGCGACCAGCCGAACGATCTCGTCGTACCGCTTCGGGTAGAGGGTCGCGAACGCGAGATCCTCCAACTCCCACTTGACCGTATTCATGCCGAGCCGGTGAGCGAGGGGCGCCATCACCTCCAGCGTCTCCCGGGCCTTCCGCTCCTGCTTGGCGGGCGGCAGGAACCGGAGCGTGCGCATGTTGTGCAGCCGGTCCGCCAGCTTGATGACCAGTACCCGAGGATCGCGGGCCATCGCCACGATCATCTTCCGGATCGTCTCGGCCTCGGCCGCCTCGCCGAACTTGACCTTGTCCAGCTTGGTTACGCCGTCGACGAGGTGCGCCACCTCCGGGCCGAACTCGGCCGCCACCTCCTCAATCGGGAGACCGGTGTCTTCGACCGTGTCGTGCAGCAACGCAGCCACCAGCGTGATGGTGTCCATGCCCAGCTCGGCGAGGATCGTGGCCACCGCTAGCGGGTGGGTGATGTACGGGTCGCCGCTCTTGCGTCGCTGCCCGCGATGCCGTTCTTCGGCCAGGTCGTAGCCGCGCTGGAGGAGCCTGGCGTCGATCTTGGGATGCGCCCCGCGGTGGATGGCGAGCAGGGGCTCGAGGACCGGGCGGACCGCCGACGATCGTTGCGTTCCGGTAACGATGCGCCGGGCCAGGCGGTCCCGGACCCGGCGTCGATGCTGTTGGCCGGTGCGGGGCACGGCGGGTGCTTGGGCGGCGGCGAGAACCGGAGGTGGCGGGGACGCGCGCCGTTCCGCGGCGTCGTCAATGGTCGTCGCGCTGTGCCGGCCCACGCCGGTGCGCGCAACGGGGGGCTCCGTCGCGATCGGCACCTGAGGCTTCAGGGGTTCGGCGGCCAGCGGGAACCTCCCTGCGAGACGAACGCCGCCAAGTCTAGTCCGCCGGTCATACCGTCAGGAGTGCACGCACGCCGGGATGAGGCAGTCGATTACGCCCATTGAGGAAGCCCAGTTCGAGCAGCACCGCCATGCCGAGCAGGTGGCCGCCGGCTCGCTCGATCAGATCGGCCGATGCGGCCAGTGTGCCGCCCGTCGCCAGCACGTCGTCGACGAGGAACACCCGCCGGCCCGTCAGGACGCCTTCCGGAACCTCGATGGTCGCCGCCCCGTACTCGAGCACGTACTCCTGACCGATGGTAGGTGGGGGCAGCTTTCCCGCCTTTCGCACCGGCACCAGACCGCATCCCAGCCGGGCCGCCAGCGCGGCGGCGAAGATGAAGCCGCGCGCCTCGATGCCAGCGACAAGATCGACCGGCGTGTGCTGCCCGGCGATGTCAGTTAGCGCGCAGATCACCGTCTCGAACGCGGCGCCGTCCGCCAGCAGCGGGACGATGTCCTTGAAGACGATCCCAGGCTGCGGAAAGTCCGGGACGTCCCGGAGCCGGGCCTCGATGACAGCCGAGGCGTCGGTCGAGATGCTCACCGTCGCCGGGGCGCTCGTTGCGGGCGGGCGCCGGGACGCGGCGCCGGTGCCGGCCCACTACTACGGCGGGCCGCCGCGGCGGCGGCAGCCAGCTCGGGCTGGGCCGCGGCCCGTTCGGCTGCGGCCCGTTCGGCGGCCCGCTTGGCCTGGACCCGCTTGGTAAGCGCCTTGTAGGAGGCCTGCCGCTCGGTGAGGTCACACACGATGGGCGTGGCGAGGAACAGCGAGGAGTACGCGCCCGATGCCAGGCCGACGAAGAGAATCAACGCGAGATCCTCGATGGTGCCGACGCCGAGAATGCCGGCCCCGACGAAGAGCAATCCCGCGACGGGCAACAGCGAGATGAGCGACGTGTTGATCGAGCGCATCAGCGTCTGGTTCACCGCGAGGTTCGCTGCCTCGGAGAACGTCATCCGCGAGCCGGCGAGCAGGTCGCGCGAGTTCTCGCTGACCTTGTCGTAGACCACGACCGTGTCGTAGAGCGAGAAGCCGAGAATGGTCAGCAGCCCGACGACCGTCGACGGCGTTACCTCGAAGCCGACGAGCGAGTACACGCCTGCCGTCAGGACAAGGTCGTGGATCAGCGCGATGAATGCACCGACCGCCATTCGCCATTGGAAGCGTATGGAGATATAGATCGACACGACGATCAAGAAGATGATGAGCGCCTGGATGGCCTTCACCGAGACGTCATGGCCCCAGTCCGAGCTCACCGTCTTGACGCTGATCTTCGTGGTCGGGATGCCGAGGGACTTGCCGACCGACGACACGACGCGGGCTTGCTCGCCGGCGCCCACGTTCTTGGTCTTGACCACGATCTGCCGGGTGTTCCCGGAGCCCACCTCCTGGGCCGCTCCTTCGGACGGCAGGTTTGCCGATCGGAACGCGACTTCGGTCTGATGCGTCGTGATGGTCGTTCCCGCAGCCTGGATCTGGAACTGGCTACCTCCGGCAAACTCCACCCCGAAGTTGAAGCCCCGGAGAACAAAGCTGAGGACGCAGATCAGCAGGATCACGCCGGAGGCGAAGTACCACCGCTTGCGCGTGCCGATAAAATTGAAGTTGGTCTCGCCGCGATACAGCTTGCGAAAGATGGACATCAGCCCTGTCCTCGCTCGGCCTTCATCTTCGCGCGCCGCGCGGCGGCCCGTTCGGCCGCACTGCCGGGCTTGGGTGGCGTGCGCGGTCGATCCGGCTCGGCGGCGTCCGATGGAGGCGCCGGCTCGGTCGTCTCGACCGCCGCACTGGACGGCTCTGACACCTTGCGGGTCCGAGGCGATTCCTGGACCTCGGGTTCCTCGGCCTCCTCGTCGTCCAGCACCGCCACACCGCCCCCGGTGGCGGGCTCAGGCGCCGCAGCGCGCGCCGCCGCCGCGGCGGCGGCGTCCTGGCCACGCCGAGCGGAGGCTTTCACTCGGGCAGGTTCGGCCGGCGTGGCCGCCTCGCCGGCGACGCCTCCGGCGCGCACGCTGTCTAGACCGGTGAACCGCGCCGAGCCGAAGGCCTTGCTCCGCGAGAGCAACGAGATCAGCGGATGGGTGAACAGGAAGACGACGACCAGGTCAAGGATGGTCGACAGGCCGAGGGCGAAAGCAAAGCCGCGGACGTCACCGGCGGCAAAGTAGTACAGGATCGCCGCGGCCAGGAAGGACACCGTGTCGGCGGACAGGATGGTCCGCCGGGCCCGCACCCACGCCCGTGGAACGGCGACCCGGAACGTGCGGCCGTCGTGGACTTCGTCCTTTATTCGTTCGAAGAACACCACGAACGAGTCGGCCGTGATACCGATCGCGACAATGAAACCAGCGATACCGGCAAGGGTCAGGGTGAAGCCGATCTGGTTCCCGAGCACGACGAGGCAGCCATAGGTCAGCACACCGGAAACGATCAATGACGCGATCGTGACCAGACCCAGTGCCCGGTAGTACAGCAGCGAGTACACGACGACAAGGAACAGGCCGATAGCGCCGGCCAACAGGCCGGCCTTGAGCTGACCCAGGCCCAACGTGGCGGTCACCGAATCCGTGGTCAGCAGGTTGAAGCTGAGTGGCAGGGCACCGTACTTGAGCTGGTTGGCCAGGGCCGTCGCGCTCTTCTGATCGAAGTTGCCGCTGATCTGCGTGGCGACACCATTGATTGCCTGCTGGTTGTACGGCGAGGAAACGACCACGCCGTCCAACGTGAAGGCGACGAAGTCAGCGCACGGCGTGGTGGTCGTATCGCACGTTGTGATCGAGGTCGTGCTCTCTTGACCCCCGGTGTTGTGCGCGGTGGTGTAGTTGGCCCACGCTTTCTGCCCGCTGGACTTCAGGTTCAATGACACGGCCCATTGCAGATTCGTGCCGTTGGGCGCCTGGGCGCTGGCGGAGGAGACCTCCGTACCGGGGACGATGATCGGCCCGAGCAGGAAGATCGTGGTAGGCGATGTCGCGCTGTCACACGCCAGCAGCGTGGGGTGTTTGTCGTCGTCCGGCGGCTTGGAGTTGCAGTCGAAGTTCTGCATGGCCGCCCGCAGCTCTGTCTTCTGCGCTTCGGTGAGCTTGTTGTAGGCGGTCTCGTTCTGCGGAATCGCGAATTTCAAGCCGGCCAAGGGGTTAGCGGACTTCCCGGTCGGCGCCGGCGTGGTCGCGGACGCGGACGGCGTAGGCGTCGCGCTCTGGGCTGGGGGGGTCGTAGCAGAGGTGGTCGGCGTCGTCGACGGAGCCGCCAGCGGGCGGGCCGCGTTCGCCTGTCCGGACTTGGTCGCGCTGCCACTCGCTCGCGGCGCGGACGTGGTTGGAGTCGGCGCCGGCGTGGTCGCGGCCCCGGATGGGCTGGCAGTGGGCGAGCCGGATGTGCCTGCGCTGGGCAGCGTCACTGCTGGCATGACGACCGGCCGGAAGTTCAGTTTGGCCGCAGCGCCGATGTTCGAGATGTCACTCGCGCTCTTGCCAGGGATGGAGATGACGATCTGGTCGTTCCCCTGAATCACCACGGTCGACTCGGCGACGCCGTAGGCGTTGACACGCTGCTGGAGAATTTGCCGAGCCTCCTGCATCGACGACTTGGGAGGGGTCTTGCCGTTGTCCGTCCGGGCCTGGTAGACGACCTGGGTGCCACCTTGGAGATCGAGCCCTAGCTTGGGGCTGTGCCGCTGTCCGGGCCAGAACACGATGCCGTAGAGGACGGCGAGGATGATGACAAGAGCGAGGAAGTAGCGCCCGACGCGCAACGTTCCGGCGGGTGGTGGCACGGGCGAAAATCTCCTCGACGTGATTCTGTTTAGTGACGGCCGGCCCGGCGCGTCGGCCGCGGGGCCGCGATGTTAGGCGCGCGTATCGACCAAGTATGACTGACCCGGCTTAGATCGGCCTCGGACGGCCGTCATCGGGGGCTCAGGCGTCCGGCCGCTCCGGCGCGGGTCGGTCCGGTCGGGCCTCATCCGGCTCGGTCTGGGTGGCACTCGGCGCCTGCTCGCTTTCGTGCTCGGGATACGAGGACGTGCCGGCCCGATACTGGCCCGGCAGCGACGCCGCGTCGCGCAATGCGGCAAAGGCGAATTTCACCTCGACACCGGGCGCAATGGACAGCAGGACGGTGTCGTCCTCCGCGTTGATTGCCGTGACCGTGCCGTAGAGGCCGGCCGTGGTCATCACGTCGGTGCCGACCCCGATGGTTGCGCGGCGCTGCACCTCCGCCGCGGCCGCCTTCTGTCGGTTGCGCTGGGCGAAGAAGACCATGCCCAGCACCAGGACAGCCAAGATGATCAGGGGAAGCGCGCTCACGAGGGTCCTTACGTCGGCGTGGCAGTTGGCGCGCAGTCTAAGCGCTCAGCGGCTCAACGTACGGGGCGCGCCAGGCGTGCCCGTCACGCATCGAACAGGGTCGGGCCGCCCGTCGCGGCAGGAGGGGCGGTCAGGCCCAAATGGGTCCAGGCCGCCGGCGTTGCGATCCGCCCGCGCGGGGTTCGGGCCAGTAGTCCGGCCCGGACGAGGAACGGCTCGGCCACCTCCTCGATCGTCTCCACCTCTTCCCCGACGGCGACCGCTAGGGTGCCGACGCCGACCGGGCCGCCGCCGAAGCGGCGTACCAGCGAGTCCAGCACACTCCGGTCGAGCCGGTCGAGGCCGAGGTCGTCCACGTCGTAGATGGCTAGGGCCTCGCGGGCTACCGCCTGGGTGACGATGCCGTCCGCCCGGACCTCGGCGAAGTCCCGAACTCGGCGCAGCAGCCGGTTCGCGATGCGTGGCGTTCCCCGCGAACGGCCGGCAATCTCGCGGGCACCGTCCGGCTCGAGACGAACCCCGAGCAGGGTCGCCGAGCGGGACAGGATGTGCTCCAGGTCCGCGTCGGTGTAGAAGTCCAGGCGGCCGGTGAAGCCGAACCGATCTCGTAGCGGGCCGGTCAGGAGGCCGGCGCGGGTCGTCGCCCCGATCAAGGTGAACGGCGGCAGCTCGAGCGGGATGGCCGTCGCACCCGGCCCTTTGCCGACGATGACGTCGACCCGGAAGTCCTCCATGGCCATGTACAGCAGCTCTTCAGCCGGGCGGGCGATGCGGTGGATCTCGTCGACGAACAGCACCTCTCCCTCGCCGAGACTGGTCAGTATCGCGGCCAGGTCCCCGGCGCGCTCGATCGCAGGTCCGCTGGTCACCCGAATCGGCGTGACGAGCTCAGTTGCGATGATCATCGCGAGGCTGGTCTTGCCCAACCCGGGCGGCCCGGACAGCAGGATGTGGTCCGGGGCGCGATGCCGCCGGCGGGCGCTCTCCAACACCAGCTCTAGCTGCTCACGGACCTTCGGCTGGCCCGGGAACTCGGCGAGCCGCTTGGGCCGGAGGCTCGCCTCCACCTCGCGATCGTCCGGCGTGGCGATCGCGGAGACCACGGCATCGGCAGCCGGGGAATCCGCTTCCCCGGCCGTCGCCGGCGACGGTCGCTCGCTCAACGCGCGCGTCCGAGAAGCTGGATGCTGCGGCGAAGTGCGGACGGGAGGTCAGGCTGAGCCGCATCGGTTTCCTGGGCGACGATCTCGATCGCGTCGGCCACCTCTTTGCCGGTGAAGCCCAAGCCCGCGAGCGCGTGCCGAAGCTGATCTCGCCACGGCGCGACGGCGGTCACCCCGCCGATGCCGAGCGGGCGTTCATCGGAGGCGTAGTCGGGCTCCAGACCGCCGACCCGGTCCCGCAGCTCGACGACGATTCGCTCCGCACCCTTGCGCCCGATCCCGGGAACCTGGGTGAGCGCCCCGATGTCGCTGGTCGCGATCGCGCGTCGCGTCTCCCTCGGCGGGAGCACGGCGAGGATGGTCTGGGCGAGTTTCGGGCCAACGCCATTGGCCGTCTGAAGCAACTCGAACAGCGCCCGCTCATCGTCATCGGCGAACCCGTACAGGGTCAGCGAGTCCTCGCGGACGACCAGGCTCGTCGCAAGTCGGGCGGCCTGCCCGATCCGCAACCGAGCCAACGTCGCGGGCGAGCACGACACCGAAAGGCCGACGCCCCCGACTTCGACGACGGCTCCGTCCGGGCCGACCGCGCAGACCACGCCGCGAACGCTGGCGATCATCGCTGGCCTGCCACCGCAACCGCCGCATTGATCCGGGCCCGCGCCGGCCCGCGCCACAATTGGCAGATCGCGAGGGCCAGCGCGTCCGTCGCGTCCGCCGGCCGGGGCACGGTGGGGAGGCGGAGCAAGCGCGACACCATCGCGCTCACTTGAGTCTTGCCGGCGTTTCCGGAGCCGGTGATCGCCGCTTTGACCTCGCTCGGAGTATGCAAGGCGACCGGGATGCCCGCCCGGGACGCCGCGACGATGGCGAGCCCGGCAACCTGGGCGGTGCCCATGACCGTGCGGACATTGTGCTGGCTGAATACCCGCTCAACGGCCACGACGTCCGGACTGGTGCGCTCGATAGCGTCGGTCAGCGCATCGGCGATCGACTGCAGGCGTCGCCCGACCTCGACGTCTGTCGGCGTGCGGAGCACGGTGACCTCCACGAGGGTGAGCGCCCGCCCCACCTTGCCGTCGACTACGCCCACTCCGCACCGGGTAAGGCCGGGATCCACCCCGAGAACCCGCATGGCCAGTGAACTCCTGTCTCGAACAGAGGTTCGATCAGCCTAGCGGCGTTCGCCGCCCCGTCCGTGATGACACGCCCGGTTGTGGTCCTGGCGGTAAGGACACCCGGTCTAGCCGTGAGTCCGGCAAGTGCCCCCTGTGCCGCGAGAACGGAAGTCGCCGACATCGTGTCAGCGTCCTGAGGTCGTCACCCAGGTCGGTGAGGTTGAGCAGGCGTTGCGCCTCGGCCACGGCCAGGTCCAGGCACCGCAGCGCGTCCGCGCCGCGACAGGTCGTGGTGACGGTGGCCGCCAGGCAGTACTTGGTGACGTAGTCGATCACCGCGCTGATCCGCCAGATCCCGCCGGTCGGGGTCTCGAACTCGCTGAAGTCGGTTTGCCAGACCCGGTTGCGGCGGGTGGGTGGGTCATGAAAGACGCGCCGACGAAGCACCGCCCACGATTTGCGGTCAGCCCCGGCGAATAGCCCGATCAAGGCCCGTAGGTCAGTACTTTCGCTGCTTGGCCCACGCGGCGACGCCGAGCAACTGGCAGATGACGTACAGGGCCGATCCCGCGGCGATGTCAGGTCAGCGCTGGCGTGGGGGGCAGGCTGAAGTGGAGCGGGACGTGGTGGGTGGTATTCCGGCGAGCGGTTTGGATGGGATCAAGCCAGCGGGGTGGTCGCCAGTACGGGACGCCGTCGGTCATCTGACAGCTCC